>Ga0180012_1000003_pt1 | contig 159352 bp, 165 predicted proteins | sample KR11_S2_MetaG_FD_122243 | JGI IMG/M metagenome (GOLD analysis project Ga0180012, IMG submission 122243) | Groundwater microbial communities from the Olkiluoto Island deep subsurface site, Finland - KR11_S2_MetaG | ecosystem: Environmental > Aquatic > Deep subsurface > Groundwater | place...
ATATGTCCCAGCATGCAGGCAAGCGTAATCGCCATCCAGACCGGCTGTTCGCCATGCTCCGCACGCTGCATAGAATGGCTGACCGTGATCAGCGTGCGCTTGCGGGCCATGTCCCGGGCAAGGTTGCGAATTTCATCCGCGGCGATGTTGCATATGGAGGCCGCCCAATCGGCCGTCTTCGCCACCCCGTCCGTTCCACCCCGCAGGTAGCGCGCAAAAACCGGATAGCCCTCGGTGTATTTGTCGAGGAAGGCCCTGTCGAGCAGGTCTTCCTCCTCCAGCGTGCTGGCGAGCCCCAACATGAACGCCACGTCAGTTCCGGGCGTCATTGCGATCCACTCGCCTTTCGCCTCGTCCGGCATGTCGTCACGGATCGGACTGATGTTGACGAAACGAACACCGCGGCCGGCCGCCTTGGCGATGCTGCCGCGAACGATGTGATGGCTGTTTCCGCCACCGTTTACCATCGAGTTCTTCAAGGCCATCCCGCCGAAGGAGACGACGAGTTCGCTGTGCGAAGCGACCGATTCCCAGGTGACGCTGCGCCGCTCGAAGCGATCGTAATCCCCGAACACATGCGGGATGATGACCATCGCGGCGCCGGCACTGTAGTTGTTCACCGAACGGGTATAGCCGCCCAGTACGTTGAGGAAGCGGTGGATCTGGCTCTGCGCGTGATGAAATCGGCCGGCGCTCGACCATCCATACGACCCGCCGAACACGGCGGATGGCCCGAAGTCGCCGTAGACGCGCTTGAGTTCGCCGGAAACGAGGTCGAGTGCCTCATCCCAGGAAACCTCCACATAGCCGTCGCGGCCACGTCTCCTGTCGGCGCCGGGGCCGTTCTCCAGCCAGCCCTTGCGAACCGCGGGTCGCAAGATGCGGCACTTGCTGTTCAGCGCATCAGGCAGATTTCGCAGCAGCGGTGACGGATCGGGATCGCTGGCCAAAGGCTTTATCTCAATGCGCCCGTCGTGTTTGCAAGCCTCGAAAGCACCCCAATGGGAACTGTGTTGGCGAAAGGGAGGAGTCATCGCGTCGTCTCCTCGACCCAACGGACGACCTCGTCGCCGGCCGAGAGTTCCGTGATGCGCCCCTGTGCATCCGCCTGCACGAAATGGTCCGTGCCAACCTGCAGCATCGTCCGTTTGGGCGGCAGAAAATCCGGCGCGCGAATGGGGCTCTTGAGTTCCATGCCGGCGGCGTTGCGGGTCATGAAACGACGCGCCGGATCAGGAACCGGAACCGCCGCCATCAGCTGCCGTGTGTAGGGATGCGCCGGGTTCTCGAACACCGCCTGGCGCGGACCGATCTCGACGATCTCGCCGAGATACATGACGGCCACCCGGTGGCTGACTCGTTCGACGACCGCCATGTCGTGGGAGATGAAGAGGTAGGAGAGGCGCAGCCGCTCCTGCAGTTCGATCATGAGATTGACGATCTGCGCCTTGACCGAAACGTCGAGAGCCGAAACGGCCTCGTCGGCGATGATCATCCTCGGCTCAAGCGCCAGGGCACGCGCAATGCATATGCGCTGGCGTTGACCGCCCGAGAATTGGTGCGGAAAGCGGTTCGCCATCTCGGCGCTCAGGCCGACTGAATGCAGCAGCTCCTGGACCCTGTCGTTTATCTCAGTGGCCGAGCGGTTCGAATGAACCGCCAGCGGCTCGGCCAGCGCCTTGCCGATCGTCATACGGGGGTTGAGGCTTGCGAACGGGTCCTGGAAGACCATCTGGATGCGGCGCTTGCGCTCGAGCCGGTCGCGCGCATCCAGACCGCCCAGTTCCTTGCCCTCGAAGGAGATCGAGCCTTCATTCGCTCTGACCAGACCCATGACCGCTCGCGCGGTCGTCGATTTGCCACAACCGCTTTCGCCGACCAGCGAAAGCGTTTCCCCCGGCCGCAGATCGAAATCGACATTCTCGACCGCATGCACCCGGCCGCTGACACCGCCAAACCATCCTTCGCGGATGTCAAAACGGACCTTCAGGCCCTGCACCTTCAGTATCGGCGCCGCCTTCGCGTCAACCGTCTGAACCGGTTCGGCAGGCGCGGTCACCGCGCCGGTGCGGTGATCGACGAGCGGGAAGCTGAGCGGCTCGCTACGACCGCTCATGGAGCCGAGGTGCGGAATGGAAGACAGCAGCGCCCGGGTATAGGGATGCTGCGGGCTGCGGAAGATGTCCGTCGTGTCTCCCGATTCCACCAGCTCGCCTCGATACATCACGACCGTCCTGTCCGACACTTCCGCCACCACACCCATGTCATGGGTAATGAAGAGGACGGACATGCCTTCTTCCTGCTGGAGGGATTTGATCAGTTCGATGATCTGTGCCTGGATGGTGACGTCCAGGGCTGTCGTCGGCTCGTCCGCAATCAGAAGCTTCGGCTGGCAGGCCAGCGCCATGGCGATCGCCACGCGCTGACGCATGCCACCGGAAAGCTTGTGCGGATAATCGTCTATCCGTTTCTGGGCCGCCGGGATGCGAACACGATCGAGAAGACGCATGCTTTCCGCACGGGCCTGATCCCAGGTCATCTTGCGGTGTTCAACCAGCACTTCGCAAAGCTGGAAACCAATGGTGTAGACCGGGTTCAGGCTTGCGTCCTGGAAGATCATGGCGATCTCGTTGCCGCGGATCGCGCGCATTCGATCGTCGTCGACGGAGGTCAGCGAAACCCCGCCGAAGTCGATGCTGCCTTCCACACGGCTGGTGCGCGGGGGCAACAGCCGCATGATCGACATGGCGGTCACGCTCTTGCCCGATCCGCTTTCCCCGACCACCGCCACGGTCTGCTGCGGCCCTATGTCGAAGGAAACATTCCGCACGACCGGCTGCCACACGCCATCCCGAATGAACGACGTGGTGAGATTCTGGACTGACAATACGGGACTGGGCATTGCGGAACCTTTTTCAACGATCCGGAGCGATGTCTGGAGGTGCTTCAGGGTCATGATTCAGGTCCGGTTGCGCGGATTGAGGATCTCGCGAAGCTGGTCGCCGACCAGATTGATCGCCACGATGGTGATCAGCAATGCGATCCCGGGAAAAATGCTCATCCAGTAGTAGCCAGCGAGCATGTACTGGTAGCCATTGGAGATCAGCAGCCCGAGGCTCGGCTCGGTAATCGGCACGCCGACGCCGAGGAAGGACAAGGTTGCTTCGAGCGAGATGGCACGGGCAATCTGGATCGTGGCGATGACGATGAGCGGGGGAAGGCAATTCGGCAGGAGGTGCCGCATGAGAACCCGCCGCAGCGGCAAGCCCATGCATTCCGCCGCCTCGATATATTCCTTGCGGCTTTCGACAAGGGCCGAACCCCGCGCGGCCCGCGCGAAGGTCGCCCACTCCACCAGAACCAGTGCCAGAATGACGTTGGTCACGCCCTTGCCGAGAAAGGCGAGAATCATCAACGCGACAAGAATGGCGGGAAAGGAAAGCTGCAGGTCGACGGCACGCATGATCATCGCTTCTGTGCGTCCGCCCGCATAGGCCGCGATCATGCCGAGCGTTGCGCCGATGAGAGCAGCGGCAACGGCCGAAGCTATGCCCACGCCCAGCGATATGCGCAGGCCGTACAGGATACCCGAGAACATATCCCGACCCTGGTCGTCGGTGCCGAGGAGAAAGGTGAACCCTTGGCTGAGAGAAACCGTGCCGGGCGGCTGTTGGCCGTCCATAATGTCAAGCTGCATCAGGTCATAGGGGTTTTGCGGCGAGATCAAGGGGGCGAATATTGCTGCAAGGCACATCAGCGCTAGCAAGACGAGGCCGGATACGGCCAGCTTCGAGCGACAGAATTCGCGAACCAGCTTGCGAGACGGGGAAATCGCCGGGGCGACGATGTCGCTTTCGGTCGGTGAGGCAAGAATATCGGACATGATCACGCACCTTTCCTGCCGCCGAGGCGGACACGCGGATCCAGAACCGTGTAGACGATGTCTACGACGAGATTGATCACGACGAACAAGACGACGATGATCATGAGGTAGGCGACGATGATCGGACGATCGAGCACGTTGATGCTGTCGATGATCAGCTTGCCCATTCCCGGCCAGGCGAAGATGGTCTCGGTCACCACGGAAAAGGCGATGACGGAGCCGAACTCCAGGCCGACAACGGTGACGACGGGGATCATCACGTTCTTCAGCGCATGAACAAAAATGATCCGGCGCTCGCTCAGTCCCTTGGCCCGGGCAAGCCGGATATAGTCCTGCGGCATGACCTCCTGCACTCCGGCACGCGTCAGACGGAGGATCAGCGAGGTCTTGAACAAGGCGAGGTTCAGGGCGGGCAGCATGAGATGCGTGATGCCGTCCCAGGTGAGAAACGACCACTGGGTGCCGAAGATCGTTACGGTCTCGCCGCGTCCGCCATTCGGCAGCCACCCAAGCTGGACTGCGAATATCATGATGAGCAACATTCCCACCCAGAAGGTCGGCAGGGAGAAACCAAGGATGCTGCCCGCCATGATCGTCCGGGATACGTAGGAATCGGGTTTCAATCCCGCATAGAGTCCCAGAGGGATTCCTATGGCGATGGAAAGGAGCATGGCGCAGATCGCCAGCTCCAGCGTCGCCGGAAGCCTTTGCAGGATCACCTGGAGCGCAGGCTGGTTGAAGATGTAGCTGACGCCGAGATTGCCCTGCAGGGCGCCTTTGACGAATTCGATGTATTGCCACCAGAGCGGCTGATCGAGGCCGAGTTCCGCAATGATGCGGGCCCTTTCGGCCTGATCGGCCTGGGGCGAAATGAGGATGTCGACGGGATTTCCGATGACATTGATCCCGATGAACACGATGACGGTCATCGCCAGAAGTACGAGGACTGCCTGGAAGGATCGGTGAGCGACGGAGACAAGCATGCTGCAACCTCTTACATGTCGGCAGCAACCGGCCGGCTCAGCCAGCCGGTTGCCTCTGCGATGTGCTAGGTCTTTTCGGTCGGAAGGCGAAAAAGCATCCGACAGTCACCGCCCCCGCTCTAGGCGGCGGGGTGGAAATCCATCGCCATGGTGCGTTCGTCGGATCGTCCCGCGAACGTCAGGCTGCTGCGAAGGCCCCATACGCTGACGGGATAATAGAGCGGGATGATCGCCACATCCTCGATGGCTTTCGCGCAGGCGCTCCTGAAGATGTCCTGACGCTTCGCATCGTCGAGGGTTCGCATGCCCTCTTCGATGAGCTTGTCGACCTCCGGGTTGCTGTAGCGCGTGCGGTTGTTCGAACCGAAGCCCCTCTCCTTGTCGACCGTGTGGACGACATTGCGAAGGGCACCGGAGACTTCTCCGGTCGCTGGACTGTAGCCGACGAGGAAGAAGCTGAACTGCGAGCCGCCTTCCGGCCCGCCGCTCGATGCACGCTGATAGAAGACGTTGCCGGGCATGGTATCGACCTGCATCGTGATACCGATGCGCGTCAGCATCTGCGAGACGGCCTGGACGACGGCGCTGTCGCGGATGAAGCGGTCGTTCGGCCCGTGGATGGTCAACTGGAATCCGTCGGCAAGACCGGCTTCGGCGAGCAGCGCCTTTGCCTTGGCGAGATCGGCAGACTGCAGCTTGATATCCGCGTTATGGCCAAATATTCCGTTCGGAACGAACTGCTCGGCGGCTGCGCCATTGCCCTCGAGAATGCGTTCGGCGATAGCCTTCTTGTCGATCGCCAGATCGATTGCCTGGCGGACCCGGTGGTCGAGGAAGACATTCTGCATCTCATCACCGCTTTTCGAGCGGACGAAAGGCGATGTCTTGCGGCCCTGATCCATGGACAGGAAAACGACACGGTTGGCGACGTCCTTGACCAGACCAAGCCCCTGCGTATCGGAAAGGTGCGCGACGTCGGCCGGGGGCACGTTGTCGATTACGTCGATATTGCGCGACTGCAACGCGGCGACCCGCGCGCCCCCGGCCGGAATCGGCTTGATGACAACCCTTTTCCAGTCAGGCTTTTCACCCCAATATTCGTCGTTCCGCTCCAGAACAACCTGGGCGCCCGGAACATATTCGACGAACTTGAACGGCCCGGTGCCGATTGCGGCCTTGCCGGTGTTGAAGTCACCGGTCGACGCATTCTCGGCAGCCGTCTTGCAAAGAATGGCAGTGGTGGAGAGTTCGTTCGGCACGATCGGGTTGGGGAGCTTCGTCTTAACATGCAGCGTGAAGTCGTCCACCTTTTCGACGGTCTTGTCCGCCAGATAGGCGCGCATGTTGAAGATTGCGCCGGGAACGTTCTGCGCACGCTGGCAGCTGAAGATCACATCCTCTGCCGTGAAGAGTTCGCCGTTGTGAAACTTGACGTTCTGCCGAAGCTTGAACTCCCAGGTCAGTTCGTCCAATGGCTTCCAGCTCAGCGCCAGTCCGGGTACCGGCCTCTGCAGCTCGTCGACATGGACGAGACGGTCGAACATATGCTGTGCGACCGAACTGTTCGGCGTGACGATATGCCAGTGAGGGTCGATAGACGAGGTTTCACTGCTGAATCCGAGAGTGAGCGTGCCGTCCGTTTCGGCAGCGAGTACCTGCCAGGATGAAAACAGCGGGCCTGACATCATGAGGCCGTTCAAGCCTGCCAGGAATATCCGTCTTGAGAGTTGCATGCCGGTTCCTTTCTCTGGGGGTAAACCGGCTTCTTGCTGTCCGGCAGCCGCCATGAAAACATCAAAAACATCTGCATGCAAGTGTTTTTAAATGGCCTGCGCGGATATCAGGAGAGCGCAGCTTCAGACCATGCACCGCGCCCTCGCGCGATCTTCGACCGAATCATGGATTGGATGTCACCGATGGCGTGCGAGGGACGACAAGCTATGGGACATTCTTCGATCGTCGCCACCAGGATGACCTCGAGTCATGCGAGATCGCGTGCTGCGGTGAGAGCCGGCAATCAGTTGATAGCGTTTCCGGAAAGCCGCTCTGCTTGGCCGTTCCGCGAGGTACCGGCATTGCGCCCATTGCGAGATCCCGCCGCTTGGCCCGCAGAACTGACCCAGGTCAATGCCTTTCATCAAATCTGTTGTTAGGTCGATATCATCCGACCGACGTGCATGACGCCGTGCGGCCCCGGACCACGCGGGAGGGCAAGCAAGTGGTGAGGTTCATTTGCAGAACAGGCCTGAGGGCGCGGCGCGCAGCGTTTGCGGCGGTCCTCACCGTTTTCGCAAGCCCCTGGGGCGCGACCGGCGCGTGGGCGGATCGCGACACGCCCGAGTTTCACAGCGGTGCGTGCAAGGGCGCCTATCCCGGATGGCTGCGCGGCGTCGTGGACGGCTATAACGACCTGTCGAAGAGTCCTGTCGAGAACGTGACAACCGTTCTGCTGAGGGTCCCGACGCCTCAGTCGCTCTTGCCCGGCGACGAACGTCTCGGATTTGGCGACGGCCTGCAGGAGGGCTTCAAGCTCGGGGTGGACTACGGGATCAAGCTGGGAAAAGGCGCGCGGACGCGGGAGTCCGACTCGGAGGGATTGGGACGCCTGACCGCAAAATTCCAAGCCTATATGGAAGCGCATTGCAGCGCCTCGTCCGCCGCTCTGGACTGGGACACCACCTTCATGAACGACCGGGGCACCTCGACCGTTACCAGCCTGAACGAGGCGCAGGTCGCCATGCATTATGCGGTCAGCGCCAACCAGATGGCCATCAGCGCCGAATCCATGGTCGACTATGCCAGGGAGGCCGAGGCCCGGGGCGATCAAGCGGCCGTTCAGGCGTTTCGCGAGGCGGCGGAACTCCATGCCCGGACGAGCGCGGATTTTGCCCGGCTCGCCGAAGGACAGGCGGCCAAGGGCCTCGAAGAGGCGGTTCAGGCGATCATGGACGCCCAGTCGGCCGCCGAGAGGGCCAAGAAGGCTGCCGAGAGCATAGGCGGCTGACCACGGGATCGACGCAGGCCCTCGGCGTCACGCCCGCCACATCTGCCTCTCCACCCTCCCCTGCCTGAGGCCGACCTGTCGCCAAAGCGGCCACACGGGCTCACTTTTACTGTCCATTGCTCTGCTCTGCCGGAAATAAATAGTGGCCTTCGCAACTATTAGCTTCTTCCGAAACCGATTTAAGTTGGCGATTGTCAATTCTGGCGACCATTTTCTGGCACCTCATCATGTAAATTACGTCTATAAATTTGAGAATATCGTAATATAAACAGAAGTTACTATTCGTAAACCATACGATTCTATCATTTCCATAGAAGATTCGCGATCAATATTAGGCGAACCAAAATTTCCAGAGATCTTTTATCGGCGAGGGGGCCGCCATGAGCAATTTCAAGCAGGACGCCGTGCATTCCACGACCACGCCAGCGGTCGGACCATCAGCGGGCGCGAATGTCGAGCAGCGGCTCGACTTCATGCAGCTGTCGAAGAACGACCGGGAGGGCATCCGCAGCCTGAAGGCACTGGTCGACCGGGAACTGCCCAAGGGGCTCGACAAGTTCTATGCGCAGCTGCGCGAGACACCCGAGGTACGTCGCTTCTTCGGTTCCGACGAGCATATCAGCCGCGCCAAGGGCGCGCAGGTGAACCACTGGTCCAACATATCCGAGGGCGACTTCAGCGCCGACTATGTGGCGAAGGTCCGCACGATCGGCACGGTCCATGCCCGGATCGGCCTGGAGCCGCGCTGGTATATCGGCGGCTACGCGATCGTGCTCGACCATCTCATCCAGGAAGTGGTTCGCGAGGCCTTCGCCGGCCAGGGCCTGTTCGGCAAGGGGCGGGTCAAGGCGGAGGAGACGGGACGCGTGCTCGGCGCACTGGTCAAGGCCGTGATGCTCGACATGGACCTCGCCATCTCCGTCTATATCGACGAAGCGGAGGCGGCCAAGCAGAAGGCCCAGGCCGAGGCGATCGCTGCCGAGCGCAACCTCGTCTGCGATATCTTTGGCGAGGCCATGGCACGCATCGCCGCCAAGGACCTGACGCATTGCATGGCCCAGGACGTGCCGGAGGCCTATCACTCGGTCTGTTCCGACTTCAACAATGCGACGCGGGAGCTGGCGGCGACGATCGGTGCCATCGAGGCCGGCATGCATCAGATTAACAGTGGCAGCGAGGAGATCCGCCAGGCGGCGGAGGATCTGGCCAAGCGCACCGAGCGGCAGGCAGCCTCGCTCGAGGAGACGGCGGCCTCGCTCGACGAGATCACCACGACTGTGGGCGATTCCACCCGGCGCGCCGGCGAGGCGGGCCTGCTGGTGGAGCGCATGAAGAACGGCGCCGCGCATTCCGGCGAGATCGTCAAGCAGGCGGTGTCGGCCATGGACGCGATCGAGGCCTCGTCCAGCGCCATCGGCAGCATCATCGGCGTGATCGACAACATCGCCTTCCAGACGAATCTTCTGGCGCTGAATGCCGGGGTGGAAGCGGCCCGCGCCGGCGAGGCCGGCAAGGGGTTCGCCGTGGTCGCGCAGGAGGTGCGGGAGCTGGCCCAGCGTTCGGCCCAAGCGGCGCGCGAGATCAAGGAGCTCATCACCCGGTCCGGCGAACAGGTGCGCAGCGGCGTGGCCCTGGTCGGCCATACCGGCGAGGCGTTGCAGGGGATCGCCGCCGATGTCGGCGAGCTGACGCATCATATCGGCGCCATCGTCCTGGCGGCCCGCGAACAGTCGACGGCGCTCATCGAAATCAACACCGCCGTCAATAGCATGGACCAGGCAACCCAGCAGAATGCCGCCATGGTCGAGCAGTCGACGGCGGCCACCCATGCCCTTGCCGCCGAGATCGGCCGGATCGTCGGGATGATCCGGCAATTTGCCACCGACAGGACGGATGCCCGAGTCTCGGGGACTGGGTCCGGCGCGCCCGGCAGACGGTCGGCCGCCTGAGCCGCCGCGTCATGCTTCGTTTACGATAGCGGCAGGCCGGGGCGGTCCCCGGCCTGCAGGCAAAGCTCCATTAAGAAATAAGTGGTTCGGTAGATTCAGCTTACAAAGTATAACTATATTGTCTTTAAAAGGATTTTCTCATGGCTTCTCTATCCCTTCACGGAGAGCCATCGCGCCTCGACGACACGGTCTACCGCAAGATCGTCGCGGAAATGGAAGACGGCATCGTCGCGATCGACGCGGACGGCACGATCCTCTATTGCAATCACGCGGTGGAAAGCCTTTTCCAGCAGACGCCGGCCAGCCTTGTCGGCCAGCCCATCGAGGCGCTGCTGCCGCCGCGCTATCGCCAGATCCACCGCCACCACCTGGCCGGCTTCATGGAGGGGCAGGTGGACGCGAAATACATGGGCAGCCGGAAATCCTTCATTATCGGCTACCGCGCAGACGGAACCGAGATCAATCTCGGCGCGACCATCCTGCGCACCGGCGGCATCGACGGGCCGGTCTTCATCGCCGTGCTGCGCGACCTGACCGAACGGCACGGCTACCAGCACGAGCTGGAACGGCTCGCCAATACCGACCCGCTGTCCGGCATCAACAATCGCCGCGCCTTCACCAATCTGGCGGCCAGGGAGCTTGCCCGCTGCCAGCAGGCGCAGGACCCGGTTTCGGTCATCCTCTTCGACCTCGACGGCTTCAAGGCGGTCAATGACGGATACGGCCACGAGGTCGGCGATACCGTGATCTGCGAATTCACCCAGATCCTGAAGTCGGTCGTCCACAGCGGCGACCTGCTGGCCCGCTGGGGCGGCGAGGAATTCGTGCTGATGATGCCGGATACCAGCGTCGAGCGCTGCGCGGCGATCGCCGACATGGTTCGCCGCAATGTCGAGATCCTCGAATTCGGCACGGCGAGCGGCGTGTCGCTACACCTGACGGTCAGCGCCGGCGTGAGCACGGCCGGGGCGGTCGAGGAGAACCTCGACGATCTGATCCGGCGCGCCGACCTTGCACTCTATGCCGCCAAGACCGGCGGACGAAACCAGGTGGTGATCGAGCCGGCAACCTCTCCGCTCGCCGCCTGAGCCGGCCGCTTCGTCCGAAGGCGGACCAAGCCGTGTCCAGCGACGAAGGTCGGTCCTTCTGCGGCTAACGTTTGCGATCGTGCGTGCGACCCGACCGTCGGCTACCCTCTCCCCTGCTCCACACCTCCGGGTGCATTTGCCTTCGGGCCGTCGCGTGCTATCTGCCTTGTTCGATTTCATTTCGGATTTTGACCTATGCAGGCACGCATTTACGGCATCAAGAACTGCGACACGATGAAGAAGGCACGCCTCTGGCTCGAAGAGCACGGCGTCGATTATGCCTTCCACGACTACAAAGTCTCAGGCATCGACCGGGACCATCTCGAACGCTGGTGCGGCGAAGCCGGCTGGCAGACCGTGCTCAACCGCGCCGGCACGACCTTCAAGAAGGTGCCCGAGGAGGCGAAGGACGATCTCGACCAGGACAAGGCGATCGCCCTGATGCTCGCCCAGCCGTCGATGATCAAGCGGCCGGTGCTGGAGGCCGACGGCACGCTGCTCATCGGCTTCAAACCGGAAATCTACGCCGCCGCTTTGAAGGCCTGACGCCATGGCGAAGACGACGCGCGCGACCCAGTTCCTGGAAAAGGCCGGGGTGACCTTTACCACCGTGACCTATGACTATGATCCGAACGCCGAACGCATCGGGCTGCAGGCGGCGGAGGCGATCGGCGAGGCGCTGCATCGCGTGCTGAAGACGCTGATGGCCGAACTCGACGGCAAGCCGGTCTGCGTCGTGGTGCCCTCCGACAAGGAGGTGAGCATGAAGAAGCTCGCCGCCGCCTTCGGCGGCAAACATGCGGCGATGATGAAACCGGCCGTGGCGGAGAAGACGAGCGGCTATGTGGTGGGCGGCATCAGCCCGTTCGGCCAGAAGAAGCTTGTACCGACGGCGATCGAGATCGAGTCGATGGCGGAACCGCTGGTCTACATGAACGGCGGGCAGCGCGGCCTCCAGGTCCGTCTGTCGCCGCAGGATGCGCTCAACGCGCTGGGTGCCATCGCCGCGTCGCTGATCGCCTGACTGCGGCACAGCCGCGGCTCAGGCCAGACGCCTGAGCAGATCTGTCAGCATTTGCGCTTCCGCCTCGCTCAACCGGGCTCCCAGATGCTCCTCGATCGAGCGCCCGTAGATCGTCCACATGCGCGCGCGCCTTTCCCGCCCCGCCTCGGTGATGACAACCCAGCGTCCACGACAGTCCTGGTCGAACACCTCGCGGCGCACCAGCGCCTCCTTCGCCAGCCGATCGATCAGACGCGACAGATTGTACTGGGTCAACAGGGTGCGCTCTTCGATCTCGAAAGGGCGCAGGCGGCCATCTTCTGCGCGATCAAGCTCCCACAGCACGTCGTACCAGCTGAGCGGTGGCAAGCCTGCCGCCTTCAGGTCGCGTTCCATCGCCGCGAGTACCCGCTGCTGCGCGCGTGCCAGCGTAACCCAGAGCTCCGTGGCGCTCGCGGCGGAACATGGGGCGGTCTTCTTTTCGTCGGACATAGATGCAATTACATGCATATTGACGATCTCCGCAAGATGAATTACATGCGAATGCATCTAATTCTCTCAAGGAGGACGCCTCATGGCCGAACTACGCCTCGTCAGCCACCATCTGTGCCCCTATGTCCAGCGGGCCGCCATCGCGCTTGCCGAAAAGGGCGTGCCCTTCGAGCGCATCAACATCGACCTCGCGGCAAAACCGGACTGGTTCCTGAAAATATCGCCGCTCGGCAAGGTTCCGCTCCTGCAGGTCGGACAGGACGTGCTGTTCGAAAGCTCGGTCATCTGCGAATACCTGGAGGAGACCCAACCGGGCCAGAAGCTGCACCCGGCCGACCCGCTGCGGCGCGCCCGTCATCGCGGCTGGATGGAGTTCGGATCCTCCATCCTCGCCGATCTCTGGGTCTTCGAAACTACCCAGGATCAGGCGGCGCTTGAGGCAAAGAGCAAGGTGCTGGCCTCCAAATTTGCCACGCTGGAGGCCGAGCTCGAGGACGGGCCATTCTTCGCCGGCACACATTTCAGCCTGGTGGATGCAGTCTTCGCGCCGATCTTCCGCTATTTCGATCTGTTCGACAGGCTCGCCGACCATCGGATCTTCGACGGCCTGCCAAAGGTGACCGCATGGCGCCAGGCGCTGGCTGCACGCCCCAGCGTCAAAGGCGCGGTCGCCGACGATTATGCGGACCGGCTCATGGCCTTCCTGGAGAAGCACGACGCTGTCCTCTTGAAGCAGGCGAAGCCGGCGGTCTGAACAGGCGCCGGCTTCGCATCCATCTTCTGTTTTGCCCGAATTCGTCCTAAAAGGGCGCAACGCAATCGACGGAAGCAGGATATTCGATGAACGCACCTCTCCATACCGCCATCGACCCGGTCGACCCGGCCCGCCTCGACAAGCTCGCCGAAGTGGCCGTCAAGGTCGGGCTCCAGCTGCAGAAGGGTCAGGACCTGGTCATGACCGCGCCGATCGCGGCGTTGCCGCTGGTGCGCCTCATCACCCGGCATGCCTACATGGCGGGCGCCGGCATCGTCACCACGTTCTACGCCGACGAGGAGACGACGCTGGCGCGTTATGCGCACGCGCCCGACGAGAGCTTCGACAAGGCGTCCGGCTGGCTCTATGATGGCATGGCCAAGGCCTTCGAAGGCGGGGCGGCACGGCTGGCGATTGCCGGCGACAATCCGATGCTGCTGGCAGGCCAGGATCCGGCCAAGGTGGCGCGCGCCAACAAGGCGAATTCGATCGCCTACAAGCCGGCGCTGGAGCACATTTCCAATTTCGACATCAACTGGAACATCTGCTCCTATCCCAACCCGTCCTGGGCCAAGCTCGTCTTCCCGGACCCGCCGATCGCCGAGGCCGTCCGCAGGCTCGCCGAGGCGATCTTCGCCGCCTCGCGCGTCAACGAGGCCGATCCGATCGCCGCCTGGGCCGCCCATAATGCGGAGCTTCGCAAGCGCTCGGGCTGGCTGAACGGCGAGCGCTTCTCGGCGCTGCATTTCACCGGCCCCGGCACGGACCTGACCGTCGGCCTCGCCGACGGCCACGAATGGCATGGGGGCGCGTCTACGGCGAAGAACGGCGTCACCTGCAATCCCAACATTCCGACCGAGGAAGTGTTCACCACCCCCCACGCGCTCAGGGTCGACGGCCATGTCTCGTCCACCAAGCCGCTGTCGCACCAGGGCACGCTGATCGACAATATCCAGGTGCGATTCGAGGGCGGCCGCATCGTCGAGGCGAAGGCGTCGAAGGGCGAGGAAGTGCTGCTCAAGGTGCTCGACACCGACGAGGGCGCGCGCCGTCTCGGCGAAGTGGCGCTGGTGCCGCATTCCTCGCCGATCTCGGCCTCGGGCGTGCTGTTCTACAACACGCTGTTCGACGAGAACGCGTCGTGCCACATCGCGCTTGGCCAGTGCTATTCCAAGTGCTTCCTCGATGGCGCCTCGCTGACGCCGGAGCAGATCAAGGCGCAGGGCGGCAATTCCTCGCTGATCCATATCGACTGGATGATTGGCTCTGACAAGGTCGACATCGACGGCATCCGCGCCGACGGCGCAAAGGTGCCGGTGATGCGCAAGGGCGAATGGGCCTAACCGATCCGACCATTTGAAAGGCCGGTCGTGCCGGCCTTTCCAGCGTCAGACCTCGGCTGCCCTTGCCGGCGGCGGCCGGGACGCCCACTGCGCCGACCAGACGCTGACGAGCACCGCCACGAAGCCGAGCATCTGCAGCGGCGACAGGTTCTGCCCGAGCAGCGTCCAGCCGAGCAGGGTCGCGACCAGCGGACTCAGGAAGCCGAGCGAGGCCACCGCCGACGGCTCGAGGCGGGCAAGTCCCCAGAACCAGACGAGATAGGTCAGCGCGCCGCCGATCAGGCCGAGATGGACGAAGCCGAGATAGTTTGCAGGCGTGAGCGAAGGCAGGGCCGGCTCCAGCAGGAGCGCGAGGGGCACCAGCATGATGCCGCCCGCCGTCAGCTGCCAGGCGGTGAAGGTCAGGCTGGAGACCGGCGGGCGCCAGTGGCGTGAGAGCACCGTGCCCGCCGCCATGGACGCGGCACCGGCAAGGCCTGCCGCCACGCCCAGCGGGTCGAGCGCCGCCTTCGGCGTCAGCACCAGCAGGGCCACGCCGAACAGCCCGCCGGCCGCCGCCAGCACCACGGCCCGGCGCATCGGCGTGCCGATGACGAGCCGGGCGAGGCCGATGACGATCAGCGGCTGGATCGCCCCCACCGTGGCGGCGACGCCGCCCGGCAGGCGATAGGCCGAGACGAAGAGCATGGCCCAGAAGACGGTGAAATTCAGCCCGCCGAGCACGAAGACGCGTGGCCACCAGCGGCCCGACGGCAGTTGCCGCACCAAGGCCAGCAGAAGCAGGCCGGCCGGCAGGGCGCGCAGCATGGCGACGGTGAGCGGATAGCCCTGCGGCAGCAGTCCGGTGGTAACGATATAGGTGCTCCCCCAGATCGCCGGCGCCAGCGCGGTCAGGGCAATCACCGCCAGTGGCGATTTTATCTTCAGTTCCATTATCTTGATCTCGAACTATATCGTCAGATTATCGGCAAATATCTTGACGTCAAGCAAAATTGTCGGCTAGTTGATTTCATGACATCTCAGAAGCCCGACGCCGTCGACCAGATTCTCGCCCAGTGGAACCGGGAGCGGCCCGATCTCGACGTTTCCGCCATGGGGCCGCTCGGACGGCTGGCGCGGTTGCGCACCCATCTGTCGCGGGAGATCGATGCCGTGCTCTCGGCGCATGGGCTGAACAGCTCGACCTTCGACGTCCTGGCGACGCTGCGCCGCTCCGGCGAACCTTTCCGCCTGTCGCCCTCCGACCTGATGGCTACAATGATGGTCACCTCGGGCACCATGACGAACCGCATCGACCAGCTGGAGAAGCAGGGCCTCGTCGAGCGCCTGCCCAATCCGGACGACCGGCGCGGCCTGATCGTGGCGCTGACGCCAAAGGGACGCGCACTGGTGGACGAGGCCGTGACGGCGCATGTCGCCAATCAGGAACGGCTGATGGCCACGCTCACCGTCGAGGAGCGCAACGCGCTCGACACACTTCTCAGACGGCATCTTGCCGCCTTCGAATAATCGGCGATCCGTGCGCCATGCCGGCCCCATTTAAATCCCCGGCGGATTTCCTATGTTCAGGGAGAACGGCTTGTCGCGGAACCGCTCCATACTCGACCCAACCCAAGCCCGATCGGCACAACAAGGAGAAGAGACCATGAGACGGATCACAGGCGCACTGTTCGCGACCCTCTCGCTGCTCGCCGCCGCGACATCCCCGGCTATTGCCGACGACGCGGAGGTGGCGGCGATCCTGTTCGGGCGCAATTACAATGACGGCGTCACGGCCATCTCCGTCTGGCCCGGACATGCCGAGCGTGGCACCGGCGGCGCCGCAGCGCCGACCGCGCAGACCCCGGCCCGCCTGCGCGCGGCGCAGGCCGAAGTGGCCGCGGATCCGACGCTTCAGGCGGCCATCGAGAGACGCAATATCGCCCTGCACAACGTGGTCTGGGTTGAGACCGCAGCCAATGGCGGTCGGATTCTCTACTACCGCTGAGCGCCCTCCATTGGCGGCGGCGCCTTTGCCCGGCGTAAACCGCCGAGGCAGTGAAGGCGATTATTCCGCCAATGCACTGGTGCAATGACAGCGCGCCGTTCGCCTTTCAGAACAGGCTCCCCTGCCCGGCCGGCGGCTCGCTCTTCTTCGCCGGCCGAGGCGCGGCTGTAGGCCTGGTGCCGGCGGCCGGCGATGCGAGAGGCGATGACGGTTCACGCACGGGCTGCCCCGTCCCGTCTCCGCCTTCGGTGACGGCCGAGACGCGGCCGTCGGAAAACTCGATCGAGATCGCCGATCCCGCACCAAGGCCCGCCGCCCGCGAGACCGGTCGATCGGCAGCGTCGCGGATCACCGCATAGCCGCGCTGCAGGACGTTCTTGTAGGACAGTGACTGCAGCATGCGCTCGTGGCCGGCAAGCGTCGCGCGGTTTGCCCTGAGCTCGTTCAGAACGGCGCTGTCGGCGCGCCGGGTCAGCCCCTCGAGCCGATCACGGCTGCGGTCGGTCTGGGCGCGCAGCCGCGCCGGCAGATTGCGCAGCACCGCATCGGCACCGCCCACCCTGGCCCGCAGCCGGTCGATCATGCGCTCGACGATGCGTTCGGCCAGCGCCGAGCGTTCGGCGACCCTCTGGCGTCTCTCACCGATGCGCCGTGCCAGCATGTCGGGCCGCAGCGCCGATGCGGAGCGCTCGAAGGCCCGACGCTTGGCCATGGTATTAAGCTCAAGGCCCCGGCCGAGCCCGGTCGCCGCCTCGTCGAAACGGCGGCGCGGCAGGGCGAGCAACTGGTCCAGCGACGGCAGCGCCCGCGTCAGCGCCCTCAGGCCCTGGCGGCGGATTTCCATCTGGCGGGACGTGGCGCCCGAAAGTCGGGCGGCGATGTTGGCGACCTGCGCCACCAGATCGGCCTTGACCGGCACCGCCATCTCGGCGGCGCCCGTCGGCGTCGGCGCACGCACGTCGGCGGCATAGTCGATCAGCGTCCAGTCGGTCTCGTGGCCGACCGCCGAGATCAGCGGAATGCCGCTTGCCGCGGCCGCGCGTACGACGATCTCGTCGTTGAAGCTCCACAAGTCCTCGAGGCTGCCGCCGCCGCGCGCGACGATCAGAACGTCGGGCCGCGGGATCGGGCCGCCCGGCTCCAGCGCGTTGAAGCCGTGGATCGCATTGGCCACCTCCTCGCCCGAGCCTTCGCCCTGCACCTTGACCGGCCAGACCAGCACATGCACGGGGAAGCGGTCGGCGATGCGGTGCAGGATGTCACGGATGACGGCGCCGGTCGGCGAGGTCACGACACCGATCACCTTCGGCATGAAGGGCAGGAGCTGCTTGGCCGCCGGGTCGAACAGACCCTCGGCGCCGAGCTTGCGCTTGCGCTCCTCGATCAGCGCCATCAGCGCACCCGCGCCCGCCGGTTCCATCTGCTCGATGACGATCTGGTATTTCGACGACCCGGGGAAGGTGGTGATGCGGCCGGTGGCGATCACCTCCATGCCCTCTTCGGGCCGATATTTCATCTTGGAAAACGAGCCCTTCCAGATCACCGCGTCGATGCGCGACTTGTCGTCCTTCAGGCTGAAATAGGCGTGGCCCGAGGAATGCGGGCCGCGATAGCCGGAGATCTCGCCGCGCACGCGCACGTGGTCGAAGGCGGTCTCGATCGTGCGCTTGATGGAGCCCGACAGTTCCGAGACGGTGAACTCGGCGAGATTGGAGCGCGAATCATCGCTGGAGAAGCTGGTCATGCTTCCTTCCTAGCGCAAAAAGCGGGGAAGTTCAGCCCGCCCCTTCGGCGCTTTTGCGCTCTCTGGTTTTCGCCAAGCCACGGCGCCGCAAGGGAAATTCCGCTCAGCTCTCCCATCCAGATCAAGATTTTCGCTTCACCGTTTTCCCGCCTTCGTGGCGGGGACGACAATCGGTCGAGATCAGATGCCAATAGGAGCACTTCGATGACCGATCGTTTCGCCAACTTCCAGCCCTCGCTTTCCGGTCCGGCCTCGACCGGCTTCGCCATCGTCCCGAGCAACGACACCGACCTGCCGGAAGCGACGCGCGCGCTCTATGTCGGCAGCGGCGGCGATCTTGCCGTCACCATGCTGTCCGGCGCGACCGTCGTCCTGACCGGCGTCGCGGCCGGCAGCCTGCTGCCGCTGCGGGTCGTGCGCGTGCGCGCCACGGGGACCACCGCCGGTGCCATCGTCGGGCTTGCCTGAGTCTCCTCCTCTCAAGGCAACCGACGGGCCGGGCGCGGCAGGATCCGCGCCCGGCCGCTCTACGGCCGGAAACCGCTTGTTAGACAATTCGCCCTAGAATTGCCGGACACGTACCGAGGCCGAGACCCACGATGATCTTCCCGACCGCCATGATGATCGGATTTGCCGCCGGCCTGACCCGCTCGGCGATCGGTATCGCTGTCGCGGCGGTGCTGATCGGCCTCACCTTCGCGCTGGCCGTCACGCTTTCGCCGAGGCCCATCGACTGGCTTTCACTAGCCTCGGCCTATGCAGGCTTCAATTCGGGGCTGATCGCCCTGCTGCTCGGCCTCATCGCCATCGAGCGCCGCAAGACCGCCTGAGGGCGCGGCTTTTCGTCAGAGATCCCGAGACGCCGGCATCGGCGGGCCTGCCGCCTCAGAACCGCGTGCGGTAGAGCGCCAGACCCGACTTCGGATCGCGCGGCAGGGCTTCGAGAAAGGCCGGCACCTCGCCACGTTCAAGCGCGGCATAGAAGCCGTCGGGCTTGAGGTCGCGGATCATCTTCGTCTGCAGGTCGGAGCTGCAATAGGCGACGATCGTCGCGCCCGCCCCGCGCAGGAAGGCTTCCGCCTCCGCCGGCTTCGCAAGACCGATATGCAGCTCGGTCAGCATGCCGCCCTGGTTGCGGTGATAGGGCGCGGTGAGCACGCGGTGCGGTGTAAAGCGCAGGATCTCGGATCCCGAATTCGACGGCGCGACCACGGTGGCGGCGGGCAGTGCGGCCAGCTGGCGGAGCGCCCCAGCGGAATCGCAGTCCCTGGCCGTCACCGGACCGACCACTTCGGCCTTGAAGCGCTGGGAAATCCCCGCCGTTCCCTCGGTCACGAAAACGCCGGTCAGCACCCAGACGCTCGGCACGGCGAGCAGCGTCGAGACGGCGAAAGCGAAGCCGGCGCTCGGGTTCTCGGGGTCGCTGCGCGCATTGCGGCGCAGTTCCGCGATCAGCAGCGACAGCGGCAGGATGGAGAGCAAGTTGGCGAAGACCGCGCCACGCAGCTGGATCAGCGCGATGACCCAGCTGACGAGGATCAGCGGCAGCAGGATCGCATGCAGTTCGGTTCGGTCGCGGCGGCCGATGCGAAACAGGCAGGTGACCAGCGCGAAGAAGCCGACCGCATAGAAGCCGCCGACGCTGGCCGGCTCGATGCGCAGCTGCTGGAACACCGACTGGGCCTCCGTGACGTAGTCGAGCCACAGGGTGAAGAGCAGCGGGTCGAGATCGTTCAGCGGGTTCTGCAGGCATTGCGGCGCAAGCACCAGCGCCGCGGCGAGCACCAACAGGCCATCCAGCGCCAGGACGGCGAACCGAACGGCACGCGAAGCGCCGCTCGCCAGCTGGGCGGAGAGAAACAGCAGCATGCCGCCGACCGCGGCGATCCCGTAATAGCCGATCGAGAGGCTGTCGCAGGTGACCATGGTGTAGAGGTGCTGCGGCACTGTGGCGAAGAACAGGGCGGAGATGCTGATCGTCACGGTGAGCGCAAAGGCGCGCGCCGCCTTCAGAAAGGCCACGCCATGCCAGGCCCAGAGGCCCGCCACCACGAGGCAGGCCGTTGCGACGAGCGGCGTCGTCTCGGCACCGATCGCAATGGCCAGCGCTGCGGCGAGGCCGGCCAGGGCGAAGCTTGCCGGCTTGCGGGCGGGATCGACCAGCATGGCGGCGATCACGGCGACAAGCACGAGCTGCACGTTGTGATGGTCTATCGCCCCCGGCAGGAAGCGGTTCGAGGTGAGGACCAGCAGGGCGGCAAGACCGAGCGCGATCTGCATGGCGGGAACGCCACCGATGCGGCGCGCGCCCACGGCGACGGCGGCAAACAGCGGGATCGTCAGGGCGAGCGGCCAGACGAGAAGGGCCGCGGCTTCCGCGCCGGTCGGCGGCAGGAAATGCGAGAAGGCGAGGATGAGCAAGGCGATCGGCAGGTCGATCAGCCGCGACCAGTGCATCAGCGTGCCGCCGTCGAGCCCCAGCCGATATTGCGTGAGATCAAACCAGGACTGGCCGGCCAGTAGGTCGCGGACCTGGACGAGACGCATCACGTCGTCGTTGTCGACGCCCACATAGTCGGTCGCGCCGGGCAGGTTGATGGCCAGCAGGATGGCGATCGTCACTGCCGCGTAGAAGGCGACGGCGAACCATAGCCGCCCCCAGAGCCGCGCCGCCGCCGTACCGGTCGTTCCTTGATCCGCCATGCGCGCGTCAACCCCGAAGAGGAAGCCTCGCGCCATAAGCGTGAGGCGAAAAACATTGTTTGGTAACGATCCGCGAAACCTAGCCTTAACCTTCTCAAGAAATAGTAAAACCGGGCCGGACGCGATGATCGTCGGGCATGTCTTCTGTCGCGAGTAGCCGATATGCGTGGGCCAGCATCCGAAAATCTCGACGTCGCGGTTCTCCTGCCCTGCTACAACGAGGCGGGCACGATCGGCGCCGTGGTCCAGGGCTTCGGCGCGGCGTTGCCGCAGGCGCGCATCTATGTCTACGACAACAATTCGACCGACGGCACGGCGCTGACCGCCATGCTGGCCGGGGCGACCGTCATGCGCGAGCGCCGCCAGGGCAAGGGCCATGTGGTGCGCCGCATGTTCTGCGACATCGAGGCCGACGTCTATGTGATGGCCGACGGCGACGGCACCTATGCACCTGACGATGCCGAGGAGCTGATCCGCACGCTTCTGACCGAGCGCACCGACATGGTGGTCGGCACGCGCCGCGGCGTGCATGCCGATGCCGGCCGCAACGGCCACGCCTTCGGCAACCGGCTGTTCAACCGGCTCTACCGTTTCCTGTTCGGCAGCGATTTCACCGACATCCTGTCCGGTTACCGCGTCTTCTCGCGCCGTTTCGTCAAGAGCTTCCCCGCCGTCTCGGCCGGGTTCGAGATCGAGACGGAAATGTCGGTTCATGCCTCGCGGCTCAAGCTGCCGGTGTGCGAGCTCGAGCTCGACTACGGCCGGCGCCCGGAAGGATCGCATTCCAAGCTGTCGACCTTCGGGGACGGCGCGAAGATCCTCTGGATGTTCGCCATGCTGATGAAGGAAACGCGCCCTTTCGCCTTTTTCGGCGCGATCGCGGCGACGATCATGGCGGCGAGCCTTTTCTTCATGGCGCCGGTCCTCGTCGAATACTTCACCACCGGCCTTGTCAGCCGCATGCCGACCTGGATCCTGGCGACCGCGCTGATGATGATGTCGCTGCTCGCCTTCACCGCCGGGCTGATTCTCGATTCGCTTGCCCGCTCGCGCGCCGAACAGCTGCGCATCCACTATCTGAGCCTGCCGGCGCTCGCCCATGCGCAGCCGGGCGCCCGCGCGGAACGCGAAAAGCGTAAGCCGGCGCGAACCGCCGACGCGGCATGAAGAAGCTCGTCCGCTTCGGCATCGTCGGCACGGCCGGATTCGTCATCGATGCCGCCCTGCTCTGGCTGCTGCTCGAAACGACGCCGCTCGGCCCCTTTGTCGCCCGCGCCATCGCCATTGCGGTTGCGCTCGTCGTCACGTGGTATCTCAACCGCAGCTTCACCTTCGGCGCCTCGCGCCGCTCGATTGCGGTGGAAGGCTTCCGCTATGGCTCCGTCGGTCTCGTCTCGGCCCTGGTCAATTATCTGATCTACAGCGGGCTGCTATTGTCGCTGCCGATCCTCCAGCCGATGGCGGCGCTGGTGATCGCCTCGATCGCCGCCATGGCCTTTTCCTTCTTCGGCTATTCGCGCTTCGTCTTTCGCCGCTGATCTCCGGCTCAGACCGTCTCCCAGCCGTCCTTCTCGCCGGCGCGATAGATCACGTCGATGAAGCGCTGGTTGTCGCGCGAGCTTTCGAGGCTGACGACGTCGGAGCGATCGCCGCTCAGCGCCGCCTTGGCAAAAGTTTCGGCCTCACGCCGATACTGCCGGCTGTCCTGGAAGCGGAAGACCTGGGACTGGTTGTGCGACTGGTTGGATAGCTCGACCTCTTCGGCGCCCCAGCGATCGGCGTTGAAGGGCGAACGGACCTCGATGAAGCCTTCCGTGCCGTGGAACACCATGGACTGGCGGTTGGCCATCTGGGTCGAGACGTAGAAGCTCAGCTCGAAGCCGCCGAAATCCGCCTTGACGCTCGAATAGATATCCGTGCCGAATTCCGCATCGCGCTCCACCACGGCCTGCACCTTCAACGGTTCGGCCCCCGTGGCAAAACGGGTGGCGATCGCCGGATAGACGCCGATGTCCGGCAGGCCGCCGCCGCCGAGTTCGGGAATGTTGCGCATGTTGCCGGGGTCGCGGTTGAAATAGGTGAAGACGCCCTGCACGTGGCGCAGCCGGCCGATCGCCCCTTCGGACAGGAGGGCGCGCACCTTGCGCCAGACCGGCGTGTAAGTCACCATGAACGCTTCGGAGACCAGCACGCCGTTGCGGTCGCGCGCCGCAATCAGCTGGTCGATGTCGGAGGCCTTGAGCGCGATCGGCTTTTCGCACAGCACATGCTTGCCGGCGTCGGCGGCCCTGATCGTCCATTCGACGTGTTGCGCCGTCGGCAGCGGAATGTAGACGGCATCGATCGTGTCGGAGGCGAGCATGTCCTCGTAGGAGCCGAAGGCATGCGGCACGGAGAAGCGGTCCGCCATGGCGCGCGCCTTGGAAAGATCGCGGCTCGCCACCGCCGCAACGACGCAGTTTTCGGCGTCCTGCATGGCCGGCACGACGAGATCGCGGCCGATCTTGGCCGTGGACAGAATTCCGAAACGCAGCATGGGGGCTCCTCCTGTAACGTTGCCGCGCGACCCTAGTCAGAGATCCGCCGCTTGGCAACGGTCCACAAAGGCAAGCCACGGCAGACCGCAGGACGGGTTACGATTGGCCGGAAACGTCCCACGATCGTCCGGAGCAGAACTTTTTCCCTTTTTCTCATGCGGTATTCTCGGCTATCCCATCAACGCAGAGGATGCAGAAAATGACCGCCAGCAACACAGCCCTCCTTGTCATCGACGTTCAGGAATCCTTCCGCCACCGCCCCTACTGGCGCGACGAGGATGTCATCGATTTCCTCTCCAGGCAGCAGGCGCTGATCGACGGGGCGAAGGCCGCCGGCCATGCCGTCGTGCAGATCTTCCACACCGACAACGACGAAGCGTTTCGCCTCGAAAGCGGTTTCGTCACGACGCTTGCCGGCCTCAACATCGAGCCGGACGTCATCATCCACAAGACCCGGCACTCGGCCTTCGTCGGCACGCCGCTCGAAATCTGGCTGCGCCAGCGCGGCATCGGCCGGCTGATCGTCTCGGGCATCCGCACCGAGCAGTGCTGCGAAACGACGACGCGCCACGGCGCCGATCTCGGCTTCGCGGTCGATTACGTGACCGAGGCGACGCTGACCTTCCCGATGACCCATGCCTCCGGCCAGGTGTTCAGCGCGGCCGACATCAAGATCCGCACCGAGTTGGTGCTGGCCGGTCGCTTTGCCCGCATCGCGACGGTCGAACAGGCGCTCGGCCAGATCGGGCTTGCCGCATGACAGTCGCGCCCCGCCCCGACCGCCGGACCATCCCCGTCTATGTCGTGCTGCCGCCGCACACGCTCTTGATGGATGTCGCCGGTCCGGTCGAGGTTTTGCGCTATGCCAACAGCGAACAGGAGGAAATCCTGTTCGACTGCCGTTTCGTCGCTGCCCGTGCCGAACAGACGACATCGATCGGGCTGACGCTCGCCAATCTGGAACCTTTGCCCGAGCGGCTGCCCGACGGGGCCTATGTGGTCATTTCCGGCAGCATGGGCGCGGTTCCCGATCCTTCGTCGGTTGCGGCCGAGCGGGCGGAGATCGCGCGCTGGCTCGGCCGCGTCGTCGTGCCCGGCATTACGCTCGTCACCATCTGCTCCGGCGCCCTGCTCGCCGCATCCGCCGGCCTGCTCGACGGCCATGCCTGCACCACCCACGCGGACTGCATCGACGACCTCAGCCGTCTCGCCCCGACCGCGCAGGTGCTGGAAAACCGCCTCTTCGTCGAGGACGGCGAACGCTTTTCCAGCGCGGGGATCTCCACCGGCATAGACCTGATGCTGCACATCGTCTCCAAGCTCACTTCCGCGCCGGTTGCACTGGCGATCGCGCGGACCATGGTGATCTACATGCGCCGCAGCGGCGCCGATCCGCAGCTCTCGCCCTGGCTGTCCGGCCGCAACCACCTCCACCCGGCGATCCACCGAATCCAGGATGCCATCATGGCCGATCCGGCGCGCGACTGGACGCTGTCGCAACTGGCGGATCTCGGCCATCTGAGCGAGCGCCACATGACGCGGCTGTTTCGCGAGCACGCCGGACTGTCCGTCATTGCTTACGTCAATCTGATGCGGGTGACGCTGGCACGCGACATCCTCTCCCATTCCCGCCTCGACATGGAGACGGTGGCGGAGCGGGCGGGTTTTTCCTCGCCGCGCCATCTCAGGCGCATCTGGGCGCAGCACAATGCCCTGCCGCCCAGCCACTACCGGACGTCCGATCAAAGAAATTGAGTGGTCGATCACAGACACGGTTGCTAACCTGCAGGCTCTCAAGCCCGGCCGCCTTCGGCCGCCTCCCGCGAACCCACGGAGTTTACCCATGCAGAAGCGTTCGCTCGGCCGCACCGGCCTTTCCATCGCGCCCGTCGTCTTCGGCGGCAATGTTTTCGGCTGGACCGCCGACGAGAAGACCTCGTTTGACCTGCTCGATGCCTTCTTCGACGCCGGCTACAATGCGATCGACACGGCGGACGTCTATTCCTCCTGGGTCGACGGCCACAAGGGCGGCGAGAGCGAGGAAATCATCGGCCAGTGGCTGAAGCGCGGCCATGTCGCCCGCGACAAGGCGGTGATCGTCACCAAGGTCGGCTTCGACAGCCAGGGGCGCAAGACCGGGCTTTCCGCCAAGTGGATCGCCGAAGCGGCCGAGGCCTCGCTCAAGCGGCTCGGCACCGATTATATCGACCTCTATCTCGCCCACAAGCCGGACGAGGACGTGCCGATCGAGGAAACGCTGGAGGCCTTTGCCCGGCTCAAGCAGCAGGGCAAGGTCCGGGCGATCGGCTGCTCGAACTACGAGGCCGGCCAGTTGCAGGCTTCGCTCGATGCCGCAGCGAAAAACAACCTGCCGCGCTATGATGTCGTTCAGCCGGAATACAATCTCTATACCCGCGACAGGTTCGAAGGGCCGCTGGCCGACCTCTGCATGCGGGAAGAGATCGGCGTCATCAGCTATTATGCGCTCGCCGCCGGCTTCCTCACCGGCAAGTATCGCAGCCTGAAGGATACGGAAGGTGCGGCGCGCAGCTACCGCGTCGGCGATTACCTCGACGACAAGGGATTGGAGATCCTCGCCGCCCTCGACGAGGTGGCCGCCGAGACCGGCACATCGCCTGCAACCGTCGCCATCGCCTGGGTCGCCGCGCGCCCCGGCATCACCGCGCCGATCGCCTCCGCCACCAGCCTTCGCCAGCTCGAAAGCCTGATTGCCACCGGCAAGCTTGCGCTTTCCGAAGCCCAGATGGCGCGCCTCACCGAAGCCGGAGCGTAAGAATTCCATGACCATCGAAATACGGTACGCCGAGCCCGCCGACGAAGCCGCCTGGCGGCGCCTGTGGAAGGGATACCTCACCTTCTACAAGGTCGACCTGCCCGACGAGGTTACCAACCATACCTGGGCACGCATCCTCGATCCCTCGTCCCGCGTCGCCATGCGGGTGGCGCTGGTCGACGGCGAGCTGGCAGGCTTCGCCATCCACCATTTCCACGATTCCACCTGGGTTCTGACGCCGGACTGCTACCTGGAAGACCTCTATCTCGACGAGAGATTCCGCGGCCAGGGCCTCGGCCGGGCCCTGATCGACGATCTGATCACGCTTGCGAAGCAGAAGGGCTGGTCCCGCCTCTATTGGCACACCAACAACGACAACGCGACGGCCCGTAAGCTCTACGACACCTATGCGAAGGAAGACGGGCACGTGCGCTATCGGATGGCGCTGACGTAAGCTATTGTCTGGCAATGGCGAAACAACTATCAAGTGCACTTGATTTCAATCGGACCTTTTACACATGACAATCAAATATTCTCTGCCCTTTCTCGCAGCCGTACTGTCCTTGAGCGGGTGTGCCGTATCCGAGCAGCGTTACGAAGCCGGCCGTACTGCGCTGGAGGGAAGCCCGAAGTTGAAGCAAGAAGCTGTCAGGCTCTGCGTCAAGGACACCAAGTCCAAGTCGACCGAGAAGTTGAAGGTCATGGCGATGCTGGCGAATACATCGACTGCGGCGGTCCCCCAGGTTCTGTGCTCGCGGGTCTACAATGCATGGGCCAACGGGCGCCTGACCTATCAGGACTACAAGTCCGGCGTGACAGGCAACCCCACTCCGGCCGCCATCAAGATCATCCAGGGCCGATAAGCCTCGCCCAACCCGGTTCGGCTTTGAACCCCCGCTGCCCTTTCACAATGGAAGCCAGGCAGCAGCCTGGTCTCCTTGCAGACCGGGCGCGCGGCGTTTTGCGGCCATAGCCTGACACCGACGAGCCCGCGGCACGTCGGTGCTTGCCCAGAAAGGAATAACAATGAACCTCAGAAACCCGGTTCTTCTTGTCCTGATCGGTCTGGGACTGGTGGGCTGTGCCGTATCGGAGTCCAAATATGCTGCGATTCAGACCGCGATCGAGGGAAGTCCGAAGCTCAAGGACGAGATGATCCGCAGGTGCGTTAAGGAATACAAGACTAATCCGTCGGAACGACGCAAGACCGACGCTGAGCTTGCCAGAGTTTCGGTAAGGCTTGGGCCGGAGGCGGCCTGCACGCGCATTGCCAACGGCATCGCCGATGGACGTATCGGCTATGACGACTATGTCGCGCTGACGAAGGACCGGCTGTCGCCGAACGTCGCAAACATTCTTCGCCAGCGTTAGTTCCAGGCGCCCCACCAGATCTTGAACGGCGCTGATCCTTCAGCCCCGGTGCCGAAAGAAATCCACGAAGGCTCGCAGCGCCGGGCGCATCTGGCGGCGCGAGGGATAATAGATGAAGAAGCCTTCGAAGGGCGGGCACCAGTCCTCGAGCACGGGAACCAACCGTCCGGCGGCCACATCCGCGTCGATCCGCCCATCGAACAGGTAGGCAAGCCCCGCGCCGTCGATCGCGGCGCAGCGCATCAGCCGCTGGTCGGAGAGGATCAGCGGGCCCGACACGTCGACGGCCAACACCTTTCCCGCCTTTTCCAGCTCCCAACGATAGATGCGTCCGCTTGAGAAGCGCCGCCGGATGCAGCGGTGGTGAATGAGATCGGCTGGCGCCTGCGGCCGTCCATGGGCGGCGATGTAGGCCGGCGACGCGACGATCAGACCGCGCTGCGGACCGCTGGCACGCACCGCGATCATGTCGGCCTCCAGATGTTCGCCGAGCCTCAGGCCCGCGTCAAAGCCTTCGGCGACGATGTCCTCGAAGCGGTCATTGGTGACGACATCAAGCTCGATCTCCGGATAGGCGTTGAGGAAGGCGCCGAGGCGCGGAACGATCAGGTCTTCGGCGGCGAGCATCGGCATGGTCACGCGCAACGGCCCGGCCGGCGTGCCCCTGCGGTCCGCCAGCCCCTCCAGCACGGCACCGATGTCGGCCAGCGCCGGCGACAGCGTTTCCAGCAGCATGCGCCCCTCCTCCGTCGGCGCGACGCTGCGGGTCGTTCGGGCGAGCAGGCGCACGCCGAGGCTCGCCTCCAGCGCGGTCACGGCGTGGCTGACGGCGGAAGGGGCGATGCCCAATTCCTCGGCGGCCCGGCGGAAGCTGCGGCCTTCGGCAACGGCCGCCAGAACGGCAAGCTGCGAAAGTTGGATCCTGTTCATTGTTCCATCTGATAGAACAAGCCAAGACGGATTGCATGCATTATCGACGGGCTGATGCCGCGCTATCTTGCCCCTGTCACCTCCGTCTATACTGGCGGACGGTGATCGAACATCAGAGGTACGATTTCATGAAGACACGCACACTTGGCCCCCTCACCGTTTCCTCGCTCGGCCTCGGCTGCATGGGCATGAGCCATGGCTATACCCAGACCGGCGACGAGGCGGGATCGCTGGCAACGCTTGCCCGCGCCGTTGAACTCGGCGTCACGCTGTTCGACACCGCGGAAATCTATGGGCCCTTCACCAACGAGATCCTCGTCGGCAAGGGCCTGAAGCCCTATCGCGACCAGGTGAAGATCGCCACCAAGTTCGGCTTTCGCATCAACACGGAAAATCCCAACGACGCGAGCGCCGGCGGCACGGATTCGCGCCCCGAACATGTGCGCGAAGTCGCCGAGGCCTCGCTGAAGCGGCTCGGCGTCGAGGTCATCGACCTGTTCTACCAGCACCGCGTCGACCCGGACGTACCGATCGAGGATACGGTCGGCGCCATGGCCGACCTCGTCCGCCAGGGCAAGGTCAAGGCGATTGGCCTTTCCGAGGCCAGTGCCGCGACGCTCCGGCGTGCCCATGCCGTCCACCCCATCGCCGCCATCCAGAGCGAGTATTCGCTGTGGACCCGCGACCCGGAAGAAAACGGCGTGCTCGACACCTGCCGCGAACTCGGCATCGGCTTCGTACCCTTTTCGCCGCTCGGCCGCGGCGTGCTGACCGGCGCGCTGAAGACGCTCGACGGCATGGCGGAGAACGACTTCCGCCGCACGCTGCCGCGCTTCTCGCAGGAGAATTTCGACGCCAATCTGGCGCTGGTCTCGGCACTGGAAGCAATGGCGGCGGAAAAGGGCGTGACGCCCGGACAGCTGGCGCTGGCCTGGGTACTGGCCCGGGGCGACTTCATCGTGCCGATCCCCGGCACGACCAAGATCGCCAATCTGGAGAAGAACGTCGCGGCCGCCGACATCGTGCTGTCGGCGCAAGAGGTGGCGACGCTCGGCGACATGCTCTCGCCGCAGAAGGTGGCGGGGGCGCGCTATCCCGAACGCATGGCGAAGCTGGCGAACAAGTAGCCGACCGCTCAGGCGGCCACCGCGACGCCGTGCCGATAGGAGGACGGCGTCGTACCGGTCATCGCCCTGAAGACCCGCGTCATGTGGCTCTGGCTGCTGAAGCCACAGGCGGATGCGATCTGCGCGATCGGATCGCTTCCCGCCAGCAAGGACTTGGCGCGGGCGAGGCGCCGGCGCAGCACCCAGCCATGGGGAGAGTTGCCGCAGCTGGCGGTGAACATGCGCTGCAGGTGAAACTCGCTCAGGCCGGCGATCGACGCCAGGTCGCTCAGCGTGACCTGGCTGTCGAGATGCGCTTCGATATAGTCGAGGAGGCGTCGCCGGACGGCCGGCGAGAGACCGCCCCGGATGGCGCGCGAACGGGCGCCGCCATAGCGCGGATCGCCAAGCAGGGTGACGAAGGCGGCGTTGATCGCCTCCTCGGCCATGAGCGGCTGTTGCGACCGCGTTGCGAACGCCAGCCGGCGCAGCGCCTCGGCCAGGGCCGGCGCATGGTCGAAGGTCGCCTCGGGCAGGACCATCAGCCGTGCATCCTGGTCGAAGGTCTCGGCAAAGACGCGCCGGAGTTCGTGGTCGGGAACATAGAGGTGGACGAACTCGAAGACGTCGGTGATCTCCCATTCCGACGAGGTGCCCTGCGGCATGAGGCAGAAGGCGCCCGGCCAGCCATGGCGGGGCCCGCCGTCGAGCCTGCGCGTGCCGACTCCGCCTTCGAGATAAAGACTGAACGTGTGATCCGCCGTGCGTTCATAGGTCATGCGGTCGTCGGCATTACGCCAGATCGCCGCCGATCGACCGAGGCCCAGGTCGAGCGCGCCCATCATCTCCGCGCTCGGCGACGCCGAGAGGAAGCTGAAGACGGACCTGTGCTGGGACGACATGGCATAACCTCGAAACAGGCCACCATTCTATCGCAGACTTCGCCGCAGGCCACTGCCGAATAACGCTGAGGGCGCCTTTCATCGGCATTTCACCGCAAGAATATGCAAGAGCCAGACGATCAGGCGGTCTAGACCTCGGGCTCAATCCGAGAGGGCCCATGACCAATATTCTGCTTTTCGCCTCGACCGTCCTCATCTGGGGCACGACCTGGATCGCCATTGCCATGCAGGTCGGTCCGGTGCCGGTGCTGGTCTCGGTCTTCTACCGCTTCGCGGCGGCGGCCGTGCTGTTCCTGCTGGTGCTGGCGGCCACCGGCAGGCTGACGATACCGGCGCTGAGGCACCAGCCCTTCGTCCTGGCGCAGGCGCTCTGCCTGTTCTGCTGCAACTTCCTGTGCTTCTACACCGCGGCCGGTTTCGTTCCGTCCGGCCTGATCTCAGTGATCTTTTCACTGGCCACGATCTACAACGCGGTCAACGCACGGCTGTTCTTCGGCGATCCCATCACCGGCCGCACGCTGGTCGCCGCCGTTCTCGGTGCCACCGGCTTGGTCCTGCTGTTCGGCCCCGACATCGTGCTCGACTTCGACGCCGACACCTGGAAGGGCATCGGCCTCTCGGTGCTCGGTACCCTGTTCTTCTCGCTCGGCAACATGGCCTCGCGCCGCAACAGCGCCGCCGGGATCCCGCCGGTCATCGCCAATGCCTGGGGCATGGGCTATGGCGCCGTTATCCTTCTCGTCCTGATCGCTGTCACCGGCACGCCGGTCGTCGCGCCACCGGACGCGAAGTATCTGGCGGCCCTGCTCTACCTTGCGGCGATCGGCTCGGTGGTCGGGTTCACCACCTATCTGATGCTGGTCTCGCGCCTCGGCTCCTCCAAGGCCGCCTATACGACGGTGCTCTTTCCCGTCGTCGCGCTTTCGCTGTCGACGATCTACGAAGGCTACCACTGGACGGCAGCCGGTTTGTTCGGCCTGTTCCTCACGCTGCTCGGCAATGTGGTGATTTTCACCAAGCCGGCGCCCCGCCGCACGCACGCGACCGCTTGACAGCCAGCGCAGCGCCTGCGATCCGGACAGGAAAAAGGCCCGCAGAGCGGGCCTTTTATCTTCATTCAATGGTCTTTCGCCCTCAGGCGCGCAGGCTGCCGCCGGTGGTCTTTTCGACATTGCCGACGATCTTCTTGGTCAGCGCGTCGAAATCCTCGTCGGTCAGCGTCTTGTCGGCCGGCTGGATCAGCACTTCGATCGCCACCGACTTCCGGCCTTCGCCGAGGCTTGCCCCTTCAAAGATGTCGAAGACGTTGACGCCGGTGATCAGCTTGCGGTCGGCGCTGGCCGCAGCCTTGATGATCGCGCCCGCCTCGACCGATTTCTCCACCACGAAGGCGAAGTCGCGCTTCACCATCTGGAAGGGCGAGAGGTCGAGCGCCGGCTTGGTGCGGGTCGCCTTCCGCTGCGGCTCCGGCACGACGTCGAGATAGACCTCGAAGCCGCACAAAGCGCCGGACACGTCGAGCGCTTCGATCGTCTTCGGATGGAATTCGCCGAAATGGCCGATCACCACTTTCGGACCCATCTTGATCGTGCCGGAACGGCCCGGATGATACCAGGCCGGACCGCCCTGTTCGATCTGGACGTTCGCCATCGGCAGGCCACAGGCCTCCAGAACGGCGAGCGCATCGGCCTTGGCGTCATAGACGTCGACCGGCTTGCCGCCGCCCTTGGTGGCGTTCGACCACATGCGGCCGGCGCCGGCAAGCGATGCCGTGCCGCGGCGGATGCCACCGGCGACGCGGCGCTGGCCTTCCGGCTTGTCGTTCTCGTAGGTGCCGGAGACCTCGAAGATCGCCACCTCGCCGAAGCCGCGGTCGGCATTGCGCTGGGCAGCGGTCAGAAGGCCGGGCAGCAGCGAGGGGCGCATGTCCGACATGTCGGCGGCGATCGGATTGGCGAGCTTCAGCGCGCGGCTTCCGCCGCCGAAAAGCTTGGCGTGCTCCTCCGGGATGAAGGACCAGGTGACGGCTTCCAGCATTCCGCGCGCGGCGAGCGCCCGCTTGGCGGTCCGCGTGCGGATCTGCAGCGGCGTCAGGATTTTGCCATTGACCGAACCGGTCGGGGCGAGCGGCTCGGGCTTGATCTTGTCGACGCCGAACACGCGCATGACCTCTTCCACCAGGTCCGCCTTGCCGTCGACGTCCGGGCGCCAGGACGGCACCGCGACGGAGACCGTCTCGCCTTCGCCGGAAACCTCGAAGCCGAGACCGGTCAGGATCTGGCGCGATTCGTCGTTGGAGACGGTAAGCCCGGTCAGCCGCTTCACTTCCGAGAAGGGGAAGTCGACGACCTTGCGGTCGAAACCCTTGTAGCCGACGACCTTGGCCTTGGCCGCGGTGCCGCCGCACATGGAGAGAACCAGTTCGGTGGTGCGTTCCAGGCCGGGCATCATGTATTCCGGGTCGACGCCGCGCTCGAAGCGATAGCGCGCATCGGTGATGATGCCGTGGCTGCGGCCGGTCTTGGCGATGTTGATCGGATCCCACAGCGCGGATTCGATCAGAACCTCGGTGGTGTTCTCGTCGCAGCCGGAGTGTTCGCCACCCATGATGCCGCCGATCGATTCCGGACCGTTGTCGTCGGCGATGATGACGTTTGTCGGATTGAGCTTGTAGGTCCGCGTGTCGAGCGCGAGGATCTCCTCGCCCTCGCGGGCGCGGCGAACGATCAGGGCACCCTTGACCTTGGCCGCGTCGAAGACGTGCATCGGCCGGCCTTGGTCGAAGGTCATGTAGTTGGTGACGTCGACCAGCGCCGAGATCGGGCGAAGGCCGATCGCCAGCAGTCGCTGCTGCATCCAGCGCGGGCTCGGACCGTTCTTCACGCCGCGCACGAGGCGATAGGCGAAGCCCGGGCAGAGCTTCTCATCGTCGAGCACGATCTTCACTTCGATCGGCGTTTCGCCATCGGTCTTGAACTCGGGCGCCTTCGGCTGCTTGAGCTTGCCGAGGCCGGAGGCGGCGAGGTCGCGGGCGATGCCGAAGACTGACGTGCAGTCGGGGCGGTTCGGCGTGAGGTTGATCTCGATGACCGGATCGTCGAGACCGGCATAGGATGCGAACGACGTGCCGACCGGCGCGTCGTCCGGTAGGTCGATGATGCCGTCGTGATTGTCCGACATGTTGAGCTCCTTTTCGGAGCACATCATGCCGTGGCTTTCGACGCCGCGGATCTTGCCGACGGCGAGCGTCACGTCGATGCCGGGCACATAGGTGCCGGGACGAGCGAGCGCGCCGACCAGGCCGGCCCGCGCATTCGGCGCGCCGCAGACGATCTGCACCGGCTTGCCGTCGCCGGCATCGACCGTCAGCACCTTCAGGCGGTCGGCCTCGGGATGCTTTTCGGCGGTCAGGACCTTGGCGATGACGAAGGGCTTGTAGGCCGCCTTGTCGTCGACGTCCTCGACCTCGAGGCCGATTGCGGTCAGCCGCTCGCAGATCTCGTCGAGCGTGGCATCGGTTTCCAGGTGATCCTTCAGCCAGGAGAGTGTGAATTTCATGGGTCTGTCCTCCTTACGCGCTCAGGCCGCCGAACAATGTCGGCACGTCGAGCGGGCGGAAACCGTAATGGCTCATCCAGCGCACGTCGGCGTTGAAGAAGTCGCGCAGGTCAGGCATGCCGTATTTCAGCATGGCGATGCGGTCGAGGCCCATGCCCCAGGCAAAGCCCTGGTATTCGTCGGGATCGAGACCGCCGGCGCGCAGCACGTTCGGATGGACCATGCCGCAGCCGAGAATCTCCATCCAGTCGGTGCCCTCGCCGAACTTGACGATCGGACCCGACGAGCGATCGCACTGGATGTCGACCTCGAAACTCGGTTCGGTGAAGGGGAAGAAGGACGGGCGGAAGCGCATCACGACATTGTCGACCTCGAAGAAGGCCTTGCAGAATTCCTCGAGGATCCAGCGCAGATGGCCGACATTGGCGGTCTTGTCGATGACAAGGCCTTCGACCTGGTGGAACATCGGCGAATGGGTGGCGTCGCTGTCCTGGCGATAGGTCTTGCCGGGAATGACGATGCGGATCGGCGGCTTCTGCGCTTCCATGGTGCGCACCTGCACCGGCGAGGTATGGGTGCGCAGCACCTTGCGGTCACCGTTGTCGTCGGGCTCCAGGAAGAAGGTGTCGTGCATCTCGCGGGCCGGATGGCCCTCGGGGAAGTTCAGCGCGGTGAAATTGTAGTAGTCAGTCTCGATATCCGGGCCTTCGGCGATCGAGAAACCCATGTCGGCGAAGATCGCGGTGATCTCGTCGACGATCTGGCTGATCGGATGGATGCGGCCGCGCTCAGCCGGCGAGGAGCGGACGGGGAGCGAGACATCGACGGTCTCGGCCTTCAGCCGCGCGGTGATCGCGGCATCCTTCAGCTCGGTCTTGCGGGCGGTGATCTTTTCGGTGACTTCGGTCTTCAGCGCATTGATCGCCGCACCGCGCGTCTGGCGCTCTTCCGGCGTCATCGAGCCCAGCGTCTTCAGGAGTTCGGAGACCGAACCCTTCTTGCCAAGCGCGGCGACGCGGACCGCTTCGATATCGGCTTCGTTGTCCGCCGCGGCGATGTCGGCGAGAAGCGCCGTTTTCAAACTGTCGAGATCGGACATGTCCGTTTCCTGCCCTTTATACCACCGGGTCCCTAACGCCCCGGCATGACGACACAATGAAAAACCCGCGCTAGCCCTGCCAGCGCGGGTTTCCCAACAATTTCTTTTTACAAAAGCTTGGGAAGCGCTGGCTTACTTGACCGCGCTTTCAAACTCGTTCGCCGTGCCGGCGTCCTTGAGATAGGCCAGTGCCTTCTTGGCAGCCTCGACCAGCGAGCCGAAGGCTGCGGGTTCGTGGATGGCCATGTCGGACAGAACCTTGCGGTCGACTTCGATGCCGGCCTTGTTCAGACCGTCGATGAAGCGGCCGTAGGTGAGGCCGTGTTCGCGGACGGCAGCGTTGATACGCTGGATCCACAGGGCGCGGAAGTTGCGCTTGTTGACCTTGCGGTCGCGGTAGGCGAATGCCTTCGAACGATCCACAGCGGCCTTTGCTGCGCGGATCGTGTTCTTGCGGCGGCCGTAGAAGCCCTTGGCTGCCTTGAATACCTTGTTGTGCTTGGCGCGGGAAGTTACGCCACGTTTTACGCGTGCCATGTCATGATCTCCTTAATGATCCAATAAGCGAAAGGGTCTCAGAGACCGTTCGGCAGGTAGTTCTTGATGACCTTCTTGCCGTCAGCTTCGGAAAGAACCATCGTGCCGCGAGCATCGCGGATGAACTTGTTGGACCGCTTGATCATGCCGTGACGCTTGCCGGCGGCGGCCGCGAGGACCTTGCCGGTGGCAGTGATCTTGAACCGCTTTTTGGCGGAGGACTTCGTCTTCATCTTGGGCATTTTGCTACTCCATTGTTCTTGTATCGAAACGGACAGACGACGCCCGTTTTCAAGCATAAAGAACGGCCACGGCATGCCCTGCCGGACCGTTCGGACGCGCGCTTATTACCGCTGACGGATGAAAGCGCAACGGGTCGCCTCGGGAATCTCGAAGCTTCAGATAACGCGAAGCTCCTACCCGCGAAGCGGCACCGACAGACTCACCGACAGGCCGCCGAGATCCGAGCGTTCGAGTTCCAGCGCGCCGCCATAGGCGGCGAGGATTTCCGCCGTGATAGCGAGCCCGAGGCCGGAACCGCCGTCGCTCTCCCCCAGATGCACGCCACGCGACGGGAGGATCGCGAGATCCGCCTCCGATGCGCCCGGGCCGTCGTCTTCGACGGTCACCACCGCCGCCTTGTCTGCGGCTGCCGCCGTCACGCGGATTTCGCTGCGGGCAAAGCGGGTCGCGTTGTCGAGCACATTGCCGAGCGCCTCGGCGAAATCGGCGGCGTCCATGTCGACGGCAAGCCCGGCTGGAACGCGGAGGTGCCATTCGATGCCGCGCGGCTCGGTGATCGGCCTCAGCACCATGACCAGCTTGCCGATCAGTGCGCCGAGCTCGGTCAGGCTCATCTGCTCGACGCCCAGCCGTGCCGATTGCAGCTGGCGGTCGGCGCGCTGGCGGATGAGATCCACCTGCTGGCGCGCCAGTTCCTTCTCGGCGGGCGGAAGATGGTCGGCGAGCTGGAGAAGCACGGTCAAGGGCGTCTTCAGGCCGTGCGCCAGATCGCTGGCCCGGGCGCGCGCCCGTTCGACCGCCGTCTCGCGCTCCTGCAGCAGCAGGTTGAGTTCGGAGACGAGCGGCCGCAATTCCGAAACGCCGACATCGTCGACCGAGTTCGCCTGTCCGGAGCGGACCAGCCCCACCCGCTGCTGCAGGCGCACGAGCGGTGCGAGCCCCACGCCCACCTGGAAGATGGCGGCAGCGACCAGGACCGCGGCGCTCAGCGTCAGCATCAGAGCCATGGCGCTGTGAAACTGGGCAACCGCATCGTCGAACTCGACGCGATCGAAGGCGGCCGAGAGCGTGAACGGCAGCGCGCCATCAGGCCCTTCGAGGGAGATATCGCGCTGGTAGACCAGGAGGTCGGCGCCGTCCGGCCCCTCCGCCGCCTGGAAGCCGTCCTCCGCCGGCAGCAGCGCATCGGCCGGCAGGTCGACATCCCAGAGCGACCGCGAGCGCAGCACCTCGCCCGGCTTCGGCACCACCTGCCAGTAGCGTCCGCTGCCCGGAAGGGTGAAACGCGGATCGGTCGGCGTCTTTTCGAGGACCACCTTGCCGTTGCGCAGTTCCAGGCCCGCGGCCAGCTGGTCGACGATGCCCGCCATTTCCACCCGATAGCGCTCGGCGACATAGCCGGAAAAGACGCGGCTCAGGCCATAGCCCAGCACGAGAAGAATGAAGACGATGGCGGCGAAGGCTCCGAGCACGACCCGGATTCGGAGCGAATGGATCATGCGTTCTGATCCGGCAGGACGTAACCGAAGCCGCGCCGCGTCTCGATCGCCTCGGGATCGGTCTTGCGCCGGAGCCGGGCGATCATCGCCTCGACCGAGTTCTTGGCCGTGTCGTCGTCGCGGCCCTGGACGCGCCGGGCGATTTCGATCGGATCGAAGACGCGGCCGGGTTCGCTGACGAGCAATTGCACGAGGCGGTATTCGAGGGCGGTCAGTTCCAGCGGCCGGCCGTCATAGGTCACCCGCCGCGTCTGGTCGTCGACGACGAAACGCCCGGCCGCCTTGATCGGCGACGGCCGCCTGCGCGAGCGGCACAGCAGCGCCTTGAGGCGGGCGATCAGTTCCTCGCTGCGGAACGGTTTCGGCAGGTAATCGTCGGCGCCGGCCTCAAAGCCGTCGACCCGCTCCATCCAGGACCCGCGCGCGGTCAGGACGAGGACCGGCGTCTCGACGCCCCCTGCCCGCCAGCGCTTCAGGATCGACAGGCCATCCATGCCCGGCAGGCCGAGATCGAGAATGATCGCGGCATAGTCGCCGGTCTCGCCCTCCTCCCAGACCTCGGGGCCGGTCGCGAGATGGTCGACCAGATAGCCTTCCGCCTCGAGCTTGGCTTTGGTGTGTTCGGCGATATCGCGATCGTCTTCGGCAAGCAGCAGCCGCATGGCGTCACCACCACCCGAAGGGGCCGAGGGCGCGGCCAGTCTGGGCATTGAGGCGAAGCGTGCGGACCCTTCCCGTATTGTTCTCGACCTTCAGGATATAGACCGGCGTCCTGCCGCCGAGCGCCAGATCGACGGACAGGACACGCCCGGCCCGCATGACCTTCACCTGCTTCAGGATGTCGCGAAGCGGCAGGATGCGGCCGTCGCGAACGGCGGCGCGCGCCTCGACATGGTCGTCCGCGTCATCGCCTTTGCCCTGCCCCTTGCCGTCCTCGCCGTTGCCGTCGTCATTTCCGTCATCGCCATTATCATCGTTGCTGTCGTCACTGCCGCCGTCGTCACCACTATCGTCGCTGCCGCCATCGTCACCACTGTCGCTGCCGCCGTCGTCGCCGCCATCATCCCCGCCGTCGTCGCCGCCCTTGTCGTCGGCGAAGGCCGGATCGACATGCAGCAGCGCGCCGGCGCCGGGCAGCGCCGCCATCAGCAACAGCAGGAATTCTCGCCTGTTCATCATTCTCACGTTTTCGTCGTTATCTTCGCCGCCCGATCGGTTCCGAGACTAGCGTTTGTCGGGCCGGGGCGCCACTGCAACGAGAAGACCCCGCCCGGGTTGCGGGCGGGGGTGAAACGGCTGCGGCACCGGCGGCTGCGCCGCAGCCGTTTCGACGGACCTCAGTTGGCCGGGACGATCGTCACGGCAGTCACCGAATTGCGCGGCGCCTTGATCTTCACTTCGGTCCGGTTGTGTTCCTGCTCGATTTCCAGAGCGAGGCGACGGCCGTTCTGGTCGACCGCGACCATGGTGCCGTTCTTCAGCCCGCGCAGCTGCCTATCGTTGACCACGAGGCTGGTGCGGTCGTCACGGCCGCGATTGCTGTTCGCGCCATTGTCGAGATCGTCATCGGCGCCATTGTCGTCGACGCCGTCATCGTCCGACGAATCGCCGTCCGTGCCGTTGTCATCGTCGCCACTGTCGTCAGACCCATTGTCATCGGAGCCATTGTCATCGGAGCCGTTGTCGTTGTCGTCGTTGCCACCGTCGTCATTGCCGCCGCTGTCGTCGTCACCGCCGTTGTCGTCGCTGCCGCCACCGTTGTCGTCATTGCCGCCGTCGTCGCTGCCGCCGTCATTGTCGTCGTCGGCAAGCGCGACCGAGACGATGGATGCGCCGAGCGGCGCCGAAACGGCGGAAACGAGGGCCGGCGCGAGGGTGAGCGAGAAGACGGCGGTGGTCGAGACGAGAAGATGTCTGCGTACGGTATTGATCATTTTTTCCTCCGGTATGCTGGGATGAACTCTATGACGAGCATCATGCATCCGGGGGGCTGACAGCTTGCCCAACGCGGCTGTCAGGAAAAAGTCAGCAAACGCCCATGAAAAAAGCCGCCTCAGCGGCGGCTTGTTTCGCGGTGCGTCTTTTCAGACTCACTTCGGTGCGAGCACCATCATCATCTGACGGCCTTCGAGCTTCGGCTCGGCTTCGACCTTGGCGATGGTGACGGTATCTTCCTTCACCTGCTGAAGGAGCTTCATGCCGAGTTCCTGGTGGGCCATTTCGCGGCCGCGGAACTTCAGGGTCACCTTGACCTTGTCACCTTCTTCGAAGAAGCGGTTCATCGCGCGCATCTTCACCTCATAGTCATGGGTGTCGATGTTCGGACGCATCTTGATTTCCTTGACCTCGACGATCTTCTGCTTCCTGCGCGCTTCGGCCGCCTTCTTCTGGTTGGCGAATTTCAGCTTGCCGAGGTCCAGGATCTTGCAGACCGGCGGCTCGGCATTGGGGGAAATCTCGACGAGATCGAGACCCGCCTCTTCCGCCATCCTGAGCGCCTCGTCCGTCGGCACGATGCCGAGGTTCTGGCCTTCGTCATTGATAAGCTGGACCCGGGGAATCCGGATCTCCCGATTGGAGCGCGGCCCTTCCTTGACAGGGGCATCGGCTTTGAAAGGTCTGCGAATGGTCGTATTCTCCTGAACTATTGAGCCTTGCGGCAACGCGCTTCAAGCGCGGGCTTCTAGCGTTTCAGCTATTTGGCTATTGCCGCTCGGCAAGTCAATAACACGCTTCGGATGGAAAATCACCTGCTGTCCGTCACTTCGCGAATCTGTTTTACAGGGCCGTTCACGCCCAGGGAGCCCTGCATGACCTCGATCAATTCCGACCCGCGCGCCGAGACGATCACGGTGGGAAAGGGCGACGACGCCCGCGACATCGCGCTCCTCGTTCGCGCAGCCGATCCGGCGCGCGCGCGCTCCGCTCCGGCCCTCGTCTGGCTCGGCGGGTACCGGTCCGACATGAGCGGCACCAAGGCGATCGAGATGGATGCGCTGGCGGCGGATAAGGGTCTTGCGGCGATCCGTTTCGACTATTCCGGCCACGGCGCTTCCGGCGGCGCGTTCCGTTCAGGCACCATCAGCCGCTGGCTCGAGGAGGCGATCGCCGTCCTCGACCACGTCGCGCCTGAGAGCGTCGTGCTGGTCGGCTCGTCGATGGGCGGCTGGATCGCGCTCAGGCTCGTGCAGGCGCTGGCACACCGCGGTTCCGGCCCCCGCGTGGCCGGCATGGTGCTGATCGCGCCGGCGCCCGACTTCACCATCGACCTGATCGAGCCGAACCTTTCCGATGCCGAGCGGGAGTCGCTGGCCGAGCGCGGCTATTTCGAGGAACCCTCGGACTACAGTCCCGAGCCGAACATCTTCACCCGTGCCCTGATCGAGGACGGCCGGCTCAACCGCGTGCTGACCGGCATCATCGAGACCGGCTGCCCGGTGCACATCCTGCAGGGCATGGCCGATCCCGACGTGCCCTATGCCCATGCGCTGAAGCTGGTCGAGTTCTTGCCGGCCGACGACGTCGTGATCACCCTGGTGCGCGACGGCGACCACCGGCTGTCCCGCCCCGAGGACATCGCGCGGATGAAGGCGGCGATCCTGTCCATGGCGGAGAATGCCTCGGACCTGTAGCATTTTAACCATAGTTGACAAATCCCTAACGCGACGGCCTTACCGCGATTGACTCGAAACCCGCTTGGACCTTAACGTTTTGTTAAGGATTAAAGGGACGAGTTCATGATGAACCGATCGCGTGCTTTTGCCGCGTTGCTTGTGGTGCTTGGCGTTTCCGCGCCGGCCGATACGGGCTTCACGGCACCCAAGACGCTGCTGTCGATGACGACGGGCACTGTCACTTCGCAGCCGATCGGCCATTACGAGTTCTGCCGCCAGCATCGCGAGGAATGCAGCGTGAAGAGCAAGCCCGGCGCGCTGCCGCGGCTAACGCCGCACGGCTGGGACGTGGTGCGCGAGATCAACCTTTCGGTCAATTCCTCGATCACCCCGGTCACCGATGCCGATGCCTACGGCCGCGAGGAAGTCTGGGCCTATCCGGTCGACGTGGGCGACTGCGAGGATTTCGTCCTTCTGAAGCGCGAAAAGATGATGAAAGCGGGTTTCTCGCCCGCCGACCTGCTGATCACCGTGGTGCGCAAGCCCGACGGCGAAGGCCATGCCGTGCTGACGCTCCGCAGCGCTCAGGGCGACTTCGTGCTCGACAACCTCGTCAACGACGTCAAGCTCTGGACCGAGACGCCCTATACCTATCTCAAGCGCCAGGCGAGCTTCGACACCGGCCGCTGGGTGACGATCGAGAACGGCACCACCGACGTCATGGTCGGCGCGCTCGACTGAGACAAGTTCGGATTCTCTAGGTCGGCTGGACCCGGCGTTCCGTTTCGAGACGGAGCGGCGGCAGGCGCGCAAGTCCGATCATCGCCAGAAGTCCGACCGCCCCCATCACCAGCAGACAGCCGATCGCCGCCTCGACGCCCAGACGCTCGTTGACGAAGATGATCGTCACCGGGGCTGCGGCCGACAGGACCATGCGGATGCCCGACAGCGTGCCCATGGTGCGGCCATAGCCGGTCGTGCCGAAGAAGTGCAGCGGCAGCACGCCCCGGATGATCGATGTCAGCCCCTGCCCAATGCCGAAGAAGACGGCGAAGACCAGGACGATGGCGACGACCGGGAACACGGCCGCAGCAAACAGCAAGGTCAGCGCCAGGAAGATCGCCCCGGTGGCGATCAGCCCCGTCACCGGCGGCGACAGCACGCCCCGGCGGGCATATTCGATGACACGGGCGGCGACCTGCGACGGCCCGATCAGGCTGCCGGTCAGGGTGGCGATCGCCGGGGTGAAGCCGGCATCGCCGAGCAGCACCAGCAGCGAGGCGCCCATGGCCGAGAGCACGAAGCCGCCGGCCGAAAGACTGACGGCCATCAGGGCGAGGTGCGGCCGGCGGCTGGCCACGGCGGGAGCGCCGGCTTCGGCCGACGGCTTCGCCGGGGCGGCCACCTCGCGCCGATAGGACGGCCACAGCGCGTGCACCGGAAGGGCGAGCACCAGGTTGAGGCCGGCGAGCACGAGATAGACCTCGCGCCAGGTCATCATCGTCAGCAGCCACTGGATCAGCGGCCAGAACACCGTCGAGGCAAAGCCCGCGACCAGCGTCACCAGGGTGATCTGGCTCCTGGCCTCCTGGCCGTGACGCTGCGCGAGCGCGGCAAAGCCCGCATCATATTGCACGGCGATCGACACGAACTCGGCGGCAAGCGTAACAGCGGCAAACTGCCAGCCGTTCTGCACCATTGAGAGGCCGGCGAGGGTGGCCGCCGCGAGGATCGATCCGAAGGCCAGCACGGGCCGTGCGCCGAAGCGGTCGATCAGCCGCCCGATGATCGGCGCGGAGACGGCGCCGCCCAGCAGGCCGATCGAAAAGACGGCGAAGACAAAGCTCTGCGACCAGCCGAATTCGCGGGCGATTTCGGGAGCGAGAATCGAGAAGGAATAATAGAGCGTGCCATAACCGACGGTCATGGAAACGCCCATGCCGAGGGTGGCCGGAGAAGGTTTCATGATGACGCCGCTAAGCTATTCGTGTTGCGGCGTCATGACAAGCGTCAACCATTGCCGATCAGGATGCCGGCCGCGAGCACCAGCGAGCCACCGAGCACGACCTGCATGGCGGCGCGCAGGAAGGGCGTCTCCATGTATTTGTTCTGGATGAAGGCGATTGCCCAGAGCTCGAAGAAGACCACCACGGCGGCGGTGAGCGTCGCCGTCCAGAAATGCGGGATGAGATAGGGCAGCGCGTGGCCGAGGCCGCCAAGCGCCGTCATGATGCCCGAAGCCAGGCCGCGCTTGATCGGCGAGCCGCGGCCCGACAGCTTGCCGTCGTCGTGGGCCGCCTCGGTGAAACCCATGGAAATGCCGGCGCCGACCGAGGCGGACAGGCCGACGAGAAAGGTCTGCCAGGTGTCGCCGGTGGCGAAGGCGGCGGCGAAGATCGGCGCCAGCGTCGAGACCGAACCGTCCATCAGACCGGCCAGACCCGGCTGCACATAGGTCAGCACGAACTGGCGGTGGGCGCTCGCGTCCTCTTCCGCCTTGACGTCCTCCGGCGTGTGGCGCTCGCCGAGCATGGAGGCGATTTCCTCATGGCCCTGTTCTGCCAGCGCCAGATCACCGAGCAGCTTGCGCGTCTGGGCATCCGTCGTGCGCTGCGCCGCGGCCATGTAGAACCGGTAGGCGCCCTGCTCCATCGTCTCGGCCTCGGCGCGGATCTGGTCTAGGCTCTGGTTGGCGCGCAGCCAGTCGGGCTTGCGGTCGTAGAAGTCGCTGACATGCTCGCGGCGGATCAACGGGATGCGTTCGCCGAAGCGGTGGCGGTGCATTTCGATCAGCTGGTTGCGATGGGTGTGCTCGACCTCGGCCATGTCTTCGAACACCTTGGCCGACTGCGGATATTGTTCGCGCAGCTGGTCGGCATAAGCCAGATAGATGCGCGCATCGTCCTCTTCCGAGGAAATCGCCAGCGCCAGGATTTCCTGTTCGCTCAGGCTGGAAAACGGGCGTTTCGAGGAGGAAAAAAAGCGCGCGAGCATTGGTGACTATCCTGTTCTTTATAATTGTTCTAAACTTATTGCGTCGTCTTTTCCAGGTCAAGCCGCCGCGGTGCCGCAGTCCGCACAAACGCGCGGAAGCAGCCGCTGCGGCGATCGGCGCGGCGCCGCGCGTTTGACGCCCGCCGGACAATACGCGACAAGCGTGGAGACCACCAAGAAGGACGGAACGACATGGCGATGCAGGATGATCTGGTCGGCCGCGCCGCGCACCGGGCGGATATCACCGCCCGCGCCGAGGCGCAGATGGCCGCCATGGGCGTCGATCCGGCCTTCATCGACCGGCTGGTCGAGACCTTCTACGGCCGCATCCAGGCCCATGCGAATCTGGGGCCCGTCTTCGACAACCGGCTTTCCGGCCGCTGGCCGGGGCATCTCGCCAAGATGAAGGCCTTCTGGGCTTCGGTCGCCTTCAAGAACGGCGCCTATGGCGGCAAGCCGGTGCAGGCCCATCACGGTGTGGCCGGCGTGACCGAGGGTCTGTTCATCGAATGGCTGGCGCTGTTCGACCAGACCCTTGTCGACATGGAAGCGACAGACGAAGCCCGAGCCTGGTTCATGGCGACGGCGGAGCGGATCGCCCGCAGCCTCGTGCTGGCGTTGTTCTACAATCCGGCGCTCGACGACCCGGCCCGCCGCGGCCAACCTGCCGCCTGAGGCAACCGCGCCTCGTACCGTCGCGGCGGATTCTCGCGCATTTTTCGCAAGGAGACCCGGCCGTCGACGCAATTTTCCGCAAGTTCAACCGCACCATCACGCAATTCCTGCAGCTTTCGGGCTTGCATGAACTGGGCATCATGGCTAGACCCGCCCGCGGAGGGGGGATGAGACCATTATGGGAAACAACCAAGGCTAGAGATCATGAACCGCCGTAAATTCTTCCAGCAGGCCGGCGCCGCCGGACTGGGTGCTGCCGCTTCCGTCACGCTTGCCGCTCCCGCCATCGCCCAGGAAAATCCGAAGCTCAACTGGCGCCTGACCTCGTCCTTCCCCAAGAGCCTCGACATCATTTTCGGAGCCGCGACCGACATCGCCCAGAGCGTGTCCGAGGCGACCGACGGCAATTTCACCATCACCACGTTTGCCGCCGGCGAAATCGTGCCGCCGCTGCAGGCCGCCGATGCGGTCGCTTCCGGCACCGTCGAGATGGCCCACACCTGCTGCTACTACTATATCGGCAAGGATCCGGCCTTCGCGCTCGGCACCGCCATCCCGTTCGGCCTCAATGCCCGCATGACCAATGCCTGGTTCACCGCCGGCGGCGGCAACGAGCTGCTCAACACCTTTCTCGCCGGCCACAAGCTCTATGCGCTGCCGGCCGGCAATACCGGCGCCCAGATGGGCGGCTGGTACCGCAAGGAAATCAAGACCATCGACGACCTCAAGGGCCTCAAGATGCGCATTGCCGGTCTCGCCGGCGAAGTGATGAGCAAGGTCGGCGTCACGCCGCAGCAGATCGCCGGCTCGGACGTCTATGCGGCGCTCGAGAAGGGCACGATCGACGCCACCGAATTCGTCGGTCCCTATGACGACCTGAAGCTCGGCCTCCACAAGGTCGCCAAGTACTACTACTATCCGGCCTGGTGGGAAGGCGGCCCGGCCGTCCATGCCTTCTTCAATTCCGACAAGTTCAACGAGCTGCCGGCCAACTACAAGCGCATCCTGACCGACGCCTGCGCGGCTGCGAACGCCCGCATGCTAGCCCGCTACGACGCCTCGAATGCCGCGGCCCTTCGCCAGCTGGTGGCGCAGGGCACCGAGCTTCGCGCCTTCGGCTCGGAAATCCTCGACGTCTGCCACAAGGCAGCGCTGGAGACCTATGCCGACCTCAGCGCCAAGAACGAGAACTTCAAGAAGCTCTATGACAGCCAGCAGGCCTTCAAGAAGGATGCCTATCTCTGGGCCCAGGTCGCCGAATACGGCTTCGACACCTACATGATGATCCAGCAGCGCCAGGGCACGCTCTAAGCGCCTCTGCCGACAGGCCTGACCTTCACGACACCCCGGACCGCGAGGTCCGGGGTGTCTTTCTTTGGCGCCTCTCCCGCGCGGACGTCTGCGAGGGGTATTGCCCGATGCCTCGTGATTTTTGCCATTTTAGACGTTAGGCATTTGTTATTTTGAATGTTTTACCCTTCCGACTGGTTTTTCGCCGGGGGGCACTCATGTACCGCGTATCCTTAGCCGTTGCTGCAATCGTTCTGACCCTGTTCCAGGCCGCGGCGGCCTGGGCCGAAGGATGGTCGGTTTCCAAGATCAAGCAGCCGGTCAACTACACCCTGGACAAATACACCTGGCAGCGTCTCGAGCAGGGCATGGAAGTGCCGGCCGGCGCCTGGATCAGCACCGGCCCGCGCGGGCGCGTCGTGCTCGTCCATGGCGAGGACATGGTCACGGTTCAGCCCGGCACGCTGACGGCGATCTTCGCCAAGGACCGCGCCGGCAAGAAGTTCGAGATCGCCCAGCAGATCGGCGAGGTCCTGGTCGACTTCGAAAAACGCGACGGTCGCCGTCTCTCCGTCCAGACCCCCTTCCTCGCGGCCGTGGTGAAGGGGACCCGATTTACCGTGCGGGTCGACGGCCAGGGTGCCAAGCTCGGCGTGGCGCGCGGCGTCGTCGGCGTCACCGATCCGCGCCGCGGTCAGGCCGTCGACGTGCGGCCCGGCCAGTCCGTCGCGGTGTCACCGGCCATGACCGGATCCCTCAGCGTCGTCGGCCCGGGCCCCAAGGCGCCGGTGGTCAGCGTGGCCGTCACCAGCCCGGCCGTTCCCAGCATCTCCGAACCGACGACGACCGGCACCAAGGGCAAGAGCACGACTGCCGACAGCACCGGCAATGGCGGACAGTCCTCGACCGGGAACGGTAACGGGAATGGGAATGGGAATGGGAATGGGAACGGAAACGGAAACGGAAACGGGAACGGAAACGGCAACGGCAACGGCAACGGCAACGGCAACGGGAACGGCAACGGGAACGGCAACGGCAACGGCAACGGGAACGGAAACGGCAACGGCAACGGCAACGGCAACGGAAACGGCAACGGCAACGGCAACGGCAACGGCAACGGGAACGGGAACGGCAACGGGAACGGCAACGGCAACGGCAACGGGAACGGGAACGGGAACGGGAACGGGAACGGGAACGGGAACGGGAACGGCAACGGGAACGGGAACGGGAACGGGAACGGGAACGGGAACGGGAACGGGAACGGTGATAATGACCGCGACGATTGATCAAGGGCGTTTTTCCAGCCGCCGTGGTTTTTGATCGGCGGCAGAAAGTACAGCATGGTGAAAGCTGCAATCCCGATCCGTAGGCTGCTCGTGCTGGCCTCATTGCTGTGCATCGTTGCCAGCCTCGCGGGATTCGGCGCCTTCACCCGTTTCGACGCCGCGCTGACGGCCCGGCGCATGGCGTTTGAGCCGCGGGCCGCCAGCGGCGACGTGGTCTTCGTCACCATCGACAAGTACAGCCTGGATGCAATCGGCGTCTGGCCCTGGGACAGGACCGTCTATGCCCGGCTGATCGACACGCTGGCCGGCGTGCAGGCCCGCGACATCTTTCTCGACATCGACTTCAGCTCCCGCTCGTCGCCCGACAGCGACGCGGCATTGGCGCGGGCGCTCGAGGCGGCCGGCGGCGGCGTGCTCTTGCCCTCCTTCACCCAGTACAACGCCACCAATGGCAGTTCAGACGCCGTCGGCGTGACTTCGCCGAACCCGATCTTCGCCGATCACGCGTGGACCGCCAGCGTCAGCGTACGGGCCGACGGGGACGGGGTCGTCCGAAAATTCCCCTATGGCGAGGTGCAGGGCGGCGAGTTCGTCATGTCGGCGCCCGCCACGCTCGCCGGGGTCGCCGATCAGCGTTCGGGGCCGTTCGTCATCGACTTCTCCATCGATCCGTCCACCGTCCCGCACTTCTCGGCGATCGACGTGGTCTCCGGCCGGATCGATCCGTCCGCCTTCGCCGACAGGATCGTCGTGGTCGGCGCGACCGCGATCGAGCTCAAAGACAATTTCTTCGTGCCCGTCCATGGGCTGGTGTCGGGTCCGATGGTGCAGATCATCGCCACCGAAAGCCTGCTGCAAAACCGCAGCCTCACGCCCCTCCACAGCCTTCCGCCTCTGCTTGTCGCGGGCCTGGTTGGCTTTGCCGCCCTGTCGCCGCGACGCAGCCTGCGGCTCCAGTCGCTGCTGGTCGGCTCGACCGTGGTCGCGCTGGAAGGGACCGCGTTCTGGCTGCAGTCCGCCCAGGGCCTGCTCCTGCCGACCATATCGGCCCATGCCCTGCTCGGTCTCGTCGTCACGACGCGCGTGCTGGAGGAACTCGACCTCAGGACCTGGCTGCTGCGCCTCGCCTCGGTCGAAGCCGACAACAGCCGCAGCCTGCTCGGCCAGGTGATCAGCGACAGCGCCGACGCCATTCTCGTCGTCGATGAGGACGGGCTGCTGGTCGAACACAGCGCGCGGCTCGCCGACATTCTGGCGGACGTCGCCGCGGCACGGAACGGCGACAGCGTACAGGCGCTGCTGCCCGAACGATGGCGGACGGACATCGCCCGCGCCATCGAGGACCTACGCCTCGACCGCAGCCGGCCGGCGGCGCTGAACGAGCTGGAACTGGACGGTGGCAGCGGCGGGCGCCGGACCATCGAATACACGATCACCGCCTCGCGGCTGGCGCTTGCGGCGGGAAAGAGCCGTCAGGGCGACGACCATGTCTTCGTCGCCTGCATCACCGCCCGCGACATCACCGAGCGCAGGCAGCAGGAAGAGCGCATCGGCTTCCTGTCCCGCCACGACGTGTTGACCGGCGCGCTGCGAAGCTCGGCTTTCGTCACCGAGATCGACGCCCGGATGACGGTCACGCCGCCGCCAGGGACCGGCCATGCCGTCTATGCGGTCAATCTGCACCGCTTCAAGACGATCAACGCCACGCTCGGCCGCGAGAAGGGCGACGCGTTGCTCAAGGCCGTCGTGCGGCGGCTGTCGCGGCTCGACGGCCGGCTCTCGGCCATCGGCCGGCTCGGCGGCGACACCTTTGCCGCCTTCACCACCATCCCCGTCAGCGAGGCGGAAGCCCGCTCGATTGCCGAAGCCATCGTCAGTACCGTCTCCGCCCCCTTCGACGTAACCGATGCCAAGGCCAAGCTCGGCGTGCATATCGGCATGGTGTTCCGCACCGAGGCGGCCGACGGCCAGGGGGCCGCGCTCGTCGCCGAGGCCGAACTGGCGCTCGACGAGGCGCGGCAGACGAACGGCAGCGGGCTCGTGCAGTTCGATCCGGAAAGCGGGGCGCGCCACGCGGCGGCGCGGCGGATCGAAACGGAACTCTGGCATGCGCTGGACCGGGGCGAAATGCGCGTGCTCTACCAGCCGCAGGTTCTCCTCCGGGACCAACGGCTGATCGGCGCCGAGGCGCTCCTGCGCTGGCAGCATCCGGAACTGGGTTTCATCTCGCCGCAGGTCTTCATCGAGATCGCCGAAGCCAACGGCTTCATCGAGCAGCTCGGCCGCTGGGCGCTTGAGCAGGCCTGTCGCAACGCGCTGACCTGGCGGGAAGACCTGACCGTCGCGGTCAACGTCTCGCCGCTGCAGTTCCAGCGCGGCGACATCATCGGCGCGGTCAGGGAGGTGCTGGACCTCACCGGCCTGCCGCCGAAACGCCTTCACATCGAAATCACCGAATCGACCTTCCTCAATCCGTCGCCGGAACTGTTCGACCGGCTGGCTGCCCTCAAGGCGCTCGGCGTCTCGGTCGCGCTCGACGATTTCGGCACCGGCTATTCCTCTTTCGGCTATCTCGCCCGCTTCCCGCTCGACAAGATCAAGGTCGACCAGATGTTCGTGCGGACCCTGGTCGAAAATACCGCCAGCCAGGCGATCGTCAATTCGGTGCGGGCGCTGTGCCAGGGCCTCGGCATCGCGATGATCTGCGAGGGCGTCGAAACCGAGGAAGAACTCAAGTTCCTCCGCCTGATCGGCTGCGAACAGGGCCAGGGCTATCTCTTCGGCAAGCCGCAGGCCTCGGCCGACCTGATCCGCATGGCGGAGCAAGAAGACGCCGCCCCCGGCGCCGAAGCCGCGCGCGCCTGATCCGGCGGCAGACGTTCTCCCCGCTACCGTTTCGAGGTATCAGCTATCCCTGCCCGCGCCTCGCGCTCAGCCCCGGTTACTTCGACGCCTGCCAGCTGCCGCTGCCGCCGCCCCACTTGTTCTTGCCCGACCATTGGCCCGAACCCGACTGCCCGTCGACGCGACCACTGACCGTGCCGTTGAACGGATAGGGCCGCACCTCTTTGAACAGCTTTCCCTGCAGCACGCCGGTCGTCGGCGCGCTGAACGAGCCGTCGCTGCCGAGCGTGCCGGAGAAGCTGGCGGTGAAGCCGTCGCCCTCGAAGCTGCCGGAGATGGAACCGGAGACGGAGGAGCCGGAAACGACGAGGGTCATGGAGCCGGAGGCCTGGCCCGAGATCCGGCCCTTGTACTGGCCGGAGAGATCTGCCGCCGGCTGCTCCGGCTCGATCGTAAGGCCGCTGTGCTTGGCGACCATGGTCCGGTATTCCCTAAACTTGGCCAGCTGGTCCAGATATTCCTTCGAGTTGGTGCCGTGCACCAGCCCGGTCGACAGGAGGTTCGCCATGGCCTTGATATGGATCGCATTGTGCGGATCGAGAACGCCATCCTTCTTCAGCTTGTCGCGGATCATCTGGGTGAAGCGTTCGAGATTGTAGGGGTGCTTTGCATACCAGTCCCGCCCATACTTGCCGTAGGCGGCCGTATCGAGCGCCTCCATCATCAGGCCGGCTTCCGCTTGCGCATCGGCGCGGGCCTTCTCCACCACCGCCGCCGACTGTTCCTGCTTGGTGCGGGCGGCAAAGGTCTGGAAGATATCGTCGATCACTTCCTCGTCGCTGGCGGAGGTCAGGCGTTCACGGATCGCGTCGCTCGGTTCCGCCGTCGCGTGGGCGATGTCGTCGGCGCGCTGGTCGGCGAGCTCGATCTTGCGGTCGCGGATGACGGACGAATAGAGCGGCAGGGTTTCCAGCCGCTCGCGGATCGCTTCGCGCGTCTGCGCGTCGCCCTTGGCATATTCCTGGTAAAGCTCCTCGATCGTGCCGTCGACGAATTTTCCCTTGGTGTAGGACACGACGCCCGCCGCCGTCTCGACCGCGGTGAAGGCGGCCGCCGCCGGGGTCGCGGCGATAAAGGCGCGGCCGAGAAATTCATAGGCCGCCTGCCGATCGCCGCCCGCCGCCTTGCCCAGCACGTCGGCCGCCTCGTTGACCTTGTCGATATTGCCGAGCACGCCTGCCATCTGTTTGCGCAAGGCCGGGTCCTTGATGCCGTTCGCCAGCGTCTTGCCGAGCGCGACGGCGACCTCCTCGCTTGCGGCCTTGGCCTTTGCCGGATCACCGCTGGTCATGGCATCCGCGGCGTTCTCGGCGAACTTGTTGATCTCGTTGGCCGACAGCGCCACCGTGCCGAGCTGGCGCACCAGCGCCTTGTTCGCCCCGGACTTGTAGAGCTTCTGGTAAAGCGCGGTGATCGCCGCCTGCGACTGCGACTTGATCACCTCCTTGGCCTTTTCGTCGGCATAGCCGATCGCGGCCTTCTTGGCATCCTCCTGCCAGGTGGTCGGCGCCTGGGCGAAGACCTCCGGAGGCGAAAGCACGAATACGCCGGCAAGGACCATGGCCAGCAGATCGAAGGGTCGCAACGGTCTCATCTCGGGTCCACCTCCAGGTCGCTCAGGTCGATATCGGCAAAGGGATCGGTTCCGCTCGCCGGCGCCGCAGCCGGAACCTCGGTACCCTCCGGCGGAGCAAGCGTCTCGTCGAGGCTGCCCAGCACCATTTCGAACAGCGGCAGGCCGTCGGCCGGGTCCTCGCCGAAGGCGCGGTAGGCGAGCGTCAGCCGTGCGCCATCGCCGCGCGGTTCGTCGAAGGAAACTTGCCGGCCGCGCATGTTTCCCTCGCTCAGTTCGAGCACGGTCGCCGGCTGCCCCAGCATGACGGTGAAATCCTGCGCGACGACCTCCTCGCTCGGCATCGGCCTGTCCTTCGGCCAGAAGGATAGGGCGATCTGCGCGCCGCCGTCCGGCCGGGTCATGACGATCCCGCCGGTAATGTCCTCGTCGGGCGCGACCTGCCAGCCGATCGGCACCGCGACCGAGGCCCGCCCGACCCAGGCGCGGCGATCCTCGTCGCCGGCCGCCGCGTCTTCGGCAGCATCGCCATTCATCGCATCGCTTGCCGGCGCCGTCCCTTCCGGCAATGCCGCCGGGCTCTCCGCCGGAGGGACGGCCGACGGCACCTCGCCGTCGCCTGCCTCGGCCTTCGTCTTCGCACCACCGATCGTCACGCTCTCGAGGATGCGATCGAAATCGTCGTCACCGCCGCCAAGGCGGATGCCGCCGGTCGCCTCGAAGAGGAAATGCAGGCGCCTTTTGTCGGCCCTGCCCTCGTCGAGCGTCACGCTCAGCGTTTCCACGCCCTCGAACCTAGAATGGATCCACAGCGCCGATTCGCCGGCCACCGTGATCTTGCGATTGGATATGATGTCGGAATAGCCGAGCAGCGGCTCGTCGGGAAACCACCACCAGACCATCAGGCTGCGCTGCCCATCCGGGGCTTTGAGCGTCAGCGTGTCGCCGTCGATCGACGCGGTCCAGTCCGCCGGAGCGCGCAGGGCAAAGCCCTCGAAGGTATGGGCCGCCCAGCCGTCGATCCCCGTGGCCGAAGGCTCCATGGTGCCGGTATCCTGCATCGTGCCGGCGCTCGCACCGTCGTCGTCGCCGGCGGCCGGAGCCGGGGCGCCCGGCTCATCCGCATCAGGCGCTTCGCCCGGGCCCCGCACTTCCTCCTCCGCGGTCCTCAGCGAATCCGCCATCCGGGCCGCCATCGGATCGAGCTTCGTCTTCAGGCTCTTGGCATAGCTGATCTCGAAGGTGTGGATCACCCCGCCGTCGTCGCTCAGCAGCACCTTGCGCAGGAAGAAGTCGCCGCCACGGAATCCGGAATGCAGATACCAGTTCTCGCCCCGGCGCTTCCGGGTCACCTTCTCGTCCTCGCCGAGGCTCGCCAGGTTCTCCTCGATCAGCTCGTCGAGCGTGCTGTCGAAGACGTTGTATGCGGCAAAGACCATGAAGCGGGCCGAGCCGTCCCGCGCCTCGAAGGTCCGCCCGTCATCATTGTCAGGCGGCGGCAACATGCGGAACATCGGCGCCGAATAGTCGATCCGCGTGCCGAAACGATCGTTGCGGTAGGTAATCCAGTTGCTGGCCATCGGATCGGCCGGGACGCGGGAAGCGTCCGCCGCAGCCTCATCTGTTTCGCTGATCTCTGCCGGATCGGCATCGGGTTCGGCGGCATCCGACGGCTGCACCGTCTCGGTCGGTTCCGCCGTCTCGGTCGGTTCGGTCGGCTGCGGGTCCCCGCCCATGTCGGAGGGCGTCGCCTCCTCGCCAAGATCGAGCGGCGGCGGCTGGCTGCCCGGATCGATGGCTTCGATGCCCGGAGGCGGGCCGAGGTCCGGCGGCGTTTCGGCAGGATCGAGCGGCGGCGGCGCATCTTCTCCGCCGGGTGCACCGCCTTCGAAAATATAGGAGCGATAGGCCCAGCCGCGCGTGCCGTCCTCCAGTTCGACGAACAGCCATTTGCCGTTGCGCCGCAGGACGTTGACGAAGGTCCCCGGCCCCATGGGCAGGATCATGGGGTAGCCCGAGCCGGGGCCGGTCCGGAGCGCCAGAAAATTGTCGCCGGCAGGGTCGAGCCCGCGGACATAGTCCGCCCTTGCCGGCAGCACCGCCAGCGACAGGATGAGCACGCTTCCAAGCCAGAGCTTCCGATGACGAGCCACGCGATACCTCCCCAACCAGCGGAGAGCCGCGCCGACGTCAAGCAACGCCGGACCGCCAAGCCACTCCGCTCAAGATCCCAGATCTCCGCTTGGAACTATGCGCTTCTGCGGTCAAAGCATATTGACGCAAGTCAACTGGCTGCCTGGCGAGACGATCCCGGCGAAGGATATCGCCGGGATCGTGGTTGGATGCGGATCGTACGGGTGCGCCTCAGGCTTCGAGGCCCTTCAGCACGTTTGCAACGTTGAGGCCGATTTCCGGCACGCCGTAGCCGCCTTCCATCACCGTGAGAATCGGCAGGCCGGTCGCGGCGATGATCTCGCCCATGCGGATATAGTCCGGGCTCTTCAGCTTGAAGAAGCTGATCGGGTCCTGCTCGAAGGTATCGACGCCGAGCGACACGACGATCGCCTCGGCGCCATAGGCCTTTATGCGCTTCAGGGCATCGGCAAGCGCCGCCGACCAGACCTCCCAGGGCGTACCTGCCGGCATCGGATAGTTGGCGTTCAGACCCTCGCCTTCGCCCTCGCCGGTTTCGTCGGCATAGCCGAGGAAATAGGGGAAGGCATCAACCGGATCGCCGTGCAGCGAGGCGAAGAAGATGTCGCCGCGATTGTAGGTAATGTCCTGCGTGCCGTTGCCGTGGTGGAAGTCGACGTCGAGGATCGCAACCTTCTTCGCGCCGTGATCGAGCAGGCGCTGGGCGGCGACCGCGGCATTGTTGATGAAGCAATAGCCGCCGAACAGGTCGATGCCGGCGTGATGGCCCGGCGGGCGGCAGAGCGAGAAGGCGAAGCGGTTGCCGGCATTGAGCCAGTCCGCGCCGGCGATCGCCACGTCCATCGAGGCGATCGCCGCCTCGTAGGTGCCCTTGGAGATCGCCGTCTCGACCGAATTGGCATAATAGCCGACGGCGCCGTCGATATTGTTGGGCACGCGATTGCGGCTGCGGCGATAGGCAAAGGCGGTCGGGATGGCCTCGCCGGGAAAGCCCTGGGCGCTCCAGCGGTCCCAGCAGGTGCGCAGGAATTCGAGATAGTCGGCGCCGTGCACCTTGAGAGCGGTCTCCAGCCCATGTTCCTCGGGCGCGACGACGTCGGCAAAGCCCGCCTCCTTGACCGCCGCCAGGATCCACTCGGCGCGGAACGGCCCCTCGAAAGGCTTGACCAGAATGCCGCCGTGCAGCTCGGTCTTGGCGTCCCTGAGCTTGTGCTTTTCGGAATAGATAACGCGCATCTCGTTCCCTCATTGTTGTCCGCGGTCAGGCGCGGATCGGTTATGCCTCCACTTTTAACGTCTGGTCAGGCGCGGCGGCAAGAGATGGCGCGGTATTTTCGGTCAAACGACCAAATTTGTTTCGGCGCCGAGGCGCCTTGACCTTGCCAAACAAAGCGCCTATTTGGAAACGATCGTTTTCTAATTATCGAGCGCTGACATGTCCGATACGTCTCCCGCCGTTCGCGCCGTCGGCCGCCCCCGCGCCTTCGCGATGGAAGCCGCCCTCGACACGGCCATCATTGTCTTCACGGAACGCGGCTACCATGGCACCTCGATCACCGAGCTGAAGGCGGCGATGGGGCTGACGGCCGGCAGCATCTACAAGGCCTTCAAGGACAAGAAGGCGATCTTCCTCGCGGCATTCGACCGCTACAAGCAGGTGCGCGCCGCGGTCCTGGAGGAGCGCCTCACCACCGCCAAGACCGGGCGCGAGAAGGTCCGGGCGATCCTGCACGTCTATGCCGACGCCGCCTGCGGCGAGAGCGGCAGGCGCGGTTGTCTCGCCATCGGCGCCGCCGTCGAGCTTGCGCTGTTCGATGAGGAGGTCGCCGAACGCGTCGCGCGTTCGCATGCCGCCCTTCTCGCCCAGATCGAGGGGTTCATCATCGAAGGGCAGAGCGACGGCTCCATCGCTGCAAGAATCGATCCGCAGGCGACCGCCCTCTCCATATTCTCGTTTCTCCAGGGTATTCGCATCGCCGGAAAATCCGGCCAGGAAGCCGGTCGCGCCCGGGCGAGTGCCGATTCCATTCTGGCCATTCTCGACTGATCCCGCACCGTTCGGCCTTTCCCCCCTGATCCTCCCGGAACCCGCATCATGACCCAGTCATCCTCCACCCCTGATCCTACTCTTGCCGCTCAGGCGGCCGCGCGGTCCGCGAACCTGCCGGCCGGCCTCACCTTCATCTTGGCGGCGGCCTGCGGCCTGATCGCCGCCAATCTCTATTATGCCCAACCGCTCGCAGGCCCGATCGCCGAGGCCATCGGCCTGCCGCTGCACGCCAGCGGACTGATCGTCACGCTCACCCAGGTGGGCTACGGCCTCGGCCTGCTGTTCCTCGTGCCGCTCGGCGACCTCGTCGAGAGCCGCAAACTGATCCTCGTCATGATCGGAGTGGTCACCGCAGCCCTCATTGCGGCGGGGCTTGCGACGACACCGATTCCCTTCCTCGCGGCATCGTTGTCGATTGGACTGGGCGCGGTCGCCGTCCAGATGATCGTACCCTTCGCCGCGGGGCTTGCGCCGGATCATGCGCGTGGCAAGGTGGTGGGCAATGTCATGAGCGGCCTGATGGTCGGCATCATGATGGCGCGACCGATCGCCAGTTTTGTCGCGCGGTTCGGCTCTTGGCACGCCATCTTCTTCCTCTCAGCCCTTGTCATGGTCGCGCTCGGCTTCACCCTCGCGCTCAAGCTGCCCCGCCGCATGCCAACGGCCCGAATGGGTTATCTGGCCCTGATCGGTTCGATGGGCCGGCTTCTCGCCAGCGAGAAGGTGCTGCAGCGCCGGGCTGCCTACCAGGCGTTCCAGTTCTCAGCCTTCAGTCTGTTCTGGACGGTGACGCCGCTTTATCTGGCCGGCCCTTCATTCGGCCTCAGCCAGACCGGGATTGCGCTTTTTGCGCTGGCCGGCGTCGCCGGCGCCATCGCCTCGCCCATCGCGGGGCGGCTCGCCGACAAGGGCCTGTCCGGCCCGGCAACCGCCTTCGGTCTTTCGAGCGTGGCGGTGGCTTTCGCCATGACGATGCTTGCACCCGACGAATCGGGGATCGCCCTCGCGCTCCTCACTCTCGCCGCCGTGCTGCTCGACTTCGGCGTCACCACAACCCTCGTCACCGGGCAGCGGGCCATCTACGCGCTCGGCAACGAGTTGCGCAGCCGGCTCAACGGATTGTTCATGGCGATCTTCTTCACGGGCGGCGCGATCGGCTCGGCCCTTGGCGCCTACAGCTACGCCCATGGCGGGTGGACGGCAGCGGCGATCCTCGGGGGCGCCTTGCCGCTTGCGGCGCTGCTTCTGTTCCTCACGGAAAGCCGGAAGCGCTGAGCAGCGCTGCGAGGATCGCCGATCCCCCACAGCCTCGATATCCGGAGGGGCGGTCTTCAAAGTCGAGTGACTGCGAAGCCGCCCTTCTCTCGGCGCCGTTCTGATCGATCCTTATTCGACGAGGTTGATTTCCTCGGTCTCGCCGCCGGTGCAGGTGTAGCAGCAGTCCTCGCAGGTTTCGCCATTGTCCGGGCCGGTGCCCCAATAGGTGCCCTTATCGCCGGAAACCCAGGCGCCGTAGCAGATCTGCTCGCCCTCATTGCAGGACAGCGGGATCTGCTTGGTCTCGCCGTCGTCGAGGTAGAAGACCTTGTTGTCGCCCGGCCAGATGTGATTGCGGTCCTGGCTGTAGAGCTCGACCTCGACGGCGTTCGGATGCTCGTTGCGCATCACGAAGGTCACGTCGGCGGCGGCAGCCGGCAGGACGGATCCGGCAACCGTGCCGGCGAGGATGAAAAGGGCTGCGGCGCGGCGCATCCCGGTAGCAAGCGATGACATGGAATACCCCCAGTTCTTGAAGGCCCGGAACGCCGGGCCTCGCCATTGCTAGCACGACGTCCGGGGCTCGCGGGAGGGGGTGAGGCTCGGCGGTGCGGACGTTTTTTGGGCGCACTCACCCTGCCGACCGGCCGATCTCCTTGTAGAAGATCGTCGTGTCGCAATAACGCCCGTCGGGAAACAGCGCGTAATTGGGGATGACGCCCGTGCGGCTCCAGCCGAACCGCTCGTAGATCTTCTCGGCCGGCTCGCCGGTCGCGGTGTCGAGCACCAGCAGCGTGCGGCCGGCTGCGGCCGCCGCCTCTTCCGCCGCCTCCATCAGAAGCCGCGACAGGCCGAGGCCGCGCGCGCGGCGATGGACGAGCAGTTTCATCAGGTCGCCGCGATGCGGCTGGTTGGGCTTCGTCGCGAAACCGACCTGCACCGTGCCGAGCACCCGGCCCTCCCCGTCCTCCGCCACCATCAGCAGGACCTCTCCCCGCCCGACCGCGGCGGCCACGCCCTGCCAGAAGGGAATGGCATCGTCCGGCCTGTAGGGCGACATGAAGCCGAGCGAGGCGCCACCCTCGACGCAATCGGCAAGCACCTCGCAGAGGTCGGGCAAGGCCGCGAGGGTCTGTTGTTCGTTCAGCAGGCGGATGGCGGTCATCGGTGGGCTCCAGGGGCAGGCGGTTCAGCGGTGGCCGAGATCGATGATCACGGCATAGCGGGCGGGCTTGTCCGTCGGGTTCCTGAACCCGTGGACGTCGCCGACATTCATGAAGAGGCAGTCGCCGGCAGAAAGCCGGTGCATGGTCTCGCCGACGGTCAGTTCCATCTCGCCCTCGAACAGCCAGACATGCTGCGACTGGCTGCGGCTCGCCTGCTGGCCGGGAAAACGCACCTCGGCGCCGGCGGGAAACTCGACCTCGACCACGTCGACCCGCGCTCCCAGTCCGCTCGGCGAAACCACGCGCCGCAGATAACCGCTTTCCGGATCGCGCCAGACCGGCTGGTCGGCGCGGCGGGCGAGCGGTGACGCCTCCCTGCCGGCGGTGGCGAAGAAGACCGACAGCGACACGCCGAGCGCCGAGCAGAGCCGTGCCAGAAGTGCTGCCGTCGGGCTCGCCTCGCCGCGCTCGACCCGCGAGATCATCGCCCGGCTGACGCCGGACAGCTCGGCCAGCTGGTCGAGCGTCAGGCCGCGCTCGGTCCGCAGCGTCTTCAGGCGCACCGCCACCGTCTTCTCGAACTGTTCGTCCATCGATTCCATTATAAGAGAATGACGGTATCTTATGATGGAGTCAAGCCGGCCGATCCGTCAGTGCGTAGTGGAGGCGCACGCAACCGCGGTCCATCGCCTTGGCACTGATCAGTTTGGGGCTGGTACGAAATCCCGTGGCCGGGAAAAGAGGCCGGCCGCCGCCCAGCAGTTCGGGAATCACATAGATCTCGATTTCGTCCAGCGCCCCGTTCTCCATGAAGGCCATCTGCAGCTGCCCGCCGCCGAGCATCCAGACGTCGCCGTCGTCCAGCGAGCGCAATTCCTCGATCAGCGCCGGCACGTCGCTCCGGGTCTGCAAAGGCCCCTTCGGATCGTCGATCGGACGCGAGGTGACGACGATCGCCCGCTGTTCGCCATAGGCCCAGGGCGACGGATTCCTGGCGAGGAAGTCATAGGTGCCGCGCCCCATGACCACCGTCCGGATGCCGTTGATGAACGTCCGATAGTCGTGTTCGCCGAGATCCATGCCGTCATATTCGAAGAGCCAGTCCAGCGAATCGTCCTCGGCGGCGATGTAGCCGTCCAGGCTCGCGGCGATATAGCCGACAATCTTCGCCATGCGGAATTCTCCTCTTGATAAATAAATGAACGATCATTTATAAATTAACCCATGGCCAGGATCAAGACGATATCGGACGACGTATTGCTGGACCGACTGCTGGGCGTGCTCATGGAGCTCGGACCCGCAGGGCTGACCTTCGCCAATGGCGCAAAAGCGGTCGGGCTTTCGGGCTCGACGCTCGTGCAGCGGTTCGGCACGCGGGACGCGATGATCGAGGCGATCCTGCTGCGCGCCTGGTATCAGCTCGAAGCCGCCACCGCCGCGGCCGATCGCGATCTGCCGTTGAGCCCGGCCGGCGCCATCGACCTGCTGATCGGTCTGATGCCGCCTGAAAAGGCGGAGGAGAACGCCACCGACGGTCTCTTGCTGTTGCGGGAAGACATCCGCAATCCCTTGCTGCGGGCCCGCGGCGCGGCCTGGGGCCGCCAGCTCGCGACCGCGCTCGGACGGCGGCTGACCAGCCATGCGGACGAGGCGGAACGCCTGGGCTGGCAGATGGCCAGCGTCTGGCAGGGTGCCCTTATCTGGTGGGCCTTCACGCGGGACAAGCCTGCCGAAGCCGCGATCCGGGAGACGCTGGAAGACTGGTGCCGGACAGTGGGCGTCGAATGAGCCGGCCCGCACTCCGTCACTCTTCCATGCCGCGGCTACGCCCGGTCCATGGTCTCCGCGAGCTTGGCGAGCAGCCTTGCCAGTTCCGTCAACTCAGCCTCGTCCAATCCTTTCAGCAGCCCTGCCTCCACCGCCATATCCTCGCGAAAGGCCGCCTCGGCCGTCTCGCGGCCGAGCGCCGTCAGTTGCACCGGCAGGCTACGGCCGTCGCTGTCGCTGGCCGGCCGCTCGATCAGGCCGGCCCGCTCCAGCCGCATCAAACGGTTGGTCAGCCCGCCCGACGAGATCATCAGCTGGGTGAACAGCTCTGTCGGCCGCAGCCGATAGGGCGGCCCGGAGCGCAACAGCGTCGAGAGCACGTCGAACTCCCCGGTGTCGAGATCATGCCGGGCAAACACCGCCTCGATCGCCGGCCGGACCTTGAGCGTGATCCAGCGGGCGCGACCGAGGATCGCCATGCCCCTCGTGTCCACGTCGGGCAGTTCGGCACGCCATTGGGCCCGGCGCCGCTCGACATGATCCTGCCGGTCGGCCGGCCCATCCGAATTTTGTCTTGACATAAAGATATTTCCCATTTATCTTGCTGTAAAGATAAATGGGCATCTCGCGGAGGACAAGGGACGGACGATGAATATCCAGGGCATAGATCACGTGGTCCTGCGCGTGCGCAACCTCGACGGCGCCGTCAGCTTCTACCAGCGGGTTCTCGGCTGTCCGGTCGAGCGCCGCCAGGACGCCATCGGCATGGTGCAGATGCGCGCCGGGCGCGCACTGATCGACCTCGTCTCCGTGGACGGCTCGCTTGGGCAAAGGGGCGGAGCCGCTCCGGGCCGGGACGGGCACAACATGGACCATCTCTGCCTGGCTCTCGCCGATTTCGATCCGGATGCCGTGAAGAGCGAGCTCGAGCGCCACGGCATCGTCGTCGGCGAGATCGGCTCCCGTTTCGGCGCGGGCGGCGAGGGTGTCTCGCTCTATTTTACCGACCCCGAGGGCAACCGCATCGAACTGCGCGGCGCCTGACAGTCCAGATCACCCTGAAGCCAGATCACCCGGAAAGGAAAATCCTATGGAAACAAGTGACATCATGCTCTGGACCGGCCGCGTGCTGACGACCCTCTTTGCCCTGTTCATGCTGGGCGCATCGATCTTTCCCAAGCTGACCGGCATGCCGGTCGCGGAGGAGACGCTTGCCGCGCTCGGCTGGCCGGCCGGCTACGCGCTGATGATCGGCATCATCGAGCTTGTCTGCGTCGTGCTCTATCTCGTGCCGTCGACCAGCCTGCTGGGCGCGGTCCTGATGACCGGCCTGCTCGGCGGCGCGATGGCAACGCAGATCCGTGCCGCAAGCCCGCTCTTCTCGCATGTCTTGTTCAGCATCTATCTCGGCGCCTTCATGTGGGGCGGCCTGTGGTTGCGCCTGCCGGCCGTGCGGGCCGTCCTGCCCCTCCTGCGATAGCGGCCACGGCGTCCGCCTTCCACTGCCGCGTGGGAGAAAGTGCGGCCATGTCGCGCAGACGCTATCGCGGCGATTCTCATTCGGCTAGAACCATCGTCACGGTCGCCTCATGGCGGCCGTTTCCGCGTTCCACTGCCTTGCCCGGCGCCCTGCGCCGCCATTCTCCAGGATGACCCGATGACCTCTGAGGAAGCCCGGGCGAATTCGCCTCTTTCCGTCGCCAGCATCGTCGTCTCGATGACGGCGGTCGCGCTCGGCAACGGGGTGATGTCGGCCTATGTGCCCTTCGTTCTCTCTCGTTCGGGAAGCCCCTCCTGGGCGGCCGGCGGAGCCGTCACCGCGGTCGCCTTCGGCGGGCTGCTCGGCTGCGTCGTCGCCGGCCCTCTCATCCGCCGGGTCGGTCATGCGCGGCTCTTCGCCTCCTCCATGGCGCTGGTCATCCTCGGCGCGCTGCTGATCGCGCTCGGCGTCAACCCCATCCTGTGGATCATCGGCCGCCTGCTCTACGGCGCCGCCGGCAATACCAATTTCATCATCGCCCAGAGCTGGCTCAACCATGCCGCCTCGAACGCATGGCGCGGCCGGGCCATGTCCTTCTTCTACATGGCCTATGTCATCGGGCTCGGGACCGGCGCCTGGGCTTTCGGCCAGATGCCGGCGGAGGGCAACCTCGCCCCCCTCGTCACCATCTTCTTCACCGCGCTCGCCATCCTGCCGATCAGCCTGACGCGCCTGCCGACCCCGCCGGCGCCCGCCAATGTCAGCGTCGACATCAAGATGGCCTGGCGCAATTCGCCGGTCGGCTTCATCGGCGTGCTCGCCTCCGGCGGGCTCTCCATGATGGTGCAGGGCTTCACGCCGATCTACGCCGCCGGCAACCAGGTGTCGCAGGGCGACATCGCGCTTTTGATGTTCGTCATGCAGCTCGGCATGCTGTTCATCCAGTATCCGCTCGGCGCGCTCTCCGACCGCATGGATCGCCGCCTGGTTCTGGTCTTCACCTGCGGCCTGATCGCCGTCATGGCCGTGGTCGCGCTGTTCGCCTCGTTCACCCACCTCCTGCTGCTGATGATCGTCTTTGCCATCTGGGCCGGCGCGGTGGAAACCGTCTATTCGATCGCCAATGCCCATGCCAACGACCGCACCGAGCCCGAGGATTTCGTGCCGCTCGCCTCGACCATGCTGGTCGCCTGGTCGGCCTCGGCGACGCTGGTCCCGCTGTTCGTCACGCTGGTGACGCCGGGGCTCGGGCCGAAGACCTTCATCTATGCCGCCATGGCGGTTGCCGTCGCCTATGGCGCCTTCGTCGTCGTGCGCCTGCTCGGCCGCAAGCCGGTGCCTGGCGACCGGCGCGACGGCTTCGAAATGCTGAGCGCCCAGGTGCCGAACGCCACCGTCATCACCGAGCCGGACGACGGCCGGGCGGACAGACCGCGCTGACGGCGCCGAAACGGCGCAAAAGGCGCCGACAGGGTGAACAAAACCCTGCTTTTCCGCTTTGCGGGCTCAAGCGCCGCTGCTATATGCGCAAGCCATGAGCACAGAAACCCGCACGCCCCTCGACCATATCCGCAACTTCTCGATCGTGGCCCATATCGACCACGGCAAGTCGACGCTGGCCGACCGTCTGATCCAGACGACCGGCGGCCTTGCCGAGCGCGAGATGTCGGAACAGGTTCTGGACTCGATGGACATCGAGCGCGAACGCGGCATCACCATCAAGGCCCAGACGGTGCGCCTGCACTACAAGGCCAACAATGGCGAGACCTATATCCTCAACCTGATCGACACGCCCGGCCATGTCGACTTCGCCTATGAAGTGTCGCGCTCGCTGAGCGCCTGCGAAGGCTCGCTGCTGGTCGTCGACGCCTCCCAGGGCGTGGAAGCGCAGACGCTCGCCAACGTCTATCAGGCGATCGACAACAACCACGAGATCGTCACCGTCCTCAACAAGATCGACCTTCCGGCGGCCGAACCCGACCGCATCAAGGAACAGATCGAGGAAGTGATCGGCATCGACGCCTCGGAAGCCGTGCTGATTTCCGCCAAGACGGGTCTGGGCATTCCCGACGTGCTGGAAGCCATCGTGCACAAGCTGCCGCCGCCGAAGAGCGAGCTTGGCGAAAAGGGCCCGCTGAAGGCGCTGCTGGTCGACAGCTGGTACGACACCTATCTCGGCGTCATGGTCCTGGTGCGCGTCATCGACGGCGTGCTGACCAAGGGCCAGACCATCCGCATGATGGGCACCGACGCCAAGTACCAGATCGAGCGCGTCGGCGTCCTGACCCCTAAGATGCTGGCCGTCGAAAGCCTCGGCCCCGGCGAGATCGGCTTCTTCACCGGCTCGATCAAGGAAGTGGCCGATACCCGCGTCGGCGATACCATCACCGAAGACAAGCGCCCGACGGCCAAGGCCCTGCCGGGCTTCAAGCCGGCCCAGCCGGTGGTGTTCTGCGGCCTCTTCCCGGTCGATGCGGCCGATTTCGAGGACCTGCGCGCCGCCATGGGCAAGCTTCGCCTCAACGACGCTTCCTTCTCGTTCGAAATGGAATCCTCCGCCGCGCTCGGCTTCGGCTTCCGCTGCGGCTTCCTCGGCCTGTTGCACCTGGAGATCATCCAGGAACGCCTCGAGCGCGAGTTCGACCTCGACCTGATCGCCACCGCCCCTTCCGTCGTCTACCAGCTGAGCATGACCGACGGCACCGAGCGGGAGCTGCACAATCCGGCCGACATGCCTGACGTCGTCAAGATCGCCGAGATCCGCGAACCGTGGATCAAGGCGACGATCCTGACGCCGGACGACTATCTCGGCGGCATCCTGAAACTCTGCCAGGACCGCCGCGGCATCCAGACCGAACTCACCTATGTCGGCAAGCGCGCCATGCTCACCTATGAGCTGCCGCTCAACGAAGTGGTGTTCGACTTCTACGACCGCCTGAAGTCGATTTCCAAGGGCTATGCCTCGTTCGACTACCACCTGAACGGCTATCGCGAGGGCAACCTCGTCAAGATGTCGATCATGGTCAATGGCGAGCCGGTCGACGCGCTCTCCATGCTGGTGCACCGGACGGCTGCGGAAAAGCGCGGCCGCGACATGTGCGAGAAGCTCAAGGACCTGATCCCGCGCCACATGTTCAAGATCCCGATCCAGGCGGCCATCGGCGGCAACGTGATCGCCCGCGAGACGATCTCCGCCATGCGCAAGGACGTCACCGCCAAGTGCTACGGCGGCGACGCCAGCCGCAAGCGCAAGCTGCTCGACAAGCAGAAGGCCGGCAAGAAGCGCATGCGCCAGTTCGGCAAGGTCGACATCCCGCAGGAAGCCTTCATCGCCGCACTGAAGATGAGCGACGAGTGATCCTCCCCTTCTCCCCCCGGGGGGAGAAGGTGGCCCGAAGGGCCGGATGAGGGGACAATTCCGTTCGCCTAACGGGAACGCTGTGCCTAGAGCTTCCCATCCTTTGACACATAATCTGCCGCGATCCACGCGAAATCGCGGTAGTCGAGACTGTCTGCGTCAATGCGCAGGCGGCTGCATATCTCCGGCAGAGCCTCATTGAAGCGCTGGTAGTCGTCTCGAATCGCAGCACCTGACAGGAGCGGCCGGCTGCGCACCGCGCTGTTGAGAAACGAACGGACCTTGTCGATGAGTATCTCGACCTTGCCTTCGTGAGAATCGATATCCTGACCGGCAATGTCTGAGATGAATTTCTGGTAGCGGTAGCGCTCGCAGTCGAGAACAAGGCATTTCTTGCGTTTCTGTACAGTGTCGCCGTAGCGCTTCGCACCGAGAAACAGGCCGAGCTCCAGCGGCATGTTGAACCGGGGAAGCTTGTTCACACCGTCCAGTTCCGTACGGGAGATGTCATGAATGCCGAGCGGACATTCCTCGATCAGCGTTTCGATCTTGGCAATCCGGGTCCCGCCGCCGTCGATCACCTCAAGAGCACAACGCGGCGTGAAGCCGCATCGATAGACGGCAAATACGATCGCGTGAAAGAATGGAAGATAGGCGCCGTCGAACGGGCAATTGATGAAGACCGGCGTTTTGCCGCGAGCCACTAACCGGCTCGCTTCATCGCTTCTTCGCGGTGAATCTCGCGAATGACCTGGTTGAGTTCCCGGACGGTAAAGCTCTTCGGCTTGAACGGCGGCTTCATGATGGGCGTTCCGTCCGATGCGTAGCCGATCACACCACGGGCTCCAGACGCCTCGCGTTTCACTTGCTGAATTTTGGAACCGGCCTTGCTCATGCCATGCATATTGGCGCAATTCCTGACTTTTGCAAGTGACGCAAAGCCAGCAGTGCTCACTCCGCCCCGGCCTTGGCCTTCTCGAAGCGCGCCTCGAATTCGCGTCTGAGCGCCCGGCGTTCTTCCGCGGCGCGCTTGCGTCTGGCCTTCATCTCCGTGTCGACGGCGAGTTCCGGCACCGTGGTCGGCTTGCCGGCCTCGTCGACGGCGACCATGGTGAAATAGCAGGAATTGGTATGGCGGCGCTCGCCGCTGCGGATGTCCTCGGCCTCGACGCGGATGCCGATTTCCATCGAGGTGCGGCCGGCATAGTTGACCGAGGCGAGGAAGGTGACGAGTTCGCCGACATGGATCGGCTGGCGGAATACCACCTGGTCGACCGACAGCGTCACCGCATATTGCTGGGAAAAGCGCGAGGCGCAGGAATAGGCGACCCGGTCCAGCAGATTCAGCAGCGCGCCGCCATGCACCTTGCCGGAAAAATTCGCCATGTCCGGCGTCATCAGCACGACCATGTCGAGCTGGCTTGGATCGTGGGCGCGGTTCATGCTGTGTCCTTTCGGCGGCGGGTCTGCGGCCAGTCTAGGGACCCGGCGCGGCGGTGAAAAGGGGGCCGGCGTCTCGCGGTGCCTCCGTGGTTGGTGCCGGGTGGCGGGTGGCGGGTGGCGGGTGGCGGGTGGCGGGGCATCGCTTGTCCTTGGATCCTCGGGTCAAGCCCGAGGATGACGATCACGCATGTTGAGCCAAGCTCTCTCCAGCCGTTCAGCGCGCGTCGACGTCTCGGGGGCCGCAACGCCCCCACACCCGCCGTCATCCTCGGCCTTGAGCCGAGGATCCACGACCAAGCCCACAACCCGAATAGTACAGAGCCCGCGGCTGGTTTCTGCCGCCGCCGGGTGACGCATCCGGCCGTGCACGCCCGCCAAGAACGGGGACGCCGAGAGCTGATTGCCCAGAAAAATCAATCCCACCACCCTGAACATTTCCCCGCCCGCGCCGGCCGAGCCTATAATGCCCCCGTTCCGCCATCGGATGCATCGGGTCATGCGAACCCGGCGAGGCGGGGCCGGTGCCGGGAGTGGGAGCGATCGCAGGCTTTTCATTTCCGGGGCGAGATCAGGGCCTCCCTCGCTGAAGAAGCGACGTGCCTGTGCGGCACCCAAGCGGACCACAAACGCCATCCCGAAAGGGTGGAGGTCCGTGTAGAGAGGGCGAATTTCAGGGCCGAAAAACACCGAACGGGGCGCCGCAGGGTGCCATATATTTTTTAACTTACGAGGCAGCTTGCAGCGCCCCGTCCGAACCCTTGCGGGCCCAAGGCCGAAGGGAAAATGAAAGAGGTCAAGCCACGGGGCGGAACCGCCGGCGTGAAGGCGAAGCCGTGTGCGATCATGGCGTCACAGGGCAAGGACGAGGATGAAGCATCCCATGACAAAGACGTGGCGCCGCGCTGCTCATTCCGGCGAGAGCACCCGCGCCGGATTGCCGGTCACGGTCGCCCCGGCCGGCACGTCGCGCGTCACCACGGCGCCGGCGCCGACGATCGCCCCGTCGCCGATGGTCACGCCGGCGAGGATCACCGCCGCACCGCCGATCCACACGTCCGTGCCGATCGAAACCGGGCGGGCGATCTCCTGCCCCTCGGAGCGCAGGCGCCGGTCCTTGTGATGCTCGGCGCAGTAAATCTGCACCGCGGGGCCGAGCATGGAGCGATCGCCGATGGTGACCGCCGCGGTGTCGAGGATCACGCAGCCGGCGTTGAGATAGACATGGTCGCCCAGCGTCAGGTTGAAGCCGTAGGCGCAGTGGAACGGCGCCTCGATGAAGGCGCCGGTACCGAAGCCGGCAAACAGGCGGATCAGTTCGGGCGCCGCCGCGCCGCGGTCGGACGGCGGGAGCGTATTGTGGCGATGCACCGCCTCGCGGGCGGCGATCCGCAGCCGGTCGAGTTCCGGATCGATGCAGCTGTACCACTGCCCGGCCGCCATTTTCTCCCGCTCGCTCGCACCCATCACCGTTCCCGTCCCTTGCTTGGCCGGCTCGTCGCGGCCCTCCGCCCTAAAGGCTCAGATCAGCGCCACCCAGGCCCGGGCGATCGCCAGACCTGCAGCCTCGGCCTCCACCCCTTGCGTCGCGGCATAGTCGGGATGGCGCTCAAGCCAGCCGGGATGCTTCTTCTCGACCAGTTCGGGGAACATGCGGTTCCACTGCTCGACCACGCCGCGGTTCGCCTCGAAATGAAACTGCATGCCATAAGCGGCACGCCCGACCCGGAAGGCCTGGTGGTGGGCCGCGTCGTTGCGGGCGAGATGGATGGCGTCCGGCGGCAGGGTGAAGGTGTCGTCGTGCCACTGGAAGGAGAGAAACCGGCTGTCGTTGACCGCCGAGAGCACCGGATCGGCAAGGCCCGCCTCGGTCGGCTCGATCGCCTGCCAGCCGAATTCGGGGGCGGCACCGATCAGGTTCTCGCCGCCGAAGGCGCGGGCCAGGAGCTGGCTGCCGAGGCAGATGCCGAGCACCGCCCTGCCCGCCTCGCCATAGCCGCGCATCACTTCGGCCAGTGCCGGCAGATAGGGGTGCTTGGCATCGTCGCGGGCGTTCTGCTCGCCGCCGAAGACGACCAGCGCATCGTGATCGTCGATCGAGCCCGGCAGCGGTTCGCCGGCATAGGCCCTGATCACCTCGACCCTGGCGCCCGCCTCGGCGAGCGCGACGCCCACCTGTCCCGGATCCGAATAGCGGGTGTTCTCGATGATAGCGACGCGCATTGCCTGTCCCTTGCCGACTCGTTCGACTTGGGAGATGACCACGCGCCGCCTTCGTCTTCAAGAGCCGGCGGCGCAGCAAGGCGCCGCCGCTCGCCCGGTCGGCCGGACGAGGCTCAGAAGGTCTTGCGCAAGCGTGCATCGACCGAATGGCGGTTGCCGCCGCGGACCGCGAAGAACAGGAAGATCGCCGCCCAGAGGATGGATTTCTCGGCGCCCGCAAGGCCCTCGGCCTGCACCACGCCGTGGAAGTAGACGGTGACCAGCAAAACGATCGTGGCGGCGAAGGCGGCCGGGCGGGTGAACAGGCCGATCGCCACCAGAATGCCGCCGAAGAATTCGGTCGCGGCCAGCAGCGGCGACCAGAAGACGCCGGGATAGAAGCCGAGACCCTCGACCATGCCCACGGCGCCGAACGGGTTGATGATCTTGCCATAGCCGTGGGTGACCAGCAGGACGCCGGCCACGACCCTCAGGACCGTCTCCACGGCCTCGTAGCTGGCGCCGTAAAGCGGGGCGACCTGGGGCACGATCAGGCGGTTGCGGTCGATGGGGTGGGACATGCTATTGCTCCTTGCTGCATTTTGCGCAGTCATGGCGGCAATGACGGACCGGCTCAAGGGCGGCGCCGTCAAAACATGATGACTTTGGTTGACTTCATCGTGAAGACGAACCGAGACGGGACAGAAGCATGAACGAGAAACCGCGGATCACCATCCTCTACTGCACCCAGTGCAACTGGCTGCTGCGTGCCGGCTGGATGGCGCAGGAGCTGCTGCAGACCTTCGGCGACGCACTCGGCGAGGTGGCGCTCCTTCCCGGCACCGGCGGCAATTTCGAGATCCGCGTGGACGGTCAGCTGATCTGGGAGCGCAAGCGCGACGGCGGCTTTCCCGGCCCGAAGGAGCTCAAGCAGAAGGTGCGCGACGTGATCGAGCCGGAGCGCGACCTCGGCCATGTCGACCGGGAGAAGAACGGCGAGGACGGCGGGGCCTGAAACGAAGAAGGGCGGGGATCGCTCCCCGCCCGAACCTTTGGCCGTCCCGCTCAATAGTAGGGCGAGCGGCAGACCTTGAAGTAACCGCTCGACGACAGGAAGCGGTTGGTCTGCGGATTGTACGAACGGTAGCGATTGAGGCACCATTCGACATGCCGGCTCCAGTTGCGGCCGCCATAGACCGGCGGCGGAGGCGGCGGCGGCCGGCGATAGATCGGCGGGGGCGGCGGTGGCGGACGATGATAGCCGTCATCCCACCACGGTGGCGGGGGCGGCGGCCGCCGGTAGATCGGCGGGGGCGGCGGTGGCGGACGACGATAGCCGTCATCCCAACCCGGTGGCGGCGGCGGACGGCGGCGATGGGTGTCGTAACAGCCGTAACGGTCGCAGACGACCTCGACCTTCACCACATCCGACGTGCCGGCGGCCGGCCGCATGGTCGGGGTCAGGCCGGACGCTGCCTGGGCCGGGCCGGCAAGGAAGCCGGCAAGGCCGAGCAGCGAGCCGAGCAGCATATGGGCCAGTTTGTTCATGGCGCTCTCCAGAGAACGGAGCATCCGGCCTTGGCGGAGGACCATCCTCCGTTCCTGCCGCATGTCCGGCGACATCGCCGTCCGGGAGCCGGCGGGCGCCGGCCTTGCCCGGAAGGCGAAACATCCAAGATGTTCAGAGCGATGATGGCTTTTCCAAGACGCGGCGTAAAGCACTTGCTTGCGCACATTCCGTCGCAGGCCGGATAAAATCTTTCACGCCGAAAAGCACGATATCCCGGCTTTCCGGGGGGTCTCCGGTTCTCCGACACGAAAACTTCAAAAACCCAGTTGACAGCCGGAGTCGCTGCCTTTACACGGCTCCTCGTCGCCCAGATGGCGGAATTGGTAGACGCGCCAGCTTCAGGTGCTGGTACTCGAAAGGGTGTGGAGGTTCGAGTCCTCTTCTGGGCACCAAATTCCCGTTTCAGACCGTGTCTAACGGTCCGGAAACAAAACAAAAAAGCCCGGTTCGCCGGGCTTTTTTGTTGCCTTGAATCCAGACCGATCGGGACATTGCCAAAGCCAGGTACAGGCCCGTCAGCGGTCGATGATCCGGGGATTGACGCCCGGATACCAGCCGCCGGAGGGGTTGGGCGGCTGGCGGCTTTCGTAGACCACGCCGGCGCGCGTGCAGCGATAGACCCTGACCGGCATGCTGCTGTCGTGAAAGCCGAACTCGTTGCGCGAACGGACCATGCGCACGACCGTCTCGCAGCTGTAGGGAGAGCCGAACTGCAGCTCGCCCTGCGGCTTGACGCCCGGAAGGTCGTGGAAGGTTTCAGGCGGGACGACCAGCTTCTTCGACGACTTCGTCTCGGCCGCGTCACTCGTCGCGGCGGCGAGAAGCACTGCGGAAAGCGCGCAGAGCGCCATCAGCGCCCTGCCGATACGATTCGCACCCGTGCTGTCCGTCCTTGCTTCGTCCACGGCACCCATCCCTAGCAGATCAAAATCCAGTCCCGGTCCATATGGGGTGGCGATCGCGGCGATGGAAGTCCTCGCCGCATGCATCGAGCCCCAAGGTCCGCTTCAGGCGACCGGCCGGCGATAGCCGGTCGGCATTTCGTAGAGCCAGCCGATGCGCTGGACCGCCGCCTCGAAATCCTCGAGAGCCACGGTCATGGTGTGGCCGTTGGCATGCAGCAGGGTCCGCTCATCGGCCATGATGCCTGCATGGCCCTTCCAGAAGACCAGATCGCCACGGCGCAGCTCCTCGCGGGCGATGACCGCACCGAGGCCCGCCGCCTGCATGTCGGAATCGCGAGGCGCGGCCCGTCCCGTCATCTGCAGCGCCAGCTGGACGAGGCCCGAACAGTCGATGCCGAAGCCAGACCGGCCGCCCCAGAGATAGGGCGTCTCGATGAAGCGGGCGGCGATCGCCACGAAGTCGTCGGTGGCATAGCTACCAAGCGGCAGGCAGTGGCCGGCCACCACCGCGCGACCGTCGGCCAGCAGGAAGTAGCGGGTGCCGCGCGTCTCGGCCTCGCCCGTAACCGCGATGCGGCTGCCCATGGACAGTGCGGCGGAGACCGGAAAACGCAGGTCGGCGCCCGGATAGAGGAAGGTGCGCGGCACGATCACGTGATGGGTCGGCTGATCGGTGGTGGTGGCCAGCGCACTCGCCGGCAGGTAGCCGACATAACCGTCCGACTTCGCCTGGACCCAGGCCCAGCCATCGGCCCGATCGAAAACGGTGACGTCCTCGCCGAACAGGAGTTCGGTGTCGATGCCGCTCGCGGCATCCGGCTTCGGGCGAAGGCCGGTCACCGGCACGGCGACGCGCGCCGGCTCGCCGGCGGCGAAACGGGTGGCGCTCACCCGGCCCTGAAGCGCCGCGTCGGCGAGATCGTCACGATAGGCATGCAGTCTGCGGTCCAGTCCCATGATACTCTCTCAAAACCAGTCCGGCAGACGCGCGAAGCGGTCCTGGCGCCGAACTTGGGTGAAAACGAAACGCCAGGTCCTTTGCCAGCCCGCCGAAGTCCCCTGCCCTAGTAACCCAGTCTGCGGCCCTGATCGATGATCAGGTCGCCGAATTTCTCGAGGAAGAGCGCACCGCCGACGGTACGCTTGACGACGACGCTGCGACGGTCGCGCTCGTCCCGCACGCGGTCGACGAGGCCCATGTCGCCCATGGTGTCGAGCGCGCGGGTGATCACCGGCTTGGTGACGCCGAGCGTCGCGGCAAGGCCGCGCACGGTGTGCGGCGGGGGCACGAGATAGATCTGCAACAGGATCGCCATCTGCCGAAGCGTCAGGTCGCGCTTGTCCTGCTGCACCTGTTGCAGGGTCACCTTGTGCCACAGGCCCAGAGCCTCGCTGGCGGTCAGTTCAACACTCATGCACCGATCCGGAACGTCGTTGTCGCTTCTTCTTTTCCGGCAATCGCCGCGGCATTGCAAGCGCGCCGGCCAGGCCGGCGCGCCGCTCGGGCCCGGCCTCAGCGCAGATTGGTGCGCAGATAGCGGTAGAGCGCGCGAATGCCCTGGGCCTCGCCGCCGACCGGCGAATGCGGGCGTTCGGAGGGCGACCAGCCGAAGATGTCGAAATGCACCCACCGGGTGGACTTGTCGACGAAGCGCTTGAGGAAGAGCGCGGCGGTGATCGAACCGGCCATGCCGCCGGCGGGCGCGTTGGTCAGGTCGGCGATCTGGGCGCGGATGTTCTTCTCGTAGCCCTTGTAGAGCGGCATGCGCCACAGGGGGTCGTCGGTTTCCAGGCTCGCATCGAGAAGATGCTCGGCGAGGTCCTCGTCGTCGGTGAAGAAGGGCGGCAGGTCGGGGCCGAGCGCGACACGGGCAGCACCGGTGAGCGTCGCCATGTCGACCAGCAGGTCGGGCTTGTCCTCGTCGGCATAGGCAAGCGCATCGGCGAGGATCAGCCGGCCTTCGGCATCGGTATTGTCGATCTGGACGGTCAGGCCCTTGCGGCTGCGATAGATGTCGCCGGGGCGGAAGGCATTGCCGGCGATGGAGTTCTCGACCGCGGGGACGATGACGCGAAGGTCGATCTTCAGCTTGGCGTCCATGATCATCAGGGCGAGGCCCATGACATTGGCGGCGCCGCCCATGTCCTTCTTCATCAGCAGCATGTTGGCCGAGCCCTTGATGTCGAGGCCGCCGGTATCGAAGCACACGCCCTTGCCGACCAGGGTCACCTTGGGATGGCCCTTCTTGCCCCAGCGCAGCTCGAGCAGGCGCGGCGCCTGGGCGCTGGCCCGGCCGACGATGTGCACCAGCGGGAAATTGCGCTCCAGCAGGCCATCGCCGACCACGACCGAAACCTCGGCCTTATAGTGATCGGCCAGCGCCCGGAAGGCCTTTTCGAGATCGGCCGGGCCCATGTCGTTGGTTGGCGTGTTGATCAGGTCGCGGGCGAGGTAGATGCCGGCGAGCTGCCGCTTGATGTCAGCGGCATCGGCGTCCTGCGGGATCATCAGCGTCGGTTCGACGGGCTTTTCCGAACGGTAGCGGCCGAAGCGATAGGCGCCGAGGCCATAGCCGAGCAGAAGGCGATTGGCAGTCAGCGGCGCGGTCTCGATGTGCCATTCGCCGGCGGGCAGGCTGCGGGCGAGCTTGCCGGAGAGGAAAGGATTGTCCGAGGGATTGCTGCCGAGGCCGAACAGCGCCCCGCCGAGATGGCCGTCGGCAGTCGGGATCAGAAGCAGGGCGCCGGCATCGGCCTTGAAGCCGGCCTTGCGTGCCCAGTCCAGCGCGATCGGATCGATCGTGCCGGTCTCGATATGGGCCGGGGTCACCGCAAAGACGGGAAGCGTGTGGCCGCCCTTCGTGCTGAAGGGTGTTTGTCTTTCGATGTACTGATACGGGACCATGGCCTGCCTTCTGGGGGAGAATCAACTCGGGTTGGCGCTATTAACACTCCGTTAGGGTTAACAGATTATTGCTTGAGTGGAGGTTGCGCCGCCTTCGTCCGCCGGGACGCGGCCGCGGCGCCGGCAAACCGATCCAGGATAAGCGACATGGCTCTTCGGCAGACTTCGACACGTCATCGCATCGGCTTCTTCGGCAGCGTCTGCCTGCTGGTCGCCACGGCCGCACTCGGCGGCTGCTCGACGACGAAGAAGGAACTGACGACTGGATCGATCCCCCGGCTGTCGAAGCCGGTCGAAAGCATGACCGCGCCAGAACTGACGCGCGCCGCCGACAGCATCGGCTCCGCCTATGCGCGCAACCCGAAGGACCGCAACAACGGTCTCGCCTACGCCAATATCCTGATGATGACCGGACGCAACTCCCAGGCCCTCGCGGTCATGCAGCAGGTGGCGATCGCCCACCCGGCCGACCGCGAAGTGCTCTCCGCCTTCGGCAAGGCGCAGGCGGCCGCCGGCCAGCTGGAGCAGGCGCTGGCGACCATCGGACGGGCCCAGACCCCCGACCGCCCCGACTGGCGCCTCTATTCGGCCGAAGGTGCGGTGCTCGACCAGCTCGGCCGTTCGTCGGAAGCCCGCGACCGCTATCGCATGGCGCTTGATCTGAAGCCGAACGATCCGACGATCCTGTCCAATCTCGGCATGTCCTATGTGCTGGGCGGGGACCTGAGAACCGCCGAGACCTATCTCAAGTCGGCCTCGCAGCAGCCCGGCGCCGACAGCCGCGTGCGCCAGAACCTGGCGCTGGTCGTCGGCCTGCAGGGGCGCTTCCCCGAGGCCGAGCAGATCGCCCGCCAGGAACTCGACCCGCAGCAGGCCGACGCGAACGTCGCCTATCTGCGCTCGATGATGAGCCAGCAGAATTCCTGGAAGCAGCTGGCCGCCAAGGACAGCAAGACCGACCAGAACACCAACTGAGACCTGGTCGAGATCCGTCAGGGACGCAGCCAGATGGCTGTCGTCAGACCGGACGCATCCTGACCGCGTCGAGGATCAGCCGCACGCCGAGCCCGACCAGCACCGCACCGGCAATGCGGTCGACGATGTGTTTTGCCCGGCCATAGGCGGCGCGCGGCCGCTCGGCTGAAAAGACCAAAGCCACCAGCGCGTACCATCCCGCCTCGACGGCAAAGACGCCAAGCGGCAGCGCCGTGAACAGCCAGCGTTCCGGCGCGGCCGGCAGGAAGGCGGCGAAGATGCTGCCATAGACGAGCGCGGTCTTCGGATTGCTGAGCTGGGTGGCAAGGCCAACGGCAAAACTCTTCCAGGCGGCCGTATCCCGATCCGTGCCCCCTGCCCGCTCCGGCGGTAGGGGCAGGCTCGCGCCGCGCCAGATGCGTAGACCGAGGTAGGCGAGATAGGCCCCGCCGAGCAGCTTGAACAGAAGATAGGCCCATTCGACCCGGACCAGCAGCGCATGGAGGCCAGCGAGCGCCAATAGAGCGAAGATCGCCCCGCCGATGCCCATGCCGAGCGCCGCGGCAAGGCCGGTCTTGCGCGAACGGATGATCGCGGTGTGGGAGACGAGGACGAAGCTCGGCCCCGGGCTGATGGCCCCGATCAGGACGGTGCCGACGATGCTGAGCAGGATTGCGATGGAAGACATGCGGATCTCCGTTCCCCAGGGCCGAGCGCGGACCGGCGCCGGCCGGACCCGGGCCGCCGGAGGACGACGGCCAGGCGCGATTGCTGTCTGTTAACCGACGATCTCGCCGGCGGCAATCGGGCGCGGACTATGGAATCACTAGAAGCGGTCGGAGACCTGGATGCCGGCCGGTCCGAGGATGACCGCGACGAGCACGGGCAGGAAGAACAGGATCATCGGCACGGTGAGCTTCGGCGGCAGGGCGGCGGCCTTCTTCTCGGCCTCGTTCATGCGCTCGTCGCGACCCTCCTGGGCCAGCACTCGCAGCGCCTGAGAAATCGGCGTGCCGTAGCGTTCAGCCTGGATCAGCGCCTGGGTGACGGCCTTGACGCCGTCGAGCTGGGTGCGGTTGCCGAGGTTTTCGAGCGCCGTGCGGCGGTCCTGCAGGAAGGAGAGCTCGGCCGTGGTCAGCACCATTTCCTCGGCCAGTTCGGTCGACTGGGTGGCGATTTCCTCGGCGACGCGGCGCATGGCGGCCTCGATCGAGATCCCCGATTCGACGCAGATCAGCATGAGGTCGAGCGCATCCGGCCAGGCGCGGCGGATCGAATGCTGGCGCTTCTTCATGCGGTTGGTGACGTAGATATTGGGCAGGTAGAAGCCGACATAGCCGCCGATAATGGTCACCAGCAGCCGGACGGGGAAGGCCTTGTCGGCCATGTTGCCGAGGCCGAAGATCCACACCGCCGTGAGCGTCAGCGTCAGGAACGGCAGGAGGAAGCGCGCCACCAGGAAGATGTTGAGCGCGTTCTGCGAGCGGAAGCCGGCGGCCTTGAGCTTGTCCATCGTTGCGTCGTCGACCAGCGCCTGGCGCAGGTTGAACTTCTCGACGATCTGGCGGACCGAGCGGTTGTTGCTGGCGCGCAGGCTGGTCTTGCCATGCGTGCCCTCGGCATTGAGACGGGTCCGCTCGCGGGCACGGATGAGGTCGCGCTCGGTCGACACGGCCTTCATGCGCTTGTTGAGGTCGCCGCGCTCCATGTAGGGGATGGCGATCGTGTAGAGCGTCGCGAACACCGCGATCGCGACGAGCGCGGCGACCACCATGGCGGGGTCGGTCAGTCTTGCGGCGAGCTGCTCCATGACGGTCCCTTCCTAGATGTCGAACTGGATCATGTTGCGCATGACGAGGATGCCGATCGACATCCACACGCCGGAGGCGCCGAGGATCAGGTGTCCGCGCGGATCGGTGAAGAGGATCATGATGTAGTTCGGCGAGGTCATGTAGACGAGAAAGGCGACGATGAACGGCAGGGCGCCGATGATGGCGGCCGAGGCCTTGGCTTCCATCGACAGCGCCTGCACCTTGGAGCGCATCTTCTTGCGGTCACGCAGGACGCGCGACAGGTTCGACAGCGATTCCGACAGATTGCCGCCGGCCTGGGCCTGGATGGCGATGACGATGGCGAAGAAGTTCACTTCCGACAGCGGCATGGTCAGCATCATGCGGGTGCAGGCCTCGGGCACGCTGAGGCCGACCTGCTGGGATTCGACGACGCGGCGGAATTCCGTCTTGACCGGATCCTGTCCGTCGGCGGCGATCAGGCGGAGCGCGTCGTTGAGCGGCAGGCCGGAGCGGATCGAGCGGACCATGACGTCGAGCGCGTTGGGGAACTCGCCGAGAAACTTCTTCTGCCGCCGTCCGATCAGAAAGCCGAGGATCCAGCGCGGCACGCCGAAACCGGCGACGAAGGCCATGCCGAGCGTCACAAGCAGCGGCACGCCGCCCAAGAAGGCGAAGACCAGCACGACGAGACCAAGCGCGACGCTGACGAGGTAATACTGGCTCGGCGTCGCCGTCAGCCCGGCCTGGACCAGCCGCGACTTCAGGCTGGCGCTGGCGATCTTCTTGTTCTTCTCTTCCTGCTTGCGCTCGATGTCCTTCAGCGAATCCTGGACCGATTTGCGCCGCTTGGAGATTTCCTGCACCCGGTCGCGGGCCGCCTTGACCTTGGCGGTGTCGGTTTCGGCAGCCTTCACCCGGCTGATGCGGGTCGCGGTCTTCTTCTCGACCTCGATGCGGGAATACAGGATCCCATAGGCGATGCCGGCCGTCGCGACGGCCGCAAGGGCGATGATGGCGAGCACCATGGGATCGAAACCGAACATCGCGCCTAGATCTCCTTGTTGTTCTTTTCCATGGCGTCGAGCGCGGCCGCGAGGCGGCGCTCTTCGTTGTAGTAACGCGCCCGGTCCCAGAAATGCGGCTTGCCGATGCCGGTCGAGACGTGCCTGCCGATGATCTTGCCGTTGAGGTCCTCGCCGTCCATCTCGTAGCGCATCAGGTCCTGGGTGACGATGACGTCGCCTTCCATGCCGATCACCTCGGTGATGTGGGTGATGCGGCGCGAACCGTCGCGTAGGCGGGCGGCCTGGATGATAACGTCGATGGAGCCGGAGATGATCTCGCGCACGGTCTTGGCCGGGAGCGAGAAGCCACCCATGGCGATCATCGATTCCATACGGCTCAGGCATTCACGCGGGGTGTTGGCATGGATGGTGCCCATGGAGCCGTCGTGGCCGGTGTTCATCGCCTGGAGAAGGTCGAAGACCTCCGGTCCGCGCACTTCGCCGACGATGATGCGTTCGGGGCGCATACGCAGGCAGTTCTTGACGAGGTCGCGCATGGTGATCTCGCCCTCGCCTTCGATGTTCGGCGGGCGGGTTTCGAGACGCACCACATGCGGCTGCTGCAGCTGCAGTTCCGCCGTGTCCTCGCAGGTGATGACGCGCTCTTCCTTGTCGATATAGCCGGTCAGGCAGTTCAGAAGCGTGGTCTTACCCGAGCCGGTACCGCCGGAGATGACGACGTTGCAGCGGACGCGGCCGATGATCTGCAGGACCTGCGCACCCTCCGGCGTGATCGCGCCGAACTTGACCAGCTGGTCGAGGTTGAGCTTGTCCTTCTTGAACTTACGAATGGTGAGCGCCGGGCCGTCGATGGCGAGCGGCGGGGCGATGACGTTGACGCGGCTACCGTCGGGAAGGCGCGCGTCGCAGATCGGCGAGCTTTCGTCGACGCGGCGGCCGACCTGGCTGACGATGCGCTGGCAGATCGACAGCAGCTGGGAATTGTCACGGAAACGGATCTCCGACTCGATCGTCTTGCCGTTGACTTCGATGAAGGTCTGGCCGGCGCCGTTGACCATGATGTCGGCGATGTCGTCGCGCGCCAGCAGCGGTTCCAGCGGACCGTAACCCAAGACGTCGTTGCAGATGTCTTCGAGCAGTTCCTCCTGCTCGGAGATCGACATCGCGAAGTTTTTGATCGTGATGATGTCGTTGACGATGTCGCGGATTTCCTCGCGCGCGCTTTCGCCGTCGAGCTTGGCGAGCTGCGAAAGGTCGATCGTGTCGATCAGCGCCGAGAAAACCTGGCTCTTGGTGTCGTAATAGTCCTGGGTGCGCGGCGGACGCTTGCGCGGCCCACCGGCAACGGGTGCCTGGAGCGGCGGCGGCGCCACCTGCTGACGCACCACCGGCTCTTCGCCGACCGGATCGAACGCGGGCGCACGCTGCGGCTGAACGGCAGCCGGCGGCGGAGCCGGAGAGACCGTTCCGGCCCCTGCCCCACCCTTGCCAAATCCTTCGCTTCCGCGTCTGCCAAACATCACTGATTACCTGTTTCTGTCGAAGACACTATTTCCGGCCGAGCAGTCCCAGCATCTTGCCGAGCCCGCCCTTCTTCGGCTTCTTCACGGTGGCGCGCCCGGTCACCAGATGGGCGATCTGGGCGAAGGTTTCCGCCATCGGCGATTTCGCGTCGATTTCCGAGATCATCCGGCCGCTGTTGGCGGCGTTGCCGAACAGCGCCGCGTCGAAGGGAATGATGGCGGCCGGTTCGATCTCCAGCGGTTCGAAGAAGTCCTGCGGGGCGATTTCCGGACGCTTCGGCATGCCGACCTGGTTGAGCAGCAGATGCGGCGCCTTGTCGTTCGGCCTCAGCTTCTTCAGCGCGTCGAGCATGTTCTTGGCATTGCGCAGGTTGGCGAGATCCGGCGCGCAGGTGATGACCACCTCGTCGGCCTCGGACAGAACCGCCCGCGTCCAGTCGGACCAGGCATGCGGCACGTCGAGCACGGTGACCGGCGCGGAGCGCTGCAGCAGCTCGAGCAGCGGCTGGAAGGTGCCGCGATCGAAGTCGTAGGGGCGATCGAGCAGCGAGGGCGCAGCGAGCAGCGACAGGTTCTGCGAGCAGGTGGTCAGCAGGCGGTCGAGGAAGACCTCGTCCAGCCGGTCCGGCGAGAAGACCGCCTCGGCGATGCCCTGGGCCGGATCCTGGTCGAAGTCGATATTTGCGGTGCCGTAGGCGAGGTCGAGATCGGCGAGGATGGTCTCGGTGGAGGACGGGCTGGAAAAGCCGAAGGCACAGTTGTGGGCGATGGTCGAGGAGCCGACGCCGCCCTTGGCGCCGATGAAGGCAATGGTGCGGCCGAGCGGCTCGGATTCCGGATCGACGAAGATCGCCGAGATGGCGGCCATCACCTCGGCCATGCCGACCGGCGCGACGATGTATTCGGAAATGCCGTTGCGGATCAGCTCGCGATAGAGCGCGATGTCGTTGTGGCGGCCGATGACGATGACGCGCGAGCTCGGGTCGCAGACTTCGGCGAGCGGCGCCAGTTCCTGCAGCAGGGTCTGCGGGGTCGCCTCGGTCTCGAGGATGATCAGGTTGGGCGTGGGCGTCGAGGAGAACATGGCGGCCGCCGCGGCGATGTTGCCGCCGGTGATCCGCATGCTGACCTTGGCCATGCGCCGGTCCTGGCTGCATTGCTCCATCACGCGCTGCACGCCCTGCGACACGCAGAAGGCATGCACCGAGATGCGCGGCAGGGGCCGCAGGCTTTCGAGATCGCCGCTGGCCACCCTGCCCTCGGGAGGCATGTCGTCTGCCGACCTCGTGTCGAATTCGTAGTCGATCGCACTCATGCTATCATCCTGCCTTCGAATGGCTCCGCCATCCTAGTTCGTCGAGGGATTCTTGCCTGCACGATAGAGCCCGATGACCGTCGAGCGCCGCGTGGCATCGATCGGTGCCTGGGCGCGCGGGGTCACGAGATCCATCGGATTGGCGATCTGCGCGGCCAGATTGGCCTGGGTGGCGCAGCCGAAATTCTGCCAGTTCTTGTTGGCGAAGGTATTGTCCTGAAGGTCTTCCGGCCAATCGCCGCACTGGTTGGTCACGGCGGTGATGGCCACATAGCTCAGCCGCACCGCTGCCGCGTCGCCGCTGGCGCCGGCCTGGTAGCTCGTCTCGATGATGCGCGGACCGGGCACGCCGCGGCGGATGAGCGCCGCGCGGATCTGCTTGCGCATGTGGGAGGCGGCGGCGGAATTGGGCGAACCCTGAGGGATCAGGATCTGTATCGTGCCGGAAGAGCTCGAGAGGTAGTCGGCGGCAAAGCCGCCAACAGCATCCGACATGCCGATCGTCAACTCGCGATCGCCGGAAGCGATCGGCATGTCCAACGTGTGCTCGACCTCGGTCAGCGTGATCGGGTGGCGGGTGCGATAATCGTCCGGGATCGAGCCGGTCGTCAGGTCGTCGCGATTGGTGCCGCAGCCCGACAGCACGGCCGTCGCGCCGAGAATGGTCGCAGCGAGTGCCGCCCGGGCAAAACGCGGCGCGGCGAAGATCGATCTCTTGACGGGCATGGTGCTGCGGCTTTCGCTGTTGCCGGGAGAGGTCTCGTGCTTGTTCATCTTGGCCTCCCCACTCACTTGTAGATGAACCCGACGGCGCCATGGTAGCGGCCGGAGGCATCCGCCTCGCGTCGGCCGTAGACCTTGTTGACCTTGTTCAGGAAGAAGGTCGCCGCGTCGTTTTCGGGATTGAAGTTGTCATCGGGCCGCTGCAGCTGGTTGCGCGCCACCGGCCGCACCAGATACGGCGTGGCGATGATGACCAATTCGGTCTCGTTGCGCTGGAAGTCCTTGCTGCGGAAGAGCGTACCGAGGATCGGCACCTTGGCGAGGCCGGGAACGCCCGACATGGCCTGGCGGATATTGTCCTGGACGAGACCGGCGATGACGATCGAGCCGCCCGACGGCAGTTCGACCGTGGTCGAGGCTTCGCGCTTGCGGATCGACATGTAGGTCGAGCCGGGGATGCCGTTCGACGTGTTGCCGGTGACGGCCGAGCCTTCCCAGGTCGGCTCCGACACGTTGGTTTCGATCTTCAGGCTGATGCGGCCCGGCGCCAGGACGACCGGGCGGAAATTGAGCTCGATGCCGTAGTTGACGGTTTCGGTGGTGCGGGTGACGGACGGCACACCGGTGTCGCTGTCGTAGGCGATCTCCTGCTCGGCGGCCAGGCGGAACTCGCCACCGACGTAGAACTTGGCCTGCTCGCCGGAGATGGCGGTCAGGCTCGGCTCTGCCAGCGTGCGCATGACGCCGGCCTGTTCCATGGCATTGATGTAGCTGCTGACCGTATAGCCCGCGATCGAGCCCACCGCGGTGGGCAGGACGCCGCCGAGCGCATTGGTAACGCCGACGGCGTTGCCGAGGTTCGACGGGTTCTGGAAGGTGATGCCGCTCGAGCCGTCCGAGACGCGGCCGTTGAAGCCGAGCTGCTTCAGCACCTGGCGGCTCACTTCGGCAACTGTGACCTTGAGCGAGACCTGGTCCTCGCCTTCGATGGTCAAGAGGTTGACGATCGAGGAGACCTGACGTTCTTCGGCGAAGATCGCGACGTCGCCGCCATTGTCGCCACCGGAGGCGGTTTCGTTGCGCGTGGTCGCCTCGCCGCCCTTGAGGAAGGCGGAGGCGAGGCTTTCGGCGCGGGCCGCGTCCTGGGGCGTGCGCACCGATCCGGTCAGCACGATGTTGTCGGAGACGATCTCGACGGTAATGTCCGATTCGGGGATGAAGCGGCGCAGATTGGTCTCCAGGCCGGCGATGTCGCGCTCGATCTCGATGTCGAGGCTGACGATTTCCTCGCCATTCTCGCCGAAGATGAAGATGTTGGTCTGACCGACGGCCTTGCCGAAGAGATAGATGCGGCGCGAGGTGCGGGTGACCGCATCGGCCATTTCCGGGTCGGCGACGAGAATGTCGTGGGCATCCTGCGGCAGATCGACCACGAGTGCCTTGTTGAGACCGAGCTTGACGGTGCGGCGGGCGCCGGGGCCGGCCTCGGCGATGCGCAGCACGCTCTGGCTCGCCGCTGCTTCCGCGTCCGGAACCGCCAGGAAATGCGGCACATAGCCGCTCGGCATGCCCGAGCAGGCAAGGCCCAGGGCCAGGGTTGCGGCGATCGACGAGCGGAATTTCTGTTTCAAGCTGTTCATGACATCCCCGCTCATTGCGACTTGGCGTCGGAGGCCTTGACCACCGAACCCGACTTGATGACCTGGATCATCGGCCCCCCGGATCCGCCGCTCAGCAGGTAGTCTGCGGCGGACGTATCTTCCTCCTGGGCATCGGCGACCGAGCGGAGCGCCAAGGACAGGCGTTCCGCCATCTGCTGGGCGACGGTGATGACCTTGGCCTGGTCCGGGGTCAACTCGAGCGTGGCGGTCGTACCGACCACCGACTTCTCGCCGTCCGGCTTTTCCTGGATCTGCTGGTCGATCGCGAGCACGCGCACGTTGGAAAGTACGGTCTCGGTCAGATAGTTTTCCTCGGTGCCACGGCGGACCATGATCACGTCAACGCGGTCGTTCGGCAGGATGAAGCCGCCGGCGCCGGTGGCGACGGAGATCTCGGTGGAGACCGCGCGCTTGCCCGACGGCAGCAGCGACGACATGACCCGGCCGGACGAATCGGCGATCTTCTCGCGCCGCACCGGCTCGCCTTCGAACATGGGCAGGCGGACGACGACGCCCGTCAGTTCGGTCATGGCCTGCGGGCGGGTGCTTTCGGTGATGAACCCTTCGACGACGCTGCCCTCGGGCCAGGCCATCCAGCGCATCGACTTGTCGTCAAGGCGGGAGCCGACGGGGAGATTTGCGGCGGAAACCAGGACGTTGACCGTCGGTTCCTTCTTCATCACCGCCTCGGCCTGTTGCAGCACGACGGATTTCGAACCGCTGAGCCGCATGGCCAGCAGCCCGGCCATGCCGGCGGCGACGATAGCCACTGCGAGAATGATGATACGCGCGGGTTTCATGATCGTTCCTTGAGGGACACAAAGCTCTGTGCCTCGCAGAATGGTCAGCAATTGGTATAATTATGGTTAATAAGCCGCTTACGATCTTGGTTAACGATCGCTTTCTTTTCGCGCCGGGCGAATGCCTCAGCGGATGTTTTCGAGCGCGGCGAGCACCAGGGGCGACTGGGGATAGGTCATCAGGCCGGCAAGGCCGATGCCGATGGCATAGGGCACCTTCTTGGCGCCGAGCAGCGAATGGGGCAGCGGAAGGCCCATGGCCAGCACGGTGCTGGAGCGGGCCCGCAGGAGCAGGATGGCAATGGTCAGGACGCCGCCCAGGTAGGCCACATGGATCACGAAGGACATGAGCGAGGGGTTGAAGCCGTACCAGACGGCAGCCGCGGTCAGCAGCTTGGCGTCGCCGCCGCCCATGACGTTGAGCGCAAAGAGCGAAAAGCCAACGGAAAAGACGGTGAGGCCGGCGAGAAGGTGCAGACCGAAACCGGTCCAGGTGAGGCCGACGAACGGCGCCACGACGAGGAAGGATGCCAGCAGGATCACCGGGATCCGGTTGGGGATCGTCATTTCGAGAAGGTCCGTCAGAGCCGCGAGAACGAGGCAGAGCGGAAATATGACGAATATCGCGGCTTCAAGCATGGCAATATCCCACACCGACAGGGCTTAATTTTCCGGAAACGCCGGTTCGGAGGCACCGAACAAAGTCGCCGTGTCCCCCTATAAAAAAAGTGCCGCCCGTGAGAGCGGCACTTTTCGAAGCCGAGATCGGCTTGAATGTATTACGGCTGGTTGGCGTCGAGTTCGCCAGACAGGTTGGTGAAGGTGTCGTTCAGCGAGTTGCCGAGCGTCGAAGCACCGGTGATGAGGGCGACGGAGATGAGAGCGGCGATCAGGCCGTACTCGATCGCGGTTGCGCCGGATTCATCCTTGAAGAAACGTGCAAAAATCTTGGTCATGTTACTCTCCTACTCCACGAAAGTTGTTCAGCACTTCCGGCAACTGTTTGCCGTTGCTCGGATGACTGCAAACTACACAGCGGCCATTGCCATCGGCTTAACAAAAAGGGTTAGCGACTCCTAAAGGCCGGATTGCGCGCAGTGTGGTAAATGAAAGGGGAATGGTTCCGGCGGTATTTGATCCAATGCCGGACGGGGCGCGACCACCGGAAAAATTGCTTAATATTATCAGCCATTTGACGGGAGCACCCGACAGCGCGTCGGCCAGCGCCCAAGCTCCGCCGGCGCCAAGCTGAAAGGCCCGCGGCGGTCGGTCGGGGTCTTAACGAAGGTCCTTTTGCACCATTTCGGCACCCGAGGCCGTTCGGAGCGGTCAAATCGGCGAATTCTCTTTCACTGACCCGTGCAGAATTCCTGCCATTTGCCGCTTGCCGGCACGACGTGCGAAGGAAATCGCCTCCGCACGTCCGTCCAAGGCGTTTCGCCCGGCAACTTAACGGTTCATTCACCATTCCTGCCCATGCTCTGAAGCCAGTCACTATTAAAGGCTGTTCAAAAGGCTGGCACGTATGTTGTCTCGCAGCGCTATCTTCTCGCTTGCCGGCGCCCTGGCGCTGAGCGGAGTTCTTGCCGCAGGTCCCGGCCGGGCCGACGACGACACCGTGCTGCGCGTCTATATGAACAGCGCGCGCGTGCTCAAGCTCGACCGCCCCGTCAGCAAGGTGATCGTTGGCAATTCCGACGTGGCCGACGCGACCGTCGCCGACTCCAAGACCATCGTGCTGACCGGCCGGGCTTTCGGCACCACCAATCTCGTCCTGCTTGATGCCGACGGCAATGCGATCGTCGACGAGCGCATCCTCGTTTCGATCGACGAGGGCAATACGGTGCGGGTGTTCAAGGCGACGTCGAGAACCGTGCTCTCCTGCTCGCCCAACTGCGAAGAACATGCCGCCACCGGCAGCGCAGCCGCCACAAACTGAGGCGAAACGAGGCTTCGAGCCGTCTCCGCGAGACGGTGGAAGCGGAACCTCGAATTGTAAAGATCGCCGAAACGGAAAATCAATACTTCGCTCTTAACGTCGAGCCTTGATCCGGACATCGGAAAACGGGCGATGAGCGCGAACTTGCAGCACCATGACGGGCAACCGAAGGCCAGGCGTCACAAGCGCCGAGCCTGGCGCCGCCTCCTGCGTTCCCGGGACGGCGCGGCGGCGATCGAGTTCGCCATCCTCTCCATCCCCTATTTCATCATCGTCTTCGCCATCTTCGAGACTTTCGCCGCCTACACGGCCGAACAGCTGGTAACGAATGCCGTCAACACCATGGCGCGCGAGCTGCGCACCGGGAACATCACCTATAATCTCGGCCGCGCGACGGACATGACGGAAAAGCAGTTCCGCACCGCGTTCTGCGACGAGGTCTCGATCATGATCGCCTGCTCGGCGAGCGAACCGGACACGCCGGAGAAGCTCTATCTCGATGTGGAAACCCTGCCGACCTTCAAGGCGATCGCGGACAAGGCGAGCATCCCGCGTACCGGCGGCGCGTATTCCGATCTCGACACCTCCGCCTTCCACTTCACGCCGGGCGGACCCGACACGATCAACCTGCTGCGCGCCTACTACCGCTGGAACGTCACCTTCGACCTGATCCGCGCCATCACGCATATCCGGCCGGACAGCGACACCCAGCAGTTCCTCATCATCGCGACGACCGCGTTCAGGAGCGAGGACTACCCGTGACGCGTCCCGACACCTCCGACAGACGAAAAGGCATAGGCCTCAACGGCCGTCTGGCCGTCTTCGCCCGCCCGGCCGCGCTGCTGCGCCGGTTGATGCGCGAGCGCGACGGGATCGGCGGGGTGGAGTTCGCCCTGCTCGCTCCGGTGCTGATCGTGCTCTATCTCTGCGCCTTCGAGCTGATGACGGGTTTCAGCGTGTCGAAGAAGGTTTCGATGGCCGCAAGCACTGTGGCCGATCTCGTCAGCCGGACTGACAAGGTTTCCACGACCGATCTCGAAGGCATGATCGATGTCACCGATGCCGTTTTCCCGCCCTATGGCGTCGACAATCTCTCGCTGAGGATCACCGGCGTCTCGGTCGACGCCGCCCGACAGGCCAAGGTCGCCTGGTCCTGGTCGAATTCGGGGGCGGCACCTTATGCGGTCGGCTCGACCGTCGACGTGCCGGACGACATGCGCGGCGAGGAGACCTTCCTGATCCACTCCGAACTCAGCGTCGACCACGAGCTCCTGATGTATCTTCCAGCCCTCTCCGGTTCCCAGATCAAGGAGATCACCATCCGCCGCGAGTTCTTCTTCCGGCAGCGCATCAACACCAACATCACCTGCACCGACTGCTGAGGGCCGCCGCGCCGCCAGCTTTCCTGCGCCAGGCCCGTTGCGATCGCCGGCCCCATGGCGGGTTTGCCAAGGCGGGCGCTTGGCGCTAAACATGCCGCTTCGACCGCCCGGAAGACACAAGGCCATGACGGCCATGTCCCGCGGCGCAGGTGAGCCATGGCACGAGCATTTCTTTTCGTTCTTGATTCCTTCGGCATCGGCGGCGCGCCCGATGCGCCCGCCTATGGCGATGACGGGTCCGATACGTTCGGCCATATCGCCGAGTTCTGCGCGGCGGGTGCAGGCGACCGCAAGGGCCTGCGGTCCGGCCCGCTTTCGCTGCCCAACATGTCGGCGCTCGGGCTGATCGCCATCGCCAAGCTCGCGACCGGCCGCGCGCCGGCGGGCATGCCGCTTCCCGAGCGGGTGTTCGGCCTGCACGGCGCGGCAAACGAGGTTTCGCATGGCAAGGATACTCCGTCCGGCCATTGGGAGATCGCCGGCACGCCGGTGATGTTCGACTGGGGCTATTTCCCCGCCGAGGGCGATGCCTTCTCGCCCGAGCTCGTCGAGGCTATCTGCCGCGAGGCGGAGCTTCCCGGCATTCTCGGCAATTGCCACGCGTCGGGCACGGAGATCATCGCGAAGTTCGGCGAGGAGCATATCCGCACCGGCAAGCCGATCTGCTACACGTCCTCGGATTCCGTCTTCCAGATCGCCGCCCACGAGACGCATTTCGGCCTGGAGCGACTGTTGTCGCTGTGCCAGATCGTTCGCCGCCTGATCGATCCGCTCAATATCGGCCGCGTCATCGCCCGCCCCTTCGTCGGCGAGACGCCCGCCACCTTCCAGCGCACCGGCAACCGCCGCGACTATTCCGTTCTGCCGCCGGAGCCGACGCTGCTCGACCGGCTGGTCGAGGCCGGACGCAGTGTGTACGGCGTCGGCAAGATCGGCGACATCTTCGCCCACCAGGGCGTATCGCGCGTCATCAAGGCGAACGGCAACATGGCGCTGATGGATGCCACGCTCCAGGTCATGGACGAGGCGGCGGACGGCGACCTGGTGTTCAGCAATTTCGTCGATTTCGACATGCTCTACGGCCACCGCCGCGACGTGCCGGGCTATGCCGCGGCGCTCGAGGCCTTCGACCGGCGGCTACCCGAGGTGCATCGCAAGCTCAGGCCCGGCGACATGGTGCTGATGACCGCCGACCATGGCTGCGACCCGACCTGGCGCAGCACGGACCATACGCGCGAACGCGTGCCGATCATGGCCTTCGGCCCCGGCATCAAGTCGCGCATGATCGGGATTCGCAACACCTATGCCGATATCGGCGAGACGGTGGCCGCCCATCTCGGTATTCCGGCCGGGCGTCACGGACGGAGCTTCCTTTGACGGCACATCTGAAGAAGGCCGAACTCCACTGCCACGTGGAGGGCGCCGCACCGCCGGCGCTGACGATCGCGCAGGCGGAGAAATACGGCGTGGAAACCGACGGCTTCGTCCAGGACGGCGCCTATGTGTGGAACGACTTCACCAGTTTCATTGCCTGCTATGATTTCGTCGCCTCGGTCTTCCGAACGGCGGAAGACTATGCGGCGCTGGCCGAAGCCTATCTTCTCGAACTTGCGGCCGCGAACACGATCTATAGCGAGCTGTTCATCTCGCCGGACCATGGCGAGGCCGTCGGCCTTTCGCCCGACGACTATGTCGGCGGGCTTGCGGCGGGCATCCTGTCGGCCCGGGAAAAGATCGGCATCGAATGCCGCATGGTGATCATCGGCGAAAGGCATCTGGGGCCGGAGAACGTGCTCGCCCGCGCCAAATGGGCGGCGAAGTTCGACCATCCGTTGGTCACCGGCTTCAACATGGCCGGCGAGGAGCGGATGAACCGGGTGGCCGACTATGCGCCGGCCTTCGACACCGTGCGCGAGGCGGGCCTCGGGCTCACCATCCATGCCGGCGAGCTCTGCGGCGCCTTCTCCGTCGCCGACGCGCTGGATCTGGTGAAGCCGAGCCGCATCGGCCATGGCGTACGGGCAATCGAGGATGCGGATCTGGTGAAGCGGCTCGCCGATCTCGGCACGGTGCTGGAGGTTTGCCCGGGATCGAACATCGCACTCAAGGTATTTCCCGACTATGCCAGCCATCCGCTCCGGCGCTTCGTCGAGGCCGGGGTGCGCGTCACGCTCAATTCCGACGATCCGCCGTTCTTCCACACGTCGCTTGCCGCCGAATACGCGACAGCGTCGAAGGTGATGGGCTTCTCCGACGACGAGATCAACGCGATGACGCGGACGGCGATCGAGGCGGCCTTTGTCGACGAACAGACGCGGAAGGCGCTGCTCGCGCGGCTTTGAACGTCCGCGCCTGGGGATGAGCGGGCAAATTTCATCGGCGCCCTTGCGGGCGCCCGAGGGAATGTGGAAAACATTTCCTGTCGAACAAGAAGAATAGAAGGGCCCGACCATGGACGGCGTCACAGTCATCAATCACCCGCTGGTACAGCACAAGCTCACCATCATGCGCCGCAAGGAGACCTCGACCTCGAGCTTCCGCCGGCTGCTCAGGGAAATCTCCACGCTGCTCTGCTACGAGGTGACGCGTGACCTCGAACTGACCATGGAAACCATCGAGACGCCGCTGACAACCATGCAGTCGCCGGTGCTCGAGGGCAAGAAGCTGGTCTTCGCCTCGATCCTGCGCGCCGGCAACGGCCTTCTGGAAGGCATGCTGGAACTGGTTCCCGCCGCCCGCGTCTCGCATATCGGCGTCTACCGCGATCACGAAACGCTGCAGCCGGTGGAATATTACTTCAAGGCACCCGATGCGCTGGACGAGCGCCTGATCATCGTCGTCGACCCCATGCTCGCCACCGGCAATTCGTCTATCGCGGCGGTCGACAAGCTGAAGGAGCGCGGCGCGAAGAACATCCGCTTCCTCTGCCTGCTCGCAGCCCCCGAAGGCATCAAGCACTTCCGCGAGGCGCATCCCGACGTGCCGGTCTTCACCGCGGCGATCGACAGCCATCTGAATGAGAAGGGCTATATCATGCCCGGCCTCGGCGATGCCGGCGACCGCATGTACGGGACGAAATGAAAGCTTAACCAATTTGTTGAGATCACGGCCCGGAATGGCAATTCCGGGCCGTTTTCGTTTGCGCCTTAGCGGCTTTTCAACCGGGATGGGCTAACAGACCCCAAGAGGCTGAGACAGGCGGGAGACATGCCATGCTGATGCGCGCAATCGGGCTGGTTTTCGTGGCGGCGGTGCTGGCAACGCAGGTGCCGGGCGCCTTCGAGGCCTGGCAAAAACCCGTCTCCCAGGGCGGCATAGGCGAGACCCCTGCTCCGACACCTGTGGCGGTCGCTCCCGGAACGACGATCCTGGAGGCCGACGCGGCGGGCCATTATCGCGGGACGTTCAAGCTCAACGGCAAGGCAACCGAGGCCATGGTCGATACCGGGGCCTCGCTGGTGGCGATCAACGAGACGACCGCGCGGCGCATCGGGGTCAGCATCGCCTCGCTCGACTTCAAATATCCGATCAGCACGGCAAACGGAGAAACCCGCGCCGCGCATATCCGCCTGCAGCGCGTCGAGATCGGCAGCGTCCGGGTCGACGACGTCGACGCCTTCGTGCTGCGCGACAAGGCCCTATCGGGCACATTGATCGGGGTGAGCTTCCTCAAGCGCCTCGGCAGCTATTCCGCCGAGGGCGACCGGTTGAGACTGGAACGCTGAGGGCCGCGTGGCCGCTCGCCCCGAGGTTCAGCTGATGCGCTTGCCGATGACCGGACGCAGTGCCGGCTTTTCCTCGGCGATGGCGTAGCTTGCCGTCACCATCTGCGCGGCACGCTCGCCACTGTCGCGGTCGTTGGCATGCACGGTGGCGATCAGATCGCCCTTGGACACGGCCGTGCCAAGCGGCACCAGACCGGTCAGGCCGACGCGATGATCGATGGAGTCCGTCGGACGCTGGCGCCCGCCGCCAAGCGCGACGACGCAGAGACCGAGGCCGCGGGTATCGGCCGAGGTGAAATAGCCGTCGGACTTGGCCAGAACCGGAATTTCGATCGCCGCCTTCTGCAGGTAACGATCCGCACGGTCCATGAAGTCGACCGGACCGCCGAGCGTGTGCACCATACGGCCAAACAGCTCGGCCGCCTTGCCGGAGGACAGCACGGCGCGGCACCGGGCGAAGCCAGCCTCGAGATCAGCGACCGTCCCGGCATTGACCAGCATCTCGGCGCCGAGCGCCAGCGTCACTTCCTCGAGCCGCGTGCCGGCCTTGGCACCGCGCAGGAACTCGACCGCGTTCAACACCTCGACGGCATTGCCGGCCGCATCGGCGAGCGGCTCGTTCATATCGGTCAGAAGGGCCGTGGTGCGCACGCCGGCGCCATTGGCGACGGCCACCAGCGAGCGGGCCAGCGCTTCGGCATCCTCGGCCTTGGCCATGAAGGCGCCGTTGCCGACCTTGACGTCGAGGACCAGGCTTTCCAGGCCCGCGGCGAGCTTCTTCGACAGGATGGAGGCGGTGATGAGCGGAATGGATTCGACCGTCGCCGTAACGTCGCGGATGGCATAGAGACGCTTGTCGGCCGGGGCGAGATCGCCCGTCTGGCCGATGATGGCGCAGCCGACCTCGTCGACCACCCGGCGGAAGGTCGCGGCATCGGGCATGACGTCATAGCCGGGGATCGACTGCAGCTTGTCGAGCGTGCCGCCGGTATGGCCGAGACCGCGGCCGGAAATCATCGGCACGGCGAGCCCGCAGGCCGCCGCTATCGGCGCCAGCATGAGCGAGACATTGTCGCCTACGCCGCCGGTCGAATGCTTGTCGGCGATCGGCTTGCCGACGCCTGCCCAAGACAGGACCTCGCCGGAATCGCGCATGGCGATCGTCAGCGCGACGATCTCCTCCGGCGTCATGCCCTTGAAGAACACCGCCATGGCAAAGGCCGCGACCTGCCCTTCGGAGATGGTTTCCTCGCTCAGTCCCTCGATGAAGGCGGCAATCTCGGCTGCGGTGAGCACGCCGCCGTCACGCTTGCGGCGGATGATTTCCTGGGGGAGCATGGATCAGTATCCCGTATTGTCGGCGGTCGACCGGCCACCGCCGAGCACCGTGAGAATATCGTCGAGCAGCCCGGAGGCGCCGAAGCGGAAGGTGGACGGCATGACCCAGTCCTCGCCGAGGATGGTATCGGCAAGCCGCAGGTAGAGACCGGCATCGGCAACGCTCGATATGCCCCCTGCCGGCTTGAATCCGACTTTCCGGCGGCTGTCGCGAATGGCCTGGAGCATGATGTCGGCCGCCTCGAGCGTCGCATTGACGGCGACCTTGCCGGTGGAGGTCTTGATGAAATCGGCGCCGGCGGCAATCGCCAGTTCCGAGGCACGGCGGATCAGCCAGGTATCCTTGATCTCGCCGGTTTCGAGAATTGTCTTGAGCAGGACCGGTTCCGGACACGCCGCGCGCACGGCCTCGACCATCGCCGTCACGGCCGCCTCGTCGCCGGCGAGGAAAGCGCGGTGGGGGATGACCAGGTCGATCTCGTCGGCGCCGTCGGCGATGGCTTCACGGGTTTCGGCCAGCACGTCCTCGAGCTTCAGGTCGCCGGAGGGGAAGTTGACCACGGTTGCAATGCGCACCGGGCTTTCCGGGCCGAGCAGCGTGCGGGCGCGGGCGATGAAACGCGGCCAGATGCAGATGGCGGCGGTATGGCCATAGGGCGTTATCGCCTTGGCGCACAACGCGTCGATCTGCTGCGGCGTGCAGTCGTCCTTTAGATTGGTGAGATCGACCAGGGCCAGCGCCCGGGCCGCGGTTGCCCGCGCTTCATGACTATCCAAGTTCCGTCCCTCCGCCCGCGATCATCCTCTTGAGGATGGCGGCCAATCGCTTGCCACCGATGGGAGCCATGTCCTTGGTCTCGGCATGACTGAGTTCGGCCCCGGTCATTCCCGCCCCGTAATTGGTAATAACCGAAGCGGCGGCGACGCGCAGCCCGAAAAAGCGGGCGAGGATGACTTCCGGCACCGTCGACATGCCGACGGCATCGGCGCCTAGAATGCGGGCCATGCGGATTTCGGCCGGCGTTTCGAAGCTCGGCCCGGAGAACCACATATAGACGCCATGGGAGAGCGGGATGCCTTCCTCCGATGCCGCGCGTTGCATGGCGGCGGTGAGATCGGCGTCGTAGGCGGAGGTCATGCCGACGAAGCGGCTGTCGCTCTCCTCGCCGATCAGCGGGTTGATGCCGGAAAAATTGATGTGGTCGCTGATCTGCATGACCGAACCCGGCGGCAGGTCGTCGCGCAGCGAGCCGGCGGAATTGGTGAGGATCAGCGACTGCACGCCGAGACCCCGCAGCACTTCGATCGGCACGCGCATGGCGTTGGCGTCGCCGTGCTCGTAGTAGTGGATGCGGCCGGCCAGCATGATCACCGGCTCGCGGTCGAGATAACCCGCCACCAGTTCGCCGGCATGCCCGGACACGCCGCTCACCGGAAAGCCGGGCAGATCATGATAGGAGACGCGGATCGGATCGCGGATCTCCTCGACCAGCGAGCCGAGGCCCGATCCGAGCACGATGCCGTAGCGCGGCAGCAGGCCGTCCAGCCGGTCGACGAGGAAGTTGATCGCCTCCCTCATCCCAGAATATCCGTCTTGAAGGAGAAGGGCAGGAGTTCGTCCATGGTCATCGTCTTCTGCACGCCGACCTCGTCGCATAGATAGATCTTCGTGCCTGCCTCAGCGAATTCGGCGATCTTCTGGCGGCAGCCGCCGCAGGGCGGGCAGAGCGCCATCTTCTCGGCGATGACCGCCATCTCGACGATCTTCTTTCCCCCGCCCATGATCATGCAGCCGATCGCCGTCGGCTCGGCGCACCAGCCTTGCGGGAAGGACAGGTTCTCGATGTTGGCGCCGGTGTAGATCCGGCCGTCGTCGGCGCGGATCGCCGCCCCGACCGGGAACTTCGAATAGGGCGCATGGGCGAATTTCATCGCGTCGCGCGCGGCCTCGAACAGGTCATGGGACATTGAATCAACGCTCCTTCACATAGGGTACGCCGCCGGCCTTCGGCGGATTGGCGGAGCCGATCAGGCCGGCCAGCAGGATGCAGGTGAGGATGTAGGGCAGCGCCTGGAAGATTTGCACCGGTACCTCGCCGATGCCGGGAACCGTCTTGCCCTGCATGAAATTGGCGAGCGCATCGAGGAAGCCGAACAGCAGGCAGGCGAGCAGCACGGGAACCGGCCGCCACTTGGCGAAGATCAGCGCGGCGAGCGCGATATAACCCTTGCCGGCGGACATGTTGTTGATGAAGGCCGCCGACTGGGCGATCGCCAGATAGGTGCCGGAAAAGCCGCAGAGGAAACCGGCGACCAGAACGGCGCGGTATCGCAGCCAGGTGACGGAGATGCCGGCAGTGTCGACGGCGCCCGGATTTTCGCCGACGGCGCGCAGGCGAAGGCCGAAGCGGGTGCGGTAGAGCACCCACCAGGAGATCGGTACGGCGAGGAAGGCGAGATAGGTCAGCAGATTGTTGCCCGAGATGACATTGGCATAGAGCGGACCGACGATCGGCACGTCGCGGATCAGGTCGACGCCCGGAAGCGTGATCGGCGAGAAACGCGCATCGGCGGTGAGGCCGGGGGTGCGACCGCCCTGGCGGAACCAGGCATGGCCGAGCACGGCGGTGAGACCTGCGGCCGCGAAGTTGATCGCCACGCCGGAGACGATCTGGTTGCCGCGATTGGTGATCGAGGCGAAGCCGTGCACCAGCGAGAAGGCGAGCGACACGCCGATGCCGGAGGCAAGCCCGAGCCACGGCGAGCCGGTCATGTAGGCGGCGGTGGCGGCGGCGAAGGCGGCGGCCAGCATCTTGCCCTCGAGACCAATGTCGAAGATGCCTGCGCGTTCGGAAAACAGGCCGGCCAGCGCGGTGAAGATCAGCGGGATCGACAGGCGGACGGTGGAGCCGAGGATGCTGACGAGAATGTCGAAGTAATCCATGTCGCTCACCTCACGCTTTGACGATTTGCTGGTAGATGCGCACGATCGTCGGCCGGAACATGTATTCGAGCGCGCCGGCAAAGAGGATCACCAGACCCTGGATCACCATGATCATGTCACGGGTGATGGTGGGCATGTCGAAGGACAGTTCCGCCCCCCCCTGGTAGAGCACGCCGAACAGGATCGCGGCGAGCACGATGCCGATCGGATGGTTGCGGCCCATCAGCGAGACGGCGATGCCGACGAAGCCGGCGCCGCTGACGAACTCGACCTGCAGGCGGGCAGACGCGCCCATCACCGGATTGAGCGCCATCATGCCGGCAAGGCCGCCGGAGATCAGCATGGTGATGATGACGATCTTCACATAGGGAATGCCGGCATAGGCGGCGACCGAACGGCTGATGCCGAGGGTGCGCATTTCGTAGCCGAGCTTGGTGCGCCAGATCAGCACCCAGACGAGCACGCACATGACGAGCGCGATCAGGAAGGAGACGTTGAGCGGCGCGGGACCGAGCTTCAGGCCGAACATGGCCATCAACCAGTCGAGCTTGGGCAGCTGTCCGCCTTCGAGGAAGGTGCGGGTCTCCGGCGCCATCTTGCCGGGCACGATCAGCACATGCACGAGCACATAGTTCATCAGCGACGAGATGATGTAGTTGAACATGATCGTGGTGATGACGATGTGGCTGTTGCGCTTGGCCTGCAGCCAAGCGGGGATGGCGGCGCCGGCCGCGCCGAACAAGGCCGCGGCACAGATGGCGAGCGGCATAGTCACGTACCACGGCACGTAGTGGTCGAGCGACAGCGCGACCAGGGCCGCGCCGAGGCCGCCGAGATAGGCCTGGCCTTCGGAGCCGATGTTGAACAGACCGGCATGATAGGCGACCGCGACGGACAGCCCGGTAAAGATGAAGTTGGTGGCGTAGAACAGGGTGAAACCGATGCCCTCGCCGCGTCCGAGCGCGCCGGCCAGCATCAGTTTCAGGGCTTCATAGGGATCCTCGCCGATGATCCAGACCACGAGGCCGGAGACCAGGAAGGCGAGGATGAGGTTGATCAGCGGGATCAGCGCGTAGTTGATCCAATTCGGCAGCGGAACGGAAGCGGTGCTCATCAAAACCTCATGCGGCAATGCCGGCCATCATCAGGCCGAGCGTCTGTTCACCGGTGTCCGGGCTCTTCTCGCCGACGATCTTGCCGGCGAACATCACCAGCACGCGGTCGGAGAGCGAACGGATCTCGTCGAGTTCGACCGATACCAGCAACACCGCCTTGCCGGCATCGCGCGTCTCGATGATCCGGCGATGGATGAATTCGATGGCGCCGATGTCGACGCCGCGGGTCGGCTGGCCGACGACGAGAAGCTTCGGGTCGCGCTCGATCTCGCGGGCAACGACGATCTTCTGCTGGTTGCCGCCGGAGAAATTGGCGGTCTTCAGCCGCGGATTGGGCGGACGAATGTCGTATTTCTCGATCTCGTCGACGGCCGCCTTGCGCACCGCATCCGGATTGAGCCAAGCGCCCCGGCCGTAGCGATCGTCGCGATGATAACCGAGGATGGCGTTCTCGGCCTCCTCGAAGGCCAGCACCAGGCCCATGTGATGGCGGTCTTCCGGAATATGCGCGATGCCAAGTCGGCGCAGGCGCGCCGGATCGAAACCGGTCACAGGCTCGCCGCCGAACAGGATTTCGCCGGAGGTCGGCTTGCGGATGCCGGTGATGGCCTCCAGCAATTCGCTCTGCCCGTTGCCGGCGACGCCGGCAATGCCGACGATCTCGCCGGAACGCACGTCGAAGGACACGTTGTCGACCATGGTGACGCCGCGATGGTCCTTGACCGTCAGGTTGCGCACCGAAAGGAAGACTTCGCCGGGCTTGGCATTGCCCTTTTCCACATGCAGAAGCACGCGGCGGCCGACCATGAGTTCGGCCAGTTCCTCGACCGTCGTTTCTGACGTCGTGCGGGTGGCGACGATCTCGCCGCGACGCATAACCGAGACCGTGTCGGTGATCGCCATGATCTCGCGCAGCTTGTGGGTGATGAGAATGACCGTCTTGCCCTGGTCGCGCAGCACGCGCAGGATCTTGAACAGATGGTCGGCTTCGGCGGGGGTGAGAACGCCGGTCGGCTCGTCGAGGATCAGGATCTCGGCGCCGCGATACATGGCTTTGAGGATTTCCACCCGCTGCTGCAGGCCGACGGGAAGTTCCTCGACCACCGCATCGGGATCGACCTCAAGCTCGTAGTCGTCCTCGAGCTTCTTCAGCGCGTCGCGCGCCGCATCCGTGCCCTTGCCGAGCAGGGGGCCGCCTTCGGCGCCGAGCATCAGGTTTTCGAGCACGGTGAAATTCTCGACCAGCATGAAGTGCTGGTGCACCATGCCGATGCCGGCGGCGATCGCCGACTGGCTGTCGCGGATGGCGACAGGCTTGCCGTCGATGCGGATCTCGCCGGTGTCGGCGTGGTAGAAACCGTAGAGGATCGACATCAGGGTCGATTTCCCGGCACCGTTTTCGCCGATGATGCCGTGGATCGAGCCCTTGGCCACGGTCAGATTGATGTTCTTGTTGGCGTGCACCGCACCGAACTTCTTGTCGATGCCGATCAGCTCGATCGCCGGCGCCTGGCTCTTGTCGTTCATTCCGGTCCCCCAGACATGGAAAGGGCGCAAGGCGGACAAATCAACCGCCTTGCGCCCGCATCAGATCACTTCGGGCAGGAATTGTCCGACATGTAGTCGTGAACCTTGATGGTTCCGGCGATGATGTCGGCCTTGGCCTTCTCGACGGCTGCCTTCATGTCATCGGTGATGAGCTTGGCATTGTTGTCGTCGAGCGCATAGGCGACGCCGTCTTCCTTGACGCCGAGCGCCTGGGTGCCGGCGGTGAACTTGTCGCCCTTAGAATCGGCATAGGCGTTGTAGACGGCGAGGTCGACGCGCTTGACCATCGAGGTCAGAACCGAGCCCGGGTGCAGGTGGTTCTGGTTGGAGTCGACGCCGATCGACAGCTTGCCGTTGTCGGCAGCGGTCTGCAGCACGCCGAGGCCGGTCGCGCCGGCTGCCGCGTAAATCACGTCGGCGCCCTGGTCGATCTGGTTCTTGGTGAGTTCACCGCCGCGAACCGGGTCGTTCCAGGCCGCACCGGTGGTGCCGGTCATGTTCTGGAAGACCTGGATGTCGGCCTTGGCCGCGCGCGCGCCCTGCTCGTAGCCGCATTCGAACTTGCGGATCAGCGGAATGTCCATACCGCCGACGAAGCCGACCTTGCCGGTCTTCGACGCCATGCCGGCGAGAACGCCGACGAGGTAGGAGCCTTCCTCTTCCTTGTAGACGACCGAGCGCACGTTCGGCAGATCGACGACGGCGTCGACGATGACGAACTGGGTGTCGGGGAATTCGGCGGCAACCTTTTCGATCGCCGAGGTCCAGGCGAAGGACACGGCCACGACCGGGTTATAGCCCTTGGAGGCGAAGTTGCGGATGGCCTGCTCGCCCTGCGTATCGCCGGTCGGCTCGAAGTCGCGATAGTCGATGCCGGTTTCGGCCTTGAACTTTTCCGCTCCGGCGTAGGCTGCTTCGTTGAACGACTTGTCGAACTTGCCGCCGGTGCCGTAGACGAGCGCCGGCTTGACGTCGGCGGCGAGCGCCGTTGCCGACATGGCGGCCAAGGCAAAGAGACTCAAAAGGGTTTTTTTCATTTTGCAGCCCTGTTGTTGCTATTGATCTTGTTGGGTCCTCCCGCAAGCGCTTTGACACGCATGTCTGCGGAACCACCGACCCCTTTTCCAAGGGCCTGGCTGGACGCATCCTTGCATGGCTTTTGGAAAAATTCACCCGATTTTTTTCAACTGGTAAAGAATAGTCGAATGGGCGAATTCTGTGGCCCCGGCGCCGAAAATTCAGCCAGATCAAAGGGCTCACTGCCGCTTGGAGAGGCAGGCCGGGCTCAGCCGGCGGCGAGAAGCGGGCAACTCACGCCGAGGCCGCGAAGCGCGCACTGGCCGCCCGGATTCTTGGCCAGATACTGCTGATGATAGTCCTCGGCATAGTAGAACGGCCCGGCCGGCGCGATCTGCGTCGTCACCGTCTGCTTGCGGCCGGCCGCGACCAGCGCCTGCTGGAAGGCATCGCGGACCCTGAGCGCCGCATCGATGTCGTCGGCGCTCTCGGCATAGATCGCCGAGCGGTAGGTGGTGCCGATATCATTGCCCTGGCGCATGCCCTGGGTCGGATCATGGGACTCGAAGAAGACCCGCAAAAGCGCCTCGAGGCTGACGACCTTCGGGTCATAGACGACCTTCACCACCTCGGCGTGGCCGGTCAGCCCGGTGACCGTCTCCTGATAGGTGGGGTTCGGGGTGAAGCCGCCCTGGTAACCGACGGCGGTGACATAAACGCCGGGCACCTTCCACAACAGGCGCTCGGCGCCCCAGAAGCAACCCATGCCGAGATAGATGGTCCTGAAGCCTTCGGGATAGGGACCCTTCAGCGCATGGCCGGAGACGAAATGGGTCTCGGCCGTGGACAAGGGCTCGGCCCGGCCGGGCAACGCCGTCTCGGCGGTCGGCATGGTCATCTTCTTGTTGAACATGTCGATCAGGAACATCGGGCACTCCTCAAGAAGGCCGTCCGCGCCTTCGGAAACGGCGACCCACAACGGGTCAGGCGGCGAAACGTCCGGCAGGCGACGGCTTCTTGTAGCCGATCATCCAGAATATCAGCGCGAGGCTGAGAAACACGGCAAAGGCGGGCTGGGGCAAGAGCCAGGCATCTAAAACCTGCCAGACGGCGGCGCCGGCCTTGTCCTCGACAAAGACCCGGAAGCGGACCAGCGAGGTTGGATCGATCTCCACCCAGGCCATGCGAAGCGGGGTCACGACGAATTGCGACGCGGAGACCGAGGCAATCGAATCCATGGTGGCGGCGATCACCGCAAGACACAGCACGACAAAACTCGCCATACGGAACACGAAGCGCACCATCCCATCCCCTGCTTTCACGCCATGCGTTCTCGCCGCATGCCCCACACATGCACTCGCGCATCGACGCGGACCAGCTAATAGATAGGCTTTTGACCGGGCAAGTCAAAAAACCGTCAGATTTCGGTTGATCGCCGGGAAATCCTCGTTATATATCGCGCCCGACCGGCCGCTTCACCCAGACGATGCGCCGGATCTTACGGACAGGTGGCCGAGTGGTTTAAGGCGCACGCCTGGAACGCGTGTGTACGTGAAAGCGTACCGAGGGTTCGAATCCCTCTCTGTCCGCCATATATCCCAAGACCAAAAGATTGAACCAAACCAGACATCCAGTTCACAGGGGCTGGTCGTGGACCTCGATCCTTTCCGGCTCCAGTCCCTGCCGGGCGCGCTGATACATCAGCTGGAACGCTCTTTCGAGGTTGCGCGTGTATCGCCTGCTGTCGAAGAGCGGGGCGGACGTCCTCGCCGCTTCGATGCGCGCTTTGAGTGCGCGCAACCTTTCGGCATCGGAGGCGAGTTCGACGCAGAGATCGACATAGTGATCGGCGTCCTCGGCGACGAGCTCCGGCAGTTGCATCGCCCGCAGCAGGCTTTCCGAGACTCTCGACGAGAAATTGCTGCCCTTTTTCGTCACGACTGGCAGGCCCGCCCAGAGCTTGTCCGAGGTCGTGGTGTGGCCGTTGCAGGGGAATGTGTCGAGCCCGATATCGGCCGCCCGCAGACGTGCGATGTGGTTTGGGTAGGCGGCCGAGTTCACGAAGATGATGCGCTCCGAAGCGATGCCGGCTTTTGCGACGGCCCGGCTGAAATTGCGCCGCGCCAGGGGATCGTCGCACACCATCCAAAGGACTGTGTGAGGCGCACGGGCAAGGATCGCCATCCAGAGGCGGAAGGTTTCCGGCGAGATCTTGCGGACATTGTTGGCGGAGACAAGCACGGTCGCCCCGTCCGGCAGGCCGAGCGCGCTTCGGCTCGGTGGTGGGGGCAAAGCCCGATAGGTGTCGTCGTTCGGCTGATAGCTGTCCGGCAGCCAGCAGAATTTCTCATGGAAGAAGGGCGCGCTGGTCTCCGGGCAAACGACACGGTCGCCGATGATATAGTCGCAGTCGATGCCGACGCCCGATCCGGGATAGCCGAGATAGGCGACCTGCACGGGTGCCGGGCCGGCATTGACGAGATCGATCCAGGCCTTGTTCGTGTGCCCCTTTAGATCGATGAGGATATCGATACCGCGAGCGCGGATCTGCTGCGCCGCGTCTTCCGTCGACAGATGACCGATCGGCACGAGCTTGTCGCCAAATCGCTTCCTGAAAATGCGGTCGGCGGCAACGAAATTCGCCTCGGTGTAGCAGAACAGGGTAATCTCGAATGCGTCTTCGTCGTGAAGCTCGAGCACGCGCTGCAGGAGCTTCATGGTTGCATGGGCGTCCGACCAATCGTTCGACAGGTAACCCAGGCGAATCTTGTCGGCGAACTGGTGCGGGCGGGCGCGACGGCGGGCCCGGGCTTCCGGGCTGAAGGTCTTGCCGTTCTGGGTCTGGATCAGCGCATTCAAAGCTTCGTCGCCGCACCAGGCGATGTGATCGAGCAGCAATTCGGTCCGGACCTGAAACGCGTCGCCCGCCCTGATCTTCGTAAGCGCTTCCGCATCGGAGCGTTCAAGCTCCTCCATGTCGAGCCGATAATGCACGTGGTGGCGGAAGTAGGTCGCGGCACCCTCATGGCGGGGATTGCATTCGAGCACGTCGCGGGCCGCGTCAAAGGCCAGTTCCCGGTCCTCCCCCGTCTGGAGCAGCGCAAAGGCCAGTTCCAGAAGGTGTTGGCGAGGCACACCGGGAAGAGCGGCGGCCTGGCGATAGCGCAGCGCGGCTTCCTGCCGACGGCCGACGCGGTAGAGGCTCTGGGCAAGCCGGACCAAGGCGGCGGCATCAAGGGCGTCGCTCCGGTCGGCGAGCGGCTTCAAGATTTCGATTACGCCGACGAAGTCACCTGATTTATGCTTTTCCAATGCCAAGGCGGAAACGCCAATCATAAGTAGCTCCTAATTTATCATCGTGCCAATCAGAGCGTGCAATATATTGGTTGTATGGCGTGGCAAGGATGCGCGTAGCTTGTGTGTCGCGCGCATTCAGAAAATCGTGGGAATGCGCGCAGGCGCCCGGAGGCAGGCACTATGGGCGCAGGCAGCCCCCGCCTATCGTGCAGCGCGGCCGCCCCAGCTGTCGCGGATGTAGGTTTCGAAGAAATCGGAGAAGGTCGCGACGCGGAGCGGCAGATGCTCGTAGGGCGGATAGTAGAGCGTCAACCAGATTTCCGGCGGCGACCACTGGTCGAGCACCTGCACCAGCCGTCCGTCCTTCAACGCGTCCTCGACGATGAACAGCGGCAGGAGGGCGACGCCCTCGCCGGCCATGGCAAGGGCGGCGAGGAAGTCGCCATTGTTGACGCTGAAGCGGCCCTTGGCCTCGATGCTGCGGGTGGCGCCCGCCTTGCTGAGCTCCCACACTTCCGTTCGCGTCTGGTCCTGGTAGCTCAGGCATTCGATCTTGGTGAGGTCCTCCGGCAGCTCGGGCGTGCCATAGGCGGCGAGGAACTGCGGCGAGGCGACGAGCGCGCGCGGCACCGGGCAGATCTTGCGCCAGATGGTGGACTTGTCGCTCGGCGGTCCGGAAATGCGGATCGCCAGGTCGTAATCCTCCTCGACGATGTCGACGAAGCGGTCGGAGAGATCGATGGCGACGCGGGTCTTCGGGTGGATCAGCGCGAACTGGCTGAGCACCGCGGGCAGGACCTTGACGCCGAGCGACATCGGCGCCGAGACCTTGAGCGAACCGGTCGTCACCTTCTGCATGTCGCGGGTTTCTTCGGTCGCCCGGGCAAGCCCCTCGGCCAGGGGCGCAACGCGCGCGGCATAGACGGCACCGGCGGAGGTCAGCGAGACCTGGCGGGTGGTGCGCAGCAGAAGCTGGACGCCGAGACGGTCTTCGAGCGCCGCGATCGTCCGGGTGACGGAGGCCGGCGTGGTGCCGAGCAGCCGCGCCGCGCCGCTGAAGCTGCGCTGCTCCGCGACCGCCAGGAAGGTGCGGATGGATTCCAGTTCGCCCATGGCATCACCTTTACGGAAATCGCAACAGTCTTTGCCGAATTATGCTTATTCCCGGCCGATTATCCATCCCCCATATTCGTCCCAACAGATGAACCCCGGTTGCGGGGATGGAAAGGAGCAAAGCCATGCTTACCCAGATCAAGGGACTGCACCACGTCACGTCGATGGCCGCCAATGCCCAGGAGAACAATGACTTCTTCACCAAGACGCTCGGACTTCGCCGCGTCAAGAAGACAGTGAACTTCGACGCCCCCGACGTGTATCACCTCTATTACGGCGACGAAGTCGGCAATGCCGGCTCGGTGATGACCTATTTCCCCTTCCCCGACATGAACCGCGGTGCACGCGGCGCCGGCGAAGTGGCCGAGACGGTCTTTTCCGTGCCGCGGGGCACGCTGCCCTACTGGCAGGAACGCCTGACCAAAGAAGGCGTGCAGGGGCTCGGCACCTATGAGCTGTTCGGCGAAAAGCGGCTGCGCTTTGCCGGTCCCGACGGCGACGGCTTTTCGCTGGCCGAGGTGGACGGCGACAACCGCACGCCGTTCGACGGCGGCACGGTATCGAAGGACGAAGGCATTCACGGCTTTCGCGGCGTGACCATGCGGCTGCGCGACGAAGGGGCGACCGGCGAACTGCTGACCTTCATGGGCTACCAGCCGGTCGATCGCCATGGCGACATGATCCGCTATGCCATTCCCGGCGGCAACGGTGCCGACACCGTCGACCTCGAAGTGATCCCGGGCGCCGCCCGCGCCTTCCAGGGAGCCGGCTCCGTGCACCATGTGGCCTTCTCTGTCGAGGACCGCGCGGCCCAGCTCGAAGTCCGCAAGGCGCTGCTCGACACCGGCCACAATGTCACGCCGGTCATCGACCGCGACTACTTCTGGGCGATCTATTTCCGCACGCCGGGCGGCGTGCTGTTCGAGATCGCCACCAACGAGCCGGGCTTCAACCGCGACGAGGACACCGCACATCTCGGCGAGGCGCTGAAGCTGCCAACCCGCTACCAACAGTACCGGTCGCAGATCGAGGCACACCTGCCGGCGATCAAGGATTGATGTTTCGGGGGCCGGCTTTCCGGCCGGCCCCCTAAGCACCTCCACCCGTTCAAGGAAGATCCATCATGTCCCTTCAGAGCTACCATCATCTCTACCGCGCGCCCGAAGGCGACGCGCCGCTCGTCTTCACCTTCCACGGCACGGGCGGCGACGAGCAGCAGTTCGCCGGGCTCGTTTCGCAGATCCTGCCGAAAGCCGGCATCGTCTCGCCGCGCGGCGACGTGTCGGAATTCGGAGCCAACCGCTTCTTCCGCCGCAAGGCCGAGGGCGTCTACGACATGGACGACCTTGCCCTTCGCACCGCGGCGATGATCGGCTTCATCCGTGCGCACAAGGAACGCCATCCCGACGCGCCCATCTATGCGCTCGGCTATTCGAACGGCGCAAACATCCTGGCCTCCGCCCTGTTCAAGGCGCCGGAACTCTTCGATCGCGTCGTGCTGATGCATCCGCTGATCCCCTGGACGCCGGCCGCTCAGCCCGGACTTGCGGGCAAGGACATCCTGGTGACCGCCGGCGAGCGCGATCCGATCTGCCCGATGCCGGGCACGCGGGCGCTGATCGGCTATTTCGAAACACAGGGTGCCAGGGTCGAGACCTTCGTCCATCCGGGCGGGCACGACGTGCCGGCGGCGGAAGTCGAAGCGGTCGCCCGCTTCCTGCAGGCCTGATACAGTCCGGCCGGATGGAACGCATCCGGCCGTCCGCTCGTTGCGCCCTGACCATTGACGGGCGGGCCACGAGCCTCTTTCCTTAAATCACACGGCAAGGCATCCGCGCATCGGCGCCAAAGCACGAGGAGAACCACATGACGAAACTGATCGGTATTTCGGGCAGCCTCCGGAAGGGTTCGCTCAACGCCTCGCTGCTGCGGGCGGCGGCGGGGCTGATGCCGGCGGGCGCCGAGCTTGCCATCGGGACGATCCGGGGCATCCCGCTCTATGACGGCGACCTGGAGGCCGAGCACGGCATCCCCGACGCGGTCACCGCCCTGAAAGACGCGATCGCTGCCGCCGACGGTCTGATCCTCGTGACGCCGGAATACAACAACTCCATCCCCGGCGTGTTCAAGAATGCCATCGACTGGCTGTCGCGGCCGTCGTCCGACATCGAGCGCGTTTTCGGCGGTAAGCCGGTGGCGCTGATGGGCGCCTCGCCGGCCGGGTTCGGCACCATTCTCTCGCAGAACGCCTGGCTGCCGGTGCTGCGCACGCTCGGAACCGAGCTGTGGTCCGGCCGGCTGCTGGTGTCGCGTGCATCGGGCGTCTTCGATGCGGACGGCAACCTCACCGAACCGAAGATCCAGGAACAGCTGCAGGTGTTCCTGAAGGGCTTTGCCGACTTCGCCGGCTCTACCGATTCCCGATGAGCATCCGGTAGCGGAACTGGTCGATGACGACGGCGAGGATCAGCAGCGAACCCAAGAGCACCATCTGCATGTAGGAGCCGATCTGCATGAGGTTCATGCCGTTCTGCACCAGCACGATGAAGAAGGCGCCGAGCACGACGCTTTCCACCCGGCCGATGCCGCCGCGCAGCGACACGCCGGCGATGACGCAAGCCGCGATCGATTCCAGCGCGATCGTGCCGCCGAGATTGGTCTCGCCGCTTTCGACGCGGGCGGTGAGCAGCACGCCGGCGACCGAGGCCAAAAGGGCGCAGAGGATATAGGCGAGGAACAGCGTGCGCTTGGTGTTGATGCCGGAGAGGTTGGCGGCCTTGATGTTGCCGCCGATGGCATAGATGCGGGCGCCGCTACGGGTGCGGTTCATCAGGATCCACATGCCGACGATGGCAACAATCGCGACCAGGACCGGGACCGGCACGCCGAAGATACGGCCGAAGCCGAAGAAATCACCGAATTCGTAGGGCAGATTGCCGATCGGCACGCCGCCGGTCAGGTAGAGCGCGATGCCGGCGCCGACCGATTGCGCACCCAGCGTCATGATGAAGGGCGAGACGCCGAACTGGGCGATGCCGAGGCCGTTCAGCGAACCGATCGCCAGCGCGGCGAGGAAGCCCGAGAGCACGCCGAGCAGGATGACGAGCCAGACCATGTCGGGAAACTGGGCGGCGAAGTAGACCATCACGGATGCCGAGACGACCGAAGTGAGCGCGATCGACGTGCCGACTGCCAGATCGAAGCCACCGGTCACCAGCACCAGCATCTGACCCAGCGAGACGAGCACGAGATAGACCGACTGGCGCGCCACATTGGTCAGGTTGTCGAGCGTCAGGAACTGTTTCGAGGCGAGCGTAAAGAGGATGAGGGCGGCCACGAGGAAGAAGGGCAGCACGCCGAGCTTGATGAAGACGGCCTTGAGCGCCGAAAGAGCGGAGAAGGTTGGCTTGGCGTCGGCGGGCGACGCGGTTTCCAGCTGGGTGTTCATGCTGATTTTCTTTCCTGATCGAAGAAGGCGCCGAGAACCGCCTGTTCCTGGATGGCTTCGCCCTCGAACTCCGCCGAGATCCGGCCATTGCGGAAGACGATCAGGCGATGGGCGAGGTGCATGGCCTCGGGGAGGTCGGAGGAGATCACCACGACGGCCTTTCCGGCCTCGGCGATCGCCTTGATGATGCGATAGAGCGCGGCCCGCGTGCCGACGTCGACGCCGACGGTGGGTTCGTCGAAGATGTAGATGTCGTAGTCCTCGCCGAAACTCTTGCCGAACAGGATCTTCTGCTGGTTGCCACCGGAGAGCTTCGAGGCGGTGCGCTCGAGAAAGGCCTCGCTCAGATCGACCTTGCGGCCGATCTCGCTGGTCAGGGACTTTACTCCGCCGGGCGAGATCAGGCCGAGGCCGGCATTGGTTTCGCGGCGGTTAAGCACGGAAAGGGCGATGTTGGTGCGGGCGGACGCGCCGAGCAGAAGCCCCTCCTCCTTGCGGTCGGAAGGCAGGAAGAAGACGCCGTCCTGAAGAAGTTTGCGCGTCGGTGCGCCGGTGCGGTCATGGCCGTGGACGCTCACGGTGCCGCCTTCGACCGGCAGCAGGCCCATGACGGCGCGGAAGGTGCGCGACTTGCCGGAGCCGACGAGGCCGGCGACCCCCAGAACCTCGCCGCGCCGGACATCGATGTCGACGCCGTCGACGCCCCAGGCCCTGAGGGCGCGGATCGACAGCACCGGCTCGGCCTCTGTCTTGCGTTCGATATGCGGATAGATCTCGTCCATCTTTCGCCCGGTCATCATCTCGACCAGCACGGTTTCCGAGAGGTTCTCGGCACCGATCGTGCCGATGAGCCGGCCGTCGCGCAGCACGGTGATGCGGTTGGCGATCGCCTTGAATTCCTGGATGCGGTGGGAGATTGAGACGATGCCGACTCCTGTGGCCTTGGCCTGGCCGATGAACGCGAACAGCTTTTCCGTCTCACGTTCGGTGAGCGAGGCGGTCGGCTCGTCGAGGATCAGGATGCGGGCCTCCTGGTGCAACGCCTTGGCGATCTCCACCATCTGCTGTTCGGCTCGCGAGAGCGAGATCACCGAACGGCGAACGTCGATGGCGAAGCCGAGGCCCGAAAAGAGCGCACGGGCCTCCTCGACCATGCCGCGGCGGTCGACCAGGCCCATCTTGCGCGGTTCCTGGCCGAGGAAGATGTTTTCCGCCACGGTCATGGTCGGGACCAGGGAAAATTCCTGGAACACGGCGCCGATTCCGGCGGCCCGCGCGTCCTTGACCGAAGAAAAGTGCTTCTCTTCACCGTCGATACGGATCACCCCCTCGGTCGGCGTGGTCACGCCGGCAAGGATGGAAATCAGTGTCGACTTCCCGGCACCGTTCTCACCGAACAGGACGTGCACTTCGCCGCGTTCGAGCGAGAAGTCGACGCCGTCCAGCGCGCGCACGCCCGGATAGGACTTGGCGATGCCGGTCATTTCGACAAGAGGTGAGCTCAAGGCCATCCGCATCGATCCGTGAAGTAATATTGCCTGAAAAATGGGATGGGATCCTGCGCATTCGCGCGCCGGATCCCTGGGGTATCAGTTGACCGAGAAGACCGGCTTGAAGCCGTCCGGCGGCAGGATGTTGGTCTGCGGCACGCTTTCGACATTCGACGGATCGACGACGAAGATCTTCGGGCCGACATGCTTGACCAGTTCCTTGCCTTCCAGCGCGCGCACGGCCTGGTCGATGGCGATGCGGCCCTGGATGACCATGGAGTCGGCCGGAGCCGCCAGGATGAAGCCGCGCTTGATGCCTTCGTAGACGCCGGGCGTCATGTAGAAGGCGAGCAGGTCGACCTTGCCCTTGAGGCCGCGTTCGCGGATCAACCCTTGCGCCGCTTCGGCGGTAACCGCGGTGCCGGCGACGTAGCGCACGTCAGGCTCGGCCTGGAGCACGTCTTCGACAAGCTTCAGCTGGGCTTCCTTGCCGGTGTCGCCATATTTCGGCTCGAGCGCCTTGACGGCCGAACCCTTGATCGCTTCGAGGAAGCCCTTGTTGGCGGCCTCGACCCAGCCGGCGCCGGCCGGGCCTGGGAACCAGCCAACCTTGACTTCTTCCGAGCCGGCCGGATGCTTCTTGGCCAGATAAGAGCCGGTCTCGTAGCCCATGGTGTAGAAGGAGACGAGCGACTTGGCGGTCAGGTCCGGCGAGGACATGCCGTTGATGACGTCGATGACCGGGATGTTCTTCTTCTTGATTTCGCTGACGAGGTTGTTCAACCCGTCAAACGAGATCGCGCCGATGACCACGGCCTCGGCACCGCCGGCGACGCAGTCCTCGATCTGGCTGATCTGCTTGTTGAGTTCAGTGTAGCCGCCGGCCTCGACGAGGTTCATCTTGACGCCGAGGTCCTTGGCCTGTTCGGCAACGCCGTAATCGACGCCGAGCCAGTAGGCGTCCTTCATGTGCGGGAAGGAGACGCAGATGTTCCACGGCTTCTCCGCCTTCTCGAGCGGCGAGTAGGATACGTCGACCGACTTGCCGTCGGCGGCGAAGGCCGGCTCGATCGCCTGGGCCGGGTAAGGATACCAGGCCTCGGCAAGCACCGGGCTGGCAACGGCAAGCGCCAGAGCGGAGCTTGCAAGCGTCATTAGGATCTTGTGTTTCATGGTCGTTCCCCTGTTTGAAGTCTTTGGCTGGGTGGTCAGAAAAGCGCGCGGATCTGGTCGACCAGCACGGCCCGGTCCTTCCGGGCGGTCAGGGCGGTTTCCATGTCCACCTTGACGAAACGGGTTGGCGTATGCGGCTGCAGCTGGCCGATCAGGTCCATGTCGGCGGAGATCACCGTGCCGAGCATGAAATAGCCGCCGCCGGAGACGGCATCGCGATGCAGGATGATCGGCTCGGTTCCGCCCGGCACCTGGATGGAGCCGTAAGGGTAACAGGCGTCGACGATGTTCGAAGGGTCCGAGCCCGCGCCGAAGGGCGGGACACGGTCGACGAAGTCGAGCTTGCGGCCGCCGCGGAAGCGGTAGCCCATGCGGTCGGCCTCGGGTGCCACCTTCCAGGTGTCCTCGAAGAAGTTCCTGCCCGCCTCGTCGGTAAGGCGGTGCCAGTAGAGGCCCGGCAACACGCGCAGTTCGGCCGGCATGCCCGGCCTGCGGCGCAGGTTTTCGGGAATGAACTTGCCCTCGACCGCCTTGCCGGCCGTCCCGACCGGCAGTTCGTCGCCGATGGCGATCGGCCGGCCCTTGAAACCGCCGAGCGCGCCGATGGCATAGGTAGAGCGCGAACCGAGCGCCAGCGGTACGTCGATGCCACCGGAGACGGCGATATAGATGCGCGCACCGGTCTTCAGAAAATCGAAGGTCAGGACCTGGCCGGCCTTCACCTTGAAGGCGGTCCAGCCCGGCTTTTCCTCGCCGTCGACCTTGATCGGCATGTCGGCACCAGTAACGGCGACCATGGCGTCTTCGGTGAATTCCAGCTTCGGGCCGATGAACACAGCTTCGAGGCCGGCGGCCCCTTCGTCATTGCCGACGAGCAGGTTGGCGGCCTTCAGCGCCAGCCGGTCCATGGCGCCGCCGAGCGGAATGCCGAGATGAAAGTAACCGGGGCGGCCGAGATCCTGGACGGAAGTGGCAAGTCCCTGATGGAGAACCTTAATGGCCATGGAGAACGCCCTCCAGCTTCGCGTTGTAGCCGTCGATGTCTTTCTGGAATTCACGCAGATCGAACTTCACCTCGCGGATCGGCGGGGCGAACCGGCCCTTGTCGACATCCTCGACGGCCTGGTCATAGGCTTCGCGGTCGATCGGCTTGAACTTGACGATGTCGCCCGGACGGAAGAACACCATGAAATCCTTGAGGTAGGAGGTGGTCTGGGTCGGGTCGTAGATCGGCATGGGGGTGATGCCGAACATCTGGTAGCCGCCGGCGCCGCGCACCGAATAGATGCAGCCGAAGCAGCCGCCGTGACCGACGGTCAGGCGCGGCGTGTCGGTGCGCGGGCGCAGGTATTTCGGCACCTGGATCTGCCGCTGGCGCTCGACCATCTGGTACATGAAGGGCAGGCCCGAGACGAAGCCGACCATGGAGACGAACCAGGGCGAGCCGGAATGGGCGGCGACGAAGTCGTCAACCGAGCCGTAATCGTTGATGCGGGCGGCGTATTCGAGATCGGTGCCGGTCGGTTCCTGGTGACGCTCGCGGAAGCGCATCAGCGTCTCGTGGGTCCACGGGTCATTGTAGAAGACCGGGATCTCGACGATGCGGGTGGTGATCACCGGCTCGGACTTCGCTGCAGCGACCTCGATCGCCTGGACTTCCTTCAGTATGTCGTCCGGATGGATGACGTCGGGGTCGAACTTGATCTGGAAGGAGGCATTGGCCGGGCAGATCTCGGTCACGCCCTTGATCTTCGATTCCCTGATGCCGGTGGTCATCGACAGCGAGTTGAAGAAGGCCTCGAGCGACATTTCCTCCGAGCATTCGACGAAGAGGTGCTCGTCACCCCCGAATGTATAGCGCATGGGCATCAGGCAACCTCCTTGGATGCGACAAAGGCCGGGAAATCCGTCTCCAGCCAGGGTTCGAGGAACCGGGTGTGGACATCGCCCGAGGCAACCGACGGGTCGGCGGCAAGGGCCTGGTGGAGCGGAATGGTGGTGGCAAGCCCGCGGATCTCGAGATTGTCGAGCGCATCGGCGAGCCTGGCGATGCAGGCGTCGCGGGTTTCGCCCCAGACGATCAGCTTGCCGAGCAGCGAGTCATAGAAGGGCGGAACCGTGTAGCCCTCGTAAAGCATGGTGTCGAAGCGAACACCCTCACCGGTCGGCACGCCGAGCGTCTCGATCGTGCCGGGACCGGGCAGGAAGCCGCGCGCGGGGTCCTCGGCATTGATCCGGCACTCGATCGCATGGCCGGTGACGCGGATGTCTTCCTGGCGGACCGAGAGCTTCGCACCGCCGGCAACCTTGATCATCTCCTGCACGAGATCGATGCCGGTGATCATTTCGGTGACCGGATGTTCGACCTGGATGCGGGTGTTGACCTCGATGAAATAGAACTCGCCGCTCACCTCGTCGTAGAGATATTCAACCGTGCCGGCGCCGCGGTAGTTGACCTCGCGGGCGAGCGCCACGGCGCTGGCGCAGAGTTCCTGGCGCACGTTTTCCGGCAGACGGAAGGAGGGGGCCTCTTCCCAGACCTTCTGGCGGCGCCGCTGCAGCGAGCACTCGCGCTCATAGCAATGGACGGCATCTGTGCCGTCGCCGAGGATCTGCACCTCGACATGCCGGGCCTTGGTGATGACCTTTTCGACATAGAGGCCGCCGTCGCCGAAGGCGGCGAGCGCCTCGGCCGAGGCCTGCGGGAAATGGCGTTCGAAATCGGCCATGGTCTCGGCGATGCGGATGCCGCGGCCACCGCCGCCGGCGGCGGCCTTGATCATCACCGGGAAACCGATCCCCTCGACGATGGCGCAAGCCGTGGCGAGATCGTCGATGCGTCCGTCGGAACCCGGCACCGTCGGCACGCCGGCGCGCTTTGCGACCTTGCGGGCCTCGACCTTGTCGCCGAGCAGGCTGATCGCCTCGGGCTTCGGGCCGATGAAAATCAGGCCGGCATCCTCGACGGCCTTTGCGAAGGCGGCGTTTTCCGAGAGAAAGCCGTAGCCCGGGTGGACGGCATCGACACCGGTTTCCCTGGCCGCCTTCAGCACGGCCTCGATGTTGAGATAGGACTTGGCGGCCGACGGCGGGCCGATCTCGACCGACTGGTCGGCGAGCCTGACGGCCAGCATGTCGCGGTCGGCGGCCGAATGGACCTGAACGGTCCTTATGCCAAGCGCCTGGGCGGCGCGGATGATCCTCACCGCGATCTCGCCCCTGTTGGCAATGAGGATCGAGCGGATGGTCATGCCTCGACCTCGGCAACGGGCTGGCCGGCCATGATCGGTTCCTGGTCGTCGGCGACGAAGGTGATCTTGCCTGCGGCGTCGGCATGGACCTCGTGGAAGGTCTTCATCACCTCGATCAGGCCGATCACGTCACCGACGGCCACGCTGTCGCCATCGGCCTTGTAGGGAGCGGCATCCGGCGAGGGCTTGCGGTAGAAGGTGCCGGGCAGAGGCGATCTGATCTCGAGCTTGCTCATGGTGGTCTCCGGTTATCTGACGATTTCTGAAATGGGGGCGATGCGGATGCCCTCGGCGATCAGCGCTTCGCGCATGTTGCGCACGATGTCCAAAGCGCCGAGCGTGTCGGAATGGAAGCAGATCGACTCGAAGGGCACTTCGATGTCCTTGCCGCTGACCGTGGTGACGAGGCCTTCCCGGCAGGCGCGCACCACCTTGCGGGCGATCGCCATCGGGTCCGGGCGGCCGACATCGCGGGTAAAGACGATTGAGCCGCTCTCGTCGTAGTCGCGGTCGGCATAAAATTCGCGCACCAGCGGCTGGCCGACTTCGAGCGCCGCGGTCTCGGTGGCGGAGCCCGCCATGCAGAACACATAGGCATTGGGGGCGACGGTGCGCATGTAATGGACGAAGAGCTGGGCGAATTCCGGATTGACCGCCATCTCCATGTAGAGCGCGCCGTGCGGCTTGACGTGTTGGAGGGTGGCGCCGTGGCGGCGGGCGAATTCTCGGATCGCGCCGACCTGGTAGACGATGTCGTTGACCAGTTCGCGGGCCGTGCCATTGATCTTGCGGCGGCCAAAGCCCTGCAGGTCGTTGTAGCCCGGATGGGCCCCGATGCCGACGCCATGCTCGACGGCGACACGCACGGTGTGGTCCATGAGGTTCGGGTCGCCGGCATGGAAGCCGGCCGCGATGTTGGCGGAACTGATCAGTCCCATCAGGGCGCTGTCTTCGGTATCGCCGACACGCCAGCGGCCGAAGGCCTCGCCCAGATCACAATTGATGTCTACGACCTCGAGTGCCACTTTTCTTCCCTGTTCTGCCTGCATTTTGTGCACCGCAACGCGATGCCTGCCTATTTGTCAGAAAACCGTAGGAAGAATTTTTTCATTTGAAAAATTCTATTTTCAGAAGGTCATTATCTGATATTTGTATGAGCGGCCTGGATCGCGAGGTCGGCATTTTCGCCTGTAAATCAGGGTGTTGAAGCGTATCCGAAAAGGCGAATTTCTAAAACCTGCAATCCTGGCGCTTTTCGATCGTATTTTCAGATACTCGGTATTCTCGATTCAGAATGGTTGATGCATGTCGTTGAGCCTCAGACAGATCCGCTATTTCATCGCCACGGCGGAGGCCGGGCAGGTCTCGCAGGCCGCCGTGAACCTGTCGATTTCGCAGTCGGCTGTCACGACCGCGATCAAGGATCTGGAGGAGACCGTCGGCGCCGGGCTGTTCGAGCGCACGCCGCACGGCATGGAGCTGACGGCGGCGGGCCGACGCTTCCTGTCGCAGGCCTACGAGATCCTGCAGAAGGTCGACGAAGCGACCCAGCTCAATCTCGTCACCGACGCGGTGAAGGGCACGCTCAGCGTCGCCACGACCTATACCGTCATCGGCTATTTCCTGCCGTTCCACATCGAGCGGATGAAGCGGCAGTTTCCCGGCATCGACATCCAGCTGTTCGAGCTCAACCGGGAATCCGTCGAGGAGGGATTGCTGACCAACCGCTACGACATCGCGGTGATGCTGACCTCCAACATCCTCAATCCGGAACTGACGACAGAGAAGCTCCTGAGCTCGCAGCGCCGCCTGTGGGTGCCGGCGCGGCATCCGCTTCTCGCCCAGCACGGCGTCGGCCTGAAGGAAGTGGCCGAGGAAGACTACATCATGCTGACGGTCGACGAGGCGGCGCACAGCTCGCTCAAATACTGGAGCCAGACGCCCTATTTGCCGCGCATTTCGCTGCGAACCTCCTCCGTCGAAGCGGTCCGCTCGCTGGTGGCCAACCGTCAGGGCGTGGCGATCCTGTCGGACATGGTCCATCGCCCCTGGTCGCTCGAAGGCCGGCGGATCGAGACGATCGCGCTCACCGAGCCGATCCCGTCGATGGATGTGGGCTTGGCCTGGCGACGCAATGCGGAGTTCACCCCCGCTATGGAGGCCGTGCGGTCCTATTTCCGCCGGTCGTTTAGCATTCCAGAATAAGGATTCGAACGGCGTGGTCGCGCGACGAAACCTCCAAACGAAAAAGGCCCAGCGTTGCGCTGGGCCTTCCTTTTCTTCAGGTGTTAGGTATCAGCCGCCGAAGCCGAAGCCGACCGGCATGTCTTCTAGGGTGATGCCGAAGGTCTCGAGACTCTTCAGTATCCAGGTCTGGTTGTTGCCGATGCGGCGATTGTATTCGGCCCAGGCGGAGACGAAGCTCTTGAAGGTTTCGTCGGCGCCGTAGTTCAGAGCAATCACCGAAGGCGTGGAGAGAACCGGCGTCGGGACCTGCACAGCGCCGATGGTCGGAGCCTTCTTGGAGATGACCAAGCCGTTCAGCATGGTGTTGACCAGCCCATCGGCCTTGCCGGTGGTGACGGCGACGATCGCCTCGTCACGCGTCTTGAAGCGCAGGATATTGGCCTTCGGCAGATATTGCTGGGTGATCAGGTCCTGGGCGGAACCGAGGTCGACGGCGAAGGTGTATTTCGGGTCGTTGAGCTCGGTCCAGGTCTTTCCGGTCAGCTCTTCCTTGGCGGAGACGAGCACGAAGCTGTTGTAGTAGGTCGGGTCGGAGAAGGAGACCGACATGGCGCGAACCGGGGTGGCGGTCACGGCAAAGGCCATGTCGACCTTGCCGCTCTGCACGTCGAGGATGGCGTTGGACCAGCTGGATTCCACCACTTCGAGCTTGACGTCGAGGGTCTTAGCGATGTCGTTCGCCATGTCGATGACGAAGCCCTGCCATTCGCCGGTGCGGGGATCCTTGGTGAAGTAGGGCGTCTCGTTAAGGATGGCGGGAATGCGCAGCACGCCACGGCCGCGGATGTCCTCAATGGTGCCGGCCGAGGCCGAAGTGCCGGCCAGCAGCGACAACGCCATCACGGCCGCGCCACAGATCTTCGAAAGCAATTTCATGGTCTGGTTCTCCTTTGTTCCCCGGAATCTCTTTGATGTCCGTCTCCCCGCGCCCGAGCTTGAGCTTGGCGGGCTGACCGGCCGAAAATCAGCCTATCCGCGAATTGACCGGGAACAATGCTAGAGAGTCCGAGCGACTTATCGGCTTTTTTATATGTCGCGCTCAGAGCGGCGGCAGGGCGAGTTCGCTGCTGCGCGGCGGATCGAGCACCGGACCGACCAGCTCGCGGCGGCAGTCCTCGAACAGCTGCTGCACCATGGGATGCTTCTGCAGGAAGCCGGCATTGCCGAAATAGACGCGCACTTCCGGCAGGTTGGTAAGCTTGGTGCTGCGGATCGACACGTCCTCCGGACCGACGCACCAGGAGGGGATGATCGAGAAGCCGAGCCCTTCCTCGACGCAACGCTTGACGCTCGAACTGCCGGAGGTGGAGACCGCCGGCTGCACCACCGCCCCGTCCCGGCCGAGGAAGTCGACCGCCAGGTTTCGCAACGTCTGGCCCGGCTCGTAGGTGATGAAGGGGCGGCCTTCCGCCCAGAGCGGAATGTCCTGCTGCTCGGGCGGTTCGCCCCAGGCCTCAGGGTAGACGAGGCTCAGCCGGTAACTGCCGAGCAGGCGCTGCGGCACGACCGGATCGCCGAAATACCGTTCCGAAATGCACACGTCGAGACTGCCGTTCTTCACGAGTTCGGCGAGCACCGTATCGCGCTCGTAGACGGCGAATTCCATTTCGGGAAAGGCCTCACGGAAGCGCGAGAGCACCCGCGGGAACAGGTAGAAGAAGATCGCCTGGGGCATGCCGACGCGCAGCGACGACCGCTGGTTCTCGATCAGCTTGGTCAGCCGCTCCAGCATGATGTCGAGTTCCGGGTGGAGCAGGCTGTAGAGGGCGCGGCCGCGCGGGGTGAGCGAGATGCGCTTGGCGCCCTGCTCGGAATCGATCAGCTTTCCCTGCAGGATCTGCTCCAGCCGACGCACATGATTGGCGGCCGACTGGTAGCTCAGGTTCAGATCGCGCGCCGCACCGGAAAACGAGCCGTGCCGCGCCACCTGGTAGAAGGTCTGGATGAGTGTGAGGCTGATCTTGGCCATGGAGCTGGTCCCCCTCCTTCTCTGTTAAGGGGTCGGGACTTTCTAGCGGATACAAATTTCGTGAACAAGCAAGGCCGTCATCTTGTATCGACGGTCAAGCCCTGCCGCCGCCAATATTGGTCGACAACCAACAAGGCCGGCTCGAAATCATGCAATCCCGCCCCCCGTCCAGCGCCATCGTCATCGGTTCCGGCATCGTCGGCGCCGCCACGGCCTATTTCCTGGCCAGGCGCGGCATCGCCGTCCGGCTGATCGACGCATCGGCTCCGGCGGCGGAAGCGACAGGCGCAGCCGACGGCGCGGTTTCGGTGGCCAGCAAGCGTCCGGGGCCGATGATGGCGGCGGCTCTCAAGGGGGTCCGGCTCTACGGCGAACTGGCGGACGAAGGCCTGTTTGCCGGCGCCTTCAAGCGTCGCTCGACCTTCATCGTCGCGGCATCGGACGAGGAATGCGCCGTGCTCGACGCCCATTCGGCCGCTCTCGCCAGCGCAGGCGTCAGGGTCGAGACGTTGTCCGAAACCGACCTGCGCCGGGACTTCCCTGCCCTCTCGCCGCAGGCGAAGATGGCGGTCGAGGTGCACGGCGAGGGCCATGCGATCGGCTACCAGATCGTCCATCGTCTGCTGACCGCATCCGGCATCAGCGTCGATCGCGACACACGGGTCGAAAGTCTTCGGCTCGAAGATGGCGGCCGGCGGATTGCCGGGATAACGACGAGCCGCGGCTCGCTGACGGCAGACGTGGTGGTGATCGCCGCCGGCAACGGCTCGGCGGGGCTTCTCGGATTTTCCGGTGTGCTCACGCCGCGAAAGGGCCAGTTGCTGGTGACCGAACGGGCGCCGGCGCTCAACGCCGCGATGCGCGGCGCGATCATGTCGGGCCGCTACCTGCTCAGCAAGGGAAGCCAGAAGGCCGGCCATGCGCCGCCGCCGCGGGGGCTCGGCCTGGTGATCGACCCGCTCGTCACCGGCCAGTTCCTGATCGGCGGCACGCGCGAGGATTTCGGCAAGCGGGAAACCAACGACATCGACGCCGTTTCGCGCATCCTCAAGGATGCCGTGGCACTCGTGCCCGGCCTTGCCGGCGTCCGGCTCCTCAGAAGTTTTGCCGGGGTTCGCACCGCCGTCGTCGACGGCCTGCCGCTGGTCGGGCGGATCCCCGGCCTGGAGAACGGCTATGTGGCGACCGGCTTCGAGGGCGACGGCATCTGCCTTGGTCCTGTCACCGGCAAGTCGATCGTCCAGCTGATCTGCGGCGAGGAGCCGGATCTCGACCTTTCATCCTTCGAACCGGCCCGGTTCGCCAGCCAGGGAGCGGCCGCATGACCGGGCAGAGCTTCGACTGGATGGGGCGACGCATTCCCTTCCGCACCGGCGAAAGCCTTGCGGCAGCGCTCGACGCCGCCGGCATCCGCACCTTCGGCCCCGACGCGCTCGGCCAGGAGACACGCTATTTCTGCGGCATCGGCGCCTGCCAGTGCTGTCTGGTGCGGGTCGACGGGGTGGTCCGGGAAGCCTGCATCACGCCGGCCAGGCCGGGACAGCTCGTCGAAGCGATGGAGAGCCGCCATGACTGAACCCGATGTCATCATCATCGGCGGCGGTCCGGCCGGACTTGCGGCAGCGACCGAAATTTCTCGTTCCGGCTATTCCGTCGAAGTCGTCGAGCAACGCGAGAGCCTCGGCGGCGCGGTTCACCGCCAGCCGATCGCGGGCGTGGCGCCGATCAATCAGGCCGCCGGACCCAAGGCCCGCTGGAACGCCCTTGCGCAAGCCTTCTCGGCAGCGCGCATTTCGGTGCGCCACGCGTCCGTCTTCCTCGGCGTCGACGGCGACGGGCTGGTGCTGATCGAAAACCGCCGCACGGGCCGGATTGAGCAGGCGAGGCCGAAGGCCGTCATCCTCGCAACCGGCGCGGTCGAGAAGGTTCATCCTCGGCTCGGCTGGCAGATGGCCGGGGTCTCTACCGCCGGCGGACTGCAGGTGATGATGAAGGAAACCGGACGGGCGCCGCAGGGTCGCGTCCTGCTCGCCGGCAGCGGGCCGCTGCTGATCGCGGTCGCGGCCCAGATGGCCCGGCTCGGCAATCCGCCTGTGGCGATCGTCGAGGCGGGCGATCCGCTACGACGGGTCGGCACCGGGATCGCCATGCTCGGCCACGCCGCGCTGCTGCGCGAGGCGGCCGGTTATCTCTCGCAGATCTATCTCCGCCGCGTGCCCTGGCTGCGCGGCACGCAGCTCGTGGCGATCGTGCGGGACGGCGAGAACCTTCAGGCCGTATTGCGGCGGCGGGACGGCAGCGAGCGGCAGATCACGGTCGACCGCATCGGCCTGCATGACGGCATCCGGCCCAATGATTTCGGCCTGCCGAACGAGACGACCGCATCGACATCGAGGCCTCTGATCGTCAGGGCTGGAGACTGCCGCGAGGCGCTCGGCGCCTTTGCCGCCGAGGCGGACGGGCGGCGGGCGGGCCGCACCGTCACCGACCTCCTGTCGGGGAAGCGCGACCGCGCCGGACTTGACCATGCAGTAGAGCGCGCCCGCCTGGCGCAGGCGACGCTGGCGGAACTCTTTGCACCGCTCCACGGAGCTCAGGCGCTTCGGTCCCTGCCCGACGACACCATCCTCTGCCGCTGCGAAGGCAAGACGGTCGGCGACCTGCGCCGGCTCTGCGACCGGGCGGACCGGCTGACCGGCCGGGAGGTCAAGCACAATGGCCGGTTTGCCATGGGCGCCTGCCAGGGCCGTTTCTGCGCCGCCAATACCGCGGCGCTGATGGCCGAGATCAGTCCCGACGGCCCCGCGCCGTCGACCGAGGACCTGACCGGCCGCCGCTGGCCGGTGCGTCCGATATCCATCGCGGCGCTGACCGGCGCCATCCCCCCGAACACCGAAAACGAATGACGAGGTTTACCGACATGACGCAAGCCCAGCGCCTGGCGCCCGAGACCACCAATGCGATCCTGGTCAGCAATCCCTTCGACGGCCAGCCGGTCGGCGAAGTGGCAACCAGCTCTTCGGCCGAAATCAACGCCGCCGTGCTGCGCGCCAAGACCGCCCAGTGGGAATTCCGTCGCTCGACGCCGGCGGTGCGCCGCGCCATGCTGAATGCGCTGGCCGCTGAGATTGCCGCCGATGCCGAGAACCTGGCGCGCATCATCTCCAATGAAATGGGCAAGACGATCCGCGAGGCGCGCAACGAAGTGCGCCGCGCCCAGAACACCCTGAAGCTCTCCGGCGACGCCGGGACCTTCCTCGACGGCGAGGCGCTGCACTGCGCGATCGTCGAGGGCGGCGCGGACCGGCTGGCGACGATCACCTATGAACCCGTCGGCGTGGTGGGGGCGATCACGCCCTTCAACTACCCGCTCAACCTGCTCTGCCACAAGCTCGGCCCGGCGATCGCCGCCGGCAATGCCGTGGTCGCCAAGCCGTCTCCCAAGGCGCCGCTGGCCGCCGCGCGGTTGCGTGAACTGGCGCTGAAGGCCGGCTGGCCGGCCGACCTCTTCCAGATCGTGCACGGCGCGGCGGAGGCTGCCCTGTCGCTCGCCCGCTCGCCGATCGACCTCTTGTCCTTCACCGGCGGGCCGGGTGCCGGCCTCGCGCTCAAGAATGCCAGCGGGCTCATCCGTTGCCTGATGGAACTGGGCGGCAACGATCCGCTGTTCGTGCTTCCCGACGCCGATCTCGACAAGGCGGTCGCCACGACAATCGGCCACCGCTTCGAGATTGCCGGACAGAGCTGTGCCGCAGTCAAGAAGCTCTACCTGCACCAGGACATCGAGAAGGTCTTCACCGAGAAGCTGCTCGCGGCCGTCGACGCCGTCGAGTTCGGCGATCCCTCCAGGGACGATACAGACATGGGCACGGTCATCGACCTAGCTGCGGCCAAGGCCGTGGCCGAACGCGTCAATGCCAGCATTTCCAGCCATGGCGGCAAGCTGCTGACCGGCGGCAGCCATGACGGCACGGTCTTTGCGCCGACCGTCATCTCGGAGGTTGCCGTCGACGCGCCTGTTATCGCCGACGAGACCTTCGGCCCGATCATCGCGATCCGCAGCTTCACCGACCCACGCCAGGCGATCGCCGAGGTCAATGCCGGTGCCTACGGCCTGCAGGCGGGCGTCTTCACCAATGATCACGCACTGATCAAGACCTTCTCGCGCGCCCTGATCGTCGGCGGCGTGATGATCAACGAAGGCCCGGATTTCCGCGCCGAACACGTGCCCTTCGGCGGCGTCAAGCGCTCCGGCCTCGGCCGCGAGGGCGTTCGCATCGCGCTGCGCGAAATGTCGGAGCCCAAGGTCGTGATCGACTGAGGAAAAGGCCATGCGTATCGCCATCATGGGGGCATCGGGCCGGGTCGGGACCCGGCTCGTCGAACTCATCCTCGCCAATCCGGGGTTGGAACTGGCCGCGGCGCTCGTTTCGCCCGGATCGCGCCTGGTCGGCACGCCCGTCGCCGGGGGCAGCATCGAATACCGGCCGGCGGAGGCGGCGATGAAGAGCCATTGCGACGTGATGATCGATTTCTCGACGCCGGCCGCAAGCCTCGCCTTGCAGGCGGATATCGGCACGAAACCGATCCCGATGGTGATCGGCACCACCGGCTTCATGATCGAGGAGGACGAGTGCCTGACCCGATTTTGCCTCCACCGCCCGATGCTCTTCAGCGCCAATTTTGCCCACGGGTTCGAGGCCTTCCGGCGGGCCGGCGTCGATTTCGCCAGGCGCATGCCGGATGCCGAGGTGACGGTCGGGGAAACCTACCATGCCCGCAAGAAGGCCGAACCGTCTGGCACCTCGCGCCTTCTCGCGCGCCAGGTGTTTGAAGCGCGAAGCCGGGCCATGGGATTTTCCGCGCCCGAACCGGCGATCACCGTCAACCGCGAGGGCGACACGGTCGGCGTCAACGAGATCCGCTTTGACATGGGCTCGGCCGAGGCCGTGTTCACCTACCGCGTCCACACACTCGCAGCCTATGCCGAAGGGGCGCTCGCCGCTGCGCAATGGCTGGTTTCCACACCGCGCCCGGCCGGCCGCTACAGCCTGACGGACAGCCTGAACGACTGATATACGAGAGAGGAATGACCATGCAGGACCTTCACAAACGCTTCAACGGCGTCTTCACCGCCCTCATCACGCCCTTCAAGGACGGGGCCGTCGATACGACCGCCTATGACGCGCTGGTCGAACGCCAGATCGAAGCCGGCGTCGCCGGCCTCGTTCCGGTCGGCACGACCGGCGAGGCGGCCACCCTTTCCGACGAGGAGGCCGATGCCCTGATCGCCCGCACCGTGAAGCTCGCAGCCGGGCGCGCCCTCGTCATGGCGGGTGCCGGCGCCAACGACACGAAAAAGACGATCGACAAGGTCAAGCGGGCCGAACAGGCCGGCGCCGACGCCGTGCTGATCGTCACGCCCTACTACAACAAGCCGACCCAGGCGGGCCTCGTGGCGCACTATGGCGCGGCGGCCGAGGCGACTTCGCTGCCGGTCATGCTCTATTCTGTCCCGGGCCGTTGCAGCGTCGAGATCGCGCCGGAAACCTGCGCGGTGCTGCTCGACCGCCACGACAACATCGTCGCGATCAAGGAGGCCGGCGGCTCGGCCGCCCGCGTCACCCAGCTGCGCACCGCCTGCGGCGACCGGCTGATCATCCATTCGGGCGATGACGGCCTCACCCTGCCCTTCCTGTCGCTCGGCGCCGTCGGCGTCACCAGCGTGGTGGCCAATGTCGCGCCGCGCGAAATGGTGCAGCTGGTCGAAGCCTGGAAGACCGGCGACACCGCCCGCGCGCTGGCCCTGCACGAACTCATCGCCGAGCTCACCGACGGCATGTTCATCGAATCCAATCCGGGGCCGGTCAAGGCGGCGCTGGCGCTCTCCAATCTTGCCGGGCCGGAAATGCGCCTGCCGATGGTTCCGGTCTCGCCGGCCAACCGCGAGCGGCTCGCCGGCATTCTTGGCCGATTCGCTTCCGCCTCGGCCGCCTTCCAAGAAATGCGGTAAGCGGCGGCATCAGCTTTGCATTGTCCGTGGCGATCGGACGTAGGACTATCAACCGTCGGCTCCCGGCTCTGCCGGAGGCCGACGCAAGACCAGGGGAACAAGAATGACAAACAGGACTGACGACGACCGGTGTCCCCGGTGCAGGCATCACCCGTCTTGCCGGGCGATCCGGATCGCAGGAGGCAGCCGATGAGTTACAGCTGGGACTTCCATTCCGTGTGGCAATACTGGGACCTCTTTCTCTGGGGTCTCTGGATCACTGTGCTCTACACGTTCGGCTCGATCTTCTTCGGCGTCCTGATCGGCTTCCTCACCTGCGCGGCCAGGCTTTCCGGCTGGCGGATCCTGTCCGGCATTGCCCGGGTCTACCAGGAAATCTTCCGCTGCACGCCGCTGCTCGTCCAGCTTCTGTGGTTCTACTACGCCTTCCCGCTTTTGGTCGGCGGATCGATCGACAACCGTCTCGCCGCCATGCTGACCCTTTCGCTCTATGTCGGCGCGTTCTATGCGGAAATCTTCCGCGGCGGGATCGTGTCGATCGACAAGGGCCAGCGCGAGGCGGCCTCGGCGATCGGCATGAGCCCCTGGCAGTCGATGCACCGGATCATCCTGCCGCAGGCGATGAAGCGGGTGCTGCCCTCCTTCATCAACCAGTCGGTCATCCAGTTCAAGAACACCTCGCTGGTCTCGGTCATTTCGGTCGCCGACCTCGCCTACATGGCGGCGGTGGTGAACGGCCAGACCTACCGGCCGCTGGAATCCTACACGCTCATGGCCGGCCTCTACATCGCCATGCTTCTGCCGCTCACCCAGGCCGCGGACTGGATCGAACGACGCCTCAGGGTCAGCGACTAACGGAACGGATGCACGGACATGACACAGAATTCCAATGCGAAGGCACCCGTGATCGAAGCGGTCGGGCTGCACAAGAGCTACGGCACGCATGAAGTGCTCAAGGGGCTCGATCTCAGCCTCGAGCGCGGCGAAGTGGTGGCGCTGATCGGCCCGTCCGGGTCGGGCAAGTCGACCTTCATCCGCTGCCTCAACATGATGGAAATCCCGACGGGCGGCACCATCCGCTTTCGCCAGAAGGCCGTCGGCGAGCGGTTCCGCGACAAGGGCGACGAGATCGGCATCGGCACGCTGCGCCGCCATGTCGGCATGGTATTCCAGCACTTCAACCTCTTTCCGCACAAGACCGTGCTGCAGAACGTGACGGAAGGCCCGATCGTCGTGTGCAAGCGGCCGAAGCGCGAGGCGGAGGCGCTTGCCATGGACCTGCTCGCCCAGGTCGGCCTTGCCGAGAAGCAATCGGCCTATCCGAACCACCTGTCGGGCGGCCAGAAACAGCGCGTGGCGATTGCCCGGGCGCTGGCGATGGAGCCCGAAGTGCTGCTGCTCGACGAGGTGACCAGCGCCCTCGATCCCGAACTGGTGGGCGAGGTTCTCGCCGTCATCCGCGGCCTGGCGGACAAGGGCATGACCATGGCGATCGTCACCCACGAAATGGCCTTTGCCGCCGACGTCGCGAGCCGCGTGCTTTTCCTCGACCAGGGCGTGATCGCCGAGACCGGCAGCGCCGAGGACGTGATCCTCAATCCGCAGAACCCGCGGCTTCAGGGTTTCGTCGCCCGGTTCAAGGGTTGAGCGTCACCATGGCAAAACTGAAGGTCACAATATTCGGCGCCGGCGAAATCGGTTCGGCGCTGGCGATGGCACTTTCGGCCAGCGAGGATTTCACCGTGCAGGTCGTCGACCGGTCGGAGGATGCGCTCGACCGGTTGCGATCGATGGATATCCAGGCGACGCTTCAGACCCTTGGCCATGGGGACGAACTACAGGCCCTGTTGTCCGGCCAGGACGTCGCGGTGGCGGCCGTGCCGGAAGCCGGCGTCAACGCGATCGCCGAAGCGGCGGCGCGGGCGAAGGTGCATTATCTCGATTTCTCCTGCGCCCGGCCGGAGACGAAGGCCATCCTTGCGCCACTCGCCGAAGAGCGTGCCGTGTTCAACGGATGCGGCGTTTCGCCGGGCATGATCGGCAATGTCGCCTGCGGGCTGCTCGACGCCTTCTCGCCCGTCACCGACCTGACGATCCGGGTCGGCGCCATTCCGCGCTATCCGACCAACCGGCTCGGCTACGGGCAGATCTGGAACGTCGACGGACTGATCGACGAATATACCCGGCCCAGTGCCGCGATCCGCGACGGCAAGACGGTCAGCGTCTCGCCGCTCGAAGAATACGGCCAGTTGAGCATCGACGGTGTGGCTTACGAGGAATTCGTAACCTCGGGCGGCGTGGAGGATCTGTCGATCTTTTCCGAATCGGCGCCGAAGAACGTTACCTTCAAGACCATCCGCTATCCGGGCCATCTCGACTACATGCGCTTCCTGCTCGACGATCTCGGCTTGCGCCACCGACGCGACATGCTGCGGTCGCTGCTCTACAATGGACTGCCGGTGATCGAGGACGACGTGCTGCTGCTGGTCGTGACCGCGCGCGGCTATCGCGGCCGCCAGCCGACCGAGCGCACAATCTGCCATCGCTTCTCGCCCAACCGCAACCTCGGGCCGTTCAATGCGCTGACCGCGGTGGCGACCGGCTATGCGGCGACGCTGCTGTCGATGCTGCACCGGGGAGAGATCCCAGCCCGGGGCGTCATCGCGCATCACCGCATCGACACCGGGACCCTGCTTTCGCGTGACTTCCTGAAGCCGCAGCTTTCGGCTTGAACCAGGCGCCCGGCCGGAGGCAGGGCGGCGCAGTCTGGTCTGCGCCAGGCTCTGGCGGCGAAGTCGGCAAATCGCTATGAGGGACGCTCAGGAGCATCCCATGTTTACGCTCGAGCGCACCGAGACATTCGCCCAGGACATCAAGAAGAGCCGCTTTGTCGCCCAGGCCGCCCCGGTCGCCAGCGAGGACGAGGCCAAGGCCTTCATCGCCGCCGTAAGCGATCCTTCCGCCAATCACAATTGCTGGGCCTGGCGAGTGGGCCAGGCCTATCGCTTCAGCGACGACGGAGAGCCGAGCGGGACGGCCGGAAAACCGATGCTGCAGGCCATCGACGGACAGGCGCTGGATTGCGTCGCGGTCGTGGTCACGCGCTGGTTCGGCGGGATCCTGCTGGGCAGCGGCGGGCTGATGCGCGCCTATGGCGGCACGGCAGCGGCCTGCCTCAGAGAGGCGGCGAAGATCGAGATCATTCCACGGATCGAAGGAGAGATCGTCGCCGGTTTCTCAGACCTCGCGCTCCTCAAGGCGCGGCTGGGCGCCCTGCCTGATCTCATCGTCGTCGACGAGGAATTCACCGCGACCGGAGCGGTTTTGACCGTGGCCCTGCCCGAGGCAGCGGCGGCCCAGGCCAACCGGCTGGTGACGGATGTCACCAGCGGACGGGCCTTCATCCGCTTCGGCGACGAAGAGAACCCGTCCTAGTCCCGGCTAAAATCAGTGAATGGTATCCGGCGATTCGTCCCGGAGGAGATGCAGCGCATCGGTGAGGGCCGCGACCAGGATATCGGTCAGTTCGTCGCCCTTGCTCTCGACCAGCATGGCTTGGATGGCGGCGTCCTGCTGTTCGAAGAAGTGATCCGGTTCATTCGTCATTCTATCAGTCCCTTCATGGTGCCGATTCGTCTGCATCGTTCAGGACTGTTAAACGCCGGCTGGCTTGCGCCGGGCTTTCACGCCCGGCGGTGTCCATAGGCCAGCAACGATGTCACGCGCTTGCCGGTTCCCCGCCTCCGGCGACGATCGTGCCGAACTTGGAGAAGAACTCGCCCGCGAGCTTCTTCGAGGTCGAATCAATCAGCCGGCTGCCCAGCTGGGCGATCTTGCCGCCGACCTCGGCTTTCACCGTGTAGGACAGGATCGTCGCATCCGGCCCATCGGCCGCAAGCGACACGTCGGCGCCGCCCTTGGCAAAGCCGGCAAGCCCGCCTTTTCCCTCTCCGGCAATGGTATAGGAATGCGGCGGGTTGAGGTTCTGCAGCTCGACCGCACCCTCGAACTTCGCCTTGATCGGCCCGACCTTCAAAACCACCTTGGCCGTCATGGTGGTGTCGGAGGTCTTGTCCAGGCTCTCGCAGCCGGGGATCGCCTGGCGCAGGATCTCCGGGTCGTTCAAGGCCTGCCAGACGGCTTCCACCGGTGCTTCGATCCGTTCGCTGCCACTCATGTCCATGTTCGTGTTCCTCCCGATCAGCGCCTGTCCGACACGGGCGCCCCCTCCCCGAGTGCGGCCGTGGACAAAGGAGCTTACAGGGCAAGGAACGGATGGCAAGCGCTGCGTCGGGATGTTTCGACGGTCAGACGACGACGGCCTGTTCGACACGGTCCTCGGTGCCGAAGAATTTGAGGTAGCGTTCGACCTCGGCCGGATCGCCGGTTGCCTTCTTCGGATTGTCAGAGAGCTTTACTGCCGGCCGGCCATTCGCCTCGCTCACCTTGCAGACCAGCGAAATCGGCTTCAGGCCCTCGATCTCGCGCGGCGCGCAGCCAGCGAAGTCGTTGGTGAGGTTGGTGCCCCAACCGAAGCTCATGCGCACCCGGCCCTCGAAATGGCGATAGGTGTCGATGATCGCATCGACGTCGAGGCCGTCGGAGAAGATCAGCAGTTTCTGGCGGGGATCGCGCCCCATCTTCTTCCACCAGTCGATGATCTTCTCGCCGCCCTCGATCGGCGGGGCACTGTCGGGACGGAAGCCGGTCCAATCGGCCACCCATTCCGGCGCATTGCGCAGGAAGGCGGCGGTGCCGTAGGTGTCGGGCAGCACGATCAGCAGATTGCCGCCATAGAGACGGTTCCAGTCGCGCATGACGTTATAGTTGGCGGCGAGCAGTTCCTCGTCCGTCCGGGCAAGCGCGGCGGTGACCATCGGCAGTTCGTGGGCGTTCGTGCCCACCGCCTCGAGGTCCGAATCCATGGCGAGCAGCACGTTGCTGGTGCCGGTGAAGGCCGGGCCGATGCCCTCCTTGAGCGCCTCGACGCACCAGCGCTGCCACAGGAAGCTGTGACGACGACGGGTGCCGAAATCGGAGATGCGCAATCCAGGGAGTTCGCGCAGCCGTTCGACCTTGGCCCACATCTTGGCCTTGGCACGGGCATAGAGCACGTCGAGGGTGAAGAGGCCCATGGTCTTGGCGACGGATCGCGAGCGCAACTCGTTGATGATGGCAAGGGCCGGGATTTCCCACATCGTGGTTTCCATCCACTTGCCGTAGAAATGCAGGCTGAACTGGCCGTCCTTCTTCGACAGCTCGTATTCGGGCAGCTGGAATCTGGCGAGCCAGGCGAGGAATTCCGGCTCGAAGATCTGCTTGGTGCCGTAGAAGGTGTTACCCGCCAGCCAGATCGCTTCCTTCTTGGTGAGGCGAAGCGAGCGGGCGAAATCGAGCTGCTCGCGCAGTTCGCCCTCGTCAATCTCCTCGGCAAGACGGACGGTTGTGGTGCGGTTTATCAGTGTGAAGGTCGCATCGACGTCCGGATAGAGCTTCCAGATCATCTGCAGCATTAGGAGCTTGTAGAAGTCCGTGTCGATCAGGCTGCGGACGATCGGGTCAAGCTTCCAGCTGTGATTGAAGACTCTCGTCGCGATGTCGGTCTTGGTCATCGAGTGACTGCCCTGCAAGACGCGGCCGGGTCAGACCGCCCTGTCGGCCGGGACTCGCCCCGACCGTTTTCGCCGTCACTTATCGGGAATCCGACCCGCAAAGTCCATAGGGGGATCAGCGCTGGACCGGCGCGTTTTCCGCAGGCGAAGGAGCAGTCTCCTGCACGGGCTGGTTGGACGGGTTCTCGGGCGCAATGGAATTTCCCCACCATTCGGCCGGAATCCAGACCACCATGGCTAGGACGATACCGGCCAGAAGCACGATCAGGACGGGACGGCCACGGAAGCCCTGGCGAGCCTCTGTCGGCGTGACCGTCTCGGGCCGCATGCCACGCGTGTGACGGTCGGTGCTGTCGGGCAGATCAATTCGGCTGTTCATCGGATTTCTCCCTGTTGTTCCGAAGAGCGGCCGCTTTTGCGGGCCGCAGTCCTGGGACAAACGGAGGGAGAGGCCGAATGTTCCGCTGGCCGCCAGCGGCAAATCAATAGCCGGCGGCGCGGTCGACGACGTGCTCGAGCGATTCGCCCGACTCGAATCTGGCGACTTGCCGCTCGACATGGCGGAAGAGCGCACCGACATCGGAGGCCGCCGCGGCATGCGGTGTGATCACGACATTGTCGAGGCCCCAGAGCGGGCTTTCCGGCGACAGCGGCTCCTGCTCGAAGACGTCGAGCGAGGCCCCGCCCAACACGCCCTTTTGAAGCGCCGCGACGATGTCTGCCTCGACCTGGCTGCCGCCGCGCCCGGCATTGACGAATACCGGTTTGCCGAGAGCACCACCCTGGCGGAGCCTGGCGAACAGTGCCGCATTGTAGAGGCCACGGGTATCCGGCGTCAGCGGCAGGAGGCCGACGAGAATGTCGGTCCGACCGAGGAACGCATCGATGCCGCCGGCGTCGAAGGTCTCGACGCCCTCGATCTCGCGCTTGCGCCGCGACCAGCCGATCACGTCGAAGCCCATCACCTTCAGCTTGCGCACGGCATCCTCGCCGAGCACGCCGAGGCCCATGACGCCGACGGTCACGTCGCGGGCTTCCGGCTGCGGCGAGAGTTCGTTCCACACACGTTCGCGCTGCTGGCGGGCATAGGCAAGAACGCCGCGCAGGTGGGTGAGGCATTGCAGCACGACCCATTCGCTCATGCGGTCGGTGAGGCTGCGGTCGACGAAACGCACCACCGGCAGGTCCGGCAAAGTGTAGGCCGAGAGGATATGGTCGACGCCGGCGCCGCCGGAGAAGATCACCTCCAGGTCCGCCGCGCGATCGAACAACGACGGATCGGGCTTCCAGACAACGGCATAGGGCGCGCCGGAAAGATCGCGGCCGGCATTGGCCGGATCGCCCATGTCGATCACCGCCCGCCCGGGAAAGGCTGTCTTCAGCGCTTCGACGACACCGCTGCGCGCAAATTTGAGGTCGATGACGACGGCGTTCTGATCGGGCATGGAGGGATATCCGTTACTGGCTCACGCCGCCGATCTCGACGGCTTCGAGGTTGAAGGCCGCGGCCATCAGCGCGCGCGTATAGTCGGCTTTCGGTGCATGGAAGATCTCGGTGGCAGGCCCCTGCTCCACTACCTTGCCGGAGCGCAGGACGATCACTTCGTTGGCGAGCGCCTTGACGACGCGCAGGTCGTGGCTGATGAACAGATAGGCGAGATCGTGCTTCTTCTGCAGGTCGCGCAGCAGGTCGACCACCTGGGCCTGCACCGTCATGTCGAGCGCCGAGGTCGGCTCGTCCAGCATGACGAAACGGGGCTTCAGCACCATGGCGCGGGCGATGGCAATGCGCTGGCGCTGGCCACCGGAGAATTCGTGCGGATAACGCCAGCGGGTGGCCGTGTCGAGCCCGACCTCGTCGAGCGCCCAGCAGACGCGGGCGTCGCGCTCGGCGGCCGACAGCGCCCGCTCGTGCACCTTCAGCCCTTCGGCGATGATCTCGCCAACGGACATGCGGGGGCTGAGCGAGCCAAAGGGATCCTGGAAGACGATCTGCAGCCGGTCGCGCAGTGGACGCATCTCGGCGAAGGAATAGCCGTCGATGTCCTGGCCGATGAAGCTGATGCGGCCCTTGGACGAAATGAGGCGGGCGAGCGCCAGGCCGAGCGTCGTCTTGCCCGAGCCGGATTCGCCGACGACGCCGAGCGTCTGGCCGGCGCGCAATACCATGTCCACCCCATCGACCGCCTTCACGTGGTCGACCACCTTGCGCAGGAAGCCGGACTTGATGGGGAACCAGACGCGGATGTCGTCGCCCTGCATGACCACCGGCTTGGTCTCGTCGAGCGGAGGCGGTTCACCGCGCGGCTCGGAGGCCAGCAGCTTCTTCGTATAGTCGTGCTGCGGGTTGGTGAAGATGTCCTCGACCGGGCCGCTTTCGACGATCTTGCCTCTGGTCATGACGCAGACCTTGTCGGCAAACTTGCGCACGATGCCGAGGTCGTGGGTGATGAACAGCATGGACATGCCGTGATCGGCCTTGAGCTGGCGCAGAAGATCTAGGATCTGGGCCTGGACGGTGACGTCGAGCGCAGTGGTCGGTTCGTCGGCGATCAGGAGCTTCGGACGGTTGGCGAGCGCCATGGCGATCATCACGCGCTGCCGCTGGCCACCCGACAGTTCGTGCGGATAGGCGGAAAGGCGCTTCTCCGGATCGCGGATGCCGACCTGGCGCAGGAGCTCCAGCGTGCGCTCGCGCGCCGTCTGCCCGGCGATCGCCTGATGCAGCGCCAGAATCTCGCCGATCTGCTTTTCGATGTTGTGGAGCGGATTGAGCGAGGTCATCGGCTCCTGGAAGATCATCGTGATGTCGTTGCCGCGCACGGCGCGCAGCTCGCGCTCCGGCGCCGTCATCAGGTCGCGGCCCTCGAACAGTATCTCACCCGAGGGGTGGCTCGCCGCAGGATAGGGCAGGAGCTTCAGGATCGACGAGGCGGTGACCGACTTGCCCGAACCGGACTCGCCGACCAGAGCCACGACCTCGCCCGGCGCGATGTCGAAGGAAACGCGATCGACGGCGAGCGTCTCCTTGCCGCCCTGATGGAAGGCGACCGAGAGATCCCGAACGGAGAGAAGGGGAGCGGTCATCGGAACGTCTTTCTCGGATCGAACGCATCGCGCACGGCCTCGCCGACGAAGATCAACAGAGACAGCATGATCGACATGGTGAAGAAGGCGGTGAGGCCGAGCCAGGGGGCCTGGAGATTACGCTTGCCCTGCGCGATCAGTTCGCCGAGCGAAGGCGAGCCGGGCGGCATGCCGAAGCCGAGGAAGTCGAGCGAAGTCAGCGTGGTGATCGAGCCCGACAGGATAAAGGGCAGGAAGGTCAGCGTCGCCACCATGGCATTGGGCAGCAGGTGCCGGAACATGATGGTCCAGCTGCCGACGCCGAGCGCGCGAGCGGCATTCACATATTCGAAATTGCGGGCCCGCAGGAATTCCGCACGGACGATGCCGACGAAACTGACCCAGGAGAACAGCAGCATGATGCCGAGCAGGACGAAGAAGCCGGGAGGCAGGATCGCGGCGATGATCAGCAGGATGTAGAGGACCGGCATGGACGACCAGATCTCGATGAAACGCTGCATCAGCAGATCGGTCCAACCGCCGAAATAGCCCTGGATCGCGCCTGCGGTGACACCCACCAGCGCCGAGCAGATCGTCAGGATCAGGCCGAACAGGACCGAGATACGGAAGCCGTAGATCATGCGGGCAGCGACGTCGCGGGCCTGGTCGTCGGTGCCGAGCCAGTTGAGATTGCCGATCACGCAGTTGGGATCCTCGCCCTTCAGCGGATAGGCGGCGCAACGCTCTTGCTTGTCCATCAGCCAGAAGGGTGCCGTCGGCGCGGAATGGGGGATCTCGGAATTCACGGTGCGGTAGGAATAGCGGATAGGGGGCCACACCATCCAGCCATTGGCGTTGATCTCGTCGGCGATGAAGGGCGAGCGGTAGTCGGTGACCGCCAGGAAGCCGCCGAACTTCTCCTCAGGATAGTCGACGACGACGGGAAACAGGATCTCGCCCTTGTAGGAGGCGATCAGTGGACGGTCGTTGGCGATGAACTCGGCAAACAGCGAGAGCACGAAGAGCACCATGAACAGCCAGAACGACCAGTAGCCGCGCTTGTTGGCCCGGAAGTTCTCCAGACGCCGCTTGTTGGTCGGCGAGAGCCACGGCTTCTTCATCGGGGCCACGGCATCGGTGCGGGTGACGTCGAGAGAGGTCATGTCAGACATCCCTCTGCTCGAAGTCGATGCGCGGATCGATCCAGGTGTAGATCAGGTCGGAGACCAGGCTGACGACGAGGCCCATGAGCGAGAAAATATAGAGCGTGGCAAAGACGATCGGATAGTCGCGGTTGACGACGGCGAGATAGCCGAGGCGGCCGAGGCCGTCGAGCGAGAAGATGTTCTCGATCAGCAGCGAGCCGGTGAAGAAAGCCGAGATGAAGGCGCCGGGAATGCCGGCGATCACGATCAGCATGGCATTGCGGAAGACGTGGCCGTAAAGCACCTGGCGCTCGCCGAGCCCCTTGGCGCGGGCGGTGACCACATACTGTTTCTTGATCTCGTCGATGAAGGAATTCTTGGTCAAAAGCGTCGTCGTGGCGAAGGCGGAGAGCAGCAGCGCCGTCAGCGGCAGCGCCAGATGCCAGAAGTAGTCGAGGATCTTCTCCCACCAGGAAAGCTCGGCGAAATTGTCGGAAATCAGGCCGCGCAGCGGGAACCAGTCGAAGAAGGAACCTCCGGCAAACAGCACGATCAGCAGGATGCCGAACAGGAAGCTCGGCACGGCATAGCCGATGACGATGACGCCCGACGTCCAGACGTCGAAGGGCGAGCCGTCCTCCACCGCCTTCTTGATGCCGAGCGGAATGGAGATGGCATAGGAAATGAGGAGAATCCACACGCCGAGCGAGATCGAGACGGGCATCTTCTCGACGATCAGGTCGATGACGCTGGTATTGCGGAAGAAGCTCTCGCCGAAATCGAAGCGGATATAGTTCCACATCATCTCGAGGAAGCGGGTGAGCGGCGGTTTGTCGAAGCCGAACTGCTTTTCCAGCTTGGCGATCAGTTCGGGATCGAGCCCCTGCGCGCCGCGATATTTGGCGTTCATCTCGTCGCCGGCGAATTGCTGGTTGAGCATGTCGCCGCCGCCGGAGAGGCGCTGATCGGCACCGTCGCCCTGGCCGGTCAGCTGGGCGATCACCTGCTCGACCGGGCCGCCGGGCGCGAACTGGATGACGAGGAAGGAAATCGCCATGATGCCGACAATGGTCGGGATCATCAGCAGCAGGCGCCGCAGAATATAGGCGCCCATCAGGTCGTCGCTCCCGCAAGAAGCGCGCGCGCTCCAAGCATGGTCGTCCTAGCTTCGATCAATCCGTCGATCCCTTCCGGTGACACCGATTCGTTCCTGCCATTCCTAGCCGTTCGAGACGCGGGCGCAAAGCCCGCCCTCAGCGCGGCGCCGCCTTAAACCACCAGATGTCCGGGAAGCCCGAGGAATAGGTCGGCAATTCCGCCGGGTGAACCAGCTTGTCCCAATAGGCCAGGCGCGCGAAGCGGGCGGTGTAGCTCGGCACGACGTAGCTGCCGGCCAGGAGCACGCGGTCCAGTGCCTTGGTGGTTGCCACGAGGGTAGGCCTGTCCTTGGCGAAGATGATCTGCTTGACGAGGGTATCGATTGCCGGATCGCTGATGCCCGCATAGTTCTGCGACCCCGGCTGATCGACGGCCTTGGAGCCCCAGTAATTTGCCTGTTCGTTACCCGGACGCAAGGACTGCGCCCAGCCGAGATAGATCATGTCGTAGTCGAAACTGCGAATCCGGTTCGTATATTGCGCGGCATCGACCGTGCGGACGCTGACTTCCACGCCGATCTTCCTGAGGTTCGCGGCAAACGGCAGGGCAACGCGTTCGATCGTCGGACCGTTCAGGAGGATTTCGAAGGTCAGCAGCGTGCCGGTCTTGCCGTCCGTCATCCGGCCGTTCTTGATCTCGTAGCCGGCCTCGCGGAACAGCGCGACGGCACTGCGCAGGTTGTCGCGCATCTTGGCAGGGTCGCCGCCGACGGGGTTCTTGTATTCCGTCGTAAAGACCTCCGGCGGCAACTGCTCGCGCAGCGGGTTGAGAACTTCCAGTTCGGCGGCGTCCGGCAGTCCCTTGGACGCGAGCTCGCTGCCGAAGAAATAGCTGTCGATCCGCTGGTACTGATTGAAGAATACCGTGCGGTTCAGCTCCTCGAAATCGAAGGCGAGGTTGAGCGCGCGGCGCAGCTTGGGATTCTTGAACTTGTCGCGGCGCATGTTCGGAATGAACCCCACGAGCACGCCCGACGAGCGATAGTCGTTTTCCACCACCTCGCGCTTGACCTGACCACTGGCGACTGCAGGAAAATCATAGCTGCGGGCCCAGCGCATGGCGGAATTCTCCGCCCAGAAATCCGCATTGCCGGAGCGAAACGCCTCGAACTCGACGTCGAGATCGGCAAAATAGGTGTAATCCACGGTGCGGAAATTGTGATAGCCGATGTTGACGTTGAGGTCCTTGCCCCAGTAGTCGTCGCGCAATTCGTAAGAAATTCGGGCGCCGGGCGAAAAGCTCGCAATCCTGTAAGGGCCTGATCCCAGAACCGGTTCCAGTGTCGTCTTCGAAATGTCGCGCGGCTTGCCGTCCGCCCCGGTACCGGTCCACCAGTGCTTGGGCACGATGTCGAGCTGGCCGACAATGTTGGGCAATTCGCTGTTGTTCTTTTCGTCGAAGGTGAAGGTGACCTCGCGTTCGCCGGTCTTTTCCGCCTTCACGACATGCGCGTAGTAGACGGCGTATTGCGGGTTGAATTCCTTGAAGCTGTCAAAGCTGAAAACCACGTCTTCCGGCGTCACCGGCTGGCCGTCGGCCCAACGCGCCTCGGGCCGAAGACGGAATTTCGCGTAGGAGTAGTCGGCAGGAAACGCGACGGCTTCGGCCAGAAGGCCGTATTCCGCGTCGACCTCATCCATGGAAGGTTTCATCAACGTCTCGGTCACCTTCGACAGGCGCGGCGCCAGGCCGGCGGCGAGTTCACCCTTGTCGAGGACCGGATTGAAGCTGTCGAAGGTACCACTGGCGGAAAGCCTGAGCTGGCCCTCCTTCGGTGCTTCCGGGTTGACGTAGTCGAAGCGCGGGAAACCCTCGGGATATTTCGGCGGGGCGATGATGGCCGTTGCGTGCCGCCACTCCGCTGCAGGCTCTTCGGCCTGAACCGGCCATACGGCCGCAACAAGCAGCATCGCGATGGCACCCCACCCAACCCGCACTCTCGCCAACCCCATGCAAATCACCCCTCGTTTTTTGTGGATACGAAGAACAATAAGCCAAACCGCGGCAAAAAACAGACCGGCCTCATGCAAGGCGCAATCAGGCTCAAGGAAAACACGGATTCACCAAAATCCCGTTCCAGAGTATCGTCACGGCAAATCACCCGGACGAGACGGGTGATCCCCGAGGCGGCGGAAGACGGCATGACGATGATGATGGGTAGAGGTTTCAGGGCTGTGGCAAAGGGCCTGGCGCTCGCGGCAGGGTTGGTGGCGGCGACAACGGGGGGAGCCTCGGCGGAAGGTGCGGCGGCCAAGCAGCTGTTCGGCGGCATGAAACTGCCGTCGCGCGCGGCGGCCACCCCTTACGGCTTCTACTCCAAGGGCTGCATTGCCGGCGCGGTCGCCATACCCGTGGACGGCCCCACCTGGCAGGCGATGCGCCTTTCGCGCAACCGTCGCTGGGGCCATCCGCAGATGATCTCGCTGCTCGAGCGGCTGTCCAGGGATGCGCCGGGTATTGGCTGGCCGGGCCTGCTGATCGGCGACGTGTCGCAGCCGCGCGGCGGACCGATGCTCACCGGCCATGCCTCTCACCAGATCGGTCTCGATGCCGACATCTGGCTGACGCCGATGCCCGACCGCAGGCTGTCGGCCAAGGAACGCGAGGACATGCCCTTCACCTCGATGCTGAAGGAGAACAAGTTTCTCACCGTCGACACCAAGCGCTGGACGCCGGCCCATGCCAAGCTGATCATGCTGGCGGCGGGCTATCCGGAGGTCGAGCGCGTCTTCGTCAATCCGGCGATCAAGAAGAAGCTCTGCGACACCTGGACCGGCGACCGCTCGGCGCTCGGCAAGGTCAGGCCGATCTATGGCCACGACGCGCATTTCCATGTCCGCATCGGATGTCCGGACGGCGCCGCGGGCTGCAAGCCGCAAGCGGCCGTCGGGGCCGGCGACGGTTGTGACAAGTCGCTCGCCTGGTGGTTCACCGACGAGCCCTGGGCGAAGCCGAAGAAGGACCCGAACACCAAGCCGCCGAAACCGCCCCGGCCGATGCAGCTCTCCGACATGCCGAAGGCTTGCGCGGCGGTGCTCCAGGCGCCCTCGCCCGACAGCGAGATGGCGGCCACCTTCGGCGGCGCGACCGCCGTCTCCGCCCTGGCCGCCATGCCGGCGAACGTCAACGATGCCGTTCCCGCCATCGCTGCGCAGATGCCGGAACTGCCGGACGTCGTTCCGATCCCGCTTCCGCGTCCCGCCGGCTACTGACGCCGACAAAGGCACAGCCGACAGGCTTTTCAAGCGGGACGTCCTGGGTTAGAAGGCAATCAAATCGATTTAAATCAGGCCGGTACCGACCATGACCCGATGCATCGCCTTGATTGCGCATGACCAGAAGAAGGACGACATGGCGGATTTCGCCGATCGTCACCAGTCGGTTCTGGCCCGCTGGCGGATCGTCGCCACAGGTACGACCGGCGGCCGCATCCAGGCGGCCTGTCCCCATCTCGATGTCACCCGGCTGAAAAGCGGCCCGCTCGGCGGCGACCAGCAGATCGGTGCGATGATCGCCACCGGCGAGGTCGACATGTTGATTTTCTTCGTCGATCCTTTGACATCCATGCCGCATGATGTCGATGTAAAGGCGCTGATGCGACTGGCGACAGTCTACGACATACCGATGGCGCTCAACCGTGCCACGGCCGAAATCCTGATGAACACCCACGCCAACTGAGCGACCCGCCCGACCGCCGCGGCCACAACGGAACCGGACATGCCCAAGCCCAACGACAACGACCAGCTGACCTTTCCGATCCTGATCGGCGACATCGGGGGCACGAATGCCCGTTTCTCGATCCTCATCGACGCCTATGCCGAGCCGAAGGCCTTTCCGATCGTGCACACCGCGGATTTCGCCACGATCGACGAGGCGATCCAGACGACCGTGCTCGACAAGACCTCGGTGCAGCCGCGCTCGGCGATCCTGGCCATTGCCGGCCCGATCAAGGGCGACGAGATCCCGCTCACCAATTGCGACTGGGTGGTCAGGCCGAAGGCGATGATCGCCGATCTCGGCTTCGGCGACGTCATGGTCGTCAACGACTTCGAGGCGCAGGCGCTGGCCGTCGCATCGCTTTCCGAGGAGGACCGCGAGCCGATCGGCGCCGGCCGGACCAGCCCGATCGCCTCGCGCGTCGTTCTCGGACCCGGCACCGGGCTTGGCGTCGCCGGCCTGGTGCATGCCCAGCACACCTGGTTTCCGGTTCCCGGCGAAGGCGGCCATGTCGACATCGGCCCGCGCAGCGAACGCGACTTCGCCATCTTCCCGCACCTGACGCCGATCGAGGGACGGATCTCGGCCGAGCAGCTGCTGTGCGGCCGCGGCATCGTCAACATCTACCACGCGGTCTGCCTCGCCGACGGCATCGAGCCAAAATTCACCATCCCCGCCGATATCACCGCCACCGGCCTCTCGGGGGCCGATGCCCAGGCCGAGCAGACGATGAGCCTGTTCGTCACCTATCTCGGCAGGCTTGCCGGCGACCTCGCGCTGATCTTCATGGCGCGTGGCGGCGTTTTCCTCTCCGGCGGCATTTCGCAGAAGATCATCCCTGCCCTCAAACGGCCGGAGTTTCGGCAGGCCTTCGAGGACAAGGCGCCGCACAACGGGCTGATGAAGACGATCCCGACCTTCGTCGTCACCCACCCGCTCGCCGCCCTTTCGGGCCTTGCCGCCTTTGCGCGGACCCCGAGCAATTTCGGCCTCGCGACCGAGGGACGGCGCTGGCGCCGCTGACGGCCGCTGCCGCCGCGTTCGCGCATTGACTATGGCCAAACAGCGTCCGACTGGCTATAGAGCGGCAAGCGCGGGCCAATGGCGCCCGCCATGGCCCATTTCCACGGGGAATGTCCTTTCTTGAACGCCAGCAGGACCCACAAGATACCGGTCAGCTCGACAAGCGTCACATCGGTACTCAAACGCATCATCGCGGAAAACGGCCGCGATCACGTGCGCGGCTATGCCTTTGCCATTCTCTGTCTGGCGACGGTTGCGCTGACGACCGCGTTTACCGCCTGGATCATGGAAGCGGTGGTCAACGAAGCCTTTGCCAAGCAACGGGCCGATGTCGTGCTGCTGATCTGCGGCTCCATTCTCGCCGCCTTCATCCTGCGCGGCTTTGCCGGCTACGGTCAGGCGGTGACGCTGTCGAAGATCGGCAACAATATCGTGGCGCGCTACCAGCGCCGGCTGTTCTCGCACCTGATGACGCTGTCGCTCGGCTATTTCACGGAATCCCGCTCTGCCCATCTCGCCGCCCAGATCAGCCAGAACATCAACGGCATCCGCGACGTCCTGAACCTCACGGTCACCTCGACGGCGCGCGACCTGCTGACGCTCATCGCGCTGGTCGGGGTCATGGTGTTCAAGGATCCGGTGCTGACACTGATCGTCTTCGTCGTGGCCCCGCCCCTCCTCTACGCCCTGCGCTACCTGTCGAAGCGGCTGCGCAGCGCAACCCGGGAATCGGTCATCTTCAACAGCCATGTGCTGGGCGCGATGCAGGAGACCGTCCAGGGGATCGCCATCGTCAAGGCCTTCACCATGGAAGAGGAGCTGGAGCGCAAGGTCCAGGCGACCATCGCAGCTGCCGAAAAGCGCTCCAACCGGATCGCGCGGCTCAGCGAACGCACCTCGCCGCTGACGGAAACCTTTGCCGGCGTGGCGATCTCCAGCGTGCTTGCCTATGCCGCCTTCCGCTCGATCTACGGCGGCGTGCTGCCGGGCGCCTTCTTCTCGTTCGTCGCGGCACTGCTGATGGCCTACGAGCCGGCCAAGCGGCTTGCCAAGCTGCAGGTGCAGATGGAACGCGCCGTGGTCAATGCGCGGATGATCTACGAAATCCTCGACATGCAGACCCACCAGCGCGACAAGACCGGCGCCGGCGATCTCAAGGTGACCGAGGCGCGCATCGAGTTCCGCGGCGTCAAGTTCGCCTATGGCAATGGCGAGGCGGTGCTCAAGGGCATCGACTTCGTCGCCGAGGGCGGCAAGACGACGGCGCTTGTCGGGCCATCGGGCGCCGGCAAGTCGACGGTGATCACGCTCATTCCGCGCTTTTACGACCCTCTCGAGGGCGAGATCCTGATCGACGGACAGAACATCGCCGACATCACCAAGGCGTCGCTGCGCAAGCACCTCGCCTACGTCTCGCAGCAGCCCTACCTGTTCGAAGGCACGATCCGCGACAACATCCGCTACGGCCGGCCGGAAGCGACCGACGCCGAGATCGAGGAGGCGGCCCGCCTCGCCTATGCCCACGACTTCATTCTCGCCCAGCCTTCGGGTTACGACACCCCTGTCGGCGAGAACGGCGTGACGCTGTCCGGCGGCCAGCGCCAGCGGCTGTCGATCGCCCGCGCACTGGTGCGCAACGCGCCGATCCTGCTGCTCGACGAGGCGACTTCGGCGCTCGACACCGAGTCCGAGGCTGCGGTGCAGAAGGCGCTCGACGAGGCGATGACCGGCCGCACGGTGGTCGTCATCGCGCACCGGCTGTCGACCATCCGGCGCGCCGACAAGATCATCGTCATGCAGGCCGGAACGATCGCCGAAGAAGGCTCGCATGACGAGCTTGCACAGCGTCCGGACGGGCTTTACGCTCGCCTGAACCAGCTGCAGCCCACCGCCGCCACGGACGACTTCATCTAAGGACAGCCGATCGCCATGCAGGATGCTATGAAACTTGTCGTGGTGGGCGCCGGGGGCCGAATGGGCCAAACGCTCGCCCGCGTCATCCACGCGAGCGAAGGCGTCGTCCTGCATGCCGCCGTCGCGCGGCAGGGCTCGAACCTGATCGGCCGCGACGCCGGCGAGATCGCTGGCCTCGGCACGATCGGGGTTACGATCACCGACGACCCGCTTGCAGCCTTCCTCCATGCCGATGGCGTGATCGACTTCACCTCGCCGCAGACGTCGACGGAATATGCCGGGCTTGCGGCGCAGGCGCGCATCGTCCACGTGCTCGGCACCACCGGCTGCCTGCCGGTGCACGACGCAAAGATCGAGGCGGCTTCCCGCCATGCGCGGATCGTCAAATCCGGCAATATGAGCCTCGGCGTCAACCTGCTCTCGGTGCTCGTACAGCAGGCAGCCCGCGCGCTCGATGCGGCGGGCTGGGACATCGAGGTGCTCGAGATGCACCACAAGCACAAGGTCGACGCGCCTTCCGGAACCGCGCTCCTTCTCGGCGAAGCGGCAGCGCGCGGGCGCGGCGTCGATCTCGCCTCCCATTCGGTGCGGGTGCGCGACGGCCATACCGGCGCACGCCAGACCGGGTCGATCGGCTTTGCCACGCTGCGCGGCGGCTCGGTGGTCGGCGAACACTCGATCATTCTCGCCGGCGAAGGCGAACTGGTGACGCTCAGCCACAGCGCCGGCGACCGCTCGATCTTTGCGCGCGGCGCGGTCAGGGCGGCGCTCTGGGCGCGCGACCAGAAACCCGGTCTCTATTCGATGCTCGACGTGCTCGGGCTGTCTTCTTCCATCTGACATCAATGCGGAGGATTTTCCGATGAGTGGTACCCTTGTGCTCGTGCGCCACGGCCAGAGCGAATGGAATTTGAAGAACCTGTTCACCGGCTGGAAGGACCCGGGCCTGACCGAGCTCGGCGTCCAGGAAGCCAATGCCGGCGGCAAGGCGCTTGCCGACTACGGCATCAAGTTCGACATCGCCTTCACCTCGGCGCTGTCGCGCGCCCAGAGGACCTGCCAGATCGTGCTCGACAATGTCGGCCAGCCGACCCTCGAGACGATCCGCGACGAAGCGCTCAACGAGCGCGACTACGGCGATCTCTCCGGCCTCAACAAGGACGACGCCCGCGCCAAGTGGGGCGAGGAGCAGGTGCATGTGTGGCGCCGCTCCTACGACGTTCCGCCGCCGGGTGGCGAGAGCCTGCGCGACACCGGCGCTCGCGTCTGGCCCTATTACATGACCGAGATCCTGCCTCGCGTCCTCAGGGGCGAGACAGTGCTGGTCGCGGCGCACGGCAATTCGCTGCGCGCGCTCGTCATGGTGCTCGACCGCCTGTCGAAGGAAGAGATCCTCAAGCTCAACCTCGCGACCGGCGTGCCGATGATCTACAAGCTCAAGGCCGACTCGACGGTCGCGTCGAAGGAAGTGCTCGGCGACATGTCGGGCGCGCACTGAGGCGCCCGTCCCCCATCAATTGGTGATGGTGAACTCGACGCGGTCAGCGGGAAACCGCGTGACCGCGTATTGGATCGGCAGGCCCTGCATGTCGGTGTTGAGCGCGCGGGTCACCAGCACGATCGCGCCGGGCGTCAGCGCCAGTTGCGCGACGTCGTCTGGCTCGGCATGGGTGGCGGAGACTTCCGTGACCGCCCGCAGATAGTCATCCACGCCGTATTCGCGCAATGCGCGGGTGACCGACCCCGTCCGGCGAAACGCTTCGTCGATCTGCTCGAACCGATCGGCGGGGAACCAGCTCGTCGAGCGCGACAGCGCGCGGCCGTCGGCCTTGCGCAAGACTTCGAGCCTGACGACCCGAGCCTGCGGTTCCAGCGCCAGCCATTTCGCCACGGCTGATCCGGCGGCCTCGACGGCCGACGATAGCAGCAATCCTTCCAGTCCCTTCGCCTGATCGCCGATACCCTCGGTGAAACGGGTGCGCCTGGCGATCGGGAAGGTGAACTTGTCCTTGCGGTCGATCATCGTGCCACGCCCCTGTACGGCGCGTACGATTCCCTCCTGGCCGAGCGCCGCCAGCGCGCTGCGCACCGTGTGACGATTGACCCCGAACTGCTCGGCAAGCTGCGTCTCGGGCGGCACCATGCCCGTCTGGTCAAAGTCGCCTTGCGCAATGGAGGCACGGATGCGGTCGGCGATCTGGCGCCACAGCGCTACGCCCTTTTGTCGTTCCATCGATTTCTGTTCAGTCATGTCACACGCTTGTCACGCCCGATTGCTAGCCATAGAGTAACTTGTATGGTTGTCTATATTACTAGACATTTTGAGGCCTGACAATGGAAGCTAGACTGGAAAACGCAGAAAACCAGAAACCCGAGCGCAAGCGCGTAGTCGATCTTCTGGCACGCGCCGAACTCCATGACCTGACCCGTGTGTGGGACGGCCTGCCGCAACAGCCCGAAATGCAGATGTTGCGCGGGCCGGAGATCGGGCTCGTCATGGTGCGCGGACGAATCGGTGGCGGCGGCGCGCCCTTCAACCTCGGCGAAGCCACTGTGAGCCGGGCGACCGTGCGGCTGGACAATGGACTCGTGGGCCATGGCCATGTGCTCGGCGCCAATCTGAAGCGCGCCAAACTGGCGGCCGTCTTCGACGCGCTCTGGCAGGACCCTCAGCATCGCGAAATCGTCGAGGCGCAGTTGTTGCAGCCGGTCGAGAGGCGGATTGCCGAAGACAAGCGAAAGAAATCGGAAGAAGTGGCCGCGACCCGCGTCGACTTCTTCACCATGGTGCGGGGAGAGGACTGATGAACCCGAAGATCGAAGCCCTGACCGGCGGTTTCGCCGAACCCGTACACCACGCCCAGAGCGTGTTTCGCATGATGATGGATTGCCTGTCGCGGCCCGGCACCGTTCAGTCCATCCTGCCGGAGGTCGAGCCGCCGAAGCCATTGGGCGTCGCTGCGGGGGCGATCGCGCTGACGCTGCTCGACCACGACACGCCGGTCTGGCTGACGCCCGGCCTCGCCAAGTCGGCGGTGGCGGAATGGATCGGCTTTCACACCGGCGCACCCCTCACCCGGGAAAAGTCGGAGGCGCGCTTCGCCTTTGCCGAGGCGGGCGCCTCGTTCTCCTCCTTCGGGCTCTTCGCCACCGGTACCCAGGAATATCCCGATCGCTCGACGACCATCGTGCTGGAAGTGACGAGTCTCGACAAGGGGCCGGCGCTGACGCTCTCGGGCCCCGGCATCCGGCACAGCGCGGCCATCGCTCCATTCGGCCTGCCCGAGATGTTCCTCAGGCAATGGGCCGACAATCGCGCCCATTTCCCGCGCGGCGTCGACGTCGTTCTGACGGCCGGGCACCAGATGCTCGGCCTGCCGCGCACCTGCAAGATCACGCCCAAGGAGGTTTGAGACCATGTATGTTGCCGTCAAGGGCGGGGAAGCCGCCATCGACAATGCACATCGACTGCTGGCCGACCGGCGGCGCGGCGACCGTTCGCTGCCGGCGCTGACCATTGACCAGATCGTCGAGCAGCTCGGCCTCGCCGTCGACCGCGTCATGGCGGAAGCCTCGCTGTTCGATCGGGCGCTCGCAGCGCTCGCCGTCAAGCAGGCCCGCGGCGACATGATCGAGGCGATCTTCCTGCTGCGCGCCTACCGCACCACCCTGCCCCGGTTCGGCTATAGCGTGCCGCTCGACACCGGCCGGATGCAGATCGACCGGCGGATTTCCGCGACCTACAAGGACCTGCCCGGCGGCCAGCTGCTGGGGCCGACCTTCGACTATACCCACCGTCTGCTCGACACCTCGCTGCTGGAAGACGGCGCGGTCGCCGAGCCGGCGCACAAGGAGCCGCTCGGCGAGGCGGTAATGCGCGTCTCGGAAATCCTGGCGGAAGAGGGACTGATCGAAGCGGACGGCGACCTGCCGGAGGACCATGTCGCCGGCGACATCACCCGCGAGCCGATCGAGTTTCCGATGGATCGCGACACGCGGCTGCAGGCGCTTGCCCGCGGCGACGAGGGTTTTCTGCTGGCGCTCGCCTATTCGACCCAGCGCGGCTACGGCCGCACCCATCCGTTCGTCGGCGAAATCCGCATCGGCGAAGTCGAAGTGGAGCTGGACGTTGCGGAGCTGGGTTTTGCCGTCTCTCTCGGCGACATCCGCGTCACCGAATGCCAGATGGTCAACCAGTTCAAGGGATCGGCCAAGGCGCCGCCGCAGTTTACGCGGGGCTATGGCCTGGTGTTTGGCCAGAGCGAGCGCAAGGCGATGGCCATGTCGCTCGTCGATCGGGCCCTGCGCGCCTCTGAGTTCGGCGAAGACATCGTCGCCCCGGCGCAGGACGAGGAATTCGTCATTTCACATTCCGACAATGTACAGGCGACCGGTTTCGTCGAACACCTGAAGCTGCCGCACTATGTCGACTTCCAGGCCGAGCTTGACCTCGTGCGCCGCATGCGCGGCGAGTTCGAAATGTCGCGCCGCAATGGCCAGGCCGAGGCGGCCGAATGACGAAATATCACTCAATCGCGGTTCTGCTCGTTGAACCAGTAAGCGCTGCCAACGGTCGAGGCGATCATGACCGTGACGATAATCGTGAGCATGACACTGATTTCCATATCCAGTACCTCCTTCTGATCCAGGACAACGCCCGATGACGCAGGAAGTTTCGCAGTATTCAGGTCTGGCGAGTTATAATTTCGCCTATCTGGACGAACAGACCAAGCGGATGATCCGCCGCGCGATCCTGAAGGCGATCGCCATTCCCGGCTACCAGGTGCCTTTCGCATCCCGTGAAATGCCCATGCCCTATGGCTGGGGCACGGGCGGCGTGCAGGTGACGGCCTCGATCATCGGCCAGGAAGACGTGCTCAAGGTCATCGACCAGGGCGCCGACGACACGACCAATGCCGTCTCCATCCGCGCTTTCTTCCAGAAGGTCGCCAATGTCGCCGTGACCACCCATACGAGGGACGCGACGATCATCCAGACCCGCCACCGTATCCCGGAAGAGAAGCTCCAGGAAAACCAGGTGCTGGTCTACCAGGTGCCGATCCCGGAACCCCTGCGCTTCCTCGAGCCGCGCGAGACCGAGACGCGCAAGATGCACGCGCTAGAGGAGTACGGCCTGATGCACGTCAAGCTTTACGAGGACATCGCCAAGAACGGCCGCATCGCCACGACCTATGCCTATCCGGTCAAGGTTGCCGGCCGCTATGTCATGGACCCCTCGCCGACACCGAAGTTCGACAATCCGAAGATGCACATGTCGGAAGCGCTGCAGCTGTTCGGCGCGGGCCGCGAGAAGCGCATCTACGCGGTTCCGCCGTTCACCGAAGTGGTGAGCCTCGATTTCGAGGATCATCCCTTCGAGATCCAGACTTTTGACAAGCCGTGCGCACTCTGCGGCGCCGAGCAGGTCTACCTCGACGAGGTCATTCTCGACGACAAGGGCGGACGCATGTTCGTCTGCTCCGACACCGATCACTGCGAGGAACGCCGCGAGCATGGCCATGTGGGTCATCTGGGCGTGGCAAAGGAGGCCGCCGAATGAGCGACACGCCGCTTCTCAAGGTCCGCGACCTTTCCAAATTCTACGGCAAGCGCATCGGCTGCGCCAATGTCGCCTTCGAGCTCTGGCCCGGCGAGGTGCTGGCGATCGTCGGCGAGTCGGGCTCCGGCAAGACGACCCTGCTCAACTGCCTGTCGACACGGCTGATGCCGACCACCGGCAGCGTCGAATACCATATGCGCGACGGCGGCTACCGAGACCTCTATCACATGAGCGAGGCCGAGCGGCGCTTCCTGATGCGCACCGACTGGGGCTTCGTCCACCAGAACCCGGCCGACGGCCTGCGCATGACGGTTTCGGCCGGCGCCAATGTCGGCGAGCGGCTGATGGCCATCGGGAACCGCCACTACGGCAATATCCGCAACACGGCCAGCGACTGGCTGGAACGGGTGGAGATCAGCACCGACCGCATCGACGACCAGCCGCGCGCCTTTTCCGGCGGCATGCGCCAGCGCCTGCAGATCGCCCGCAACCTGGTGACCGGCCCGCGCCTCGTCTTCATGGACGAGCCGACCGGCGGTCTCGACGTCTCGGTGCAGGCGCGCCTGCTCGACCTGGTGCGCGGCCTCGTCAACGATCTCGGCCTGTCGGCCATCGTCGTCACCCACGATCTCGCGGTGGCACGCCTGCTGTCGCACCGGATGATGGTGATGAAGGATGGCTACGTGATCGAGCAGGGTCTGACCGACCGCGTCCTCGACGACCCGCGCGAGCCCTATACCCAGCTGCTCGTCTCTTCGATCCTGCAAGTCTGAAGCTTTCAAGAGGAAATCCCCATGGCCACGCCCCTCGTCGTCTCGGAAGTCTCCAAGAGCTTCATCATGCATCTGCGCGACGGCCTCCGCCTGCCGGTGGTCGCCAATGTCTCCTTCTCGGTCGCCTCAGGCGAATGCGTCGTGCTCGGCGGACCGTCCGGCATCGGCAAGAGCTCGATCCTCAAGATGCTCTACGGCAATTATGCCGTGGATGCCGGCCAGATCCTGATCGAGCACAAGGATCGCATCATCGACATCGCCAGCGCCGATCCGCGCTCCGTGCTGGAAGTCCGCCGCGCTACGCTCGGTTACGTCAGCCAGTTCCTGCGCACAGTGCCGCGCGTCGCCACCATCGATGTGGTCGCCGAACCGCTGGTTGCGCGCGGCATTGCTGCAGAACAGGCGCGCGAGCGCGCCGCGGAACTCCTGGAAAAGCTCAACCTGCCGCGTGATCTCTGGCAGTTGCCGCCTGCCACCTTCTCCGGCGGCGAGCAGCAGCGCGTCAACATTGCCCGCGGCTTCATCACCGATCACCGCATCCTGCTGCTCGACGAACCGACGGCCTCGCTCGATGCCGCCAACCGCGCCGTCGTCGTCGAGATGATCCGCGCCAAGAAGGCGGCCGGCGTGGCACTGCTCGGCATCTTCCACGACGAGGAAGTGCGCGAGGCCGTCGCCGACCGCATTCTCGATGTCTCGCAGTTCTCGCCCCGGAAGGCCGCGGCATGACCCGGAAACTCGGGCTTGAGCCATACATCCACGAAAGCGCCCGCGTGTCGAACTCGACGCTCGGCCGGTATACCGAGGTTTCCGAGCGCTGCCGTCTCGAGGAGGTCGTCATGGGCGACTATTCCTACATCATGCAGGACGGCTCGGTGTGGTGTGCCGAGATCGGCAAGTTCGCCAATATCGCGGCTGCCGTGCGGATCAACGCCACCAACCACCCCACCTGGCGCGCGACGCTGCACCATTTCACCTATCGCGCCGCGGACTATTTCGAGGGCGCCGAGAACGATCACGACTTCTTCGAATGGCGCCGGGAAAACCGCGTCACGATCGGCCACGACGTTTGGATCGGCCATGGTGCAACCGTGCTGCCCGGCGTCGCGGTCGGCAATGGCGCGGTGATCGGCGCCGGCGCCGTCGTCTCGAAGGATGTCGCCCCCTACACGATCGTCGGCGGGGTTCCGGCCAGGCTGATCCGCGAACGCTTTGCGCCGGAGACGGCCGCCCGCATGGAAAGCCTCTCCTGGTGGGACTGGGACCACGACCGGCTGTTTGCCGCGCTCGCCGATTTCCGGGCACTGGAGGCTGAGGAATTCGTCGAGAAATATTCCTGATCGTCGTTTTTCTTCAAAGCCTTACACGATTTTATATTTCCTACACAAATCTGACATTCGTGCTTCATGGGTGCTCGCTAAAGCCTGTTCGACCCCATGGACATGACGTCGAAAGAACAGACATGAAATTCCAGCTGAAGAATGTCACCCGCAAGTTCGGCCAGCATCTCGCCGTCGATGGCGTGAATGTCGACATTGAACGGGGCGAGATGGTGGGCGTCATCGGCCGCTCCGGTGCCGGCAAGTCCACCCTGCTGAGGATGATCAACCGGCTGGTCGATCCGTCGTCCGGTTCGATCCATTTCGGCGACGTCGAGGTCTCGGCCCTCAAGGGTGCGGGCCTGCGCAACTGGCAGCGCGACTGCGCGATGATCTTCCAGCAGTTCAACCTGGTGCCGCGTCTCGACGTGTTGACCAATGTCCTGCTCGGCCGGCTCAACCATCGCCCGACCGCACTCAGCATCCTCAACATCTTCTCGCGCGAGGAGCGGATCATGGCGATCGCCGCGCTCGAGCGCCTCGGTATCGAGCAGACCGCTCTCCAGCCGGCGGGCACATTGTCCGGCGGCCAGCAGCAGCGCGTCGCGATCGCCCGCGCCCTGATGCAGGGGCCGAAGGTGGTGCTGGCCGACGAGCCGATCGCCTCGCTCGATCCGCTCAATGCCAAGATCGTCATGGATGCCCTGCGCGACATCAACGAGCGCGAAGGCATCACCGTCGTCACCAACCTGCACACGCTCGACACGGCGCGCAACTACTGCTCCCGCATCATCGGCATGGCGCAGGGCCGCGTCGTGTTCGACGGCACACCGGACCAGTTGACCGCCGATACGGTCCAGGAAATCTACGGCTCCGACAGCCATGGCGCCGGCATCGACGAGAGCATGACGTCGACGAGCATTCGAATCCCCGGCGCCGCGGCCTTGTCCGGCGCTCCCGCATCCCCCGGTTTCAGGACCCTGGCCGTCGCCGAAGCCTGAGATCACGACGATCGACCGCCCGCGTGAAGGGCACTTCATTGATCAGAAAAGGTTCCGGCCCGCCCGGACAACAGGAGAGAAACTCATGCTGAAGAAGACCCTTCTTGCCGCCGTGGCGCTCGTGTCGCTCGCAGGCGTCGCCGCTGCCGAAGACCTCAAGGAATTCCGCATCGGCATTCTCGGTGGCGAAAACGAAGCCGACCGCCTGCGCAACTTCCAGTGCATGACCGAAAAGCTGCCGTCCGTTCTCGGCGTCGAAAAGGTCTCGCTGTTCCCCGCCGCCGACTATGACGGCGTCGTCCAGGGCCTGCTCGGCGGCACGCTCGACTACGCCGAACTCGGCGCCTCGGCCTTCGCCAAGGTCTATCTCGCCAAGGCCGACGCCGTCGAGCCGATCCTGACCACCGTCCAGACCGACGGCTCGACCGGCTATTACTCGATCATGGTTGCCCGCAAGGACTCGGGCATCACCAAGCTCGAAGACATGAAGGGCAAGAAGCTCGGCTTCGCCGACCCGGATTCCACCTCCGGCTACCTCGTACCGCTGGTCACCCTTCCGGAAGCCGTCGGCGGCCCGGTCAAGGAATTCTTCGGCGAGACCGGCTTCGGCGGCGGCCATGAGAACCTCGTCCTCGAAGTCCTCAAGGGCACCTTCGTTGCCGGCACCACCTGGGGTTCGGGCGTTGGCGAGTTCAAGGACGGCTACACTTCGGGCAACCTGAAGAAGATGGTCGACAAGGGCATCCTGAACATGGACGACCTCGTCGAACTCTGGAAGTCCCCGCTGATCCCGAACGGCCCGATCGTCGTTCGCGCTTCGATGAACGAAGACATGAAGACCAAGTTCAAGACCTTCATGATGGAACTGCCGAAGTCTGACCCGGCCTGCTTCTCGGCCATCCAGGGCGGCGACTTCACCGGCTTCACCGAAGTCAACGTCGACTTCTACAAGCCGATCATCGACGCCCGCAAGGCCACCATCGGCGGCTGATCCGCAGCCATGAACAGGAAACGCCGGACGACTGCTCGTCCGGCGTTTTTCTTGGGGCGAGCCGGCTCGCCTGTCCTGCCGCAAGGGGAAAGACATGACGTTTTCGACAACGCCTTCGCTGGGCGAGAACGGTTCGCTCGTCGAGCGGCACTGGCAACAGCTCGCAGCGAAGCGGCGCCTCTATTCCCTCTTCGGCCTGGGGCTGTTTCTTGTCGTGGTCAGCGGCTCGCTCTGGTTCGCCAATGAGACCAATTCCGGCAAGTTCTTCGACCGTATCCCGTACTTCTTCGATTTCATCGAAGACCTCCTGCCGCGCGACGGCATGGAGGTTTTCCGCGCTCTTTTCGACCTGCCCTCGCCCTATGACGACGGCAGCATGAAATACAATTATCCGGAGGGCCGTCTCTACATCACCGAGACGCTCTACATACCCGAATACATTCACAAGATGGTCGAGACGGTCAACATCGCCATCCTGTCGACCCTGATCGGCCTGCTGATCGGCTTCTGCCTGTCGTTTCTCGCCGCCCGCAACATGATGACGAATCCGTGGATCCGCGGCACCGCCCGGCGCATCATGGAACTGCTGCGCGCCTTTCCCGAGGTCGTCATCGCCGGCTTCTTCCTGGCCGTCTTCTCGCTTGGGCCCATCCCCGCGATCATCGCCGTGTCGATCCACACGATCGGCGCGCTCGGCAAGATGTTCTTCGAGGTCATCGAGAATGCCGACATGAAACCGGATGAAGGGTTGAAGGCGGTTGGCGCCAACTGGTTCGAGCGCGTCTGGTTCGGCATGGTGCCGCAGGTGATGCCGAACTTCATGAGCTATTTCCTGCTGCGGCTCGAGATCAACGTGCGCGCCTCGACCATCATCGGCGCGGTCGGCGGCGGCGGCATCGGCGAGCTGCTTCGGCTTTCGATCGGCCAGGGCCATGAAGCCAAGACCCTGGCGATCGTGCTGCTGCTTCTGTGCACCATCATCGCCGTCGACCAGTTTTCCGCCTGGCTGCGCCGCAAGCTTGTCGGCGAGCAGGCCTTCCAGACCATCCAGTGAGGACCACGTCCATGCAAACCATGAACATGAACGAACTGGAGGCGATCGCCGCCCGCCATCCCGGCATCCTGCAGCGGTCCGTCTGGCAGCGTTTCAAGATCGGATTCATCGCCGGCGGCGTTATTCTCTATTTCGTCTTCGCCTGGTGGTTCTTTTCGATCGGCAAGGTCGTCTCCAACGCCAACTGGTCGATCGCCGGCTCCTACCTCGCCGACTGGGTGTCCTATGAAGTCCGCCCCGACATTTCGATCGCCGCCGATGGGGCGATGGAGATCACCTATCCCCGCTTCGACCCGCTCGGCCCCAATGCCAATCCGGACTGGCTGAAGGCCACGCGGGAAACCGTGAGCCGCACTGCCGCTGCATCTACCGCTCCCAGCGCCGCAGCCGCGGCACCGGCAAAGTCCTCGACTTTCAGCTTCATGGCACCGGCGGCGGCCACAGCCAAGGCAGACGCGAACGCACAGGAAGCGATCGCTCCGCAAGTTCGGCAGGAAGAGATCGTCACCCAGGCCCTGGTGGAGATGGGGACTGCCCGCACGGTCGAGATCATGCCCGACCGGGTCGTGCTGGTGCGGGACGGCGAGACGCTCATGCTGGATCTCGATGGAGCCCACGATACCGTCGATGCCACGACAACGCTTCCCGACTGGGCCGAACAGCGCCAGCCCGGGGCAAAGGTGGTCGCAAGCTTCGGCATGTCCGGCTGGGTCGAGGTCCAGGCGGACAAGGTCAAGATCCGCAAGCGCTTCTTCGGCTGGGAGAATTTCTTCTTCGACACCAATTCCGCATTTTTCGACAAGAGCCTCGGGGAAGTCGCAGGACTGGTCTTTTCCGGCGAACGCCTTGATCCGGGCCAAAGCAATCTCTCGCTCGCCTGGAACGATATACTCTACAACCCATCATGGCAGCACCTCGACGTCTGGACGAAGATGCTGCAGACCATCGTCATGGCGTTCATCGGCACGCTGTTCGCCTCGATCGTCGCGTTTCCGCTGTCCTTCATCGCCGCCCGCAACATCCTGCGCAACGGCTTCGTGAACCAGCTGACCAAGCGGTTCTTCGACTTTCAGCGCTCCGTGGACATGCTGATCTGGGCGCTGTTCTTCACCCGTGCCTTTGGTCCCGGACCACTCGCGGGCATGTCGGCGATCTTTTTCACCGACACCGGAACGCTCGGAAAACTCTATTCCGAGGCCCTGGAGAACATCGATGACAAGCAGCGCGAGGGCGTCAAGTCCGTCGGCGCTTCCCCGCTTGCCGTGCAGCGCTTCGGCGTGCTGCCGCAGGTGCTGCCGCTGTTTGCATCGCAGGCGTTGTATTTCTGGGAATCCAACACCCGCTCGGCCACCATCATCGGTGCCGTCGGCGCCGGCGGTATCGGCCTGAAGCTGTGGGAAGCGATGCGGACCAATTCCGACTGGGAGAATGTCGCCTATATGGTCGTGCTGATCCTGATCGTCGTCTTCGTCTTCGACGGCATCTCGAACGCGCTGCGCTCGCGCCTGATGGGAACGAAGCACTGATTTCGAAGGCCACACCCTTGCCGTATCATCAATCTGTCATGCTGTTCGGCTAGCGAGACCGACTTGCACCCCGCCCCGGAAACGTCATTGTGGCGGCGGCCAATCATACGAGGATCTCTCCCTTGCGCTATGCGCTCTATTTCACGCCCCCCGCCGACGATCTCCTGACCCGAAGTGCTGCGGCCTGGCTCGGCCGCGACGCCTTCTCCGGCGAGACCCTTGCGGTCGAGGAGACGGGACCCTTCCCGGCAGAGACGTTTGCCGCGCTGACCGAGGATCCCCGGCGCTACGGATTTCATGCGACGATCAAGGCGCCCTTCGAACTGGCCCAAGACCAGACCGAAGACATGCTGATCGAACGCTACCATGAATTCTGCGCCTCCCGTGCGGCCTTCGACATACCCTCGATCGTGGTCGGCCAGCTCGGTCCGTTCTTCGCGCTGATCCCCGCCGAGACGCACCCGCCGCTGCAGGACTTCGCCGCTGCGGTGGTCGAGGCCTTCGAACCATTTCGCGCACCGCTCAGCGAGGCCGACATCGCTCGGCGCAAGCCCGAGCGTCTCGGCGAGGCGCAGCGCGCGCATCTGCTGCGCTGGGGTTATCCTTACGTCATGGAGGAATTCCGCTTCCACATGACGCTGACCGGCCCGGTCGAGCCGACCCAGGCGGAGCCGATGCGCCAGCTCGCCGCCGCGCGCTTCGCCGCCTTCACCGACAAACCGCTCCGCATTTCCGGCCTCGCGCTCTTCGTCGAGCGGGAACGCGGCGCGCCCTTCACCGTCCACGCCTGGCAGCCGCTCACCGGCGCCTGAACCACCGAAAGTCGATCGCATGTCCGCCGAGACCATTCTTTCCAATGCCCGCATCGTTCTTGAAGACCAAGTCGTCGAAGGCTCCGTCCAGATCCGCGACGGCCGCATCGCCGACATTTCGGAAAGGTCGATGCGCTCCGGCGAGGATTTCGGCGGCGACTACCTGATCGCCGGCCTCGTCGAGCTGCACACCGACCACCTCGAATCGCACTATTCGCCGCGGCCGGGCGTGCGGTGGAACAAGACCTCGGCGATCCAGGCGCATGACGCCCAGGTGGCAACCGCCGGCATTACCACCGTGTTCGACTGCCTGCGCATGGGCTCGGACGAGGACGGCGGCTTCAGCCAGGGCGAGATGCGCGAGATGGCCGACGCCATCCAGGCGGCCGAGCGCGAGGACCGCCTGAGGGCGGAACATCTGATCCATCTGCGCTGCGAGGTTTCGGCCGCCGACGTGCTCGACCATTTCGCCGATTTCGAGACCGATCCCTATGTCCGTCTGGTCTCGCTCATGGACCATGCGCCGGGGCAGCGGCAGTTCCAGACGATGGAGCAGTACACGCTGTACTACAAGACGAAGCGCGGCCTGTCGGAAGAGGCCTTCGCCCATTTCGTCGCCCGCCGGCAGGAATCCTCGGCGAAATACGCAGGCCCCCACCGCGACGCGCTGGCACGCGTCTGTGCCGCGCGCGGCATCACGGTGGCGAGCCATGACGACGCGACCCTCGACCATGTCGAGGAGGCCAAGGGCTATGGTGTGCGGCTCGCCGAGTTTCCGACCAGCCTCGAGGCCGCGGATGCGTCGCACCAAGCCGGCATGAGCGTGCTGATGGGTGCGCCGAACGTGGTGCGCGGCAAGTCGCATTCCGGCAATATCGCCGCGCGCGATCTCGCCAGCCGCGGCGTGCTGGACGTGCTCTCCTCGGATTACGTGCCGCTCAGCCTGCTGCATGCACCCTTCGTGCTGGCGGATGATTTCGACGGCATCAGCCTGCCGCAGGCGCTCGCCATGGTCACCTCGACCCCGGCGCGGACCGTCGGCCTCGACGATCGCGGCCGGATCGCGCCCGGCCTGCGTGCCGATCTCGTTCGCGTGCGGCGCGACGACGGCGTTCCGGTGGTGCGGTCGGTCTGGCGCGAAGGGCGCAGGGTCGCCTGATGGACAACGATCCCGCAATAGCGCGAAAGAAGAGCAAGACCGGCACCATGGTGGCGGTCGTCGGCCCAAGCGGCGCCGGCAAGGACAGCCTCATCCATATCGCCATGACGCATTTTGCCGGACGTCCCGACGTGCACTTCGTCCAGCGGGTGATCACCCGGCCTGCAGACGCGGGCGGAGAGCAGCACCTCGGCGTCTCGCCCGAGGAGTTCAACGCCATGCGTGAACAGGGCGCGTTCGCGGTGGACTGGGATGCCCACGGCCTGAGCTACGGCATTCCGGCCTCGGTGCATGAAAAGCTGGCGCTCGGCCATCTGGTGATCGCCAACGGCTCGCGTTCGGCGCTGCCGCACTGGGCGAAGGCCTTTTCCTCGTTGCTGGTCATCAACGTCACGGCGTCGCCGGAAGTGCTCGCCGGACGGCTGGTCGCCCGCGGTCGTGAAAGCCGCGAGGAGATCCTCGAGCGGCTGAAGCGCGGTTCGCTGACCGTCGAGGGTGACTACGACGTGGTCGACATCGACAATAGCGGTGCGCTGGAAGAAGCGGGCGCGAGGTTCGTCTCGACGCTCGACACCGTCCTGGCGCGCTGCCCCGGCACCTGATCCCGGAGTCAGCCGGGCTCGCCGATACGCTCGACCGATGCAAGCAAAGCTGCGGCATGCGACAGCGCCGTCCCCGAGGCCTCGATCATCTGCGGCAGGATCAGCCATTCGAGCGTCCAGGCGCTGCCGGAGCGTTCCTGCTCGTGCACCAAGGCCTGATGCAAGCCGGCGACCTGGGTGGCGTTGTAGCGCGCCAGCGTCACCAGCACCTCGGCCAGAACCGGATTGCGCTTGTGCGGCATGGCCGAGGATCCGCCGCCGCCGGACAGCTCGATCTGATCGACACCGTTCTGCGCCATCAAGGCGATGTCCATGCCCATCTTGCCGAGTGCGCCGGTGATGCGCGACAGGAAGGATGCGAAGTCGGCGATCCGGTCGCGATCGGTATGGGGCACATGGGCCGGCACACCGAGACCCAGTTCCACCGCGAGCGCGCGCACAGGGCCGATGCTGTCCCCGAACTTTTCCGCCGTGCCGGCCGCGCCGGCCAGCGACAGGATGAGCATCCGTTCGGCCAAGGCGGGAAGCGCCGTCGCGAGATGGCTGATGCTACCGCGCCAGACGTCGAGCCTGTCGCCCACGGTGATCATGATGGCCGACTGCATGCGCGTGCGCGCCATCAGCGGTCGGCTTGCGAAGCGCTCGATGAGCGCTGCAAGCTGCTTGTCGACGGCGCCGAGCCGCCGTTGCAGCAGCGCAAGGACCGGTTTCAGCTTCAATGCCAGGGCGGTATCGATCACGTCCTGGGAAGTCGCGCCAAAATGCAGCGCCGACGCCGCCTCTCCGCCGATCGCTTCCCGCAGCTGGGCGATGAGATCCGGTACTGGGACGCCGTCCCTCAACACCGCTTCAGCCAAACGCTTGAGGTCCGGCCGAAAGCCACCGACCGCGGAGCCGATCGCATCCGCGTGCCGCGCGTCGATCAGTCCCTGCGAGGCTTCAACCCGGGCGAGCGCCACCTCGAAGGCGAGCATTGCGGCGATATCAGCCTCTTCCCCGAGCATCTCGGTGATCTCGGCATCGCCGAGCAGGCGGGCGTTGTAGGGCAGGAAGGTCAGGACCATGGATCAGACCCGCTCCAGGGCCACGGCAATACCCTGGCCGACGCCAATGCACATGGTCGACAGCGAATAACGGCCGCCGGTGAGCGACAGTTCGAGCGCCGCCGTGCCGGTGATGCGGGCGCCGGACATGCCGAGCGGGTGGCCAAGGGCGATCGCCCCGCCGTTCCGGTTGACCCGCGGATCGTCGTCGGCGATGCCGAGCAGTCGTAGCGTCGCCAGGCCCTGGGAGGCGAAGGCCTCGTTGAGTTCGATGACGTCGAACTGGTCCTGGCGCAGGCCGAGCCGGGCCATCAGCTTTTGTGAGGCCGGCGCGGGGCCGATGCCCATGATCCGCGGCGGCACACCGGCAACGGCACCGCCCAGCACCCGGGCGATCGGGGTCAGCCCGTGCTTGCGGGCAGCGGCTTCCGAGGCAACGATCAGTGCGGCAGCACCGTCATTGACGCCGGAGGCATTGCCGGCCGTCACCGTGCCGCCTTCCCGCTTGAACGGGGTGCCGAGCCTGGCGAGCGTCTCGATCGTGGTCGCGCGCGGATGCTCATCGCGATCGACGACCACGGCATCGCCCTTGCGCTGGGGAATAGTCACCGGAGTGATTTCCTTTGCCAGCCGCCCGTTGTGCTGGGCGGCCGAGGCCTTGGCCTGGGAGCGGACGGCAAAGGCGTCCTGGTCCTCACGGCTGACCTGATAGTCTGCGGCAACATTCTCGCCGGTCTCGGGCATCGAGTCGACGCCGTATTGCTTCTTCATCAGCGGATTGACGAAGCGCCAGCCGATGGTCGTGTCGTGGATCTCGGCATGGCGGGAAAAGGCTGTCTCGGCCTTGGGCATGACGAAGGGCGCGCGCGACATGCTTTCAACGCCCCCGGCGATCATCAGCTCCGCCTCGCCCGCCTTGATGGCGCGTGCCGCGGTGATCACGGCATCCATGCCCGAGCCGCACAGGCGATTGATCGTGGTTCCGCCGAGACTGACCGGCAGCCCGGCGAGCAGCAGCGACATGCGGGCGACGTTGCGATTGTCCTCGCCTGCCTGGTTGGCGCAACCGAAGATGACATCATCAACGGCCTCGAAATCGAGGCCGCCATGCCGGGCCATCAAGGCTTTCAGCGGCACAGCGCCGAGATCGTCTGCGCGCACCGACGAGAGCGAACCGCCGAACCGGCCGATCGGGGTGCGGACATAATCGCAGATGAAGGCTTCGGTCATCAGATCATCCTTGCAGTTCGGGTACGACGAGCTCGGCCACCGGACCGTCGACATGCAGCCCTGCGCCCGTCATCGCCTGAAGCTCCTCCATCGACATGCCGGCGAGCTTCTCGCGCACCACGAAGCGGCCCTTCACGATATCGATGACCGCGTGGCTCGTATAGACGCGCGTGATACAGCCGACACCGGTCAGCGGGAAGGCGCATTTCTCCACGAGCTTGGGTTCGCCCTTCTTCGTGACATGCTCGGTGATGACGAAGACCTGCTTTGCGCCATGCACGAGGTCCATCGCTCCGCCGACGGCGGGCACACCCTTGGAGCCGACGCGCCAATTGGCCAGATCGCCGTTCTGAGCCACCTGGTAGGCGCCGAGGATGGCGACGTCGAGGTGTCCGCCGCGGACCATGGCGAAGCTGTCGGCATGATGGAAGAAGGAGGCGCCGGGCTTCAGCGTCACGGCCTTCTTGCCGGCATTGATCAGGTCCCAGTCCTCTTCTCCGGGCGGTGGCGGCTCGCCGAAATTGAGGATGCCGTTTTCCGTATGGAAGATCGCCTCGCGGCCCGGAGGCTGGTAGCGGGCGACCATTTCGGGAAATCCGATGCCGAGATTGACATAGGCGCCGTCGGCAATGTCCTGGGCGGCACGCCAGGCGATCTGGGCGTTGGAAAGCTTGATGTCTTCGCGCGTGTCGATGGTCATACGTAGGCCACTCCGGCTCGAATGAGCTCTTCTTCCTGCTGCGGATGAGGGATCTCCACGACCGAATTCACGAAGATGCCCGGTGTGATGACATGTTCCGGATCGATGCCTCCGGCGGACACCAGCCTCGACACCTGGGCGATCGTCCTGGCGGCGGCCATGCACATCAGCGGATTGAAATTGCGACCGGCCTTGTTGTAGGTCAGGTTGCCATGGGTATCGCCGATCTCGCCCTTGACGATGGCAAAGTCGGCTTTCAGCCAGCGCTCCTGCACATAGGGACGGCCATCGAACTCGGCGATCGGCTTGCCCTCGGCGAGCTCCGTGCCGTAGGCGGTCGGCGTATAGAAAGCCGGAATGCCGGCACCACCCGCCCTGATCCGCTCGGCGAGCGTTCCCTGGGGGACAAGCTCGAGTTCGATCTCGCCGGCGAGATAGCGGTCGGTGAATGCCCGCGGATCGGACGAGCGCGGAAACGAGCAGACCATCTTGCGGACCATGCCCGCATCGATCATCGCGGCGATGCCGATGCGTCCGTTGCCGGCATTGTTGTTGATGACGGTCAGATCCTTTGGCCCCTTGTCGATCAGAGCATGGATCAGCTCGATCGGCGCGCCGGACCCGCCGAAGCCGCCGATCATCACGGTCGCTCCATCGCCGATATCGGCCACGGCCGCAGCCGCGTCTGAAACTGTCTTGTCCATGTGCACCTCCGTAGCGGCTCGGCGAGCCATGCCCGCCGACGACTTCGGCAAAAGAAGTAAGCGGACCAAGGCTCGACGGCAACCAGTTTGTGCGTTATATGATATTTGTTCGTATATCGCACATTTTGGAAGAGCAGACAGGGAAGCGGAATGATCAAGGAGCGCGACATCATGGGAGGCTTGATGAAGGGCCTCAAGGTGATCGAGGCCTTCAGCGCCGAGCGACCACGGCTGTCGATCACGGAAGCCGCCGAAGCCGCGGGCCTGGATCGCGCCACGACGCGCCGCTGCCTGCTGACGTTGTCCGAGATGGGCTACGC
>Ga0180012_1000004_pt1 | contig 153461 bp, 150 predicted proteins | sample KR11_S2_MetaG_FD_122243 | JGI IMG/M metagenome (GOLD analysis project Ga0180012, IMG submission 122243) | Groundwater microbial communities from the Olkiluoto Island deep subsurface site, Finland - KR11_S2_MetaG | ecosystem: Environmental > Aquatic > Deep subsurface > Groundwater | place...
CCTCCGGCGGGTTTCAGACCGGCTGCAAAGCGTTTGGCCGCGATGTGATCGCGGCGTTCGATTTGGCTCGGGCGAGCGGCGTGGGGTCCTCTTCTCCCCAGCGGGGAGAAGTGCCGAGCGAATGCGAGGCGATGAGGGGGCCAAGTGCGTCGACATCTGACGGCTTCGCCCCCCTCATCCGGCGCTACGCGCCACCTTCTCCCCGATGGGGAGAAGAGGGACCGAAACCGCTCGGCAGCGCCAAATCGCCCTGGCTCTTGACTGCTAGTCGTACCCAGCCAGCCTTTTTCCAATCAAACTGAACCGGTCGCCAAACAGGCGCACCACGATGTGGAGCAGCTTGGCGTCGAGGCCGATGCGCCACATGAGTTTTCGGCCGTGGGCGGCGCGCCAGACGGTTTCGGCGACGCGTTCCGGGGTGATCTTGACGCCGAGCTTCTCGATCGAGCGGGCCTTGACCTTGGCGTCGGTGACCATCGGCGTTGCGACATAGGCCACCGTGATGGCGCTCACCGTGATGTCGTGCTCGGCGAATTCGATGCTGAGCGCCTCGGTCAGACTGCGGACGAAGGCCTTGGAGGCGGCGTAGACGGCAAGCTCCGGCACGCCATATTCGGCCGAGGCCGAGCTCATGCTGATCAGGTGGGCGTCGGGCGTTCTCTTCAGCGCCGGGAAGGTGGCGCTCACCATGTTCAGGATGCCGTCGATATTGACCCTGTTGATCAGGGCATGATCCTCGGGCGCGATGTCGATATAGGGACCCATGCGCAGGATGCCGGCCGAAAGGAAGGCGACATCCAGGTAGCCGAGCGTCTGTTCGGTGAAGGCCTCGACCATGCGGATCGCCGCCTGGCGATCGGTGACGTCGCCGACGATCGGCACGATGCTGCCGGCCGGTGCCATGGCGGCGAGGCGTTCCAGGCTCGCGGCGTCGATGTCGGCTGCGCCGACCAGCCAGCCGCGCGACGAAAAGAGCAGGGCGGTCTTCAGACCGATGCCGGAGCCGGCGCCGGTGATGAGGATGGATTTCTTTCGCATCGGAACTCCTATCCGGCGTCGAGATTGGTGCGGGCGGCTGGACCGTCGGCGGCCGCCTGTGCGGGGATGTAACCGTCCAGCCAGGCCAGCATCGCTTCCGCCGCGTCCCGCCAGCGGTGCTCGACGGTGAGCATGTGCGAGCATTGCGGGATCAGGTGGGCCTCGGTCTTCAGCGCCCGCGCGGTGGCGCGAACGGTCCCTGCCGGGAAAAGCGCGTCGCGCTCGGCACCGAGCACGAAGCGCGGGACGTGATCGGGAAGGCGGCGGGTGACGCGCTGGAAGAGCATGCCGAGGAAGGCGAGATAGGATTCCGATCCGAGATGGTGGAGCAGGTGATCCATGTCGCGTGCCTTGGGCTCCCGCGAGAACAGCAGGCGCCGCGCCAGATCGCGGTCGGCGACGATCGGCTTGAGGTCGAAGGCGAGCGTGCAGGCGATGAGTTTGGCCGGGCTTTCGCGGATGACACGCCACAGCGCCGACCAGGCGCCCCAGGGCGGCACGGAGGCGAGAAGGGCGAGGCCGCGGACCGGATGGCGCGCGGCATAGTGCTGGGCGATCAGCCCGCCCATCGAATGGCCGACGACGACGGGGTTCGTCAGCGTGGCAGCGACCGCCGCGACGTCATCGACATAGCCATTGATCGTCGCCAGCCGCAGCCGGCCTTCGCTGTCGCCGTGGCCGCGCAGGTTCAGGGCCACGACATCGAAGCCGGCGGCGGCGAAGAAGGGCATGAAATGCTCCTCCCAATACCAGCTCGAGGACCATGCCCCATGGACGAAGAGAAGTTCGCCGCGCTTCTTCCCCTCGGCATCCATGCGGCGGAAAGCGAGGCGGCCGGCGGGACCGGCTATGGTCCCGGTGGTCAGGCGGCTCATTCGGCGGCCGCAAGCCGCGGCGTGACCAGACCCAGCCGCGCCGGCACCGGGGCCGAGCGGGCAAGGTCGGCTTTCAGCCGCTTGCGGAAGGCCATGTCATTGACCGTCACGGTGTGGCGCGGCGAGTTGACCTGATGGACGTCGGGATGGGCGAGTTCGTGGTCGATCAGCTGCGTCAGCGGCGCGCTCGGGCGCCACAGGCCGGCGAGATGGCGGGCCGCCAGCTTCGCCTGGAGTTCGGCGCCGGGCCAGATGCAGCCGAGCGGCTGGAACAGGCCGATGAAGTAGATGTTCTTCAGCTTCTCCGGCAGCATCTTCTGGTAGAGGCGCACCGGCGCCTTCGACAGGTCGATCACCGCCTTGTCGAGGAAGGGGTGGGTGATCTGGTAGCCGGTGCAGGCGACGATGACGTCGAACTCCTCCGACGTGCCGTCGACGAAATGCACGCGCTTGCCGTCGAGGCGCTGGATGTCGCACTTCGGTTCCACCTTGCCGTGGCGGATGGCGAGATAGAGGTCGGAATTGAGCGTCGGATGGGTCGCCATGATCCGATGATCCGGATCCGGCAGGCCGATGTCGCGGTTTTTGCCCTGCAGCAGGTTGAGCAGGAATTCGAGTCCCATCAGTTGCAGGCGCTTGGGCAGCCAGGTGAAGCGGTAGAACAGCTTGTCGACCGGTTGGCCGAGCATGAATTTCGGGATTAGATAATAGCCCCGCCGCCAGCTGATGGCGGTCCTGGCCGAGACGCGCGAGGTCTCCACCGCCACGTCGCAGGCCGAATTGCCGCCGCCGATGACGAGCACTCGCTGGCCGGCGAAGGGCGCGGCGCGCTTGTATTCGTGCGAATGCATCATCTTGCCGGTGAAGGTGCCGGGATAGTCGGGCATGCGCGGCGTGTGGTGATGGCCATTGCAGACGCACAGCGCGTCGAAGACTTCGGTCGTGACCGCCTCTTCGCCGGAACGGCGCCAGCTCACCGACCAGCGGTCGCCGGGCGCCGGCTCGCACTTGACGACTTCGGTCTCGAACCGCACCCGCTGATCGACGCCGAAAGTGTGCGCATAGTCCTCGAAGTATTTCGCCAGAACGCGGTGCGAGGGGTAGTCGGCGACATTGTCCGGCAGCGGGAAATCCTCGTAGGACGAGGTGTATTTCGAGCTGATGATGTGGGTGGTCTCGAAGACGCTCGAATGGCCGGTCGGATCGTCGAACCGCCAGTTGCCGCCGACACCCTGGCAGCGGTCGAAGCCGACGACCTCGAAGCCGAGATCGGTGAAATTCTTGATGGCCGCAATGCCGGCCGGGCCGGCGCCGATGACGGCGACGCGTTTTGATGACATGGGTTCCTCCTCCCAAAGTGTTCCCTGTAGCTGACGTTCGATAAAATTGACGCCTGTGTCAATTAGTAAATGACGCAGGCGTCATTTTTTGCCTGCGGCGCTATCGCGCGCCGCGCTCCCCTTCACGCCCGGCCGGGTTTGTGGGAAAAGTCCGGGGTGAGCGAATCGAAGCGTGACCAGAACAAGAAGGCGAACCGCGATGCCCTGCTGGCATCGGCGAGGGCCGTACTGTCGCAGCTCGGCTATGGCGCCGCCACGGTCAGGGACATCGTGCGGGGCAGCGGTCTCGCTCCGGGTTCCTTCTACAATTATTTCCACGACAAGGAGGCGGTGTTCGAGGCGCTGGTCGCCGAGATCATGCAGCCACTGGCCGAGAACCTGCGCCGCAGCCGGCGCGAGGCCGAAACGGTCGAGGCCTTTCTGCGCGCGCCCTTTGCGCTTGCGGCGGAAGTCGCGCTGAAGGATCCGGACAATGCGCTTCTGATCGCGCGCAACCAGACCATCTTCCGGCGGATCTTCTATTTGGCCGACAGCAAGACCGACATCCAGAAGGACCTGGAGAAAGACCTGCTCGACTGGACGGCGCTCGGCCGCATCAGGCCGCACGATGCCGCGCTGATGGCCGAGACGATGATCGCGCTCGGCGTCGATCTGGTGGTACAGGTTTCGCAGGCGCCCGAGACGGCCGAGGCCCGCATCTCCTTCCTCGTCTCGCTGTTCCACAATTCCCTCGAGCCAGTCGAAGGGCGGTAGAACGACCCTTCCGGGCGCTTTCGAGTGCCGCCGGGCGTCATGGCCTTTGACAAGAGGATCGACTTCGCCCATACCGGGGCCAACGACCGTCCGCGCATCGAACGCGGGCGGTTTTGCGTTTTCTACGGGCGAATTTCTGCAATTCGTTCGCATCTGCAAGGACAAGAAAAGTGATGACGGAACAGGGCAACGGCATCGTCGCGCGCCTCGCCTTCTGGGGCATTCCGCTGGCCTTCGGGGTCATGGGCCTGAAACTTGTCGCCTGGTGGGTTACGGGCTCGGTGGCGCTGCTGTCGGACGGGCTGGAATCGACCGTCAACGTGGTCGCCGCCTTCGTCGCCTTTTTCGTCATCCGCTATGCGCAGAAGCCGGCCGACGACGACCACCCCTATGGCCACCACAAGGCGGAATATCTCTCCGCCGTTCTGGAGGGCGTGCTGATCGTCGTCGCGGCCCTGCTGATCATCCGCGAGGCAGTGGGCGCGCTCGCCGACCCGCAGGTGCTCGAGGCGCCGGTGCTGGGCCTTGCGATCAACGGCCTGGCGGGCATCATCAACCTGATCTGGGCGCGGGCCCTGATCCGCATCGGCAAGACGCACCGGTCTCCCGCGCTCGCTGCCGACGGCCATCACATCATGTCGGACGTGGTGACTTCGGCAGGCGTGTTCCTCGGGCTGGTGCTGGTGGTCGCCACCGGATATGCGATCCTCGATCCGGTGCTCGCCATCCTCGTCGCCATCAACATCATATACCAGGGCTGGAAGGTCATCTCGCATTCGGTGGCGGGGTTGATGGACAAGGCGGTCGAGCCCGATGAAGAGGCGGCGATCAAGCAGGCGATCGCCGAAAATTCGGCCGGCTCTCTCGACGTGCACTATCTGCGCACGCGCCGCGGCGGCGCCGTCACCTTCGTCGCCTTCGACCTCGTCGTGCCCGGCGACATGCCGGTGCGCGAGGCACACCAGATCTGCGACCGGCTGGAGGCCGCCGTCAAGGCCGTGCTACCGGGCGGACGCGTGACCATCCATGTGGAACCCGAGAGCGAGGCGGCGCATGGCGTCCGGGTCGGTGTCGGGGTCAAAGCCAAGGAGCAGAACTCATGAGCATGACCGATGTCAGCGGGCTGTCGCAGCTCGGCCAGAATGTCGAAGCGCCGACCAGCCCGGAGAGCGCCGTGCTGGAGCGCGTGCCGAACGGCAATGCCGGCACCGACTATGTCGTGCGCTTCACCGCGCCGGAATTCACCTCGCTCTGCCCGATGACCGGGCAGCCGGATTTCGCCCACATCGTCATCGACTACATTCCCGGCGATTTTCTCGTCGAGTCCAAGTCGCTGAAACTCTTCCTGTTTTCCTTCCGCAACCATGGCGCCTTCCACGAGGACTGCTCGATCTACATCGCCAAGCGGCTAGTCGAGTTGCTCGATCCGAAATGGTTGAGAATCGGCGCCTACTGGTATCCGCGCGGCGGCATTCCGATCGACGTCTTCTGGCAGACCGGCGCACCGCCGGAGGGTGTCTGGCTGCCCGAACAGGGCGTGGCCACCTATCGCGGCCGCGGCTGACCGAGGCCCCAGGGACGATTCCTCAGGGATAACTGAGCGGGGCCGCTGCGTTAACGGATCGCAAACCTTACCGCGAAGCGCGCCGTTAAGGCGGATGTGCCATTTGTTGAGCATATGAACAGAGGCTCACATATCATGGCGATTCCCGGACTCCGTCGCGCGGCCGATATTTCCATCCTGAAGGTCGTCGCGGTCGCCATACTGGGCCTGGTGGTCCTGGCGACGGGAACCTTCGCCTTCCTCGTATGGTCGACCTGGAAGATCGACGCCGTATCGACCGCGCGGCAAACGCAGATGGCGCGCCACGTGATCGGCCGCTTCCGCTACCAGCTCGCCCATGATCAGGAAAGCGCCACCGTCTGGGACGACGCCGTGGTCAATGCCCGCGGCCATGGGACACCCGAAAGCCTGGAGTGGATCGACGCTAATCTCGGCGCGTGGATGCACAGCTATTTCGGCCACGACGCGGCCTATGTCGTCACGCCGGACGGCAAGCCCGTCTATGCCTTCGCAGACGGCGAGACCAAGGACACGAACAGCTACGCCTCGATCGAGACGACCACGGCGCCGATGCTCGGGCGATTGAACGCGGCGCTGCGCAAGGGCGAGCCGATCGGCATAGAGGAGGGGATCGACAGCCCCGGCGTCACCGATTTCCGCTTCCTCAACGGCCGGCCCGCCGTCGTCAGCCTCAAGCCGATCGTCAGCGACAGCGGCGAGATCGAACAGGTCCCGGGCGAGGAATTCGTCCATATCGCCATTCGCTATCTCGACGGTCCGTTCCTCAAGGAACTCGAGACCAAGTATGATTTCGCCAACATGCATTTCTCGCTTTCGGACGAAGCGGCGATCCACAAGACCAGCCTGCCGCTGGTGACCAACAGCGGCGGCATCATCGGCTATGTTGTCTGGCAGCCGTACCGGCCAGGCTTGGCCTTCCTGCAGTCGATCGCCCCGGCTCTGGTCATCATCCTTCTCTGCCTGGTTACCGTCGTCGGCATCTTCATCGGCATGCTCTACCGCCGCGCCATGGCCAATCGCGAGCAGGAGGAGCGCATCCGCTACCTCGCCAGCCATGATTCGCTGACCGGCCTGCTCAACCGTGCCGCCTTCGAGGCGCGGCTGGACGCGGCGCTGTCGGCGGCCGACGGCAGGCCCCCGCAGGTCGCCATCCTCTATCTCGACCTCGATCGCTTCAAGCCGATCAACGACACGCTGGGCCACCCCGCCGGCGACAGCGTCATCCGCGAAGTCGGCGCGCGCATCGGCAGGCTCCTGCCGCGGAACGCCTCGCTGTGCCGCGTCGGGGGCGACGAATTCAACATTCTGGTGCCTTATGACCAGGTCGACGCGATCGAGGCGCTCTGCGCGGCCATCGTGCACTCGGTCGGCGAGGCGATCGACATCGACGGCCAGAGCGTGTTCGTCGGCATATCGATCGGCGTGGCGCTCTCGCCCCTGCACGGGACGGAACGCGCCGAACTGACCCGCAAGGCGGACGTCGCGCTCTACAGCGCCAAGGCGAGCGGTCGCGGCTGCTATTCGATCTTCGGCCAGCATATGGATGCGCTGGTGCGCGAGCGGGCGGAGATCGAACGCGACCTGCGCCAGGCGTTGGCCGATCCCGGCCAATTCCAGGTGCTCTACCAGCCCAAATATTTCGCCGGGACCGGCCAGGTGGGAAGCGTCGAGGCGCTGGTGCGCTGGCAGCATCCGACCCGCGGCCTGATCTCCCCCGTCTATTTCGTGCCGATCGCCGAGGAGTGCGGGCTGATCCGCGAGCTCGGACGCCTGGTGCTCGAAGTCTCCTGCCGGGCCGCCGCGCTCTGGCCGATCGACAATATCGCCGTCAACGTCTCGGCCGTGCAGCTGCGCGACAGCGCCTTTGCCATCGAGGTCATGGCCATCCTCGCCACCACCGGGCTTTCGCCGCACAAGCTGGAGCTCGAAGTGACGGAGACGGCGTGGATGGACAGTTCCGACAGCTGTGCCGCCAATATCCGCGCTCTGCGGGCCGCCGGCATCCATATCGCGCTCGACGATTTCGGCACCGGTTTCTCGACTTTCGGCCGTCTGCACGAGACCGAGGTCGACCATATCAAGATCGACAAGATGTTCATCGACGGCCTGGGTAAGGATCGTGGCGACGAGGCGATCATCCAGGCGATCGTCGAGCTGGCGCGGGCCAAGGGCCTCAAGACCACGGCCGAAGGCGTCGAGACCAAGGAGCAGAACGAATTTCTGACCCGCATCGGCTGCGACGAGCTGCAGGGCTTCCTGTTCGCCATGCCGATGACAGAGCAGGATGTCGGCGTGCTTCTGTCCGGGCGGGCCCAGATGACGCCGCGGCTGTCCGTCGTCTAGCGTTGTCGCCGATCGGTTGGACAAAGAAAATCGGCGGGTGAAGACCCGCCGATCGCATTTTTCCCGAATTGATTTGTGCCGGATCAGCCGAGCACGAGGGCCGCACCGCCGACTGCGGTCGCCACGCCGAGCAGGCGGGTGACGAGCGGACCCATGCGGCCGAGTGCGATGCCAAGGCCGACGCCGGCGGCATGAAGGGCAGCGGTGGCGACGAGGAAGCCGAGGCCGAACTGGATTGCGCCGGCAGCGCCGAGTTCGCCGCCATGGGCATGGCCGTGGAACAGGGCGAAGAGGCCGACGACGGCGGCAGAGGCTGCGACCGGCAGGCGCGCGGCGGTTGCGACCAGAAGGCCGAGGCCGATGACCGAGGCGAGGATGGCCGGCTCGACGAACGGGATTTCAATGCCGGAGACGGCGAGCAGGAAGCCCAGCGCCATGGTGCCGACGAAGGCGGCCGGCACGGCGAAAAGGGCGCGTCCACCGATCTGCGAGGCCCAGAGACCGACGGCCACCATGGCCAGGATATGGTCGGCGCCCGAGAGCGGATGGGAAAGACCCGCCATCAGCGAGCCATGCTCGGCCGGATCCAGATGGGCGAAGGCGGGGGCGGTGGCAGCGGCGAAAATTGCCGCGGTGATCGAAAGGCGTTTGAACATGCTTGTCCCTCTATTTGGTCGACACGGCGCCCGGAAATCAGTCGCGCCGGCCTTCGGCTATATCGCACGGCGAAGATTATCGTAAGCGCTTTGTCGCTGTCTACGGCAAAGCCGGAGAAAGGGCTGTCCCCAAAGCGGCGTCGGACCTGCCGGAAACGCGGCGGTCACGGACAAAGGAAAACCCTCCGCGCACGGGGCGCGGAGGGTGATTCGCGAAGTCATCCAGCCGATGCTATTTCTGCGGATGGGCGTTCAGCACTTCGGCGCAACGCGAGAAGCTCAGGCCTTCGCCATCGGTGTCGTTGGTCGCGCGGATGGCGACGATTCGGTCCGACGGGTCGGCGGTGATCTGCAGCTCGCAGAACAGCTCCTCGTAACGCGGCGGGGCGATCATCTGCGGCTGGGGCGCGTAGCCGCCGCCGAGCGTGGTGGTCTTGGTCACCGTCACGCCGGGCTTCGCCTCGCGGGTCACGGTGCGCGTCGTGGTCTGCACCGGTTCAGGCGTGGAATATTGCGGCGGGATATAGCGGGTCTTGTCGCCGCCGCGCCAGGTGTAGAGGATGTTGCCGCTGCCCATCGGAAACTCCGAGATCGGCGGGCCGTACTGGGTGAAGAACAGCTCGGCCGGCTGGCCGATCCAGCGCGACTGGATGACGGTATTGGCTTCCTCGGTGGTGGTGCAGCCGGCAAGCAGCGCGGCGGCCAGGGCCGCGACGGCGGCAAAACGAATCTTCATGTCTGATCTTCCCCTCGAAATCAGCAGCCGGGCCGTGCACCGCCCCGTTCGGGAGAGCCAGGAACCGCGGCGAATTAAATGCGGCTCTGCCGCCCCGTGACCCCGAAGCGCACATCCCGATCGGTCGATACGTTAAGAGGCCTGCATTCCCCGAGACAATAGCGCGGCGGGTATGCACCCAAATTTGGTCCGGTTTTCCCCACCGGCGTTTCGCTGCGGCAGGTTCCGGCCGGCTTTGCGCTTGCTCGCGTCAAGCGCGGCCCCATATTGAGGGCAGGAGACCCGCCTGTTCGGCGGGCGAACGACAATCCGGAGCGATGGCCGTGTTTGCATTCGACAACAGTTACCAGCGTCTGCCGGAGCGGTTCTACCGCCCCGCCAGCCCGGCCGCCGCCCGTGCGCCGCGGCTGATCCGCTTCAACGAGACGCTGGCCGAAGAACTCAACCTCGATTTCGCCGGGGCGAGCGACGAACAACTGGCGGCGATCTTTTCCGGCAACAGCCTGCCCGAAGGGGCGGCGGCGATCGCCATGGCCTATGCCGGCCACCAGTTCGGCAATTTCGTGCCGCAGCTTGGCGACGGCCGGGCGATCCTGATGGGCGAGGTGGTCGACCGGGACGGCAAGCGCCGCGACATCCAGCTCAAGGGGGCGGGCGTCACACCCTTTTCACGCAATGGCGACGGGCGCGCGGCGCTCGGGCCAGTGCTGCGCGAATATCTGATTTCCGAAGCCATGCAGGCGCTCGGCATTCCGACCACCCGGGCGCTCGCCGCGGTGCTGACCGGCGAGGCAGTGCACCGCGAGACGAAGCTGCCCGGTGCGGTGCTGACGCGTGTGGCGTCGAGCCATATCCGCATCGGCACCTTCCAGTTCTTTGCGGCGCGCGGCGATGACGAGGCGATCAGGACGCTCGCCGACCACGTGATTTCCCGCCACTATCCGGAGCTGGAAGGCGTGGAGCAGCCCTATCTGGCGCTCGTCAACGCGGTGGCGGCGCGTCAGGCGGATCTCGTGGCCCGCTGGCTGTCGGTCGGCTTCATCCACGGCGTGATGAACACCGACAACATGGCGGTCTCGGGCGAGACGATCGATTTCGGCCCCTGCGCCTTTCTCGACGAATATGATCCGCGCAAGGTGTTCTCCTCGATCGACCAGCGCGGGCGCTATGCCTATGCCAACCAGCCGGGGATCGCCCAGTGGAACCTCGCGCGTTTCGCCGAGACGCTGCTGCCGCTGTTGACATCGAGCGAGGAGGAGAGCGTTGCGGCGGCCAATGCCGCGCTGGCGGACTTCGGCCGGCTGTTCCAGGCACGCTGGCAGGAGTTGTTCCGCGCCAAGCTGGGCATTGCCGGCGAGGCGGAGGGCGACCTCGATCTCGTCAACAGCCTGCTGAAGCTGATGCAGGACGGCGAAGCGGACTTTACACGGACCTTCCGTGCGCTCGGCAAGGTCGTCGGCGGCGCGGACGATCCCGTCCTTGAGTCCGAATTCGCCGATCCGATCGGCGTCGGCGACTGGCTCCGGCGCTGGCGCCTGCGCCGCGAGGGCGATCCTCGCACGATGGGCGAGCGGCAGGCGGCGATGGAGGCCGTCAATCCGGCGGTCATCCCACGCAATCACCGCGTCGAGGAAGCGATTCAGGCTGGCCTTGCCGGCGACTTCACCGTCTTCGAGCGGCTGCACGCGGCTCTGCAGAACCCCTATGCGGAAATCCCCGAATTTGCCGCCTATAAGGAAAAGCCGGCGGTCGAGGAACGAGTCGAGCGAACCTTCTGCGGAACGTGAGGCAGGGTGGCTAGCGGGGCCTGCGTTCGGCTGAAATCCGGGCGAGGTCGCGGGCAGGGGGCAGGCCGAAGAGGCGGGCATATTCCCGGCTGAACTGGTTGGGGCTCTCGTAGCCGACGCCGTAGGCGACGGAGGTGGCGGTCGCTTCGCCGGCGATGAGCAGGGAGCGCGCCTTCAGGAGCCTGAGGCGCTTCTGGTATTGCAGCGGGCTCAGCGCGGTGACCGCCTTGAAATGGCGGTGGAAGGCGGAAACGCTGAGCGCGGCCATGTCGGCCAATGTCTCCACCTTCAGCGGTTCGGCGAAGTTCCGGCGGATCCAGTGGATCGTGACGGCGATCCGCGCCAGTGCCGTGCCGGGGCTGGCCATGTCGCGCAGCATCCAGCCATGCGGTCCCTGCAGCACGCGGGAGAGGATCTCCCGTTCATAGGCCGGGGCGAGGGCGGCGATGTCCTCGGGACGATCCATCAGCCGCAGCATGCGAAGCCAGGCATCGAGCAGTTCGCCGGTGACGGGCGCGACCGAGAAGGCGCCATCCTGGACGCTGCCTGAAGCAGGTTTGGGCAGATCCGCCAGAAGCGTGGCGACGAGGGCGGGATCGAGCGTCAGCGCCACCGAAAGATAGGGGGCGCCGGAGGCCGAAGCATGGACCGCGCCCGCCGCCGGCAGATCGACCGACATGACGAAGTAGGTGGCGGGGTCGTAGTGGAAGCTGCGCTCGCCCACCGTGATCGTCTTGCCGCCCTGCAGAACGAGGTTGACCATCGGCTCGTAGACCGCCGTCAGCTCATGCTCCGGAATGGCGCCCCGGACCATGGCGACGCGCGGAATCCCGGTTTCCGTCCGCCGGTTCTCGGCACGCGAGCCCAGTCTTCGCAGTTCCTGCAGCTGTTCTTCCATGAGTGGCGATCTTGCAGAGACCTGGCGCGACCGCAAGCCGAAAGCAGGAATAGGCAAGTTTCGAAGAGGATCGGGCGCGCGGGGCAAGGCCTCGCCGGCTAGACCTGCGCCATCAACGCAACGGAGCCATTTTCCATGAAAATCGTCATCATCACCGGCGGAAGCCGCGGCATCGGCGCCGGCACCGCCGTCCAATGCGCCAGGCGCGGCATGGGCGTCATCCTCACCTATAACAGCCAGCCGGACGCTGCCCAGACGGTGGTCCGCGACATCGCGTTCGAGGGCGGCAAAGCCGTGGCGCTGAAGCTCGACGTGACGGACAGTGCATCCTTTCCCGCCTTCCGTCAGGCAGTCAGCGCCGCTCTGCAAACCGTCTGGGGCCGCACGGACTTCGACGGCCTGGTCAACAATGCCGGCTACGGCCTGTTCAACCCGATCGCGATCGTGACGGAAGAACAGTTCCACGGGCTGTTCAACATCCACCTCAAGGGCCCGTTCTTCCTGACGCAGGCGCTGTTGACGCTGATCCGCGACGGCGGGCAGATCGTCAACGTGACCAGCGCCACGACCCGCGTCGCAACCGCCGGCGTCGCACCCTATGCCGCCTTCAAGGGCGGGCTGGAGGTGCTGACCCGCTACATGGCCAAGGAGTTCGGCGAGCGCCGCATCCGCGCCAATGCGGTCTCGCCGGGGGCGATCCGCACCGAGCTCGGCGGCGGGATCGACGACGCCTTCGAGGCGCTGCTGGCGTCGCAGACGGCGCTCGGGCGGATCGGCGAACCGGATGATGTCGGGCGGGTCATCGCCGGCCTTCTGTCGGACGAAGCGGGCTGGATCAATGCCCAGTCGATCGAGGTCTCCGGCGGCTACATGATCTGAGCGGAGAGGGCGTCGGGCGCGCGCCGATCAAGGGTGCGCGCCGCCCGACCGGAACAAATGGCGGGGGTGGCGATTGTCTCCCGGCAACCCGTGACGGAGGACCGACGATGACGATCATGACATTGCCAGAGCTGTCGAAGAAGATGCAGAAGATCGACTTCTGCATGATGTGTACCCTAGGCTCGACGGGGGCGATCTCCACCCGGCCGATGAGCAATAATGGCGATGTGGACTATGACGGAGATACCTGGCTGTTTTCCTACAGGGATACCCGCAAGGTAAAGGACATCGCTGCCGATCCCCGGGTCACTCTCACCTTCTCCGCTCCGCCGAGCCTGCTTGGCAAACCCGGCATCTTCATCGCGCTGGAAGGAAAGGCGTCGCTGATAGACGACAAGGAAACATTCAAGGCCCACTGGAACGACAGTCTCGATCGCTGGTTTCCTGAAGGGGTCGATACGCCCGGCTTGGTCCTGATCCAGGTGCATGCGGATCTCGCCCATTACTGGGACGGCGAGGATGCGGGCACGATCCGCCTGTAGCATTGCGTCGGTTACAGTGTTGAGGCTTTGCTTCAGCCGATGTCGCAAATCGGCATGGCGCCGCGAAATCGCCGGTGCGCGCTGGTCGTACAGCGTGGCGACCGTGTCGCATTGAGAATGTGGTGACGCGTCCGGCCGCCCTAAAATCCCTGTCAAACATCAAACAGGATTTTGAGGCTATGGCAGAGTTTCCGCAAAAGGCGAAGGTCGTCATCATCGGGCTGGGCGGCATTGTGGGCGCTTCGATCGCCCATCACCTGATCGAGCGCGGCTGGGACGACATCGTCGGCATCGACAAGTCGGGCATTCCGACCGACATCGGCTCCACCGCCCACGCCTCCGACTTCTGCTACACCACCAGCCACGATTTCCTGTCGGTCTGGACGACGCAGTATTCGATCGATTTCTACGAGAGGATGGGCCACTACGCCCGCATCGGCGGCCTGGAGGTGGCGCGCGCCGGCGACGACGCGTGGATGGAGGAGATCAAGCGCAAGCTCAGCTCCGCCAAGGCGTTCGGCACCCGCGCTCATTACGTCAGCCCCTCCGAGATCAAGGAGAAGTTCCCGCTGATCCAGGAGGACATGGTGATGGGTGGCCTGTTCGATCCGGACGCGGGCCTCGTCATCCCGCGCTCGCAGACCGTGGCCGGCAAGCTGGTCGACCAGGCGGAAAAGACCGGCAAGCTTCTGGCCTTCGCCAATACGCCGGCCCAGTCGCTGATCGTCGAGGGCGGCCGCATCAAGGGCGTCGTTACCCATCGCGGCACGATCATGGCCGATCACGTCATCGTCTGCGCCGGCATCTGGGGGCGGCTGATCGCCGAAATGGTCGGCGAGGACCTGCCGGTCATGCCGATCGACCATCCGCTGACCTTCTTCGGCCCCTATAACGAGTTCGAAGGCACCGGCAAGGAAATCGGCTGGCCGCTTCTGCGCGACCAGGGCAATTCCGCCTATATGCGCGACACCGGCGATCCGAAGACGGCCGAGGGCGGGCAGATCGAGTGGGGCTATTACGAGACCACCAACCCGCGCCTCTGCCATCCTCGCGAACTCTTGGAAAAGCACGAGGCACGCCTGTCGCCGTCGCAGCGCGACCTCGAGATGGAGCAGATCCTCGAGCCGCTCGAACGCGCCATGGAGCTCACCCCGATTCTCGGTGAACTCGGCTACAACGAGGGTCACAGCTTCAACGGCTTGCTGCAGGTCACCTCGGACGGCGGCCCGTCCTGCGGCGAGAGCCAGAAGGTGCGCGGCCTCTGGTACTGCGTCGCCATCTGGGTCAAGGACGGCCCTGGTTATGGCAAGCTGATCGCCGACTGGATGACCGACGGCCGCACCGAGATCGACCACAACCGCATCGATTATTCGCGCTTCTACCCGAATCAGCTGGAAGAGAAGTTCATCGAAGGCCGCAGCTTCGAGGCCGCGCAAAAAGTCTATTTCCCCGCCGTGCATCCGCGCGAGCCCTATGGCAACGGCCGCAATGTCCGCCACTCGCCGTTCTACGAGCGCGAAAAGGAATTGGGCGGCTATTTCATGGAACTGGGCGGCTGGGAGCGCGCCCATGGCTATGCCGCCAACGAGCACCTCCTGGAAAAATACGGCGATCGCGTGCCGGTGCGCGCCAATGAATGGGACAACCGCCACTTCTGGCGCGTGTCGAATGCCGAGCATCTGGCGATGAGCGAGGATTGCGGCATCGTCAACCTCAGCCACTTCGCCATGTACGACATCGAGGGGCCGGACCATGTGGCGCTGCTCGAATGGCTGTGCGCCGCCAAGATCGGCGGCGACGGCAATGTCGGCAAGGGCATCTACACCCACTTCCTCGACGACGAGGGCATGGTGCGCGCCGACTTCACCGTCATCCGCATGGCCGACCGCTGCCGCCTGATCGACGGGGCCGACGCCGGCCCGCGCGACTTCCACTACATGAAGCGCGTCGCCCAGGATAAGGGTTTCGACGTCACGATCACCGACGTCACGGAAAAATACGTCACGATCGGTATCTGGGGCCCGAACGCCCGCGACACGCTGAAGAAGGTCGTCGCCGATCCGGCCGGGCTCGATCCGGAGAACTTTGCCTTCGCCGCCATCAAGCCGATCGAGATATCAGGCAAACCGGTCACCGCCTTCCGCATTTCCTATGTCGGCGAGCAGGGCTGGGAACTGCACATGAAATACGACGATGCGCTGGCCGTCTGGGACGCGTTGCGCGCCACCGGCGTCATGGCATTCGGCGTCGAGACCTATGCCAATTCGCGCCGCATGGAAAAGAGCCTGCGCCTGCAGAACGCCGATCTGCTCACCCAGTACAACCTGATCGAAGCGGACCTCGCCCGCCCGAAGGTCAAGGAAGCCGACTTCCGCGGCAAGGCCAAGCACCTGGAATACAAGGCGCGGGACCACCAGCCGGCCATGCTCTGCACGCTTGTCATGACCGACAATGTCGACGCCAAGGGCGTCGCCCGTTATCCGGTCGGCACGCTGCCGGTCATGGACCCGGAAACCAGCGAGACCCTGGTCGACAGCCTCGGCCGCCGCTCCTACACCACCTCGATCGCCTTCGGCCCGACCATCGGCAAGAACATCGCGCTGGCGTATCTGCCTTGGGATTATTGCCAGGTGGGCCGGAAGCTCAACGTCGAGTATTTCTCCGAGACCTATCCGGTCGAGGTCGTCGCCGTGGGCTACAAGCCGCTGTATGATGCGGAGAATTTGAAGCCGCGGAGCTGATCAGCCGTCTGATCCCTGCAAGAATTGGAACCCGTCGGTCGAAAGGCCGGCGGGTTTTTTGTTGTGCCATCCAGTAGCGTGTGACGGCTTGGTCTTTCTTCGGCGAACTGGACTTTCTAATTTTGGCTGTGTTTACTTCTCCTGCGAGAAGGAGACGTGCAATGGGGCTGCTGTCATCTCTTTTTGGTTCACCGAAGAAGCTGAAACGACAGAACTTCGTCGTCTGGAAAGATGGTTCCTTCCCGATGGAGGTTGTGGGAGAGAGCAACTATCAGGACGCCTTGAAGCGGATTTGCGGAGGCTTCAGCCGCCAAGGTCACGACAAAGTGGTTGAGGCGCGCCTAGAGTTGGAGCCTACCAATCCGCACGACGACAACGCCGTTCGGATCACCATCTCCGGTCTCACAGTGGGATACTTGCCACGCGCTCAAGCCGAAAGGGTAGCCTCGTTCATGCGTTCGAACGGATTCAATCTTTTGGTTTGCGATGCGCTGATCAATGGGGGATGGCGAACCAATCAGCACGATAGCGGATTTTTTGGTGTTCGACTGGGTGTCCCCAATAGAGGAGCAATTGAGGTCCGGCAGCGTTGATGGCCGGCAATAGTAGGTTCGTGTCTGCGCCTACTACGCCCTGTCGTCAGCCGTGAATTTGCATTATTGTATTCCGTAGGATACGTATATGGATATCCGCAGACATCCGATGTTCGATCGCTGGATGCGCTCCCTTCGAGACGGGCGTGCGGTCTCGAAGATCCTGCTGAGGATCGAGCGGATTGCCGATGGCAACTTCGGCGATCACAAGAGTGTCGGGGGCGGTGTGCATGAACTGCGGATCGATCACGGTCCAGGCTACAGGGTCTACTATGTACAGCGTGGTTCACTAGTGGTGATCCTCCTGTGCGGCGGCGACAAGGGCGGCCAAGCACGAGACATCGAAACAGCGAAGAGGCTGGCAACGGAATTGAAGGATTGGCCCAATGACCTCCATTAGGGACATGCCCCGCTTCGATGCGGCCGACTATCTCGCCACGCCGTAAGCTCGCGCCGACTACATGGCCGCAGCACTGGAGGAGGGGGATGCCTCCGAAATCCGCCGGGCGCTCAACACCGTTGCGCGTTCGCTCGGCATGACGGCGATAGCCGAAGAGGCAGGACTTGGGCGTGAGAGCCTCTACAAGGCGCTCGGAGAGAACGGCAATCCGGAATTCGCCACCGTGCTCAAGCTGATGAAAGCCATGGGGCTGAAACTCTCGGCGCTGCCGATCGACAAGGAATAGGGACGGGGCGCGCAGATCCTCGGGACAGGCCCGAGGGTGGACTACCTTTTGCGGCGTCTCATGCGGGTCTCGTGGCTTGGCCATCGAGGTCTATGCGCCAACGCGGCGTAACGGCAGCCCCGCCTGCGTCCCCTTACCTTCGCGCAGCGGCCAGCTTCAGGAAGCCGAGCATCAGGGCGCCGGCGATCAGGCCCCAGAAGGCGCCGGAGATGCCGGCGAAGGAGACGCCTGACGCCGTGATGAGGAAGGTGACGGCCGCCGCCTCGCGGGTCTCGGGTTCCTTGAAGGCGGCCACCGCCGAGCCGGAGAAGGCGCCGATCAGGGCGAGCCCGGCGACCGCCTGGATGAGGATCGGCGGCGCGAGCGAGACGAAGGCGGTGACGGCGCCGGCGAGAAGGCCGAGCACGATGTAACCGACGCCGCCAATGATCGCCGCCCAGTAGCGCCTCTTCGGATCGGGATGGGCGTCCTCGCCGGCGCACATGGCGGCGGTGATCGCTGCGAGGTTGACGGCATGGCCGCCGAAGGGGGCGGAAAGCAGGGAGAAGAGGCCGGTCACGGCAAACAGCGGCCCGGGATTGGGATTGTAGTGGTTGACCTTCAGCACGGCGATGCCGGGAATGTTCTGCGAGGCCATGGTGACGATGAACAGCGGCAGGGCGATCGAGACCAGCGCCGGCAGGGTGATGACCGGGGCGACGAGTTCCACCGGCGGCGCCAGCGACTGCGCCCAGGTGGCCATGGCGCCCTCCGGCAGTTCGACGCCGAACACCATGACGATGACGAAGGCGAGCAACGCCGCCGGCACCGCATAGAGCCGCTTGAAGGCGAGCACTGCCGCCCAGGCGACGAGGATTGGCAGACCGAGTTTCGGGTCGAAGGCAATCGCCTTGAACGGGGCAAAGCAGAGACCGAGGATGACGCCCGACAGCATGGCATTGGCGAGCGGCGCCGGGATCGCCGCGACCGCCCGGCCGAGCGGCCGGAACAGACCGGCGATGACGATCAGCACCGCACAGACGAGGAAGGCGCCGACCGCGGCGGCAAAGCCGCCCTCGACCGTGCCGGCGGTCGCCAGCAGTGCCGCCCCCGGCGTCGACCAGGCGATCGACACCGGCAGCTTGGTCCAGGCGCTCAGGACGATGGCGCAGAGGCCCATGGCGACCGACAGCGCCATCAGGCCGGACGCTGCCTCGTAATCCGTCGCGCCGACTGCCTTCAGCCCCTGCAGCACCACGGCAAAGGAGCTGGCGAAACCGACGAAGGCGGTCAGGCAGCCCATGAAAAAGCTTTGGAACGAAAGGTCTTTGAACATGGCGGGACTCGGCAATGAATGAAGCGAAGGCGCCAACCAACACCAAGGAACGACCGTTTGGCAAGGCCGCCCGGGCCCGGTCGGGTACGCTGTCCGGCTAGGCCGGCTGCCTTTCGCCCCTCGACTTCCGCAGCCCGGCGATCATCAGCCCGTAGATGCATCCGGCAATCAGCACGAAGGCGGCGATCTGATAGGGCTCGACCCTGTCGCCGAGCAGGAGCGCCGACAGGACCATGGTCAATGCCGGCCAGGGCGTCGTGATCGAGCTTGCCAGCGACACGTCGATATGGCGGATGGCATAGAACCAGACGATCAGTTCGAGATAATAGACGAAGCCCATCGCCAGGCCGAAGAGGAGAAAATCGCCGCGCAGGAGGCCGAGGGCAAACTGCTGCGGCTCGGTGACTGCGAGCACGCCGCCGAGAAAAAGCGTCGAGACGGCAACCCGCAGCAGCGTCACCTCGGCCGGGGTCACCGGGGTGCGGCCCAGTTCTTCGCGGATGATCACATGCGCGACGCTCCACAGGAAGGGCACGCCGAGCGCCAGCAGGAACCACGGCGAGAAACCGTCGATGCGCCAGCTGCCGCCGGTCCCCAGATAGTAGAGCGCGATGATCAGGACGGCGGTGAGCAACAGCTCGACCCTGGACTTTCGCCGATTGAGGAAGAGGCTTTCCCACAGGATGGCGAAGACGGGATAGGCCTGCATGGCGATTGCCGCGCTGACCGCACCCGCCTTTTCGATCCCGAACACGTAGAGGAAGGTCGAAAGGCCGAACATGGCCCCGGTCGCGACCACCACGGCTAACGCGCGGCGCCGGGAGGCCGTTCCGCCCTGCACCGCGAGCAGTCTCGACGTGCCGCTTCGCCGCTCATGCACGACGAGGGGAATGGCGAAGACGGTCTGCCAGACGGAAAGCCAGAAGGCGAAACCGAGGGCACCGAACGCCGCGGGCCGACTGTTCGACAGGACCGGCATGATGCCGAGAATACCGAGGCAGACGATGGCAAGGCCAATGCCGGTGCCGGTCCTGGGTGCGGACATTCGGGTGAAGCTTTCGAGACGGGACATCGATGAGGGCGAGGCTATCCGGGCGCGAAACGGCGACAAGGGAAGAATTGTTACGGTGACAAGATCACGGTGCCGGCGAGGTGTTGGAAGGGCCTTTGCCGCAAACGCAGACCCCGCCGACCGTTGCCCGGGGCGTGCTTCGATCAGTTGTCCGGTGCGGCCAGCCGGAAACTCATCACCGCGTCCTGCACGCGCTTCTGGCCCTTCTTGTCGCCGAGGAAGTGGTAACCGACGATGGTATAGCCGCGCTTCTTGTAGACGAGATAGGCGGCGATGCTCTGCACCGTCGCGCCGCTCACTTCCCCCTGGTACTGGCGCATCACCACCGGTACCTTGGGCAGGCCGACGCCCGGATGCTCGCCGGCAGGCTTGGCCAGCCGCTCGTTCATGAAGAAGACTTTGTCGGCGAGGTTTTCCTCCCAGGCGTCGGCAAAATCCTTGGCCTTGGTGCTCTGGTCGAGATCCAGCGCCCAGACGATCACGCCCTCCACCCGGTCGGGATGGCGCATGTCGAGGGAGTAAGGTTCGGAGGCGTCGATCTGGCTCGACCAGATGCGCGGTACGGCGATCCAGAAGCCTCGGTCGGAATTGCGCCGCCAGACGATGGTGTCCTCGTTGTCGGCGGGGGTCGGCTTGCCGGCGGGTTCCTCCGCCTCGCTCGCGGGTGGCGGCGGCGCCTGTGGCTTTTCCTCGTCGGCCTCCGGCTCGGCCGGCGTCGGCTCGCCGATCGACAGCGTCGCGGAGCAGTTCTCGAACACCTTCATGTAGTCTTCGAAGACCCCGTCCGGGGCGGAGTAGGACATCAGCAGGAACAGGCGCGGCGCGGTCACCACCATCTGTATATGGTTGAAGGTCCGAAGCTTGCCGGCGGTGTCGGTGGTCTTGTAGCTGGCGATGACGAAGGGCGCCTGCTGGCCGGCGATCGGAGCTTCGCCCTCCTTCAGGATGCGGCCGTCTCGGATGTCGAGCAATTGCGCCTTCAGCACATCGAGCTGTGCCTTGGCCGTCTTCTCGCTGGTCTTGGCCCGGTCGATCACCTGGACGATGATGGTCGCGTCGCGGGCGGGGCCGCTCAGCCCGGAAAACACCCGGTCGGTGTTTTCAGCCTGCTGGAAATCCCAGTCCGAGGGGAATTCGCAGGAGAACCCCGAATTGTCCTTGTAGGTCCTGAACACGGTGTCCTGCGCGCCCGCCGGAAGCGCGGATCCAAGCAGCACCAGACAGCCGAGCAGAATCAGGCGCCCGACCACAGCCTTGGCAAAATTCCCCATCGTCTCCGCCCCCCATTTCCTTCTCGACCATATTAGCCCGTTCGACTGAGTCAAACGTCCCGGGGCTAGACCTTCGTCGGCCCGGGGGCGAAAACCGGCCAGGGCTTGACGATCGTCAGGAAGGGGCGCGAAAAATATGATGGAGGGGCGTTGAGATGTGTTCTGCGACGCCCGCGCGGGTCGGAAGCATTCCGCCAAAAGCAAAGCCCCCGCCGGCTTTCACCGGCAGGGGCTTTTTCAATTCGGTCGACAGTCGAGGCTCAGAGTTCCGACTGCTTCTCGGCGATCTTGCCGACGAGGCCGTATTCCTTGGCTTCTTCGGCCGAGAGCCAGTAGTCTCGGTCGATGTCCTTGGCGACCTTTTCTTCCGACTGGCCGGTGGCCTTGGCGAAGATCTTGATCAGGCGCTTGTTCATCTTGATGATTTCATTGGCCTGAATCTCGATGTCGGAGGCCATGCCGCGGGTGCCGCCCGAGGGTTGGTGCAGCAGGAAACGGGTGTTGGGCAGGCAGATGCGCCGTTCCTTCGGAACCGATACGTAGATCAGCGCGCCGGCCGAGGCGACCCAGCCCGTGCCGATGATGATGACCTTCGGCTTGATGAACTTGATCATGTCGTGGATCGAGTCACCCGATTCCACGTGACCGCCCGGCGAGTTCACGTAGACGCGGATGTCGTCGTCGGAGGCGGCGGCAAGTGCCACCAGTTGGGTGCAGACCTTCTGCGCCAGTTCCTGGGTGATCCCGCCATAGATGAAGATCGAACGCGACTTGAAGAGGTTCGCTTCCGTTTCCTTGCCGAGCGGCAGTTCCTTGCTCTTGTCGTCTTCGTCTTCATTCATCGGATAGTCTCCACTTGGATTCGGTCACCCGCACATAGTGCGACTCATGTCGTAAAACAATGCGGGAAAAAGGGGAAGCACGGAACCGGTGAACAGCGCGTTAGCGCGGCCGGCCGGGGCAGGGCGGCCGTTGCCTGCGCATACGCGGCGTTAACGCCACCGCCCTATAGTGTCCCGCCACAGGGGCGGCCATGACGACACGGATCAGACTTGCGGAAATCATCGAGGCGTTGAGCGTGGCGCTCGACATGACCGAGGGCCAGCCGCCCGGTCATTGCATCCGCTGCTGCTGGATCGGCACGGCGATCGGCCGCGAACTCGGCTTTTCCGACGAGGCGCTGCACGATCTCTACTATACCCTTCTGCTCAAGGATCTCGGCTGCTCCAGCAATGCCGCCCGCATCTGCGAGCTCTATCTGGCCGACGACCTGACCTTCAAGCAGGACTTCAAGATCGTCGACGGCTCACTGCCGCAGATCCTCAGGTTCGTGCTTTCCCATACTGGCATGCAGGCGGGCCTTGCCGAACGCTTCCGCAGCCTGATGAACATCGTCAGGAACGGCGGCGCGATCGCCACCGACCTCATCCAGACCCGCTGCCAGCGCGGCGCCGAAATCGCCCGGCAGATGCGCTTCTCCGAGGCCGTGGCGCGCGGCATTCTCGACCTCGACGAGCACTGGGACGGCGGCGGCCAGCCGTGCGGCCTCAAGGGGACGGAGATCTCTGCCTTTGCCCGCATCGCGCTGCTGTCGCAGGTGATCGACGTGTTCCAGGTCAGCGCCGGCCCGGAGGCGGCGGTCGCCGAAGTGCAAAAGCGCGCCGGCGGATGGTTCGATCCCGACATGGTCGAAGCCTTCGCCCGGATCGCCGCCGACGGTGGTTTCTGGGCGACGCTGAATTCCGCCGACATCGAGCGGCTGGTGCTGCAGGGCGAGCCCGGGCGGCAGGTCATCTATGCCGACGAGGACTATCTCGACGACATCGCCGCGGGTTTTGCCCGTGTCGTCGACGCGAAGAGCCCCTATACGTCCGGCCACAGCGACCGGGTGGCGCTGTTCACCGACATGATCGCCGAGGAGATGGGCATGGCGCCGGCCGAACGGCGGCGCCTCAAGCGCGCCGCGCTGCTGCACGACATCGGCAAGCTCGGCGTCTCCAATGCCGTGCTCGACAAGCCCGGCAAGCTGGAGGGCGAGGAATGGCAGGCGATGAAGCGCCATGCCGAATATTCCGAGCTGATCCTGTCGCGCATCGGCGCCTTTGCCGAACTCGCCCGCATCGGCGGCGCCCATCACGAACGGCTCGACGGCAAGGGTTATCCGCGCGGCCTGACCGGCGACGATCTTGCGCTCGACGTGCGCATCGTCTCGACAGCCGACGTCTTCGATGCGCTCACGGCCGATCGGCCCTACCGCGCCGCCATGCCGGTGGCCAAGGCGCTTGCCATCCTCTGGGACGGCGCCGGCGCCAGCCATGACCCGGACTGCATCGCGGCGCTGGAGCGGGCGCTGGCCAAGGCCGAACTCGCGGCGGCTTGAAGGCAGAGTCGTTTTCGGTTTCGCCGGACGCAATCAGGCCTGACGTGTCCGGGCGGCCGGCTCGCCGGTCCGCACCCATGGTTCGAACGGCTAGCGCGAAATCCGCGTCGACAGGATGATCGACGACAGCGTGCGTTCGACGCCGGCGATCGCGCCGATGCGGTCGATCAGGCCGTCGAGTTCGGCGATCGAGCTCGAGGCGAGAATGGCGATCAGGTCAAACGAGCCGTTGACCGAATGCAGCATCGTCACCTGGCGGATGGCGTCCAGCTCGGCGGAAACCATGGGCAGGGACTTCGGCGCGATGGTGATCAGCACATGGGCGCGGATCAGGCCGCTCTGGAAAGCGTCGGACAGCCTCACCCCATAACCGGCGATCACCCCTTCGCGCTCCAGCCGTTCCAGCCGCGCCTGCACCGTGGTGCGCGACAGCCCGAGTCGCCGCGCGAGCGTCGCCACAGGCATGCGGGCGTTCTCGCCGAGCAGCGCCAGAAGTTCGCGATCCTTGTCGGTGATTTGCATTTTGTCCAATCCTCTCGGCGATCTGCCGAAATGGATACCACGAAACGAACATTTCGTCGCTATGAATCGAAAGCTTCAATCGCCATCCTGTTCAAACCTGACGAAATTCAAGAGGGGATATTTATGAAGGACGTAATCATCATCGGCGGCGGCAAGATCGGCAGCGCCATTGCACTCATGCTGGCCGACAGCGGCGCCTACAGGATCACGGTCGCCGACCGCAGCGAGGCTCAGCTCGCCGCTCTCGACCGCCATCCGGCGATCACCACCGCGGCCGTCGACATCACCGATGCGAACGCCCTCGACGCGGTGCTGGCCGGCAAGTTCGCCGTGCTCTCGGCCGCCCCCTTCCACCTGACCGGCGCGATCGCCGGAAGTGCCGCGCGCACCGGTACCCACTATCTCGACCTCACCGAAGACGTCGCCACCACCCGCAAGGTCGAGCAGCTGGCGCAGAATGCCAAGACCGCCTTCATCCCCCAGTGCGGCCTCGCGCCCGGCTTCATCTCGATCGTCGCCAACGACCTGACCAAGCATTTCGACACGCTCGACAGCGTGCGCATGCGCGTCGGCGCGCTGCCGCAATATCCGTCCAACGCGCTGAACTACAACCTGACCTGGAGCACGGACGGCCTGATCAACGAATATATCGAGCCCTGCGAGGCGATCGTCGAGGGCAAGCTGATCAACGTGCCGGCCATGGAAGAGCGCGAGGAATTCTCGCTCGACGGCGTCACCTACGAGGCCTTCAACACGTCCGGCGGTCTCGGCACGCTGGCCAAGACGCTCGAAGGCAAGGTGCGCACGATGAACTACCGCACCATCCGCTATCCGGGCCACCAGGCGATCGTCAAAGCGCTCCTGAACGACTTCAACCTGAAGAACCGCCGCGACGTGCTGAAGGACCTGTTCGAGAACGCGCTGCCCGCCACCATGCAGGACGTCGTCGTCGTCTTCGTCACCGTCTGCGGCGTGAAGGACGGCCGTTTCCTGCAGGAAACCTATGCCAACAAGGTCTATGCCGGCATCATCGGCGGCCGCCTGATGAGCGCCATCCAGATCACCACGGCTGCCGGCATCTGCACCGTGCTCGACCTGCTGGCTGACGGCAAGCTGCCGCAAAAGGGTTTTGTCCGCCAGGAAGAGGTGAGCCTTCCCGACTTCCTCGCCAATCGCTTCGGCCGCGTCTACGACCCGGAAGTGGCAAAGCTTGCCAAGGCAGGCTGAGGTACTGCGATTCGATCTCCCCCTCGTGGGGGAGATGCCCGGCAGGGCAGAGGGGGCCTGACCGACGAAACGCCGGCGGATCGCTCCCTCTTCTCCCCAGCGGGGAGAAGTGCCGAGTGCAACGAGGCGATGAGGGGGCCGAGTGCGCGTGCCTCTCTGCTGGGTTGATGGGTCGAGTATGTGGGCCTGAGCTTCGCTCCCCCTCATCCGGCCCTACCGGGCCACCTTCTCCCCGCTGGGGAGAAGAGGCCGCCACCGTCGGCGCCAGTCTGGATCACCACACGCTACCACCGTCGTGGCCAACTCTCAGTCAAGTGCGCCATGGCTCAGCCGAATCTCGCCAGTACCTTCAAAAGCATCGACGCGACCTTGCCGTAGGGCGGGTAGAGCAGGGCCACGGCGGACAGGCGGGACTGGCGCAGGACCGGCTTTTCCTTGCTCATCGCCACGAAGCCCGCCTCGCCGTGATAATGGCCATAGCCGGAGGCGCCGACGCCGCCGAAGGGGAGGTTGTCCTGGGCCAGGTGCAGGATCGTGTCGTTGATCGTCACGCCGCCGGAAATCGTGCCGTTCAGCACGCGCGCCTCGGCTTTCCGGTCTGTGCCGAACCAGTAGAGCGCCAGCGGCCGGTCACGGGCGTTGATGTAGGCGATCGCCTCGTCAAGCGTTTCATAGGGGATGACCGGCAGGATCGGTCCGAAGATCTCCTCGTGCATCAGCGCCATCGTGTCGTTTGCTCCGGTGACGACGACGGGCGCCAGGATGCGGCGGGCCGCATCGGTGCCGGGCAGCAGTTCGATCACCTCGGCCCCCTTGGCCCGGGCCTCGTCGATCAGGCCGGCGAGCCGGTCGAAATGGCGTGTGCTGATGATCGTCGTATAGTCGGGATTGCCGGCAAGGCTCGCATATTGCTTCTCCGCCGCAGCCTTTGCCGCCGTTACGAAGGCCGCGACGCGGTCGCGCGGCACCAGGGCGTAGTCGGGCGCCACGCAGGTCTGGCCGGAATTCAGGAGCTTGCCCCAGATCAGCCGCTGCACGGCGCTGTCGAGATCGGCCGAGGCGTCGATGATCGCCGGGGACTTGCCGCCGAGCTCGAGGGTGACCGGCGTGAGGTTCCGCGCCGCCGCTTCCGCCACCCGCCGCCCCACCGAGGTCGAGCCGGTGAAGACCAAATGATCGAAGGGCGCGGCACTGAAGGCCGCGGCGACATCAGGACCGCCGACGACCACCGCAACCTCATCCTCAGCGAAGAATTCCTTGACCGCGGCATCGAGGACTTCGGAAAATTTCGGCGTCAGCTCTGAGGGCTTGAGCATCGCCCGGTTGCCGGCGGCAAGCGCGCCGACGAGCGGCGAGAGCATCAGGTTGAGCGGATAGTTCCACGGCGCGATGATGCCGACGACGCCGAGCGGCTGGCGCAGGATCAGCGCCGAACCCGGCTTTCCGGTCCAGGCCAGCGACACGCGGCGCGGCCGCATCCAGCCTTTGAGATGCCGCCGCGCGTGACGCAGCGCCGCCCGGGTCGGCACGATGTCGGCAAGCGTAGTGACCACCGGCGAGCGGTTGCCGAAATCCTCCGAGATCGCCTGGGCCAGGCGCTCCTGCCAGGCGAGGATCAGGCGCTCCAGCCGGTCGAGCCGGTCGCGCCGCAACGCCAGGTCCGGATTGATGTCGGTGAGATAAGCCGCCTTCTGCCGCGCCAGGATCGCCCCGATGCGCTCGGCGGCCGTCTGCCGCCCGTCCATGCTGTCGTCCATCGTCCGCCTCCCAGGTTCCCTTGTTTCTGCAGATGAGCCGAGACTGGGGGATTGTTCAAGTGCGAACAGAAAATTCCAGTCGAAAGAGGGATCCTCTCTCGATTGGAGCATCATCCTTGTCCCCCAGGCGGGGTGGCAGGCGCGACCATCGGTCCTGCGAATGCCCGGATTACGAAGTCCATCGCCAGTGCCGAATAACGGGCTTGCGCGATTTGACGGCGCGCGTTATCTCTCTGTCACCATGACCCGTTTCGAACCGACCATGTCTGCGACCTTGAAAGCTGCCCGCCCTGCGGCCGGCTTCGTCGCGTCGGTACCAAACTCGCTTCTTCTTAGCCTTATCCGCGGTTGCCGGGTCCTTTGAGGAGCGCCCGGCGGCCGGATAGCCGCATGGCTCAGCTCCTCGAAGCAAATCCTGTACACTGAGACCATTTGGCCGACTACAGGCCAGCATTTGCCGTCGCAAAACCGCGCTTGATGCGCTAAGAGCCGGGCAGATGCGGAAGAGGAAGAGATGAACGACATGACGATGAAATCCGGAGCCGGCGTTGTGGGAATGCCCGAGGCGGCGACCAAGTACCACCCTTATCCGCAGATCGACATCAAGGACCGCACCTGGCCGTCGAAGACCATCACCAAGGCGCCGATCTGGTGCTCGGTGGACCTGCGCGACGGCAACCAGTCGCTGGTCAATCCGATGGGGCACGACCGCAAGGCCCGCATGTTCCAGCTGTTGCTGGACATGGGCTTCAAGGAAATCGAGATCGGCTTTCCGTCGGCCTCGCAGACCGATTTCGACTTCGCCCGCTGGTGCGTCGAGGAAGGCAATGTGCCCGATGACGTGTCGCTGCAGGTACTGGTCCAGTGCCGGCCGGAGCTGATCACCCGCACCTTCGAGGCGCTGGAAGGCGCAAAGCGGCCGATCATCCATTTCTACAATTCCACCAGCGAATTGCAGCGCCGCGTCGTGTTCGGCAAGGATGTCGCCGGCATCAAGCAGATCGCCGTCGATGCGGCGAAGATGATCACCGAGATGGCGGCGAAGGCTGCCACCGGTGCGAATGGCGGCTTCCGCTTCGAATATTCGCCGGAGAGCTTTACCGGCACCGAGCTGGACGTGGCGCTGGAAATCTCCAATGCCGTCATCGACATCATCAAGCCGACGCCGGACAACAAGCTGATCCTGAACCTGCCGTCGACCGTCGAGATGGCGACGCCGAACATCTATGCCGACCAGATCGAGTGGATGTGCCGCAACATCGACAACCGTGAAAACGTCATCGTCTCGCTGCATCCGCACAACGACCGCGGTACCGGCATCGCCGCGACCGAGCTGGGGCTGATGGCCGGCGCCGACCGCGTCGAGGGCACGCTGTTCGGCAATGGCGAGCGCACCGGCAATGTCGACATCGTCACGCTGGCCTTGAACATGTTCACCCAAGGCGTTGATCCGAAACTGGATTGTTCCGACATCGAGCGGATCAAGGCGGTCTATGAATATTCGAACCAGATGACCATTCCGGAGCGTCACCCTTACGTCGGAGAGTTGGTCTACACCGCGTTTTCTGGCTCGCACCAGGATGCGATCAACAAGGGCATGAAGGCGCGGCGCACGGCCAACTCGCCGCTGTGGGAAGTGCCCTACCTGCCGATCGACCCGCAGGACGTCGGCCGGACCTACGAGGCGATCATCCGCATCAACTCGCAGTCGGGCAAGGGCGGCATCGCCTACATCCTGCAGGAAGACTACGGCATCAACATGCCGCGCGCCCTGCAGGTGGAGTTCCGCGAGGACATCCAACGCATCACCGATGAAGAAGGTGTCGAACTGCCCTCGAAGCGCATCTACGAGCGCTTCATCGAGCGCTATGTCGAGCAGCCCGGCGGGCGCCTGAAATATGTCGACCACCACACCTATGCCGATCCGGCGCAGAAAGGCCGCCGCATCGTCGCTGCCGAGATCACCGACGGCGGCGAGACGAAGCGGATCGAAGGGCAGGGCACCGGGCCTATCGACGGCTTCATCAATGCGCTGTCGACCTATCTGGGTATCGAGCTGACGGTCGCCGACTATTCCGAGCATTCGCTGCAGCACGGCTCCAACGCCTCGGCCATCGCCTATGTCGAAGTCGTGCATCCGGACGGCAAGCTGTTCGGTGTCGGCATCAACACCAATATCGTCGCGGCTTCGCTCGAGGCGATCGTCTCGGCGGCAAACCGGGTTCTCGACGAACGCGCGACGAAGGGCTGAACCATGGCGCTGCATGCGGTGGTGATCGGAGATGTGAGAAACGCACCGCCGCTCGTGCTGCTGCACGGTTTCGGCTGCGGCGCCTTCGTCTGGAAAAAGGTCATGGCGGGGCTCGGCCCCGCCGTGCCGGTGATCGCCTATGACATGCCCGGCCATGCCGGCTCGATCGAGGCCGACGGGATCGGCGGGGCGGGCAAGATGGCCAAGGCCATCCGCAACGATCTCGACCTGCGCGGCGTCACCGCCTTCCATGTCGCCGGGCATTCGCTCGGCGGCGCGACGGCCGCGCTTCTGGCGCTGCGCGAGCAGAAGCGGGTCTTGAGCGCGACGCTCCTGGCGCCCGGCGGCTTCGGCCCCTCGATCAACCACCGCCTGCTGTCGCACTATGCGCAGGCCGAGACCCATCTCGACCTGATCTGGGCGCTGGAAGGCATGTCGGGCTTCAACGCGATTATCGACGACGATCTGGTCGACGACATGCTGGCGATCCGCCATCAGCCGGGCGCACAGTCGGCGCTCCAGCATATCTTCGAGGCGATCACCTTCGTGGCGCCGAGCGGCGAACGGCTGCAGGGCGAACTGCCGCTCGACGCGCTGGCGGCGCTCACCATGCCGATCCGGGTGGTCTGGGGCGGGGAAGACTGCGTTTTGCCATCCTGGCAGGCGGACCGGCTGCCCGCCAACATAGCATTGACCCGGGTCGCCAATGCCGGCCACATGCTGATCGACGAATGCCCGGAGGCCGTGGCCGCCGTGCTTCGCGAGATGACGGCCTGACACATCCGCCCGGTCCCGGCTCCTGGCCGGCACCGTGCAACACGACTTCGCCGACGGCCCCGATCAGGGGCCGCCGGCGTTTTGACGGTCAGGGCGGATTGCCGGCCTAGTTGGCGCCGATCGTATATTCGCCGCGTTCGTGGATGGTGTTGGCCCGGCCGACCAAAAGGCTGTCGACGCGACCGATCCGATCCGGGTTCTTGCCGGTATAGGGTAGGGAGTGCAGCACGTAGCGCATGGCGTTGAGGCGAGCGCGCTTCTTGTCGTCCGACTTGATCACCAGCCAGGGCGAATCCGCCGTGTCGGTGTGGAAGAACATGGCTTCCTTGGCCCGGGTATAGTCGTCCCACTTGTCGAGCGAGGCCAGATCGACCGGCGACAGCTTCCATTGCTTCAGCGGGTGAACCTTGCGTTCCTTGAAGCGGCGGCGCTGCTCGTCCTGGCTGACCGAGAACCAGAACTTGATCAGGTGGATGCCGCTGCGCACGAGGTTGCGCTCGAACTCCGGCGCCTGGCGCAGGAATTCGCGATATTCCTCCTCGCTGCAAAAGCCCATGACGCGCTCGACGCCGGCGCGATTGTACCAGCTGCGGTCGAAGAGCACGATCTCGCCGCGGGTCGGCAGGTGTTCAACATAGCGCTGGAAATACCACTGGCCACGTTCGACATCGCTCGGCTTTTCCAGCGCCACGACGCGGGCGCCACGCGGATTGAGGTGTTCCATGAAGCGCTTGATGGCGCCGCCCTTGCCGGCCGCATCGCGTCCCTCGAACAGGATGATCAGCCGCTGATTGGCTTCCTTCACCCAGGACTGCAGCTTCAGCAGCTCGGTCTGCAGGATGAACTTCTCATGCTCGTAGTCGCGGCGGAGCATCTTGTACTTGAAGGGATAGCCGCCGTCGCGCCAATCGTCGGCGAGTTCGTCGCTGCTGACGCGAGGATGGCCCGAGGGCTTGGCGAGGCCAAGGCCCTTTCTGAGGCGGTTGGCATCGTCGGGCGAGGCGCCGGCGATGATCGCTTCGATGCCGGCCCGGAGCTCCGCGCCGCCGGCGCCGTCGCCGGCAATTTCCTGCATGGCGGACAGTTCGGCTTCCTGCGCCGCTTCGCTGCGCTCGTCGGCCAGGCTGATCTCGACGACGGGCGGCAGGACGCTGGCGGTGTTCGTGTCATTCTTCGCGGTGACGTCGGGGGTATTTTTGGTCGCCATGACTCTCCTCTCCATGTGTTGTGTCGCCGTGGCCAAACGTCACACGTCGCCCCGCTCACGGCTTTCGCTGTCTGGGAAACTGCCGATGCTGCACCCGCCCATGTCAGGGATTCAGCAGGCATCACTAATACTATTAGGCGCCTTGCCCAGCCTGCCAGCATTGACTTGGATCAAGATTGGATCGGGCGGCAAAGCCTCGCCCGGCGGCCCCGAGGGATCGGGACGTCAGCCGGCATTCGCCCGTGAAAACGGGGCGTTCCGTGGCGGTTTGCCTGATCTATGATTGCGGGTGGGGGTGCCGGGCGCGACCGCGCGCTGCTGTCAGCCCAACAGGATCTGGTGGTGCTCGTGGCGCAGCGTGATGGCGGCGTCGAACAGGCCGTAGCGGTCCCATTTGAGCTTCCAGTCGCCGGGCTCGCCGCCGATCGAGAAGAGATTGTAGCCGGCCGGCGGTTTCGACGCGCCGGGTCCCTGCGAGGCCGAGGCGATACCGACGACGGGCACGCGCTTGCCGTGCGGCTCCAGCCAGTAGAGGGTGTTGAGATGGGTATGGCCGTGCAGTACCAGCTCGGCGCCGCCCATGGCGATCGCCGCGGCGAAGCGGCGGATGCCGATCATGCGCTTGTGGGAGGCGGCGGCACCGCGGATCGGCGGATGATGGATCATCACGACGCGGAACAGGCCTTCCTCGCCGGCAGCCTTCAGCAACGCCACGGTCTCGCGCGCCTGGCGGGCGCTGAAATAGCCGGTGGCGGAGAAGGGGGGGGTAGCGATCGAAGTGGAACAGCCGATCATCGCCACGGGGCCGCGGCGGCGGATATAGGGAAACAGCTTGTAACCTTCGCGCCAGATCAGAGGGTCGTCGTCGCCGCGCATGTAGTCGTACCAGGCCTGCACCGCCTTGTCGTGAGCGCCAGGCACATAGGCGTCGTGGTTGCCCGGCACGACGGAGGTATCGAGCGGCGCGCCGGCCTGGCGCAGCCATTCGGCGACAAGGCGGATCTCGATGCCGGAGGCGAGGTTGACCAGGTCGCCGGTAATGGCCAGATGGTCGGGCTCGTGGCGCCGCAGATCCTCCATCACCAGATCGAGCGCATTGGTGAAAAGATGCTTGCGCCGGTTGCGGTGCCAGTTCACATAGCCGGTGATGCGCTTGGAAGCCAATTCGCGGATGGTGAGGTTCGGGAGCGGTCCCAGGTGAACATCGGATATATGCGCGAGCTTGAACATGGCGCCACTCTTAAAGACGTGGCGCGACGGGAGCAAGAAGAATGAACCAGCAAAAGGGCCTGGATGAAGGCACAGGGCTGCGCCGGCGCCTGCTGCTGAAGGTGCTGCACAGCTATTTCGCCATGTCGCGCGGCATGACGCTCGGCGTGCGCGCCGCCTGTTTCAACCCGCAGGGCGAGATCTTTCTCGTGCGCCATTCCTATGTTCCCGGCTGGTACATGCCGGGTGGCGGGGTCGAGCGGCACGAGACGGCCTTCGAGGCGCTGGAGAAGGAACTGCGCGAGGAGGGCAATCTCAAGCTCACCGCGCCGCCGCAGCTTTTCCATGTCTATTTCAACCGGCGCATCAGCCCGCGCGACCATGTGCTGCTCTACCGCGCCGAAGTCACCCAGACGGCACCGCGGCTCGCCGACCGCGAGATCGTCGAGGCCGCATTCTTCGATCCGCGCGACCTGCCGAAGGACGTGACCTCCGCCACGTTGCGACGGCTGGCCGAACTGAGCGGCGAGGTCAGCCCCGCCGATATCTGGTAAGCTCCGGCGCCTCTGCCAGCGCGTCGCGCCCGTGCGGGCGGTCGAGGTCGAGGGCAGGGCCGACGGGCACGATGCCGGTCGGATTGATCGTCTTGTGGCTGCGGTAGTAGTGGTGCTTGATGTGGCGGAAATCGACCGTCTCGGCGACGCCCGGCGTCTGGTAGAGGTCGCGGACATAGGCCGAGAGGTTCGGATAGTCGACGATCCGGCGGATATTGCACTTGAAGTGGCCGACATAGACGGGATCGAAGCGCACCAGCGTGGTGAACAGCCGCCAGTCTGCTTCGGTCAGGCGCGCGCCGAACAGGTAGCGGCCGGTGGCGAGGCGCTCTTCCAGCTCGTCGAGCATGGCGAAGAGCGGTGTGACCGCGCTCTCGTAGGCTTCCTGCGTCGTGGCGAAGCCGGCCTTGTAGACGCCGTTGTTGACCGCATCGTAGATCCGGGCGTTGATCGCGTCGATCTCGTCGCGCAGATCGCTCGGGCAATAGTCGGTCTGCGAACCGGTCAGGTCGTTGAAGGCGGTGTTGAACATGCGGATGATGTCGGCCGACTCGTTGGAGACGATCGTTCCGGTCTGCTTGTCCCACAGCACCGGCACGGTGACGCGGCCGGAATAGGCCGGATCGGCCTTGAGGTAGACCTGGTAGAGATAATCCGAGCCGAACAGATGGTCGACGGTCGCGCCGTCGCGGTCGTGGAATTCCCAGCCGTTCTCCAGCATCAGCGGATCGACGATCGACAGCGAGATCAGGCCTTCCAAACCCTTCAGCTTGCGGAAGATCAGCGTGCGGTGGGCCCAGGGACAGGCGAGCGACACATAGAGATGGTAACGCCCGGCCTCGGCCTTGAAGCCGGGGCGGCCCGTCGGGCCGGCCGAGCCGTCGGCCGTCACCCAGTTGCGGAACTGCGCCTTGGAGCGCTCGAAATGGCCGGCGGTGGATTTCGTGTCATACCAGACGTCGTGCCAGACGCCTTCAACGAGCATGCCCATCGGCGCTCTCCTGTCAGTTGTTCATGTCCTGTCTCCATAGATACGCCTCGGCGCGCATATTGGGAGATGCCAAGGGGTGAACAGTGCGTTTTTCCATTGGACGGCCGGAAAATTTGCTGCTATCCGGGATTTCGCAAAACGGATGACCCTTATTCCATGACCGCACCACGGACCCTGCGACGACGCTGATGCTTCCCGAACGCCCCTTGGGCGTTAACGAGAACCCATATCTCCGTCTGTCCTTACGGTCCGGTCATCCATGAAAAATCACGACCTTGTTTACCTCACCGAGGATGCGTCGCACGACGCGGTCATCGAACATATCAATGAAGAAGCCTTCGGCCCCGGCCGGCACACCCGCGCGGCCGCCCGCATCCGCGAGCAGGGGCCGCATGACCGGCACCTGTCCTTCATCTGCGCCGACGACGGCGAGACGATCGCCTCGGTGCGCATGACGCCGGTGCTCGCCGGTTCGGTCAAGGGCCATCTGCTCGGGCCGCTCGCCGTCCGGCCCTCGCACAAGAACCGGGGGATCGGCCGGGAACTGGTGCGCATCGCCATCGAGGCGGCGAGGCGCGCCGGCTCCGAAGCCGTCATCCTGATCGGCGATCCGCCGTATTACATGCCGCTCGGTTTCGAGAAGGTCGCCTGGAAGGCACTGGATTTCCCGGGCCCGGTCGATCCGGCGCGGGTGCTGGTCGTGCCGCTCGGCGCCGACGTGCATGAACGGCTGAACGGCCTGATCGCCTGGCGGCCGATGGACGATACGGCCGAGGCCGCCGCCGCGGCGCTCAGAAGAGCTTCCTGAGCCAGGTGATGGCAAAATCGCCGGTGAAATTGTCGAGCGTGCCGAAGACCGAATAGCCCTGCCGCTCATAGGCGCGGCGGGCGTCGGGATTGATGGTGTCGATATAGGCGCCCTTGCAGCCGCGGACCTTCGCCTCGTCCTCCGCCCTTTGCAGCAAGGCCCCGGCCAGCCCCTGGCCGCGCAAGGGCTCCGGCACGAACAGCATTTCCACATAAAGCCAGCCGCGCCCGGTATAACCGACAAGCCCGCCCTCCGTCTGTCCTTCCGCATTGGTCAGCGGAATGAACAGGTCGCGCCGGTCGGTCGGCCCGAGCATGGCATTGTTGTGCGCCTTGATCCCGGCGAGGATGGTTTCACGGGCGTCGTCGGGGACGGTGTCGGAGAGGGGGAGGCTGTCGGGCATGGGGAGAGGGTAGGGGGAAATGGGACGGGTGTCGATGGGGGGCGTGCAACTGAAGCGGACATTGGAGACCTATTTGCTTAGCGGTTACTTCGCGCCCTCTCAGCGATATTGTCGCCGAGCATTCAGCTTGATATCCCGTGCAGATGATTAGAAACCACACGCTGTTGTCGTTCTCGGTCCTGAAGTTACTTCGATGGTCGCTCTCTCAGGTGGTCCGTCCGGATGTCCCCTTTTTCTCCGTTGGGCACCCCTTAGCTTGCCAGCGTCAGAACTCATTCCAGAACTTCAAGAACGCTGCCATGAAAGCCTCGTGGTTGGAGGGAGACCAGCAAACAGGGTGGCCGTCGCGGAGCAGCCAATGAATTCCGTTTGCGCAAGTCAGCTGCGACTTGTCCTTCAAGCTACTGACGTAATTGAAGCAGTTGATGACCGTCTGCTGATAGCTTGTCCCGAACATATTGTTCGGCACGTTCCAGAGCATCCCTTCCAGAAAATAGGACGGAGCAATGCCTTCTTTGAGGCGTCCATCAGCGACCATCCTGTTGCGGATGTTTTTGAACATACGCACCGTCGGTTTGAAATAGCTATTGGTGCTTTGATGTTTGGTCGTGCAGTTGGCCGAATGCTGCTTTGGGTAATTTACGATTTTCGTTCCGTCCTTGGTCCAAAACACTATCCCCTCTCGGAAGGAAGGCTGACCGATGGCCGGGTAGCTGATGTAGTCATGATGTTCAGCGCAAGCTAGAACGTCAGCATCGCGCCGATTGCCGTTTCCGGGCACGTATATAGCCTTGCCGCTTCCATCCACGCCGGTCCCATAGTTTCCGGTAAGCCAACTCGTCACCTCTCCCTTGAATTTATCGAGAGAGTATTCTGATGGTGAACGTTTGCTCTCGTAGTTAGCTTTATCGGCAGGAGAGAGGTTGCTGATATCGGAATAAAAGATCGAGCTGAGCCTTATGACTATATCAACATCACTATCGGCCCAGACGTTCGTATCGTTGCCGTACGAGCCCTGAAGGAATGTCTCGAAGCTTTTTGGATAGTATGGTGATCCTGTGTCGTTCAGGACGCCGCTGATTGTTTTGTACGTGGCCGCAGACTGCTGGATACTGCCTTGCGATGACCATGTTTCAAGCTGTGATTCACTGATTGCCATTTTCCCGCCCGTTACAAAAGGAATTCTTTGAGGATGGTTTCGTTCTTGGCGAATGACTCACGCCCGCGTTGGCGAAGAATATTTAGCTTCTTGAGATCGTGCTCGAACAGGTCGGTTGCCATTTCCGGCTGCTCGAATGTGTCGCTTATCCTCACCGTTGGCACATCTTGGAAGAGGATCGTGCGTAGCTGGTCCATAGACTGCGTGTTGATCTCCAATGTCTTTTGAAGGAGTAGGACGCTCTCAAGGTACTGCGCCCAATACATTTTGCTGAATATCGAAGGCTTCGGGCTGGGATAGACGCCGACGCCGACGCTGACCACGCGCATATCTTGGTGCGCGATCTTGAGAGCGCGGGACGCGTCTGCGATCGCGTAGAGGGTTGGGTTATTGGCGCAATATCCACCGTCCACGAGCTTCACTTCATCACCGCTGCCGGTTGTTACGGTCGTTGGCTCGAAGAATGGGACGGCAGAGCAAGACGCTTTCACCGCATCACCAATCTTAACCCCGAAACCTGGTAGGAATGTTCCCTTGCGGCCATGCGCCTGGGCTACACTGCCCTTGAAGATCATTGGCCGTTCGATAACCCATTTCGTGGTGACGACGCCAACGGCGGTCTTCACGTCATCGAACTTGGCCTCTTTGAAAATCTCCGCAGCCAGCTCAGTCAGCTTGGCTGACTTCTGGGATGACTTCTTCAGCCGCATGATTTCGGGAACGTATTGCTTGTAGAGGGTGTGGATTTCGTCCACCGACATCCCGAGAGCGATCATGGAGCCGATGATGGAGCCTGTGCTCGTGCCGAATACAAGGTCGAATTTCTCGTGAAGTCGACAGCCGATAAGCCCTTCGATTTCAGCCAGAACTCCAAGCGTATAGAATCCCTTGGCCCCGCCTCCATCAAGGCTAAGGATACGATACGGTTTGTTGACTTCCGTTTCTGCGGTCACGGCGCTACCTCGCTGTACCGTTAGATTTACAGCATATCAGCGAGCTGCGTCCTATGGTTGCTGATGTTGTCCACACTATTGATGTTGAAAATGGCGGATTACCGAGAATATCCGCCATTATGGTGCTCCGCAGATGCTGTCCGCCTTTTCAGCCGCTGCTTCCTTCGCGGCTGATGTTTGGTCGAGGTTGTCATTGTCGACTGCATCAAGGTCGTCACATTCACCACGCGCCGTGCTGACGGCAGTATTGATTCATGTGCGGTCGTTGCGCTTGCCAGAGAGAGGCTGTCCCCGACAGGTGATCTGGGAGCAACGGCCGGAAGCCTTGTGGCAATTGGCTATTCCAGCGGGGCCATATTGATCTCGGCCCTGCTGTCGATCGCACCTGAGCGGTTCGCCGGTGCTGTACTGCTTCGCCCGGAGCCTTTTGCCGACGATTTCGTGTTTCCCGGGATGGTTGCGATGCCCGTTCTCATCCTGTCTGGCAAGAACGATGACCGACGCAAGCCATGCGCTGCGCCCCGGCTGGCTATGCAACGGTCAGACGCCGGCTCGATAGTGACACGTCATGCGCTTGAAGCGGGGCATGGATGGGCGCCGAACCATGCAGATGCGATTCTGACCGGCTCGTGGCTCAGCCAGTTCTCGGCCTAGGACGCAGTGTGCGAGGTGGGCTTGTCGAGCGGTTGCACGGACAAGCGCATGCCCATGCTGCGAAGCAGGGCGCTCAGGTTGCGTAGTTCCGGATTCCCTGTTTCCGAGAGGGTCCGATAGAGTTGCGTCGGGTTCAGTTCGGCCGTCTTCGCGACGGCTGGCATCCCGCCGAAAGCCTTGGTCATCTGGCGAAGCGTCACCAGCAACTCACCCTGATCGCCGTCTGCCAGGATCGCGTCGAGCGTGGCAGCCGCCATCTGCGGATCATCTCGGAAGAGATCCGCCATCGCATCGTCATGGCTGCGGTCTTTCATCAACATCACTCCTTCAGTCGGTGCGGTTGAGAGCGGTTTGCCGCTTGGGTGCAGGGCTTTGGGAAAAGATTTCAGCACACGATAACGTTGAAATACGGGGGCGAGGCGAGCCTCAGCATGACAGAATCCCGCGTAATGATGGCGATTTTCTTCACTCGGGCAGTGGCGATCAGATAGCAGTCGCCCGGATCCTTGTGGCCCGTATCGGTCACCACTGCGGCTGCTTCGCAGGCAATTCTCTGGTGGATCGGAACGATGCGTGCCTTTGTTGCCGCTACAGCTTCTGAGAACCATCGGGACGGTGATTTCGTACCGAGGCTTGGCGGGGCCTTGTGTGGCGGTTTGCGCGACGCGATCGACAACTCCCAAGCCGTGATCGGCGACACGTAGAGTGTGCTGCTAGCCTGGTTGTTGGCGATTGCGATCAGCGCTTCTTCCGACAGTGTGCCTGCGGCTGTAATCAGCCAGTAAAACGTGTGCGTATCGAGCAGCACGCCGGCCAAAGATCAGTCCTTCTTCACTGGCTTCTGCAGATTGTTGGAACCCTGTTTCAGGGCTTGAGCGGCGATCGGCTTGGTAAGGTCGACGTCCTTTTTTAGAGGCAGCGGCGATGAACTCATCGAGTTTGCGCCGCGCACTTCGATGAAGCGGCCGCTATGTGAATCGCGCACCACCCATTTTCCCGTCCGTTCTTGCTTCAGCTCTGCCTTCGTCATAGCCGTAAAATAGCGCAAAGTTGCTCACTGTGCCAGCATTCAACGTTCCAGCCACGCTAGACCCCACCCGCTCTACCTTCCCTCACGACACTACGTCGCCGACATGGCCAGCAGCAACACCGCCAATCCCACAAAGCCGACAAACAGCGGCAGCGTGTTCACGCCCTTCAGCACCGTTTCGTCGGTGAGGCGCACCAGTAAGCGGCGGTCGTCGGCGATGCGGACGTCGCTCAGACCGCCCTTGCCGTCGTCAACCCGTCCAAGGCAGAACTTAGCACATTTGCGCCACCCCCCCGATTGACAATTTTTGAAAATTTGCCCTCCTTATCGTGTCTCAATCTCAACAGGAAAGAGACAGCCATGCGCACATCCTTCTATTCTTCCCAAAGCATCTACTCCGACCCCGGGCCGTATCGCGAAACATTGATGCGCGGGGGCGTCGAGCCCGGTTCGATGGCAGGGTGGATCAGTTCGTTCATCCAGCATCCGCGCGGGGGGCCATCCGAAGAGGGTGGCTTCACGCCTGAGCAGGCCGCCGATCTGGAGCTTCGTTCGGTGGCCGAGATCCTGTCCGTCGCCGTGAAACGCGGTCTGCTGGAAGGCGATGCCGTGCAGCCCAAGGTCGGCGGCGTGTGCCGGGATTTCGCCATTCTGGCGGTCAGCAGTTTTCGTGCGCGCGGCATCCCGGCTCGGCTCCGTGTCGGGTTTGCCGACTATCCCTTGCCCGGCCATTTCGAAGATCACTGGATTTGCGAATGGCATGACGGCCGGCGCTGGAGACGGTTCGACGTGCAGTTTGCGGCGATCGAGGGCCTTTCCGTCGATAGCCTGGACGTGCCGTGCGAGCGGTTCCTGACGGCAAGCGAGGCATGGTTCCGGATCAAGGACGCGCCGGAGATCGCCTCGCGGTTCGGCGTGGCGGGTCTCGACCTTGGCGGGGCGTGGTTCGTCGCGGGAAGCCTGTTGCGCGACATGGCGGCGCTGCGCAAGCTGGAGTTGAAACCCTGGGACTATTGGGGGCCTTCGGAAAACCTCTCCCGCATTTCGGCCGAGTGGTCGCAGGAGGCGTGGGAAACGTTCGACCAGCTCGCTTCACGGCTCGGGCACGCCGATATCGACGGGGAGGGCGAGCCGGAGGCGCTCGCGGACTGGCCTTTGCCGGAGCGGGTCATTAGCTTCCCGCATGGCGAACCCTTGGCTGTCGTGTTGCGACAGTCCTGACCGTCGCGGCGGGAAGGGATTCAGGGCGAGATCGAACGGCCGATGCTCGCCGCCCCCTCTGAGTTCTCGCCGTCAAAAAAGGTCAGCGTCAAAAATCGACGCAATGGGGTTTGTTAATGTTCTCGGCGCAGGTTTCATGTGGAAATTCGCAAACAAATAGAATGTTTTAAATGCATTTTTCAGGTGTGAGCCCTCGGTCGGCAGCGATATTCGGCCTGATTGTCGGCGCGGCCGTAGCCGTCATTCCGATGACTGGGGTGCGGGCCGAAGGTCTAGGTATCAAGACGACGCATCTGGTGGCGATCGGCATTTGCCCCCCGTGGAAACCGGTGGATACACAGGCCTGCCGCCGCAGCGTGGATGCCATCGAGGCGGCCTTGGCCGAACGTCTCGGCATAGACGACAGGAATGTGACCACCCTTGTAAATGCCGCGGCCACCACCGAAGGTTTGAAGGCGGTTTTTGCGGGTTTGAGCGGCCTTGGCGCCGACGACCGGCTGATTATTTATGCAAACATGCACGCCGGCGCTCTCGACCCAACCGCGGAAGTGGGGCCAGACAACGACGTGTTCGTCTTGTGGACCAAGGAAAAGCCGGCCGCGGTAAGGTTTGCCGTTGCTGAGGGCGATTGGATCATGGCCAGCGATTTCGCCGGTTGGGTGCACGCCTTGGCGGCTGGGGAAGTGATCTTCATTCTCGATGCCTGCGAATCCGGCGCCGTCACGCCCTTGTTCATCGAAGCTCATCCGCTGAACGACGCGACCCGCGCGGAAGCGGTCATCGTCTCCGCCGCGGCCTCCCAGTTTGCCAATTTCGCCGCGGACCGATCGATCGCCCTCTATTCCCAGCAGTTGGCGCAGTCGATTGCTGTCGGCCGCGGCACATTTCAACAAGCCGCAGACCTTGCGGCATCGCAAACACATACTGCGGCGATCGCTATCTGTGATCCTCAGAAATCGGCGATTGAGCAGGCGGGTTTGGATCCGCTGTCGTGCGCGCAGCAGCCGGCGACGCATGATCCTGACGCTCTGCTGACCCGGATCGTCCTGCATGACTGACCGCAATTGGCAGCCATAACCTTCAACCCAAGGAGTAAACGAAATGAAGACCATCCTGATCGGACTCTTTTTGACCGCCTCGACGACCTCGGCATTTGCCGGCATGTCCGGCTGGATCCCCAACAGCCCCATGATAGGCACCGAAGACGTCGGCGTCGGCACGGTCTGCAAGGTGAAAGACATTGTTGTCCTGGCTCAGTCCGCTGACGATTGCGTCGCAATCGGCGGCGAAGCGACCCACACACTGGTCCAATCGGCAAAGCCCGTCGCCAAATGAGGACAGGCGGTGGTGCGGCGTTCGCCGCCTCACCGCCGCTTCAGCAATTCCCGGTAGGCCGCGCAACAGCAGTCGTCCGCGTCTCGAATTGCCACTTGGCGCACCGAGATGAAGGTCCGCAAGTCGATGGTGGACGCCACAACCGGTCCGTCGAGTATCGGGCCCAGATCGGTGATCCCCGCCTTCAGCAGCGCCGGGCCTGATGCGTGCAGATGATCGAGCGTTAGCGGGACGACCTCTGTATCACGCGGTTCGCCCTAACGCCCCTCACGCCACCACGTCGCCGACATCGCCAAGAGCAGCACGGCCAATCCCGCAAAGCCGGCAAACAGCGGCAGCGTGTTCACGCCCTTCAGCACCGTTTCGTCGGTGAGGCGCACCAGCAGGCGGCGGTCGTCGGCGATGCGGACGTCGCCGCGGACAGGGAGGATGTCGGGGAGGCGCAGGCCGCCCTTGCCGTCCTCGAGGCGGGCAATCATGCCGCGGGTTTCGGTCGCGATCGGTTTCAGCGTGTCGAGGGTCGAGACCATGGCCTTGAATTCGGGGGCGTCGACCGCGCCGACATGGACGAGGGTGGAGAATTCGCCGTTGGCGATGGTGAAGAGGCCGGTCTCGTCCATGCGCTTTTCGCCGCGATAGAGGCCGGGCGCGGTTTCGGTCAGCGCCAGGGTCTCGGTCTTGCCCGACGGCGTGCGGATGGTGGCGGCGCCCGGATCGCCGGCGATCGTCTGGCGGGTCACTTCCAGCGTGCGGCCGCTCGCGCGGGCCTTCAGCGCCTCTTCCTCAAGCTCCGGCTCCTTCATCAGCCAGTGGGCGATGCGGCGATAGAGCGAGACATGCGGGCCGCCGCCTTCGAAGCCGCGGGCCCAGAGCCAGCCCTGGTCGGAGAGCAGCATGGCGACGCGGCCTTCCTCGGCGCGGTCGAGCACCAGAAGCGGGCGGCCGTCGGCGGCGGTCATCACGGTTTCGCCGCGCGGCGGATCGACGTCGACGCTGCGGAACCAGCGGCCCCATTGCGGCGGCTCGATGGCCGAGCCGTCGAGCCCGCGGGTGACGGGGTGGCGCTTGCCCTGGTCGGAAAGGCGCGGATAGAAGGCCGCCTCGTGCATGTTGCCGGTCGGGGCGGCGGGCAGCACGGAGGCGAGCGGGGTAATCGCGATGGAATCCTCGCCGGCATGTTCCGGGCCGGCGGCGATCAGCAGGGCACCGCCCTTCTTCACGTATTCGGCGATGTAGTCGTAATAGAGGATCGGCAGCACGCCGCGGTGCTGGTAGCGGTCGAAGATGATCAGGTCGAAATCGTTGATCTTCTCGACGAAGAGTTCGCGCGTCGGGAAGGCGATCAGCGACAGCTCGTTGATCGGCGTGCCGTCCTGCTTTTCGGGCGGGCGCAGAATGGTGAAATGCACCAGGTCGACCGCGGCGTCGGATTTCAACAGGTTGCGCCAGGCGCGCTCGCCGGCATGGGGCTCGCCGGAGACCAGCAGCACGCGCAGGTTCTCGCGGATGCCCTCGATCAGGTGGATCGCCTTGTTGTTGACCTCGGTGACCTCGCCGGGCGTGGCGGCGACGGCAAATTCCAGCACATTGTTGCCGCCGCGCGGCACCTTGAAGCCGAAGGGCGTCTCGACCCCGGGCGTGGCATTGAGCGTGGCGATCTCCTCGCCGTTCATGCGCACGGTGACGGTGGCGGGCGTATCGGTGCGGCGGCCGTCGTCGAAGACGCGCAAGCTCAGTTCCTGGTCCTCGTCGACAATGCCGAAGCGCGGCGCGCGCAGCACCTCGATGCGGCGGTCGAACTCGTCGGCCTTGCCGGTGACGAGGCCGTGGACGGGGGCATCGAAGCCAAGCGCCTCGCCGGCGGCGGGCGCGTCGTGGACCTGTCCGTCGGTGATGAAGACGGCGGCGCCGATGCGGGCCGGCGGCACATCGGAGATGGCCGAGGCCAGCGCCTCGAACAGCCGGGTCGAAGGCGCGTCGGAGGTGGCGGGGTCGCGCACCTCGACGATGCGCGGCTCGATGCGGGCAAAGCGCGACAGCCGGTCCTTGAGGCCTTGGAGCGCCGCATCGGTCATGGCGGTGCGTTCCGGCGTTTCCTGGCTCTGGCTGCGGTCGACGATGACCGGCACGACGGTGGAGAGCGCCTCGCGGTCCTCCTGCATCAGAAGCGGATTGGCGAGCGCCGCGAGGACTGCGGCGGAGGCGAGCAGGCGGATGCCGGTGCCGCGCACGCCGCGGGCGAAACCCGCTGTGGCGAGGATGAGGGCCAGCACGGCGAGCGCCAGAAGGATGAACCAGGGAATGAAGGGAGCGAACTGGAGTGTCATGTCACTGCCCCAGCCGTTCGAGGAGGGCGGGAACATGCACCTGGTCAGCCTTGTAGTTGCCGGTCAGCATGTACATCATGATGTTGACGCCGGAGCGGAAGGACATTTCGCGCTGCATCTCGTCCGGCGGCACGGTCGGCAGGACCGATGCACCATTGGCATCGATCGCCCAGGCGCCGAGCAGGTCGTTGCCGGTGATCAGGATCGGCGAGACGCCGTCGCCGGTGGAGGCGACGCCGCTGTTGGAGGTCCTGGCCTCCTGGCGCGCCTCGACCCAGAGCGGGCTGCCGGTGTAGCGGCCGGGAAAATTGGACAGCAGATAGAAGGACCGCGTCAGTACGTGGTCCGAGGGCACCGGCTCCAGCGGCGGGATGTCGATATTAGCGAGGATCGCCTGCAGCCGCTCGCCATTGGCACTTGGTCCGCTTTCGTCGCCCAGCGCGGAGAACTGGTCGCGCGTGTCGAACAGCACGGTGCCGCCGGCGCGCATATAGGCGTCGATCCGGCTGATCGCAGCGGCAGACGGCATGGGGGCGGTCGCCGAGATCGGCCAGAAGATGATCGGGTAGAAGGACAGCTCGTCCCTGCTGATGTCGAGGCCGACGGGCGGGGCCGGCTCCAGCGTCGTGCGGTAGGTGAGGAAATCGGTGAGGCCGCGCAGGCCGTCTTCCGACAACTGGTCGACCTCGGCCTCGCCGGTGACGACATAGGCCAGATGGGTGTTGTCGAGGCGCTCGAGGATCACCGCGTCGCCTGGCTTGGCGTCGTCGGCAGAGGCGCGGTCGCCCGGCGCGAAGAGCACGAGGCAAGCGAGCGCCACGACGGACGCGGCAGCGGTGCGGCGCGGCAGGCGGGAAAAGGCGCCGCCCATGAACAGAACGACGAGGCTGTCGATGACGAGAAGCGCGAAGGCCAGCGTCAGCAGGATCGGCTTCAGCGGCAGGGCGGCGGTGCCGGCCAGCGGTTCGCGGGTCACGGGCAGCGCGGTATCGACCTTGAACGGCTTCAGCTCGGCGCCGGCGGGCAGGAGGTTCAACGCGGCAAAGCCGTCCTCGGTGCCGTAGAGGCCGGGCGGGTTGTCGAAGGTCGCCGACGTCGGCCGCGCTTCGCCGAGATCGAGCGGGCGGGCATTGCCGGTGTCCGCGGTCAGCGCGCCGCGTTCGGTGAGCAGGCGGAAGGGCGCAAGCGTCGCCCTGGCTGCCGGATCGGCATTGGCCGCGGCGGTGCCGGCGCGTGACAGCTGCACCACCCGCCGAAGCATTTCGACGAATTCGCCGGAGATCGGCAGGTCGGACCAGGTGGCCTCGGCGCTGACATGGAAGAGAACGGTGCGGCCTGCGCCGCTTTCTCTGACGGTGACGAGCGGCGTGCCGTCGGCGAGGCCCGCCCAGGTGCGTTCGGCCAGATCCGGGGTCGGCTCGGCCAGCACCTGGCGCTTGATCAAGACGCCGTCGGGCCTCGGCATGCCGGCAAAGGGGCCGAATTTCGGGAAGTCCGCGAGCGGCTGCGGCTCGGCCCAGGACAGCGCACCGCCGAGTTCACGTTCGCCCTGGCGCAGGATGACGGGTACCAGTGGATCGCCTATGGGCGCGGCGGCAAGGCGCGGCCCGGCAAAGCGGATGAGTGTGCCGCCGCCCGCGATCCAGGCCTGAAGCGGCTCGTAGACCGCTTCCGGCAGGCGGCCGATGTCGGCCAGTACGATGGCGGAGGGCTTCTGCGCGAGGATCTCCGGCACGGAGACGGCGAGATCGGCGACGCCCGGCTTGATCAGGTCGGCATAGGGCGCCAGCGCCCGCTCGATATAGTAGAGCGGCGAAAGTAGCGGCTGGAAATCGTCGCCGGCATCGCCGGAAATCAGCGCGACGCGGCGGCGGCGGAAACCGTCATCGAGCAGGTGCGTCGCGCCCGCGGTGGCATGGCCGGCAATCGACAGGCGGGCAAAGTCGTTGCGCAGTTCGAACGGGGCGGCGATCTGGCCGCTGGCCACGGTTGCGCCGGGGGCAAAGTCTACATTGCCCGAGGCGATGACGCGGCCCTGGCGATCCTGGGCGTCGACGATCAGGCTCCGCGCGGCGCTGCCGTTGAGGCGGGACAGGGCGACGGTGAGCGCATCGGCGCCGTTTGATGCGCCGGTGATGGCGGTTGCGGCGGCGTTGTCGCCCTCGATCAGGCGGAGCTGTGCCGGCGAAAGGGCGGCCAGGTCGGCCATCAGGTCTTCCTTGTCGTCGGCGGCGATGCCGTCGGTGAGGGCGGCCAGCGTGCCGGGCTTTGTTCCGTCAAGGGCGGCGCGAAGGGCGTCGAGTGCGCGGGCGCGGTCAGGCCGCAGCGGCTTCGGGCTTGCAGCGCGCAGTTTTTCCAATGCCGCTGCGGCGCCGGCCGGCACGGCGTCGTGGCTGGCATCGGCGGTAAAGACGATCGAAACCGGCAGGTCGCGGTCACCAGCATCGCCGATCAACGCTTCGGCGGTGGCGACGCGGCGATCCCAGTCGGTCACGGTCGCCCAGCCATTGTCGACGAGAAGCACCAGCGGGCCGTCGGTCGACAGCGAGGCGTTGCGCGGATTGAGCACCGGGTCGGCCAGCGCGAAGATCACCAGGGCCGCGAGCATCATGCGCAGCAGCGTCAGCCACCAGGGGCTTTTCGACGGTGTCTCGTCGCGTTTCAAGACGCCGGCGAGGATGCGCAGGGGCGGGAAGACTTCGGTCTTCGGGCGCGGCGGGGTGAGCTTCAGCAGCCACCAGATCAGCGGCAGGGCGGCGAGCGCGATCAGCACGGCAGGGGTGGCGAAGGCGAGCGGCAGGGCGTTCATGGCGCAACGCTCCGGCTGGTGAGCGGCGGCGTGCCGGAGAGATACATGTGGACCGCGACCAGCGCCTCGGAGGCGAGGCGGTCGGTCGAATGATGGACGAAACTCCAGCCGAGTCGGCGCAACTGCTCGCCGAGGTTTTCGCGGCGGGCGAGATAGGCGCGACGATAATCGTCGCGCAGCCCCTCGGCGCGGCCGGAGACGAGCTTCTGGCCGGTTTCCGGATCGGTGAATTCGGTGCGACCGGTATAGGGGAAGCTTTCTTCGGCCGGATCGGCGATCTCCACCACGTGGCCGCGCAGGCCGCGGCGGGCGAGCGGCGCGATCTTCTCCATGATCGCGTCGGCGTCATCGAGGAAATCGCCGATCAGCACGATGTCGCTCGCGCCGCGGATCATCGCCGTGTCCGGCAGGCCGCCCGACAGCGGGGTATGAATGATCGCGGTTGCCAGCCGTTCGGCGGCGTTGCGGGCCGAGGCCGGCTCCATGACGCCCGGGCAGCCGATGCGTTCGCCGGAGCGGGCGAGGATTTCGGCAAGCGCCAGCATCAGCACGAGGGCACGGCTTTCCTTGGAGACGGGGGCGAGCGTCGACTTGTACATCATCGAAGGAGAAAGATCGGCCCAGAGCCAGACGGTGTGGGCGGCCTCCCATTCGCGGTCGCGGATATAGGTGTGGTCGTCGCGGGCGGAGCGGCGCCAGTCGATGCGGGCGAAGCTCTCGCCTTCGGCGTAAGGGCGGAACTGCCAGAAATTCTCGCCGATGCCGCGCTTGCGCCGTCCGTGCCAGCCGGCGATCACCGTATTGGCGATGCGGCGGGCCTCGACCATGCAATCGGGCACGAGGCTGGCGCGCTGGCGGGCGCGGGTCAGCGCGTCCCCGGCGGGGGTCTGCTCGACGATCTGGCCGATGGCTGCCACGTGTCCGCGATCCTTCCCGGTTTCTAGCCGCGCGCCTGCTTCACCAGTCCGGCGATCACGTCGCGCACCGACATGCCTTCGGCGCGGGCGGCGAAGGTGAGCGCCATGCGGTGTTCGAGAACGGGTTCGGCCAGCGCATGGACGTCGTCGAGCGAAGGGGCAAGACGGCCTTCATAGAGCGCGCGGGCGCGAGCGCAGAGCATCAGCGCCTGGCCGGCGCGCGGGCCGGGGCCCCAGGCGACCGCCTTGTCGGTCTCGGCATTGCCGTGGCCGGGGCGGGCGGAGCGGACGAGGGACAGAATGCCGTCGACGACGCCGTCGGAAACCGGCATCTGGCGGATCAGTTTCTGGATCTCGATCAGGCGGGGGGCGGTCAGGACGCCGGCCGCCTTCTGGTCGCTGACGCCGGTGGTCTCCAGCAGGATCTGCCGTTCGGCGGCCAGTTCCGGATAGCCCACGTCGACCTGCAGCAGGAAGCGGTCGAGCTGGGCTTCGGGCAGCGGATAGGTGCCTTCCTGCTCCAGCGGGTTCTGGGTGGCGAGAACGTGAAAAGGAGCGGGCAGGTCGTAGGGCCGGCCGGCGATGGTCACCTGATATTCCTGCATCGACTGCAGCAGCGCCGATTGGGTACGTGGGCTTGCGCGGTTGATCTCGTCGGCCATCAGCAACTGGGCGAAGACCGGGCCCTTGATGAAGCGGAAGGAGCGCCGGCCGTTCTCGTCCTGGTCCATGACCTCGGTGCCGAGAATGTCGGAGGGCATCAGGTCCGGGGTGAACTGGATGCGGTTGGCATCGAGGCCGAGCACGGTGCCGAGCGTGGTGACGAGCTTGGTCTTGGCAAGGCCCGGCACGCCGACCAGCAGCGCATGACCGCCCGACAGGATGGCGAGCAGGGTGTTCTCCACCACCTTTTCCTGACCGAAAATGACCTTCGAGACGGCCAGACGCACGGCGGCGATGTCGGCGAGGGCCTTTTCGGCGGCCTCGATGATGGCCTTTTCGTCGAGGGCGGCATCCGGGGTTGGCATCAGGCCCATGGTCTTCTCCATCTGGTTTGCCGTCATAGCCGAATCGCGGCGCTCTTCCCGACAGCGGCACATGAAACTAACTTATTCCCCAACGGGCGGCTGACAAGCGCGTTTCGAATGACTATCTCGTGACATAACACTGATTAGGCACCAACCGGGACGCAAAGATGGCAGGCGATACGCTGAAGGCGACGACGGATGCGGCCGGACTGGCGGCGATGATTTCGCGCGCGGCGGCGCAGACGGCCGGCGGCAAGCCGAGCCTGCCGCCCGTGGAGCGCTGGGAACCGCCGTTCTGCGGCGATATCGACATGGAAATCCGTGCCGACGGGACCTGGTTCTACATGGGCACGCCGATCGGCCGCGCGCCGCTCGTGCGGCTGTTCTCGACGGTGCTGCGCAAGGACGAGGACGGCAAGACCTATCTCGTAACACCTGTGGAGAAAGTCGGCATCCGCATCGAGGATGCGCCCTTTCTCGCCGTCGAAATGAGCGAGAGCGAGCGGGACGGGAACAAGCTTCTGACATTCCGCACCAATGTCGGCGACGTGGTCGAGGCCGGGCCGGACCATGCGCTGCGCTTCGTCGTGCATGGCGAGAACCATGAGCTCAAACCTTACCTGCATGTGCGCGGGCGGCTGGAGGCGCTGGTGTCGCGTGCGGTCATGTATGACCTGGTGGAACAGGGCGAGACGGTGGAGATCGACGGGGTGGATATGTTCGCGGTCCGCTCGGGCGGGGCACTCTTTCCGGTGATGCCGGCGGCAGAACTCGACCGGCTGTCGAAATGAGCTTCGACATCTACTCCGCCGCCGACTTCCGCCACCGCGCGCTGAACCAGATCGGCGCGCCGATCGAGCATGCCTGGCGCGACCACGGCGACCACATCCTCAATCCCGAAGGTCTGATAGAGATCGAGGGGCTGAAGCTCAAGGACGCCGCCGTGCTGGTTCCGGTGGTCGACGATCCCGACGGGGCGAAGGTGATCCTCACCCAGCGCACGGCGAAGCTTCGCAAGCATTCCGGTCAGGTCGCCTTTCCCGGCGGCGGCATCGACGAGGGCGATTTGTCTCCGGAAGTGGCGGCGCTGCGCGAGGCCGAGGAGGAGATCGGGCTCGATCCGTCCTTCGTCGAGACGGTCGGCCGGCTGCCGCAATATCTGTCCGGCACGGGCTTTCGTATCATCCCCGTGCTCTCCGTGGTCCGGCGCGGCTTCGTCATCAAGCCCAATCCCGACGAGGTCGATGCGGTCTTCGAAGTGCCGCTGTCCTTCCTGATGAACCCGGACAATCACCAGCGCGACAGCCGGACATGGCAGGGGATCGTCCGGCATTTCTACGTGATGCCCTATGGCGAGCGCCATATCTGGGGCATTACCGCCGGCATCATCCGGACGCTTTATGAAAGGCTCTATGCATGACCAACCTGTCGAACGAGTCCTGGTTCACCGATCCGGCGCTGCAGCGGCTGTTCGCCCTGCTCAATGCCGACGGCGGCGAGGCGCGCGTGGCCGGCGGGGCGGTGCGCAACAGCCTGATGGGGCTCCCGGTCGCCGACATAGACCTTGCCACCACGCTTCCGCCCGAGACGGTGATGGAGCGGGCCAAGGCCGCGGGCATCAAGGCGGTGCCGACCGGGATCGACCACGGCACGGTCACCCTGGTGCTCGACGGCAAGGGCTTCGAGGTGACCACGCTTCGCCGCGACGTCGAGACCGACGGTCGGCGCGCCAAGGTGGCTTTCGGCGAGGACTGGCAGGAGGACGCCGAGCGGCGCGACCTGACGATCAATGCGCTCTATGTCGGGGCCGATGGCGAGGTGATCGATCTCATCGGCGGTCTGCCGGACATCGAGACGAAGACGGTGCGGTTCATCGGCGATGCCGACACGCGGATCGCCGAGGACTATCTGCGCATCCTGCGCTTCTTCCGCTTCTTCGCCCATTACGGCGGCGGGCGGCCGGATCCGGCGGGCCTGAAGGCCTGTTCCCGGGCCAAGGACAAGCTTTCGACACTCTCGGCGGAGCGGGTCTGGGCGGAGACAAAGAAGCTGCTGTCGGCCCGCGATCCGGGCCGCGCGCTGTTGTGGATGCGCCAGTCCGGCGTGCTCGGGGCGATCCTGCCTGAGACCGAAAAATGGGGCATCGACGCGATCCCGGCGCTGGTCGCCGCCGAGCAGGCGCTCGGCTGGGAGCCGGATCCGATGTTGCGGCTTGCGGCGATCGTGCCGAAGGACGCGGAGCGGCTGGCGGGCCTTGCGCAACGCCTGCGCCTGTCGAATGCCGAGGCCGCCTTCCTCGACCGGTTCGCCCGCGCGCCGAAGCCGAACGGCGAGGTGACGGATGCCGCCTTCGACCGGGAACTCTACCGCCTCGGCAAGGACGGCGTGATGGCGGCCCTGAAGATCGATCTCGCCACCGCGCGCAGCAATGCCGCCGTCGATCCGAAGGCCATGGCGAAGACCGGGCGGCTGTCTGTGCTTTTGACCAGGGCGGAAAAATTCGAACGGCCGGTCTTTCCCTTGAGCGGCGCCGACGTGCTGGCGGCCGGGGCTTCCCCGGGACCCAAGGTGGGTGAAACGCTGAAGGCGCTGGAGCAGGAGTGGATCTCGTCCAACTTCTCCTTCGACCGGGCGAAGCTGCTCGCCCGGCTGTCCGATCTTATCACGACTTGATTCAAGTCCTTGCGAAAGCGATTCCGTCAGGGCGGCCAAGAGACTGAAACTCAACGGAATTCGCTGTGGACCTCACATGTTGATTCAAGTGTGTGCGAGGGCCATCGCGGCGCCTAACCTTCAAGCGGCCTGCGCCTGATCGGTGATCCTTGCCTTGATGGCGTCGACCATGGTTTCGCGGATGATCGTTTCGCCATGGGCGGTCCGCATGTGCTCGACCGAGCGGCGGACGACTTCGGCTTCCTCCTCGGCGCGGGTGTGCCAGGGGCAGCCCGGAACCAATGAACCGCATTCAAACTGCTTCATGTCGCATCTCCTCTTCGACTGGGTTCAACGCGTCGGAGCATATCATGAAACGCTAATCAGGCAAAGACGGGACACGTCCAGCGGGCAGAAGGGGCGCCGACGGGCGCTCACTGCCGCTTTGCGAAGATCCGGCCAGTCTGCCTATTCCGGCATGGCCCAGGCGCGGAATACCGAGCCGTTGGCCTGGGGGTGACGACGGCGCGAGGCGCCCTCGATGTCGTTGGCGGCGGCGAGATCGGTCAAGTCGCGACCGCCGAGGCCCAGCTGAACCTGTTCGACGAAATAGGCGTGGGGAAGATCGACGCCGCTCGTCGCCCGCAACTGTTCGGCGAGGCGATCGATCAGTTCGGGAGCGTCGAGCGCCCGGTCGGTTGTTGCGGATTGCTGGGGTGGAATGCTGCTCGGGTAGGCCATCGCACATCTCCTCCATGTAACCAAGGAAACGATAACACGGTGGCAGCCTATTCCAAATGCAATTTAGTGTCGCAGGCCGGGGTTGCCAAAAATGTGACCAAATACAGGCGCGCCCGGCTGCGCGCCCTGAAGAAATGATGCGTTAAGCGGGTTCAGGGCCAGCGCACCACCGGCGGCATGGAGGACAGGATCGATTCGACATTGCCGCCGGTCTTCAATCCGAAGATCGTGCCACGGTCGTAGAGCAGGTTGAATTCGACGTAGCGGCCGCGGCGGACCAGCTGTTCGTCGCGGTCCTCTTCGGTCCAGGGCTGGTTGAAGTTCGACCGCACGATCTTCGGATAGACGAGATTGAAGGCACGGCCGACATCCTGGACGAAGGCAAAGTCTGCGGCCCAGCCACCCCGCTCCTCGGGCGAGTGCAGCCAGTCGAAGAAGATGCCGCCGATGCCGCGGGCCTCGTTGCGATGCGGCAGGAAGAAGTATTCGTCGCACCAGGCCTTGTAGGCCGGATAGTCGGCGACGGCCGCGTGGCGGCCGCAGGTAATCTCCATGGCGCGGTGGAACAGACGGCTGTCCTGATCCTCCTGGGTGCGGCGCCGGTCGAGCACCGGGGTCAGGTCCGCGCCGCCGCCGAACCACTGGCTGGTGGTCACCACCATGCGCGTGTTCATGTGCACGGCCGGCACGTTCGGATTGACCGGATGGGCGATCAGCGAGATGCCCGAAGCCCAGAAGCGCGGATCTTCCTCGGCGCCGGGCATGGTCTTGCGGAATTCTGGCGAGAATTCGCCGTGCACCGTCGAGGTATGCACGCCGACCTTCTCGAAGACGCGGCCTTCCATCATCGACATGCGCCCGCCGCCGCCGGCGCCGCCGTCACGCTGCCAGTCCTTGGGGGTGAAACGGCCGGGCGCCTGGTCGGCCAGCGGGCCGGAAAGCTCGTCCTCGAGGGCCTCGAAGGAGGCGCAGATCGTGTCGCGCAGGTTTTCGAACCAGGCGCGTGCGGCGAGCTTCTTGTCCTCGATGTCGTGCGGCAGGCCTTTCGGCAGGTCAGGTCTTTGCATGGCTTCCCCTGGGCATCAGCCCACGCGTGGCGACTCGTCGCCCATTTCAACCTTGGAATTAACAGGAGCGCCCCGTCTCGAACAGCGGCGCGGCGGCCACGTCCCCGAAATTCGACTCGCAAAAGCGCAAAGGGGGCATTATTTTAGCGGCCAGCGAGGTGTTTTATGAGCAGAATACCCGGTCCCCCGCCGCTCGACGGCCTGAAAAAGCGCATTGCCAGCCACCGGCTTGCCAAGGCCGGCAGCGACGGCGGACATTTCGTGCGCGAAACCTTCTGCCTGACGCGCGACGAGGCGCGGGCCAAGGCGCGCGAATGGTTCGACAGCTTCCCGAAGGCCGCCTACTGGACGGAAGTGGAGAGCTGGCGCCAGCTGGACGGCGACCAGATCGAGTTCACCATGCGCCGCCTGCCGTCGGCCGACTGAGCGGGGCGGGGGGGCATTCGTTGCGCCAGCCCCAGCATTCTGCGGGTTTCAGCGGCGATCGCTAAACTTCTAAGGATTTCTTAAAGCGGATATCAAAACGCCTTTGGCATGATCGTACCTGTTGACGGTCTGCGCATTGGCGCGCGGACCCGGCATGAGGCCCATCGTCAAAGCCATGGCCATTGCCCGGCATTTCTCGTGGTTCACAGCAAGGACAGCTGATGACAAGTGTTTCCTTTAATGCGACGGCCGCCTCGGCACTGTCGCTGCTGACCGGTTCGAGCCGAGCGCTCGAAGCGACGCAGACACGGGTGGCCTCCGGCAAGAGGGTCGACGAGGCATCGGACAACGCAGCCTACTGGTCGATCGCGACGACGATGAGCGCCGACGCCATGTCGCTGTCCAGCGCCGAGGACGCGACCGGGCTTTCGGCCGCAATCACCGACACGGCCGCGCTCGGCATGGAGGCGGCGACCTCGATCGTCGCCGAAATCCAGTCGAAGCTGATCCTCGCCCAGGCGGTCGGCACGAACCGCTCGGCGGTCAATGCCGAGATCACCCAGCTCAAGGCGCAACTCGGCACGATCGCCCAGTCGAGTTCGTTCAACGGCCAGAACTGGCTCAATCTCGATGCCGGCGAACAGCCCAAAGTCCAGTCGATGGTTGCCTCCGTCACCAGCAATGGCGACGGCGACGTATCGGTCAACGTGATCGATTTCGACACGGCGAAGTCGACGCTGATCAGCGGCCAGGACGCGCAGGACGGGTTGCTGACCCAGTCCTATGCCGGCACGACGAAGAGCGGCGTGGTCTATGACTATCACCTGCTCGACGCCAAGTCGGCAGTTCCGGTCGCCGCCAGCTCGAAGGAGATCTCGGTCTCCGACACGACGACGAGCGACGAGTTCGACGGCATGATCTCGGCGATGAACTCGATGATGACCAACATGATCGACGCCAGTGCCAATCTCGGCGCCACCCGCAGCCGGATCGCCTCCAGCACGGAATTCCTTGAGGACCTGCAGGACATCACCGAGATCGGCATCGGCCGGCTGGTGGATGCGGATATGGAAGAGGAGGCGGCCAAGCTTTCGGCGCAGAAGGTTCAGCAACAGCTGCAGACCATCGGCCTCAACATCGCCAACAATTCGATGGGGGCCTCGCTCAAGCTGTTCGCCTGAGGGTGACCTAGTGAACAGGGCGACGGCGAAGGCTCCGCCGAACCTTTACATCGAGAGCCCGGCGCATCGTCCTGATGTTCCGGGCTCTTTTCTTTCGGGATGCCGGTTTGCCGAGCCGTCAGCGACGGGGCGGCCCCTTCGGTTTCTGAGCCTTGTGCGGGCCGCGGGCCGCCTTGCGTGGTGCACCGCGCGGCGGCGCGGCGGCCGGGACCGGTTCGGGAGCGGGCTCGACCGCGGGCGTTTCGGCTTGGACTTCAGGCTGCGCCTCGACAATTGCCTCAACCGACGCGGCGGGCGCTTCTTCCTCTTCGGCGGTGGTCGCAGGGGTCTCCTCCTGGATCGCTTCGGCTTCATCATCCAGGTCTGCAGCGACAGCAGGCTGTTCCGTTTGCTCGGGCGTGGCCGCCTCCACCGGTTCAACTGCCGTTTCTTCGGCGGACGCCATTGCGGCGACCGGTTCGGTGACTGTCACGGGCTCTTCAACGGCGGCCGCTTCGCTCTCGGCGGTTTCCGTCGCGGCTGCGGCTTCGGGCTCGGATTCGAGGCTCGGCGGTGCGGCCGGCGGTTCGGCACTCACCGCCGCGACACCGGCAGGCTCCTCCGGCTCGACGACGGCCGGCAGGCTGCGGGCGATGATGTCCTTGAGGATCTTGGTGACCTGCAGGGCGCCGGCAAAGTCGGTATTGGTCGCGTGTCCGGCGAGCGGCACGCGGATGTCGCTGGCGATCTGCGGACGGGAATTGATCTCGCCGAACCAGTCGAGCTCGCCGATCACGTCCACCACGTCGCGGCAATCCGGCGGCATGGTGATGCGGCCGCCGAAAGTGACGATGCGCAGGCCGCTGGCCATGTTGCGCAGACGCGCGGGTTCCTCGTCGCGTATGGAATAGAGCGCTTCGGACAGTACCCGGTTGCCGCGCGAATGGCCGGCAAGCAGGTGGAAGGAGAGGGCAGGGTCGGCAAGCAGGGTCTCGACGGTGTCGGTGTCGAGCGCGCTCGGATGCGGTTTCAGCGCCAGCTTGTGACGGTCCTCATAGGCGCCGAGATGCGGGCGGCCGACGACGTCGTCGATCACCTCGAGATCGTTGCGCATGTGGCCGAGCCAGCCGAAGAAGAACGAGCCGCCGATCGTTTCGTTGATGATGTCGCCAAGGCCGTAGCCCGACACGACGGCGGCGACCGGCTCGCCGATCGCGTCGGCGACGTTGCGGGCGAAAGCCGCAGCCCCGATCGCCGAACCGCCGATGCCGGCCACCGCGAGCGCGTGTACGTCGCGCCCGCCGCGCAGCTTGTATTCCGCCACGCTGTCGCAGATGGTCAGCATGGCGCCGCCGCTCGGCGGCACGATCATGATCAGGCCTTCGGAGGCGAGGGAGTCGCTGATGTAGAAGGTTTCCTCCGCGGTCAGCGACTTCACGTCGTAGAAGATGGCGTCGAGCCCGGTATTGCGCAGCCGCCAGGGCTCAAGCGCGGCGTTACGGGCAGGGCGATGCTGAAGCCGCTCCGGAAAGCTCAGGCTTCGGGCAAACTGGGTCAAACTCAGGGCGAATGCGGTCTCGAACATCGATCGTCTCCCGGTTTATGCTGCGCTGCAATATATCATCCGTCGGTAGAATTAGCAAATTCTACCGGGGCACGAGCCATCATGCCGCAGGTGCAGACGTAACCGGCGCACGCGCGGCATGCCTGCCGGTGCAGCCAGTCTAGCCGCGTTTGACGACGGTTGATTGATGGCCGGGCAGGGGACGCGCCCGTGTCACGGGCTGATGCAGCGTCAGCCGGTCTGGCGCAGCGCCTCGCCGGCGATCATCGCGGCGGACATGGCGACATTGATCGAGCGTTGCCCCTCGACCATGGGGATGATGACGCGCGCATCGGCTCCGTCGTGCACGGTCTCGGGCACGCCGGCACTTTCGCGACCGAACAGCAGGATGTCGTCGGGGCGGTAGGCGAAATCGGTATAGCGATCGGCCGCCTTGGTCGAGGCGAGGACCAGGCGCCGTCCGCTTTCGCGCCGCCATTCCTCGAAACGCTCGAAATTGACGTGGCGGGCAAGCTTTACGCTCGCCAGATAATCCATGCCGGCGCGCTTCAGGTTGCGGTCGGAAATGTCGAAGCCGGCGGGCTCGATGATGTCGACGCCGAGACCGAGGCAGGCGGCGAGCCTGAGGATCGTGCCGGTATTGCCGGGAATGTCGGGCTGGTAGAGGGCGATGCGAAGTCCGGTCATGGCTCTTCCTATCGCGGCACGGCCATCTCACTCAAGGGGTGCGCGGTGCAATTGCCTGTTGTCTTCAGGCAACAGGTCGGTGGGATCGAACAAGGGCCGGAGGTTTGATGCTTTTCAATTCGGCATGGGACAGGTAGAAAGCACTCCTCTTCAACACGCAACAGGGAGGCCTCGATGATATCACATGGTATGACGCGCCTTCCGGTGCCGCACTACTTGCAGGCTGCGTGACGGCGACCCGGTCGCCCATCTTCCAAGACTTTTCCATTTGAATCACCTTGCGGCCGTCTGCGGCCTCATTGTCTGATTTTTCAGCCCTCCCGGTTCCGCCCGGCGGAATCCGGTCTCAAACCGGGCACGATTTTCTGGAGAATTCCGCATGTTTTCGTGGTTCGAGAACCGCCTCAATCCCTATCCGCCGGAAGCCCCCGTGCTGCCGCCGAAGGGACTCGTGGCCTTCTGCTGGCACTATACCAAGCCGGCCGCCCCCTGGCTGCTGCTGCTCGGGCTGTGCTCGATGCTGATCGCCGTCGGCGAGGTGCTGCTCTACCAGTTCCTCGGCAATATCGTCGACTGGCTGTCGGTCGCCGACCGCGCCACCTTCCTGGAGACGGAGAAGGGCCGGCTGATCTGGATGGCGGCGCTGCTTCTCGTCGGCCTGCCGGTCGTCGGTTTCATCCACACGCTGACCATGCACCAGGTGCTGGCCGGCAATTTCCCGATGATCGCCCGCTGGCAGATGCACCGCTTCCTGCTGCGCCATTCGATGACCTTCTTCGCCAACGAGTTCGCCGGCCGGGTGTCGACCAAGGTGATGCAGACCTCGCTTGCCGTGCGCGAAGCTGTGATGAAGATCATCGACGTGTTCGTCTATGCGATCAGCTTCTTCGTTTCGATGCTGGCGCTGGTGTTTGCCGCCGACTGGCGGCTGGTGGCGCCGCTGATCATCTGGATCGTCGTCTACACGCTGATCCTCACCTTCTTCGTCCCGCGCCTGCGCCGGCTCTCCAGCGAGCAGGCAGACGCACGCTCGATGATGACGGGTCGGATCGTCGACAGCTATACCAACATCGCCACGGTGAAGCTGTTCTCCCATGCGGGGCGTGAGGAAGCCTATGCCAAGGACGGCATGAACGCCTTCCTCGACACGGTCCATCGGCAGATGCGGCAGATCACGTTGCTCAACGTCTTCGTCGACATCAACAATGCCATCGTGCTCTTCGCCATATCCGGGCTCAGCATTTGGTTCTGGCTGGGCGGCACGGTTTCGGTCGGCGCGATCGCGGTCGCCATCGGCCTGGCGATGCGCATCAACGGCATGTCGCAGTGGATCATGTGGGAGGTTTCGGCGCTCTTCGAAAACATCGGCACGGTCTATGACGGCATGGGCATGATGACGAAGCCGCACGACATCGTCGATGCCGGCGGCGCCAAGGCCCTCCAGGTGCCCAAGGGCGAGATCGTCTACGACCATGTCCGGTTCCACTACGGCAAGGACAAGGGCGTGATCGAGGACTTCTCGCTGACCATCAAGGCCGGCGAAAAGGTGGGCCTGGTCGGACGTTCCGGTGCCGGCAAGACGACGCTGATGAACCTGCTGCTGCGTTTCTACGATCTCGAGAAGGGTCACATCGTGATCGACGGCCAGGACATTTCCGCGGTGTCGCAGGACAGCCTGCGGGCATTGATCGGCGTCGTCACCCAGGATACCTCGCTTCTGCACCGCTCGATCCGCGACAACATCGCTTACGGCCGGCCGGAGGCGAGCGATGCGGAGGTGCTGGAGGCGGCCAGCCGCGCCAATGCCACCGAGTTCATCGAGGGCCTGGTCGACATGCAGGGTCGCAAGGGGCTCGACGCACAGGTCGGCGAACGGGGCGTGAAGCTCTCCGGCGGCCAGCGCCAGCGCATCGCGATAGCCCGGGTGTTCCTCAAGAACGCACCGATCCTGGTGCTCGACGAGGCGACCTCGGCGCTCGATTCCGAAGTCGAGGCGGCGATCCAGGAAAGCCTGTTCTCGCTGATGGAGGGCAAGACCGTCATCGCGATCGCCCATCGCCTGTCGACGCTGACCCAGATGGACCGGCTGGTCGTTCTCGACAAGGGCCGGATCATCGAGACGGGCACGCATGGCGAACTGGTGGCCGAGGGCGGCGTCTATGCCGACCTGTGGAACCGCCAGTCGGGCGGCTTCCTCGCCGACCAGGTGGACCAAGCCACTGAAGAAGCTGCCGAATAAGACTTTAGTTGTGCAAGAATATGCGCAAGGGCGGAACGACAGAAATTCCGCCCTTCGCAACTGCGAAAGGTTACCCGCAAGAATCCACGTGCCAAAACGGCATACGTGCAAGGTTTCGTTTAATTGTTTCAATTTAACTTAATAAGTACCCGACGTATTTTGATCGAAAAATGATTTTTCCTGGGCGTTTGCCCTGGTTGTTGGGATGTCCTTCCCCTCCCGGAACAAGTCCAATGTCCAATATTAAAATCAAAGTCATGTTGCCGCTGCTCTTTGCCGTCATCGTTCTGCTCGGCATCATCCAGGGTGCGATGGCGGTCAAGTTCATCGAAGACGTCAAAGGCGAAGTCGAGGTCATCGGTCGCGAGCGGATGCCGCGCACGCTGGCGGTCGCGAAAATGAACGCGCAATTTGCCGAAGTCCGCCGTAACTACGCGATCATTCTCAGCGCTGACGATGCCGCAGAATTGGCAAAACAGACCGAGTCACTCAATCAGGCAGTCACCGCTCGCGACGCAGCCTTCGATGCCTTCGGCGCGATGATCACCAGCAACGTCGCGGTCGAGCTGTTCGATCGCCTGAAGGCCACGTTGGTCGACTATGACAAACTGGGCGCAGAACTGCTCACCCACAAGGCCGCGGCCGATACCACCGCCGCCAAGGCGCTGTTCTCCGGCAAGATGACCGAAGTCGCCAAGGCGGCGTCCGCCCGGATGAACGACATCGTCGAGCTGAACATATCCACGACGGACGTCGCGATCGCCCATGCGGATTCCGTGTCGGCCTTCTCGATCGTCGCGACGATCGCGTCCGTGATGATTACCGCGCTCATCGCTGCGGCTGCGGCGATCCTCAGCTTTCTCAGGATTGCACGGCCGATCACCGAGATTACGCATGCGATGAACAACCTGGCCTCCGGTGATACAGCGCACCCCATTCCGTTCGAAACCCGCAAGGACGAGATCGGCGAGATGGCTGCCGCCGTCGGCGTCTTCCGTCACAATGCGATCGAACGGGCAAACCTCGAGCGCCAGGCCGAGCAGAGCCGCAGCCTGACCGAGCAGGAGCGCATCGCCCGCGAAGAGCAGAAGGCCTGCGAAGCGGCCGAGGTGCAGTTTGCCGTCGACCAGCTGGCCTGCGGTCTCCAGCGCCTGTCGGACGGCGACCTTGCCGTGAAGATCGACGCCGCCTTCGCCGATCATCTCGACGGATTGCGCGTCAACTTCAACCAGTCGGTCCGCAAGTTGCAGGATGCGATGCGTGCCGTCGGCGAGAATGCCCTTGCCATCGATGCCGGTGCCCGCGAAATCCTGTCAGCGGCCGACGACCTGTCGAAGCGTACCGAACAGCAGGCAGCCTCCGTGGAGGAGACGGCTGCCGCGCTCGAGGAAGTGACGACCGCCGTCAAGGATTCCTCGATCCGCGCCGAGGAGGCCGGCCAATTGGTTGCCCGGACCCGGGAGGGGGCCGAAACATCCGGCGAGATCGTCCGCCGCGCCGTCAGCGCGATGCAGGCGATCGAGAAGTCCTCGGGCGAGATCGGCAATATCATCGGGGTCATCGACGACATCGCCTTCCAGACCAACCTCCTGGCGCTCAACGCCGGGGTGGAAGCGGCCCGTGCCGGGGAAGCCGGCAAGGGTTTTGCCGTCGTCGCCCAGGAGGTGCGCGAGCTTGCCCAGCGTTCGGCCAATGCCGCCAAGGAGATCAAGGCGCTGATCACCACCTCCGGCGAACAGGTGCGCAACGGTGTCGCTCTCGTCGACGAGACCGGCAAGGCGCTGGAGAAGATCGTCTCAGAGGTGCAAGAGATCAACCGCAATGTCGGACAGATCGTCACGTCGGCCCGGGAGCAGTCGACCGGCCTCCTGGAGATCAACACCGCGGTCAACACCATGGACCAGGGGACGCAGCAGAATGCGGCGATGGTCGAGCAGTCGACCGCCGCGAGCCACAACCTTGCCCAGCAGGCATCGGCGCTGACGGCCCTGCTTGGCCAGTTCAAGCTCGGCGACGGCCAGACCCATGGCGCGCCGCAGACGGTGAGGACGGCAACGCCCGCCTCGCGTCCGGCGCCTTCGCCGGCCCGCGCGCTCGGCCAGAAACTTGCGGGCGCCTTCCGGGGCAATGCGGCCGTCGTCCAGGAGAGCTGGACGGAATTCTGATTCGCGTCCGGGCGACACGCACGCACATCCAGAAACGGGGCCGAGGGCCCCGTTTCGCATTTCGGCGGAAGGTCCCCGACGGTCGGCGCGGCGTCGGTATTCCTCCATTCCAGGCCCGTGCAGTTTTCCTGTACGCGCCTCGCCGATAAATCGATTGCCGCTGCGCCGGGCCGAGGTTATGCAGCCCTGCGTGCCGCACAAAGCGGGCAGGCGCGGTTGGCCGGGATTTCTCCATGCGACACTATCTCGATTGGGTCTGGGCAGGGCTGGCCGGCGGTCTGCTGGCCGTCATGATCACCATCAACAGCGGGCTGGCGGCGCATTCGACGCCGTTCGTCGCCTCTTGGGTCGTGCATGGGGTCGGGGCGGTTGCTGCCTTCTTCCTGCTGCGCGTCAATCTGCTGCTCGTGTCCAAACGCGCAGGCGCGGCGGGGCCGGGGATCTCGAAGCCGCCGCTCTGGTCCTATCTCGGCGGCGCGCCGGGCGCCTTTGCCGTGGCGCTCTCCTCGATCGCGGTCAATTCCGAGCTGGCGCTCGCCGGCGGCCTTTCGTTGCTTCTGGTCGGGCAGATCCTGTTCGGCCTGATCTCCGATCTCTGGGGGCTGTTCGGCACGCCGAAGCGGATGCTCAACCGGTTCGACCTGATGGCGGCGGCCTGTGTGATCGCCGGTAGCGCGCTCATCATCTATTCGGGAGGCGCGTGATGCTGACCTCTGTTCTGATTGCCCTTGCCGGCGGGGCCGCCGTCGGCATGAGCCGCTCGATCAACGGGCGCCTCACCATGGACCGCGGGGCGTTTCGCGCCTCGTTCTGGAACCATTTCATCGGTTTTGCCCTGCTCACCGTCTTCGTCGTCTTGTTCGAGCGGCAGGGCTTGGCGCTGCTCGGCCAGGTGCCGGGCTGGGCCTTTACCGGCGGCATGATCGGCGCCGTGTTCGTCGCCATCTCCTCCTATGTCTTCCCGCGCATCGGCGCTGCCCGCTCGGCCCTGCTGATCATCGGCGGACAGATGATCGCCGGGCTGGCGATCGACTATCTGCGTGGCACCGCAACCTTCCATGTCGGCCAGCCGGCCGGCGTCGCGCTCATCCTGTTCGGCATCTATCTCACGCGCTTCTCCAAGTAAGAGAACAGCGTATAACCTTCGGGAGGTCCGTGCCGATGATGCGAATGTAGTCCCTTTCCGTTCGCATTTTCTTTGCCCTGCTGCGGAATCCGCCTATATCGCTTGGCATGATCTTCCGCTCCGTCGCCCGCCTGTTCGAAAACTGGATCTCTCCCTTTGCCCGCTCGGACGACCTCAGGCCGCCGTCCGGAACCTGGGCGTTTGTCTGGTTCTATGTGCGCCAGGCGAAGATGCCCTTCGTCATGATGGCGCTGTTCGGCGGCGCGGTCGCGATGCTCGAGGCGGCGCTGTTCTGGTTCGTCGGCCGGCTCGTCGATCTGCTCGACACCGTGCCGAAGGAGGCAGGCTGGGACGGCCTGCTCGCCGCCCATGGCGGCGAACTGCTTGTCATGGCGCTGATCGTGCTCGCCGGCCGCTTCGTCGTCGTGACGATCGGCGCGCTGGTCGAGGAGCAGGTGATCGTCCTCAACTTCTTCAATCTGGTGCGCTGGCAGGCCTATGCCCATGTCGCGCGCCAGTCGCTCACCTTCTTCCAGAACGATTTCTCCGGCCGCATCGTCACCAAGGTCTGGTCGGCCGGGCAGTCCACCGGCGACCTCCTGACCTCGCTGCTGCAGGTCGTCTGGTTCATGGTGATCTATACCGCGTCGACCATGGCGCTGGTGGCGCAGCTCGACTGGCGGCTCGCCGGCATCATCGCGCTGTGGATCGCCGTGTTCCTCGTTCTGGCGCGCATCTTCGTGCCGCGCATCCGCCGCCATGCCAAGGATACGGCGGAAGCGGCCTCGATGCTGAACGGCCGCATGGTCGATTCCTATTCGAACATCCAGACGCTCAAACTGTTCGGGCGCGAGCAGCAGAACGACCACTATATCCGCGCCGGCTTCGACCGGTTCCAGGCGACGCTGACGCCGTTCGCCCGCCTGCTGACCGGGGTACGTTCGTCGCTCGCCATGCTGTCGGGGGCGATGATCCTGATGATCGCCACGCTGTCCGTCGATCTCTGGTTCTCCGGCGCGATCACGGCCGGCGGCGTCGCCTTCACGCTCGGCCTGGTGCTCAGGCTCAACATGCTGCTCGGCCGGATGATGACGCAGCTCAACGGCATCATGCGCAATATCGGCACGATCCAGAACTCGGCGGGATTGATCTCGAAGCCGATCGAACTGACCGACAGGGCGGACGCCGCCGAACTCGAGGTCCGGAGCCCGGAGATCCGCTACGAGGATGTGTCCTTCCACTACGGCCGCAAGAAGGGTGCGATCGATCACCTGACACTCACCATTCGCCCCGGCGAAAAGGTCGGCATCGTTGGCCGTTCGGGCGCGGGCAAGTCGACGTTGGTCAACCTGCTCCTGCGCTTTTACGACGTCGAGGGCGGGCGGATCCTGATCGACGGGCAGGATATCTCGACCGTCACCCAGGAGAGCCTGAGGTCGCAGATCGGCATGGTGACGCAGGACACCGCGCTGCTGCATCGCTCGATCCGCGACAATATCGTCTTTGGCCGGGAGGACGCGACGGAGGAGATGCTGAGCAAGGCGGCGGATCGCGCCGAGGCGCTCGAGTTCATCGAGCGGCTGGAAGACCAGCGCGGCCGCAAGGGGTTCGACGCCCATGTCGGCGAGCGCGGCGTCAAGCTTTCGGGCGGTCAGAGGCAACGCATCGCGATCGCCCGGGTCATGCTCAAGGATGCACCGATCCTGGTGCTCGACGAAGCGACCTCGGCGCTCGACTCGGAAGTCGAGGCCGCGATCCAGTCCAATCTCGACAAGCTGATGCAGGGCAAGACGGTGCTTGCCATCGCCCACCGCCTGTCGACCATCGCCGCCCTGGATCGTCTCGTGGTCATGGACAAGGGCCGGATCATCGAGGAGGGGACCCATGCCGAGCTCGTCGAGAAGGGCGGTCTCTATGCCGACCTCTGGGCGCGCCAGTCCGGCGGTTTCCTCAATACCCACGACGGCGACGATGAGGCGGATGCGAGCGTGTCCGCGACCGTCTGACGTCTCCGATCTCTCTACCGATCAGGGCAGCGGCGGAATGGTCAGATCGGCGACCAGGCCGTAGTGGTTGGAGCCGTAATCGTCCTCGAGGCGCGTGAGCGACAGCGGGATGATGGCCTTCGACGTGTAGATGTGATCGATCGGAATGCCGAATATGCCGGCCTCGACCGGCCAGGTGGCCGGCTCCGCGCCCGCCGTCTGCAGGTCGGAGCGCCTGAGGAAACGCTGCATGTCCGGGGCGATGGTATCGGAATTGAAGTCGCCGCCGATGATCAGCGTCCCGCCGCGCTTCCGCAGGATGGCGCCGGCGCGGCGAAGCTCGGTGGTGTGGTAGTCGTCGAAATAGGGCTTGGTCAGGTGGATCGCGGCGAACTCGATCGGCCGGCCGCCGATGCGGATCGTCGCCACGGCGAAACGGTTGGCGCGGATGTCGCTGAGGCTCACCACCCTTGGCGCCTCGATCGGGTATTTCGACAGGATCATCAGGTCGCAGGTTTCGATCTCGACACCGCAGCCGATGCGGTAGGGATAGACTTCCTCGAGGTCCGAAAGGTGATGCAGGAGCGGGCCGGATTCGAAGAGGTAGGCGACGTCCGCGCCCGAGGCGTTGACCATGTCGATGATGCGGCCGACATTGGCGAAATTATTGCCGAGAATGTTGAAGGACAGAAGGCGGAAGCGCGTTGCGTCAGCGGGCGCCTCGACATCGGACGGTGGCAGGAACTCGCGCTGCATCCAGAAGGCGTGCCCGCACAGCAGCAGCGACACGACCAGAAGCGCATAGCCGAAAGCGCTGCGGTGGAGCGCCAGGCAGGCGAGGGCGCCGAGCGCGGCCACGACGCCGAGCTGCGGCTGTAGACTAAAGAAGAAGGCCAGCAGCCAGAAGTCGGTGACGTAACGAAGGCTGACGACAAGGAGGCCGAACGAGATGAGCACGCCCAGAGCGGAGGAAATTCGATCTCGTGTCAAAGGTGCAAATCCGTGGGCCCGGACGGGGTCTGAAAGGCGCGACCATGCCGCAATTTACACCGCATTGCAACATGCCCGCCGACGGTCCGAACAACGCGTAGAGAGGCGTGAATAAATCCGCGACATTGTGCCCCCATCCCCCTGTGAAGACTGGACATAATCCGATATCAAGCTTAGAACGCGCCAAATTGGCGGGGAATCTGTGGCGCAATCGTGTCCGCGCGCGGATTCGCCGTCGCCTGGCAATGCGGTGTGTCGCAGAATTTGCGAAGAGGATGGTTTGACCGTGAGCGAGCACGAGATGAATAGCGAAACCTTGGGCGAGCCTACTCGCCGCGACTTCCTTTACCTGACCACGGGCATGGCCGGTGCGGTCGGCGCCGTTGCGGTTGCCTGGCCGTTCATCGACCAGATGCGCCCCGACGCCTCCACGCTCGCCCTCGGCGCGATCGAAGTGGATGTCGCAGCACTCGAGCCCGGCATGTCGCTGACGGTCAAGTGGCGCGGCAAGCCGGTGTTCATCCGCAACCGCACCGACAAGGAAGTCGAAGAGGCCAAGGCCGTCGCGCTCGCCGACCTCAAGGATCCGGTCGCCCGCAACGCCAATGGCGATGCCGCAGCCGAAGCGACGGACCTCGCCCGCTCGGCCGGCGAAGGCAAGGAAAACTGGCTGGTGATGATCGGCGTCTGCACCCATCTCGGCTGCGTGCCACTCGGTCAGGCCGGCGACTTCGGTGGCTGGTTCTGTCCCTGCCACGGCTCGCACTACGACACCGCTGGCCGTATCCGCAAAGGTCCGGCGCCGCAGAACCTGCCCGTTCCGACATTTGCATTCGTTTCCGATACTGTGATCAAGATCGGCTGAGGGGATTCAGAAATATGAGTGATCATTCCAGTTACCAGCCGTCGACCGGCCTTGAGAAGTGGATCGACGCGCGGCTGCCGCTGCCGCGCATGATCTACGACAGCTTCGTGGCCTATCCGGTTCCCCGCAACCTGAACTATGCCTATACCTTCGGCGCCATGCTGTCGGTGATGCTGATCGTGCAGATCCTGACCGGCGTCGTTCTGGCCATGCACTATGCCGCCGACACCAGCATCGCCTTCTTCTCGGTCGAGAAGATCATGCGCGACGTGAACCACGGCTGGCTCTTGCGCTACATGCATGCCAACGGCGCATCCTTCTTCTTCATCGCCGTCTACCTGCACATTGCCCGCGGCCTCTACTACGGCTCGTACAAGGCACCCCGCGAAATCCTCTGGATCCTCGGCGTGGTCATCTACCTCCTGATGATGGCGACCGGCTTCATGGGCTATGTTCTGCCCTGGGGTCAGATGTCCTTCTGGGGCGCGACCGTCATCACCGGCTTCTTCACCGCCTTCCCGCTAGTCGGCGAGTGGATCCAGCAGTTCCTGCTCGGCGGCTTCGCCGTGGACCAGCCGACGCTGAACCGTTTCTTCGCGCTGCATTACCTGCTGCCGTTCATGATTGCCGGCGTCGTCGTCCTGCACGTCTGGGCGCTGCACGTCACCGGCCAGACCAACCCGACCGGCGTCGAAGTCAAGTCGAAGACGGACACCGTTCCGTTCACGCCTTACGCGACGCTCAAGGATGCCTTCGGCGTATCGGTCTTCCTGATCGTCTTCGCCTGGTTCATCTTCTACATGCCGAACTATCTCGGCCACCCCGACAACTACACGATGGCCAACCCGCTGAAGACGCCGGCCCATATCGTTCCGGAATGGTACTACCTGCCGTTCTACGCGATGCTGCGCGCCATCACCTTCAACGTGCTGTTCATCGACTCCAAGCTCGGCGGCGTGCTCGTCATGTTCGGCGCGATCCTCGTGCTGTTCTTCCTGCCCTGGCTCGACACGTCGAAGGTTCGCTCGGCCGTCTACCGCCCGTGGTACAAGCTGTTCTTCTGGATCTTCGTGGCCAACGCCATCATGCTCGGCTGGCTCGGCTCGCGTCCGGCTGAAGGCCTGTACGTCATCCTGTCGCAGATCGGTACGGCCTACTACTTCGGCTTCTTCCTGGTGATCATGCCGCTTCTGGGTCTCTTCGAAACCCCACGCCGCATTCCGAACTCGATCACCGAGGCAGTTCTCGAAAAGAGCGGCAAATCTGCCGCGACCCAGGCCTGAGTGCGCGAGAGAGGGATCAACAACATGAAAAAGCTTGTTACAAGCATCGCGCTGATCGCCGCCATGGCTGGTTTCGTTTCCAGCGCATCGGCTGCGGAAGAAGGCCATGACCTGGCGGCTGCCGTGGAACATGCCGCGGCTGCCAGCCACTATCCGATCCTCAAGCCGCACAATCTCGGCTGGTCGTTTGCCGGCCCGTTCGGCAAGTACGACAAGGCGCAGCTGCAGCGCGGCCTGAAGATCTACAAGGAAGTCTGCTCGGCCTGTCACTCGATGAAGCTCGTGCCCTTCCGTACCCTGGAAGAGCTCGGCTACTCCGAGGAGCAGGTCAAGGCCTTCGCCGCCGAGTATGAAGTGCAGGACGGCCCGAACGGCGACGGTGAAATGTTCACCCGCAAGGCCGTTCCGTCCGACTACTTCCCGTCGCCGTTCCCGAACGACGAAGCCGCTGCGGCCGCCAACGGCGGTGCGGCTCCGCCGGACATGTCGCTGCTGGCCAAGGCACGCGGCGTCGAGCGCGGCTTCCCGACCTTCGTCTTCGACATCTTCACGCAGTACCAGGAAGGTGGCCCGGATTATATCTACTCGCTGCTGACCGGTTACCAGGAGCCGCCGGAAGGCGTCACCGTCGCCGAAGGTACGTATTTCAACCCGTATTTCGCCGGCGCTGCCGCCCTCGCCATGGCCCCGCCGATCGCCGACGATCAGGTGACCTATGACGACGGCACGCCGCAGACGCTCGACCAGTATGCCCAGGACATCTCGGCCTTCCTGATGTGGGCTGCCGAGCCGCATCTCGAAGAGCGCAAGCGCACCGGCTTCATGGTCATGGTGTTCTTGGCGATCTTCACCGCTCTCGTCTACCTGACGAAGAAGTCGGTCTATGCCAACAAGGAACACTGAGCCTTCGGTTTTCGGAGTTTGAACGGAAAAGGCGGCCTTCTGGTCGCCTTTTTTGTTGGTCTGGATTTGCCGAATTGATAGTGTCCGGCGTCATCCTCCCCACCGACCAGACAATGGACCCAACATGAGCAATTTTGCGCTGGAGCTCGCTTCCTCGATCCGCTCCATCCCCGATTATCCGAAGCCGGGCATCATCTTCCGCGACATCACCACGCTGCTCGGCAATCCGCGCGCCTTCCGCCGTGCCGTCGACGAGCTGGTGCAGCCCTATGCGGGCCTGAAGGTCGGCAAGGTGGCGGGCATGGAAGCGCGGGGCTTCATTCTCGGGGGCGCGCTCGCCCATCAGCTCTCAGCCGGGTTCGTGCCGATCCGCAAGAAGGGCAAGCTGCCGCACGAGACGGTCAGCATCGCCTACAGCCTGGAATACGGGGTCGACGAGATGGAGATGCATATCGACGCCGTCGAGCCGGGCGAGAAGGTGATCCTGTGCGACGACCTGATCGCCACGGGCGGCACGGCGGTCGGCGCAGTGCAGCTGCTGCGCAAGCTCGGCGCCGACGTGGTCTCGGCCTGCTTCGTCATCGACCTTCCCGATCTCGGCGGACGCCAGAAGCTCGAGGCGCTGGGCGTCGAGGTGCGCACACTGGTCGAATTCTCCGGCCACTGAGGTTTGCTCGTCAACGCTCGGCGAGGGCGAGCCTCACGCCGAGCATCAGGAAGCCTGCGGCGAAGACCCGGCGGATGGCGTTGGTGAGCGCCCGGCTCGACAGTACGCGGTCGCGGGCGAGAGCCGCGAACCAGCCGTAAAGGGCGAAAACCACCAGCGTCATCAGCATGAAGGCGATGCTGTAGCCGCTCATGGCCAAAAGCGCGTGCGGCTGGTCGGGGTGGACGAACTGTGGCAGCAGCGCCAGGAAGAAGATCGACAGTTTCGGATTGAGCAGGTTGATCAGGACCGCATGGCGGACGATCTCGTGGCCGGACCGCGGCCTGTCGTCGGCGGACGGCGCAAGCAGGCTGGTATCGCGCCAGACGCTGATCGCCATCCAGATCAGGTAGAGCGCTCCGGCGAATTTCAAAAGATTGAAGGCGGTCTCGTTGGTGTTCAGCACCGCAGCCAGACCAAGCATGGCGGCGGCGATGTGCGGCACGATGCCGAGCGTGCAGCCGAGCGCTGCAACGAGGGCGGTGGCGCGGCCGTGCGAGAGCCCCATGGCGATCGTATAGAGCGCGCCGGTGCCCGGCGTGGCGATGACGATGAGGGAGGTGAGGGTGAATTCCAGCAGCATGATCTCTTCCGTTCGGATTGCGTTCCGGGGAGCCTAGTGCAGCCGCCGGAAACGGTCTTGAACGGAATTGCAGCGTGTCAGCGGTCGTCGGCGAAGGCGGACGGGGTCAGGCCATAGCGGCGGCGGAAGTCGCGGGTCATGTGGCTCTGGTCGGCGTAGCCGGCATCGAAGGCTGCGGCGGCGAGGCCGTGGCCGGCGGCGATCAGGTTTCGGGCATGGCTTGCCCGCCTCTGCATCAGATAGGCGTGCGGGGTCAGCCCGGTCCAGGTGACGAAGGCGCGGAGCAGCTGGAAGCGGCTGAGGCCCGCCTCGGCGGCGAGGCCGCCGAGCGAATGGTTGCTGGCCGGGTCGTCATCGAGCAGGGCCCGTGCGCGCCGCAGGCCGGCGTGAAGGCGATCGGGCACCTGGCGATCCGTCCGTCTCACCAATGAGGCGAAGAGCTTCAGCAAGGCCTCGTCGGCGGCGAATTCCGGCTGAGCGACATCGGTCTCCGCCAGCCGGCTGAAGGCGGACGCGAAAGCCCCAGCCAGTTCGCCGTTCTGGTAGACCGGAGCGGTGAACTCGAACGCGCCGGCCGGCTCGAAACCGAGCGAGATCTCCTGCATGCGCTCCGGCGAAAGATAGAGCATGTGCCACTCGCGGGCCTCGCCGCGCAGGGGCTCGCCGTCATGCACTTCGCCGGGATTGACGGTGATGATGTCGCCGGCGCCGGCGGTCACCTGACCGCGCCCGGAGGCGGACATCTGTCCGCCGCGGGTAATCAGCCCGATGCCGAACTCGTCGTGGGTGTGCCGGGGGAAGCTGTGGGCCGTGCGGGCGACGACGGCGGACAGTCCCGGGTGTCCGGTCGGGAGCAGCCGAAACTCGCTCGTGCGCGCCCGCATCGCCTCAGCCCCCGATCGCCTTGCGGATGTCGCCGGCAATGTCTTCCGGTTTGGTGCCCGGGGCGTAGCGGGCGATCGGTACGCCGTCGCGGCCGACCAGGAACTTAGTGAAGTTCCACTTGATCGCCTCCGTGCCGAGGATGCCCGGCACTTCATGCGTCAGGTACTTGAACAGCGGATGGGCGCCTTCGCCATTGACCTCGACCTTGGCAAACAGCGGGAAGCCGACCTTGTAGTTGATGTCGCAGAAGGCCTTGATCTCCGCTTCGCTGCCCGGCTCCTGGCCGCCGAACTGGTTGCAGGGGAAGCCGAGGACGACGAGATCGTCGGCGAAGGTCTCCTGCAGGTGCTGCAGGCCGGCATATTGCGGAGTATGGCCGCAGGCGCTCGCCGTGTTGACGACGAGCACAAGCTTGCCGGCGAAGTCCTTGAGCGGGCGGTCCTTGCCGCCAATGTCGACGGCGTGGAAATCGTGCAGGTTCATGGGGCTCTTCTCCTATTCGAATTCGAGGATCTTGGTCCTGAAGCGCAGGACCGTTTCCCCGTTCTGGTTGACCCCTTCGCCAAGGCCGATGTTGAGGATCAGGCCGGGGCGCGACGCAAGCGGCCGGCTTTCCACGCTGGTCAGGCTATAGGTGATCGTGTCGCCGGCATAGACCGGCTTCAACCACTGCAGCTGCTCGAAGCCCGGTGAGGGGCCGAGCTTCGGCGGTGCGATGCCTTCCGCCTTCAGGCGTTTCGTCTCTGCAGTCCAGAAGTCGATGAAGCAACGCATCCAGCCGGCGCAGGTGTGCCAGCCCGAGGCGCAGAGCGCGCCGAAGACGTAGGATTTTGCCGCCTCGGCATCAGTGTGAAATGGCTGCGGATCGAACTTCTTCGCGAAGCGGATGATGTCCTCGGCCGTGAAGAGCTTCGAGCCGGTCTCGACCTTGTGGCCGGCGGGGTAGAGTTCGGTCATCTTCACGCGGTATTCTCCTCGCCGCGGATGCGGAACATGATGGCGTTTTCCAAGCGCAGCACCGTCTCGCCGCGCTGGTTCTCCAGTTCATGGCTGAAGGTGACGATGCCGATATGAGGGCGCGAGCGCATGGTGCGCGCAGCCGTGACCGTCGAGCGGCCCTTGAGCGTGTCGCCGGCGAGAACCGGCTTCTTCCACTCCATCACATCGATGCCGGGCGCGCCCTCCGAAACCGACGAAAGCAGGTAGGAATCGATCATCATCCGCATGAACATGCTGCTGGTGTGCCAGCCGGATGCGCTGAGCCCGCCGAGGATGCTGGCCTTGCCGGCCTGTTCCGAGAGATGCATCGGTTGAGGATCGAATTCGGTCGCGAATTCAATGATCTCGGCGGCATCTACGGTCTTCGGTCCAAGCTCGAACACCCTTCCGATATGGAAGTCTTCGAAATGCAGTTTCGGGGATGGCATGCGACGTTTCCTTGTGGGCGTTTCTGTGCAGAATGGCCGCCTCGAACTGCAATTACAAGGAGTGCCGATGGCGGGATGGATCGAACAGGCGTTGTTCCTTTCGGGACTCGACCGCCAGGCGCTGGGGCATCTTGAGGGATTGCGGCCGCAGCTCATTGCCGACCGCACCACGCTGTTTCGCCCGGGCGACCAGGCCGAGGCCTTCGTCATCCTCGTCTCCGGGCGCATCGGCGTCTACCTGACGGGGCGCAGCGGGCGTGAACTGCTGCTCTACGCGGTGACACCCGGCGAGACCTGTGTGCAGACCACGCTCGGCGTGCTCGGAGGCGCCGTCTATACGGGGGAGGCGATCGCCGAGACCGATCTTGTCGCGGTCATGGTGCCGCAGGCCGTATTCGAGACGCTGATGGCGACATCGGCCACCTTTCGCGCCTTCGTGTTCCGCGCCTTTGCCGCGCGCCTGAACGACCTGATGTTCGTGCTGGAGCAGGTCGCCTTCGTCAAGGTCGAGCAGAGGCTCGCCCATGCCCTGGTCGAGAGGGCCTCGGGCCGCGACGTGATCGAGGTGACGCATCAGGAACTGGCCGTCATGATCGGCTCGGCCCGTGAGGTCGTGTCGCGTCGGCTCGAAGCACTCGGCTCCAAGGGCGTCATCGCCAACGAGCGCGGTCTGATCCGCGTGCTGGACGCCGCCGAACTTGCCCGCATGGCCAAGTCGTCGAAAGCGTGACTTAGTCACCGACGTATCGGTGCCGGACGCTATAGTGATGGTCCTGTGCAAGACGCCCAGCCCCGAAAGGAATTTGCCATGTTCGCCAAGAATGTCGGATCGGTCGACCGTATCCTGCGCATCGTCGTCGGTCTCGTCGTGCTGTCGCTGTTCTTCATCTATCCCGATGCCTCGTGGCGCTATCTCGCTCTCCTCGGCATCGTGCCGCTGCTGACCGGGCTTCTCTCGACCTGCCCGCTCTATTCGATCCTCGGCATCTCGACCTGCCCGATGAAGAAGGTCTGATCCTGGGATCACTCTCGTTGCGATCAGGGACCCGCCGGCCGGCTGCCGGCGGGTCCTTCTCCATTCGACGATGGGAGATCCGGCGCGATCGCATGCGAGCGAGCGTCGGTCGCGAGCAAGACGGAAATTCGGTCGCCGGGCTCTGGCCTGCCGGTCGGCGGCTCTGTATCTAGGGGTTCACTGAATTCACCGAAGGACGGTTTCGTGGTTCCCAATATGAAGGCCATTCTGGCCGGTGCGGCCGCTGAAGGTATCATCAGCGACAGCCAGGCCGAGCAATTGCAGTCCTACATAACCCGCAAGACCAGCACGGCAATCCTGCCGGACATGGACGTGGCCGATGTGGAAAGCCCGGTGGGCGATACCGAGACGCCGCGTTTCGTGCGCGGCTTCCACGATGTGCTGATCACCATCGGCATCGTCATCGTGCTGGCCGGGATCTGGGGCGTGAGCACGGTCTATGGCGTGCTGCCGGCGATCCTGATCCTTGCCGAAGTGCTGGTGCGCCGCCAGCGGCTGGCCCTGCCGGCTGTCGCGCTGACCGTCGCTTTCGTGCAGTGGATCGCCGTCGTTGCGGCCCTCGTGCTCGATACGGACGGGGAGGGGATCAGTCCGGCGGTCTATGCGCTGCTCTTTGTCCTGCCTTTCCCGGTCCTGCTCGCACCCTTCTACTGGCGCTACCGGGTTCCGCTGTCGCTGGCGCTCTTGCTGATGACCACCTGCGGCGTGGGACTGGTGGCGATCTTCAACGTCATCATTGCGGCAACCGGTGATCCGAGCTTCATCCTCAATCACCGCACGGCGACCTCGGTCATCCTGCTGGCGGCGGCGCTGGCGCTGTTTGCCCTGGCGCTCAGCTTCGACCTCAAGGATCCGGCACGCACGACGCGCAATTCCGACGTGGCGTTCTGGATGCATCTCGGTGCGGCGCCGGCCTTGCTCTACGCCATGCTGTCCTTCGTCTTCATCGGCGATGCCGCCGGTTTCACCGTCTTTTCCGAGAACGCGGGCAGTCTCGAAGCCTTCCTTGTGGTCGTGATCGTTGCCATGTTCATGGGCATAGGACTGGTGATCGACCGGCGCGCCTTCGTCACCTCGGGCCTGCTGTCGCTCGGCTTTGCCATCTACAAGCTGTTCGAGAAAGCACAGATGGAACTCGGCGTCTACGTCTTCGTAACCCTGCTGATCGTCGGGCTGGTGGTGCTGACCATCGGCGTCGGCTGGCCGTGGTTCCGCCGCGGCGTGGTCTCGACCCTTCCGCTGTCGCTCCAAGCAAAACTGCCGCCCCTTCGGTAAAAGGGACGGCAGCGCAAAAGTTCGACTGCAATGTCGGGGGCAGTTCGTCTCAGGTGTTGAAACGGAAGTGGATCACGTCGCCGTCGTGGACGACATATTCCTTGCCTTCGTCGCGGCCCTTGCCGGCTTCCTTAGCGCCGACTTCGCCCTTGTAGTTGATGTAGTCGTCATAGGCGATGGTGAAGGCGCGGATGAAGCCGCGTTCGAAGTCGGTGTGGATGACGCCGGCGGCGGCCGGGGCCTTGGTGCCGCGCACGATCGTCCAGGCGCGGGTCTCCTTGGGGCCGACGGTAAAATAGGTGATCAGATCCAGCAGGTGGTAACCGGCGCGGATCAGGCGGTCGAGGCCGGCTTCCTGCAGACCGAGCGCCGAGAGGAATTCCTTGGCTTCCTCTTCCGGCAGCTGGGCCACTTCCGATTCGATCGCCGCGGAGATGATCACGCATTCGGCGCCCTGTTCCGCCGCCATCTTGGCGACGGCCTCGGTGTGGGCATTGCCGTCCACCGCATCGGCTTCCGACACGTTGCAGACGTAGAGCACCGGATGCGAGGTGAGGAGGTTCAGGCTCTTGAGGATCTCGATGTCGTCGGGGGCAAGCGTCTTCAATAGCAGGCGGGCCGGCTTGCCTTCGTTCAGCAGCTTGATGACGGCTTCCATGACCGGCAGCTGGGCGAGCGATTCCTTGTCCTTGGAGGCGGCGCGCTTGCGGGTCTGCTCGACGCGCCGTTCCAGGCTTTCGAGGTCGGCGAGCATCAGCTCGGTCTCGATGGTCTCGGCGTCGCCGACCGGGTTGATGCGGCCTTCGACATGGGTGATGTCGTCGTCCTCGAAGCAGCGCAGCACGTGCACGACGGCATCGACTTCGCGGATGTTGGCGAGGAACTTGTTGCCGAGGCCTTCACCCTTCGACGCGCCGCGCACCAGGCCGGCGATGTCGACGAAGGAGATGCGGGTCGGGATGATTTCCTTCGAGCCGGCGACGGCTGCGAGCTTCTGCATGCGCGGGTCCGGAACGGCCACTTCGCCGGTGTTGGGCTCGATCGTGCAGAACGGATAGTTGGCGGCCTGAGCCGCCGCCGTCTTGGTCAGCGCGTTGAAGAGGGTGGACTTGCCGACATTGGGCAAGCCGACGATACCGCATTTGAAGCCCATGGCCAGAGTACCTGCTTAGCTTGGAATGATCTTTGCCCACGCCTATGGGATAAAGGAAGGGTGCGGTCAAGTCTCTGGAGCGGTGCGGCCCGTCCGGGCTGACCGTCGACGGTCGCGGCGCGATGCGCTAGAATGCACCCGCCGGACCGGCCGCCGAAGGTCCGGGCCTGATGTCATCGCTGGAGAGGTTCCGATGACGGGAGACGATGTCGCCCTCAAACCGAAGACAGTGACCAAGCCGAAGCCGGAGAGGCCCAAGCTCTACAAGGTGCTGCTCATCAACGACGATTATACGCCGCGCGAATTCGTCACCATGGTGCTGAAGGCGGTGTTCCGCATGAGCGAGGAAACGGGATACAGGGTGATGTTGACGGCTCACAAGTTCGGCTCAGCCGTGGTCGTCGTCTGTACACGCGACATTGCCGAGACCAAGGCCAAGGAGGCGACCGATCTCGGCAAGGAGGCCGGCTTTCCGTTGATGTTTACCACGGAACCCGAGGAGTAGTCGGCTCCCGCCCTGATCAGGGGCGCCGGCGGTAGAGGTAGGTGTCTGGGAGACCCAGGCGGCGACAGGCCTGAACCGGGGCGGACGACGGCAGCATGATGCGCTCGGCCCCGAAGGCCGCGGCCTTGACCATGGCGCGCTGCATCGGCGTCAGCGACCAGGATTGCCTGAGCCCCAGCCGGTCGCGCACCCAGCCGGGCAGAAGCTCGACAGCGGCGGTGATGAGCAGCTTCTGGAAGGGGCGGAGCGCCGCGGGCAGGGCCGGAACCTTGCCGACGATGTCGAGGAATTCGAAGACAACTTCGGTCTTCACCAGTCTCGAGCGCATCACGTCGAACAGCATGTTCATCTCGGAGACGGAGACCGGTGCGTTGCTGGCGCCGTAGAGCCTGGCCGCGGCCTTGCCCTCTGCCAGGAAGCGGTTGCGGGCGTCGTCGGACAGCGGCCGGGCGTAGCGGTGATAGGCCTCCATGAAGCCGAAAGCGGCGGTCGCCTGGACCCAGTCGAGCAGGATCGGATCATCGGCGCGATAGGGCTTGCCCTCGGCCGTCAGGCCGGTCACCGATCCGTGCCGGCGGTTGACACCCTCGATCAACGCCGCGGCGCGGCTGGCGGCGCCGTAGACTGTGATCATCGCGGCAAGCCCGGTGCGTTGCATGCGGGTGAGCGCGTCGGTGCGAAAGCTGCAGTGCTGCCAGACCCCGTCTCGCACATGCGGCTCGGCGAGCTCCAGCAGCACCGCGGTTATGCCGCCGATGAAGACGGTGACCGGGTTCTTGAACACCTGCCAGGAGATCGAGTCGGCCGGCACCAGCGCCGGTTCGCCCTGGGGCGTGGAGAAGTCGAAGGTCATGCCCTTCGGCTGGGACAGCTTGAGGGCGAAGAGATCAAGTCTGCGGCTCAAGGGACCGGGCAGGGGCAGGGGCGATAGGGCGAGTTGCATGTAAGGGGCCTCCAGGGCTGGTCAATGCAGCAGCGGCCGTCCTTGTTCCGCCCGGGTGAGCGGGCGAAACCTAACGGGGTGGGATCCGGCGTACCTCCAGCCCGTGTTTCGTCAAGTCGAAGCCGCAGCTTCTGTAGAAGTCGAGCGTGCCCGGCCGCTTTCCGCCCGTCTGCAGGCGAACCGTGTAGCAGCCGGCGTCGAATGCCGCATCGATGGCGGTCTTGACCGTCTGGCGTCCAAGGCCGGTGCGGCGATGCGCCCCGTCGGTCACGACGTTCTCGATAAAGGCATAGGGCATGCCGCCACGGGTGAGATTGGGCACCACGATCAGGACGCATGTGCTGGCGAGAATGCCGTCGGCGAAACCACCGAACACGGTGAGGCCGTCATGTTTGAGCATGTCATCGAATCGTGTCTCGGCCAAGGCGGGAGCAAGCGGCAGGTCGTTTTCGATGAGCTGCGCATAGAGCGCGAGCAGGCCGGCCAGGTCGCTCTTCTGCAGCGGCCGGACCTCGACGGTCTTCGACATGACGTCAGTCGTCCTTCTTGCCGAACATGCGTTTGAGCATTTCCGCCATAGGCCCGGTTTCGGGAAGCTTCTTCGGCTGGACGTTGTTGCGGGCCTGTCGGATATGCGACTGACCAGCCGGTTTGGCGGGCTTGTCGGCGTTGGCCGGCGAAGGCGCTTCCTCCTTGGCTCCGGTGGCGAGTGCCAGCTTGTTCATCAGCTTGCCGTCCTCGCCCTTGACCAGAAGGTCGGCATTGTCGGCGATGGCGTCGAGCAACGGCTCCAGCCAGACGCGGTCGATCTTGGCGAAATCGCCGAGCACATGGCCGTGCACGCGGTCCTTGTCGCCCGGATGGCCGATGCCAAGGCGCAGCCGCCGGTAGTCCTTGCCGCAATGGGCGTCGAGGGATTTCAGCCCGTTGTGCCCGCCGTGGCCGCCGCCGGTCTTGATGCGCACCTTGCCGGGCAGCAGGTCCAGTTCGTCATGCACGGCGACGATGTCGCCGGGTCCGAGCTTGTAGAAGCGCATGGCTTCGCCGACCGATTCGCCCGACAGGTTCATGAAGGTCTGCGGCTTCATCAGCAGCACCTTCTCGCCGGCGATCTCGCCTTCGGCGATCTCGGCACGGAACTTCTTCGCCCAGGGCGAGAAGGCATGGCGCCGGTGAATGGCGTCGACCGCCATGAAGCCGATATTGTGGCGGTTGTCGCCATACTTCGCGCCGGGATTGCCGAGCCCCGCTATGATGATCATGAGCCGTGTCCGTCGATGATGAAAGGTCGCCTCTCAGCACCGCGAAACGGCCGCGTTGTCAACCCGGTTTGCGGCTGCGACGGCGCTTGCCGGTCAGTTGCCGAGCGGCATCTTGTATTTCTCGAAGATCGTTTTCTGGGTCCCGTCGGCGATCAGCTTGTCGAGGCCAGCCTGCATCTCGGCGATCAGCGCATCGGGAAAGTCGATATTGCAGGCGATGGCGAACTTCTGCTCGGACAGGATGAACAGCGCCTCGATGGCATTGCCCTCGGCTTTCAGGTCTTCGAAATACTTCTCCGAGATGGGCATCAGGTCGATGCGTCCGCTCATCAGCTTCTTGAAGGTGAGCTTGAGGTCGGTGGCGAGGTCGATCTTCGGGAAACCGTTCCGTTCCAGAAGGTCCTGGGTATAGTCGTTGCGCTGGGTGCCGACGGTATACTGCCGGGCTTCCTCGATCGAGCGCGGCTTGATGCCGGAGGCCTTGTTGGCGATCATCACGTTGCGGTCGATGGCGAGCGGCTCCACCCATTTGAAGCGCTTGTCGCGCTCGGCGATATGGGCGGTGGTGAACACGCAGTGCGTCCGGTCGGTCTCGGCCAGCGACAGCGCCCGGGCCCAGGGCATCATCTCGATCGTGTGATCGGCCTTGACGTATTTCATCAGGGCGACCGTCTGTTCGTAGCCGACACCCTTGTATTCGCCGCCCTCGCGGAAATTGTAGGGCGGGTAGTCCTCGGTGGTGAAATGGATGGTTTCGGCACCGGCGGCGCTTGCCAGTCCCATCGACAGAAGAAATGCGGCGATCCTCATAGGCACTTTCCTTCTCGATATCAGGGGAGACTCAGGCGACCGAGCTCCTGCGGTTTCGTTTCTCTGCCATTGTCTTGATCAGCTGGCTGACCGGCTGCGGCCGGGCGAACAGATAGCCCTGGCCGCGATCGACGCCGAACTGGCGCAGGATGTCGCGCTGTTCCTCGGTCTCGATGCCCTCGGCCACGACCGAGCATTCCATCTTGTGCGAGATCGCCGTGATGCCTTCGACCAGCATGCGGCTCTTGTGCTGCAGTTCCGGCTCTTCGACGGAGAGCGAGCGGATGAAGGACTGGTCGATCTTGACGATGTCGACGGGGAAGCGGTTGAGATAGCTCAGTGACGAATAGCCGGTGCCGAAATCGTCGAGCGCGATGCGACAGCCGAAGCGGTTGAATTCGTCGAGAATGGTACGGATCTGCGGATTGTCGTGCAGCAGGGTCGCCTCGGTGATCTCGATGACCAGGCGGTGCGGCGCGATGCCGTAGCGCGAGCTCAGCGCGGCGAGCCGGATCGGCAGGCTCTGGTCGAACTGCAGAGGCGAGAAGTTGATGGCGATATAGGCCTCGTCGTCCTTCGTCGCCTTGGAGATCTTCACCAGATTGGCGAGGGCCTTTTCGAGGATGCGGTTGCCGATGCGGGTGATCGCGCCGGTCTCTTCCGCGACCTTGATGATGTCGCTCGGCGGAAGCGTGCCCTTGGTCGGATGCTCGAGGCGCAGCAGCGCCTCGTAGCCGACGACCCGGTCGCTCTCGAGGTCGACGATCGGCTGGAAATAGGCCTCGAACCAGTCCTCCTCGAGGCCTGCCTCGATGTCGCGTTCGATCGCGGCGCGCTGGCGGGTGGTGTCCTGGATCAGCGGATCGTAGAGCAGGGCGCCGTTCTTGCCGTCGCGCTTCTTGCTGTACATGGCCATGTCGGATTTCTGCAGCAGTTCGGCGGCATTGCTGGCATGGCGCGGATAGAGCGCGACGCCGATGCTGGCGCTGAGGCGCACGGTGGCGCCGTGCACCAGCAGCGGCTCGTCGAAGATGGCGCAGAGGCGGTGGCTGAGCTCCAGCGCGTCGTGCTCGACCCGGGCGGAGCGCAAAAGGACGGCGAATTCGTCGCCGCCGAGGCGGGCGGCCACGGCGCCGGACGGCAGGAGCGGGCGCATCAGATCGACCAGCATGCGCAGCACGGTGTCGCCCGCCTGGTGGCCGAGATTGTCGTTGATCCACTTGAAGCGGTCGAGGTCGACGAAGATGCAGCCGAGCTCGCCGCCCATCGCGTCGGTCTGGCGGATCTCGGCATCCAGGGCGTTCTCGAAGCCCTGGCGGTTCATCAGGCCGGTCAGGTGGTCGGTGATCGCCTGACGGTGGTTGCGGGCCTCGGACTGCTTGAGTGCGGTCACGTCGGTCATGACGCTGAGCGACAGCCCGTTCTCGCCGGTTTTTCCTTCCTTGCTCGCCTCGACGATCAGCACGTCCATCAGATTGCCGTCGGCGCAGACGAATTTGGTCGTGCTCTCGACCACGGCGTGGTCGCGGTGCTTCTGCCGCTTGCGCTCGAGATAGCTCTCGCGGGCATCCTCATGCACCAGATCGGCGAAACGCTTGCCCAGCACGTCGCTGCGCTCGTAGCCGGTGGCCAAGAGCCAGTAGTCGCTGACGCCGGTGATACGGTCCTGCTCGTCGAGCGAGAACAGCATGGCCGGGGTGAGGTTGTAGATGTCGGTGGCGCGGCGGTGGGCGATCTTCAGCTCGCGCTCTTCCTGCTCGAGCTGGATCTGCATGGCGTTGAAGCTCTTCGCCAGGCGACCGATCTCGTCGTTCGACTGCCAGTCGACGTGATGGCGCGAGCCGAGCTGGCGGGTCGCCTCGATCGCCGCCGTCAGCTTCATCAGCGGCTGAATGATCATCAGGCGGTTGCCGAAGATGGCGGCCAGCACGACGCCGAGCACGGCGACGACGAAGATGCCGATCAGGATCGCTTCGGCATCGCGCAGCGAGGACAGCGCGTCGAAGCGGCCATAGTAGATGGTGATCGTGCCGACCGGCTTCCGGCCTTCCACGCCCTCGTAGAAGATCTCGCGCGACTTCGATTCCACGCCGCTTTTCGGCCAGGCGGGCAGGGGCGGCATGGAAATGTTGATGCCGCCCGACAGGTCGCGGACCTGGACCTTGCTCACGCCGTTGGCGGAAATGATGGTTGCGGCGATCTGTTCGACGCCTTCGCGGTCGAAGTCCCACATCGGCTTGGCGAGCGCCTGGGAATTGGTGGCGAGCAGGATTTCAACGTGATCCTGCAGTTCCTTGGCGGCGCGGTCGGACGATAGCGTCAGGAACAGCGCGAACAGCGGGACCACCAGGATGAAGACGGTGATCGCCACGATGGCAAGGAATCGGCTTTCGATCGACCGGGTCATGCCGCGGCGGTCCCATCAAACATGTGACGGTTCTTGATCAAAGCCAAGACGATATGCTCCCCGACGCCCCGTGAATCGAACCCGAACGGTTTCACGAATTGATTAAATCTCGCTAAAGCAGCGGTCCCAGATTTCGCGCAAGTTGTATTTATCCGCGTGTCCAGGCCATAAAAAAATCCCGCCTCCGAGGGGAGGCGGGATCATCATGCGGCAACAATGTTGCCGTATCTTATCAGGCTTCTGCTTCGCCTTCTTCGGCGAGACCGCCAGCCGGAGCGACGATCGTGGCGATCGTGAAGTCGCGGTCGGTGATGACCGGGGTCACGCCAGCCGGCAGCTTGACATGCGAGATGTGCAGGCTGTCGCCGATCTTCGCACCGGTCAGGTCGACGGTGATGAATTCCGGAATGTCGTTGGCCGGGCAGTGCAACTCGACTTCGTGACGAACGACGTTCAGAACGCCACCGATCTTGATGGCCGACTTGTCTTCGTTGATGAAGTGAACCGGAACTTCGACGGTGACCTTGCTGTCAGCGGAGACGCGCAGGAAGTCGACGTGCATGGTGAAGTCGCGGACCGGATCGAGCTGGTAGTCCTTCGGCAGGACGCTGATCTTCTCGCCGTTGACGTCGATCGTGGCGACGGTGGTCATGAAACCGCCGGCGTGGATACGCTTCGTCACTTCGTTGGTGTTGAGCGAGATCGCGATGGGGGCCTGCTTGTCACCGTAGATGACAGCGGGAATCAAACCGTTGCGGCGAAGTTCACGGGAGGACCCCTTACCTACCCGTTCGCGCGCCTCGGCCTTGAGCTCGTAAGAAGAGTGGCTCATGGTTTTACCTTTCGAGGTTGTTTGGAGAGTCTCGCCGGCGTACCATATCGTCGCCTGCTGAAACCGGAGGCCTCATAGAGATCCTCATCCGCGTTGCCTCCAAGGGTGTCTACACGGACGGGCGCGCTATAGAACAGAAGTGCCGGAAAGGCAAGCTTTGCCGGGCGTTTTCCTCGGCAAGGAGCGAGCATGCCACCTTTCGGCTCAAGGGCCAGCGCCGTTTTCCGGGCGGGTGGGCAGGCGGCTCGCAAAGGTGTCGCACATCTGCGACAGTTTGCGCCACGACAATGCGACAGTGCTTGTTTTAGTCCTTCGTGATTGAAAGAGTCCCGCGACGTAGGCATTATCGCTTTGGGAGGAGCCGATGCGCCAGCCATCCAGCCATTCTGACCTCGTTTACGCAACCGCGTCGCAGAGTTCCGCGGCCGCGAGTTCGCCGATCGCCGCGTCGTGGCGGCGCTGCCTCAACCTCCACCAGCTGGCTCCCGAAGAGGGACGCAAGCCGGTTCAGGTCGAAGACGCGGTATTCCGCTCGGCGCGCGAACGGATGGAGCATCTGGTGGTCGCCTGCAGCGACGAGGTGGACCGCCTGCATCAGACGATCGGCCGCTCCGGTTGCTGCATCGTGCTGTCCGACCGCGACGGGATCGTGCTCGATCGGCGGGGATCGGCCGGCGACGACGCCGACTTCCGCGAGCTCGGGCTCTGGCAGCAGAATGTCTGGAGCGAGGCGAGCGTCGGCACCAACGGCATCGGCACGGCGCTGGCCGACGAGCGTGCCGTGATCATCCACCGCGACCAGCATTTCCTCAGCTCCAATATCGAGCTCAGCTGCGCCACTGCGCCGATCCGCGACCACATGGGCCGGGTGGCTGCCGCCCTCGACATCTCCACCTGCCGCAGCGACGTGACCGACATGACGCTGGCGATCCTGTCGCAGGCGGTGCGTGACGTCGCCTCGCGGGTCGAGGCGACCCTTTTCCGCCAGGCCTTTCCGGGCGCGCGCATCATCATGGTGCCGACCGCCCATTCCGCCACCGCGGCCCTCATCGCCGTCGACTATGACGACCTCATCCTCGGCGCGACGAAGGCGGCGCGTGCGGCCCTCAAGCTCGACGACCAGCGGATCGCCCAAGGGCTGCCGGCGGCCGATGCCCTGCTCGAGAGCCGGGGCGACGCGAGTTCCGATCTGGACGATGCGGAGCGGGCGGCGCTGCGCCGTGCACTGTCGCGGACCAGCGGCAATGTCTCGCAGGCCGCGCAGATTCTCGGCATCAGCCGGGCCACCTTGCATCGCAAGATCAAGCGTTTTTCCCTGCAATAGGTCGCTTGCCCTTATCTGTCGCATTCCTGAAACAGTGTGCGCTGCGGTATGATTTCGCCTCTCTATCGCCGCCGGCCGTTCCCCGCAATCATCCTCGCACAGGTCCGTTGGAGGGACCTTTCCCAGGGAGGATGACAGCATGAATATTCAGGTGCAGACCACGAGCAAGACGCCGTTCAAGCTCCGCTACGGCAATTTCATCGGCGGCCAGTGGGTCGAGCCGGTCAATGGCCGCTACTTCGACAACACCACGCCGGTGACCGGCGGCAAGCTCTGCGAGGTTGCCCGCTCCGACGAACAGGACGTCAATCTGGCGCTCGACGCTGCCCATGCCGCCAAGGACAAGTGGGGCCGGACCTCGACCACCGAACGCTCCAACATCCTGATGAAGGTGGCGCAGCGGATGGAGGACAATCTCGAGCTGCTGGCCCGCGCCGAGACCTGGGACAACGGCAAGCCGCTGCGCGAGACCATGGCGGCCGACATTCCGCTCGCCATCGACCATTTCCGCTATTTCGCCGCCTGCATTCGCGCCCAGGAAGGCACGATCGGCGAAGTCGACCGCGACACAATCGCCTATCACTTCCATGAGCCACTCGGCGTCGTCGGCCAGATCATTCCGTGGAACTTCCCGATCCTGATGGCAGCCTGGAAGGTCGCACCGGCACTCGCTGCCGGCAATTGCGTCGTGCTGAAGCCGGCCGAGCAGACCCCGGCCTCGATCCTGGTGCTCGCCGAACTGATCGCCGACCTGCTGCCGCCGGGCGTGTTGAACATCGTCAACGGCTTCGGCCTCGAAGCCGGCAAGCCGCTCGCCACCAGCCCGCGCATCGCCAAGATCGCCTTCACCGGCGAGACCTCGACCGGCCGGCTGATCATGCAGTATGCCAGCCAGAACCTCATTCCGGTCACGCTCGAACTCGGCGGCAAGTCGCCGAACATCTTCTTCGAAGACGTCATGCGCGAGGATGACGACTATCTCGACAAGGCGCTCGAAGGCTTCGCCATGTTCGCGCTCAACCAGGGCGAGGTCTGCACCTGCCCGAGCCGCGCGCTGGTGCATGAGAAGATCTACGACCGCTTCATGGAGAAGGCGCTTGCGCGCGTTGCCGCCATCAAGCAGGGCGACCCGCTCGACATGTCGACGATGATCGGCGCCCAGGCGTCCAGCGAACAGCTGGAGAAGATCCTGTCCTACATGGATATCGGCCGTCAGGAAGGCGCCGAAGTGCTGATCGGCGGCGAGCGCAACAACCTGTCCGGGGATCTCGCCGGCGGCTACTACGTCAAGCCGACGGTGTTCAAGGGCCACAACAAGATGCGCGTCTTCCAGGAGGAGATCTTCGGACCGGTGGTGTCGGTCACGACCTTCAAGGACGATGCCGAAGCGCTCGAGATCGCCAATGATACGCTCTACGGCCTCGGCTCGGGCGTGTGGAGCCGCGATGCCAATCGCTGCTACAATTTCGGCCGCGACATCCAGGCCGGCCGCGTCTGGACCAACTGCTACCATGCCTATCCGGCGCATGCCGCGTTCGGCGGCTACAAGCAGTCCGGCATCGGCCGCGAGACCCACAAGATGATGCTCGACCACTACCAGCAGACCAAGAACATGCTGGTTTCCTACAGCCCGAAGGCGCTCGGCTTCTTCTGATCCGACCATCTCCACAGGGAAGAGGCTTGTTGCCCCCGCTTCAGCCTCTTGCCGTCCCTCTCCCCGCCCTGGCGGGGGGAGGGATTGCCGTTTCGGGAAGGAGGAATACGCCATGATCGACGAGACCAATCCGGCGGAGCCGCGCGTGATGGCCACGCAGGCGGCCCTCGACTTCATCCGGGAGATCCAGGCGGATCATCCCGACATCCTGTTCCATCAATCCGGCGGCTGCTGCGACGGCTCGTCGCCGATGTGCTATCCGGCCGCCGAATACCGGGTCGGCGAGACCGACGTGAAACTCGGAGAGATCGGCGGCGTGCCGGTCTATATCAGCGGCTCGCAGTATGCGGTGTGGAAACATACGCAGCTGATCATCGACGTGGTGCCGGGGCGAGGGGGCATGTTCTCTCTCGACAACGGACGCGAGCGCCGCTTCCTCACGCGCTCGCGGCTGTTTGCCGGCGGCGAGGCCTGCACCATTCCGGCGGTCGAGGCAAAGCCATCCGCTTGACGACTGAAAGGAAAAGTCCCGCGAAGCGTCAGCTCCGCGGGTCCTTTTGTAGCGTCGCAGTCTTTTCTCAGGCGGCCCGTCGGGCCTGTCCGTGCGCGGCGTGGTCGATGGCGAAGCTGCTGACCTGCTCGGTCAGTCCGTCGGCCTCGCTGGCCAGCGCGAAGGCGGCGGCCGTGGTTTCCTCGACCATGGCGGCGTTCTGCTGGGTCACCTGGTCGAGATCGTTGACCGAGGCGTTGATCTCGCCGAGGCGCTGCGACTGTTCGCGCGACGCATCGGCGATGGAGCCGATATGGCTGTTGATCGTCTCGATATTGCCCTCGATCTTGTGCAGGCTCTCGCCGGTCTTCAGCACCAGGGCCACGCCGTCGGCGACGTCGGTGGTGGAGGTGTTGATCAGCTGGCTGATGTCGCGGGCCGCACCCGAAGACTTCTGCGCGAGTTCCCGCACTTCCTGGGCGACGACCGCAAAACCCTTGCCGGCTTCACCGGCGCGGGCGGCCTCGACGCCGGCATTGAGCGCCAGCAGGTTGGTCTGGAAGGCGATCTGGTCGATCACGTCGATGATCTGGCGGATCTTGGCCGAGGAGCTTTCGATGCGTTCCATGGCGACGATCGCGTCATTGACCACGGTCGAGGATGTCCTGGCATCCGAGAGCGTGTCGGCAGTCACGCGGACGGCGGTTTCGCAGCGCTTGAGGGCATCGTTGACCGATCCCGTCATTTCGCCGAGGGCTGCGGCTGCCTCTTCGAGCGAAGCGGCCTGGCGCTCGGTGCGGCGGGAGAGATCCTCCGAGGCGCTCTTCAGGTCCGCGGATCCCGCGCGGATCGTGTCGGCGCTTTCGCTGATGGTGCGGATCGTGTCTTCCAGGCGCTCCACCGAGTTGTTGAAGTCGACGCGCAGGTGATCGAGCGACGGCACGAAGGGCCGTTCGATGCGCAGGTTGAGGCGGCCGCTCGACAGGTTCTGCAGGCCGGCGGCGAGGGCGGAGACCGCATCCTCCAGTTCCTTGGCGCTGCGGGTCTTCTCGGCCTCGCGCTGGCGACGCTCGTCGTCGATCTGGGCGCTGCGCTCCACGGCATCCGTTTCCATGCGCTCCTTCTCGACCGCATTCTGGCGGAAGGATTCGAGCGCCCGCGCCATCACGCCGATCTCGTCGGCGCGGCCTGTCGCGGTGATGTCGATGTTCTTGTCGCCTTCGTTCAGCCGGTTCATCTGGCCGGCGAGGTCGGTGAGCGGCCGGGTGAGGCCGGAGGAGACGAGGACGCCGACCCCGCCCATGGCGACGAGAACGGCAAGAGTGGTCAGGCCTGCCCAGCCGGCAAGTTCGTTGGCGGAGGCGAGGACCTTGGCCTCGTCCTGGCCGACGACCAGAAGGTGCTTCTGGCCGAACAGGGTCACGGGCAGATAGGAGTAGAAGGACGAATGGTCGCCCGAGGCGGCGAAGGTCGAGCCGGTCTGGCCCGCCGATGCGGCAGTCTTCAGTTCGCCAGCGATCCCGGCATCCTTGCCGCCGCTGACCGTTCCGCCGCGCACCGTGCCGTCGGCGCTCAGAAGGAAGGCGTCATCGATGCTGGTGCCGAGCCCGTCGGGTGCCAGCATGGCGGAGAGCTTGCTGGCGGAGACGCGGATGATCACCACGCCCTTCTTCACCGTCTCGCCCCAGACGGAGACGGCGAGCGGTTTGGCGATCAATGCCGAGGGGCCGTCCTCGCCCTGCGGATAGTCGGCGAAGCCGGAGACGTGCGTCTCGTCGAGCTTGCCGGCATTGGCGCGGTCGTAGATTTCCTTGATCGCCGCATTTTCCGGGTCGGCGACGGTGGAGAGGAATTCCTTGCCCTTGGCGACCGTGTAGACCAGCGTGCCGGCGTTATCGATGATGATGATGTCGCTGGCATTGGTGTTCTTCCATGCGCTTGCCGCCGTGCCGTGGAAGCTCGCATGGCGCACGCCGTAGAGCAGCTTGAGCTTGGCGCCGTCGATGGCGACGCGGTCGTCGATGCTGGCGCCGGCGGGCTGGAAGACCTGCTTGATGTCCTTGGCTTCGATGGGAATGATGTTGACCATCATCTCGGTGGCTTCGCCGATCGCGGTGTTCTGCGCCAGGTCGGAGAGCGACTGCTCGATCCGCTTGATATAGGCGTTCAGATCCTTCGACTGGGTGCTGGCGACGGATTCGAGCCGCAGTTTGCTGGCCTCGATCAGGCCGCTCTTGCCGACCTGGTAGCTCAGTATGCCGACCGACAGGCAGGATACGAGCGTTGCGCCGACGACGAGTGTGGCAAATTTTGCTTTAACAGATGACAGGGCACCTGGCTTGGCGCCGCCCAAATGGTTACGTGACATGAATTCCCTCCCACGGGCGTTGATCCCGCGGGAAGTTTCAAGAGAATTGCTTACGGAGGGGTTAAGCGACCGCTGGTTGATCTGGCAGTGGCGGCGCGCTGGTCCGCGCCGCCCAGGATCAGTCGAACAGGCTCGAAACGGATTCTTCGGCGCTGGTGCGGTTGATCGCTTCGCCGAGCAGGTTGGCCGTCGTCAGCACGCGGATATTGTGGGCCGACTGCACCGCCGTGGTCGGCTGGATCGAGTCGGTGATGACCAGCTCGCGCAGCTTGGAGGAGGTGACGCGGGCAACGGCGCCGCCGGACAGCACGCCGTGGGTGATATAGGCGGTGACGCTGGTCGCACCGTTCTTCAGCAGCGCTTCGGCCGCATTGCAGAGCGTGCCGCCGCTGTCGACGATGTCGTCGATCAGGATGCAGTCCTTGCCGGAAACGTCGCCGATGACGTTCATGACTTCGGATTCACCCGGACGGTCGCGGCGCTTGTCGACGATGGCCAGCAGACAGTCGAGGCGCTTGGCGAGCGAACGGGCACGGACCACGCCGCCGACGTCGGGCGAAACCACCGTGACGTTCTTGGTGTCGTAGCGTTCCTTCACGTCGCGGGCGAGCAGCGGCACGGCGTAGAGGTTGTCGGTCGGGATGTCGAAGAAGCCCTGGATCTGGCCTGCATGCAGGTCAAGCGTCAGCACGCGATCGGCGCCGGCTTCGGTGATCAGATTGGCGACCAGCTTGGCCGAGATCGGGGTGCGGGGACCGGGTTTGCGGTCCTGGCGGGCATAGCCGAAATAAGGAAGGACTGCCGTGATGCGCTTGGCCGACGAGCGGCGGAAGGCGTCGATCATGATCAGCAGTTCCATCAGGTGATCGTTGGTGGGAAACGATGTCGACTGGACTACGAAAACGTCCTCACCGCGTACATTTTCCTGAATTTCTACGAAAATTTCCTGGTCTGCGAACCGCCTGACACTGGCTTTTCCGAGTGGTACGTTGAGATAATTGCAGATTGCCTCGGCGAGTTGCCGGTTCGAATTACCTGCGAAAACCTTCATGTTGGTCCGCCTGTTGTCATGCTGAGATGGGCGCTTTTTAGCGCCCTTCCCCCCGAATGCAAGTGGTTTGCCGGAAATGCCCGCCTTTTTCGTGAAAAGATTCTAAGCGGTGGCGTTCAGCCGCCGCGCGCCTGCCGCCATGACGTGTATTCGGCGATGGTCTTTGTGCCGATCTGCTGCATCAGCGAGGCCGGCACGCCGGCCCAGGGATCGGTCGCTGCGGACGGGACCTTCTCCTCGCCCTGGATGCGATGCAGGCGGTTTCCGCCGCTGTCCAGCACGTCCCAGACATAGACGACGGTGACCGTGCCGCCGTCGCCGAAGGCGGAGAAATAGCCCTTCAGGATATGTTCGCTGGCCGGATCGCTGGCGCTCTTGATCGTCAGGCCCTTGCCGCGGGCCTCGGCGCCGAGCTGGCGCGACAGCGGCGTGATCGACTGGACCGGGGCACCGATGATCGGCAGGAAGCGGATTGTGCCGGCGGCACCGGCCGGGGCGAGGGCGGCTACGTTCGGCTGGGCGGATGCGGGCTGCTGCTCAGCCGGTTGCTGCTGGGCGGGCTGCTGGGGTGCCTGGGCGGTTTCGGCGGGTTGGGCGGGCGGCTGCAGCGGTGCCTCGGCGGGTGCGAGTTGCTGGGCAGCCGGGGCGGGCGCCTGCGGATAGCCATCTTCGCTCAGTTGGCCCGAGAGCGGCGGCGAGGCGACCGGATTGCTCTGGCCTGATGCAAGCGCGGCGGCCTGGGCTTCCAGCGAATTCTGCGGCTGCTGCGTATACCCCTGTTCGGCGAGCGCCGGGCTCTGGGTGTAGGACGGTTCGGAATAGGCCGATTGCGGGCCTTGCGACAGTTCATTCTCGCTCACGGGCTGGCCGCCGTCGCCGATTTCCATCGGCGGCACCAGGGCATCGGGCGTGTTGCAGGCTGTGAGTGCCGCCGCCGCGATCAGTCCGGCCGTAGCCGTTCGGGAGAGTTTCATCGTCGCTGCCGTCCTCGTGCCACCTCCGTGTGGATTTGAAGAGGATAACGTTAAAATCCTATCAATTCCTTAGAGGCTGGCGAAGAGGACGGAACTATCGCCTCAGGGTTGCCGCCCGCTACCGCACCAGCAGTTCGAGCGGATGGCGGGAGAGCGCCCGCGGGCCTTCGGCCGTGGTCAAATAGGTGTGACCGAGGGTCATGGCGGTTTCGCGCTCGCTGTCCATGATGATCATGTGAACGAAGAGCGACATGTCGGCCAGGATCGGCTGGGTATTGCCGGTGTGGAACATCTGGTGCTCCATCCAGGACGGCGAGAAGCGGGCCCCGAGCGAATAGCCGCAGGCATTGAGCCGATGGCGGGCAAGGCCGCGTTCGTCCATGATCCGCGCATGGGTCTCGAACACGTCGCCGAAGGTGAAGCCCGGGCGCAGCACCTCCTCGATTGCCTTGATCGTTTCGTGGCAGGCGGCATAGAGCTCGCGATGGCGGGCGCTCGGCTCGCCGATGACGATCGTGCGCATCATGGCGACGTGATAGTGCGCGCTGACACCGGCCCATTCGAGCGTCAGCTGGTCCTTGTCGGATAGCGTTCGGCGCCCGGCCTTGTAGCGGCATAGCAGCGCGTCCGGGCCCGAGCCGATGATGAACTCGTTGGCCGGATAGTCGCCGCCGCCGGCCAGAATCGCTCCCTGCATGGCGGCGAGGATCGCGGCCTCGTCGCCGCCGGCCCTGATCAGGGGGAGGGCGGCGTCGAGCGCGTCGTCGGCAAGGGCTGCGGCCCGCTCCACATGGGCGATCTCCGCTGCGCTCTTCACCAGCCTGAGCTCGCTGACGAGATAGGAGGAGTCGATGATCTCGCAGAAATTGGTGAGCTGGTTGTCGATCAGGCGGGCGACGCGACCGGTCATGCCATGGGTGTCGTATTCGATGCCGATCCGGGAACCGAGCAGGTCCATCTCGCTCAACAGGTTGCGCAGGTCCATGGTCGGATCGGCATTCACCCGGTCGACCCAGATGACGATATTCTCGATGTTGGAGGTCTGCTTCGCCTGGCGCAGATCGGCCGAGCGGGTCAGCAGCGTCATGGTGCCGTCCGCCTTGACGATCAGCGTCTGGAAGAAGCAGTAGCCGAACGTGTCGTAGCCGGTCAGCCAGTACATGCTTTCCTGGGCGAAGAGCAGGATGGCGTCGAGCTTCTGCTCGGCCATGCTGGCGGTCAGCCGCTCCAGCCGGACGGCATATTCGCTCGCGTCGAAGTGCAGGGCCATGTCAGTCCTCCCTTATGGCAATCGCGGAAATCTGTCGTCCATAGTCCGGCTCGCCGGCATGGGTGGTGCGACGGTAGGAATAGAAGGCGTCGGGGTCGGCATAGGTGCAGATGCCGAGGCTTTCGGCCCGCACGCCGGCATCGCTCAGCCGCTTCACCGTCAGGCCCTGCAGGTCGAACATGGCATGGCCCGGTTTCTCCGAGGGGCTGAAGAATTGGGCGAAGGCGGGGTTTTCGGCGATGAAGCGGTCGACGAATTCCGGTCCCACCTCGTAATTGGCGCCGCTGATCGACGGGCCGAGGCAGGCGGTGATCGCCTCGCGCCGCGCGCCGAGCGACTGCATGGCCAAAATGGTGTTCTCCAGCACGCCGCCGAGTGCGCCCTTCCAGCCGGCATGGGCAGCCCCGATGACCCCCGCTTCGGCATCGGCAAACAGCACAGGGCCGCAATCGGCGGACAGCACGCCGAGGATCATCCCGGGAGAGGCCGTGACCAGCGCATCGGCCGTCGGCCGGTCGCCGGCATAGGTGCGGTCGACGACGACCACGTCGGGCGAGTGGACCTGGTGCACGGTCGCCAGTCTTTCCGGCGCAAGGCCGAACCAGCCGCTGACGCGGCGGCGGTTCTCCTCGACCTTCTCCCTTTCGTCGCGGGAGCCGAGGCCGACATTCAGGCCGCGGTAGATGCCTTCCGACACGCCGCCCCTGCGGGTGAAATAGCCATGGCGGATGCCCTTGCTCTCGGCTTCGGCAAACAGCGGGCTGGTGATCGGGTCGGGCAAAGGGTGGTTCTGCATAAGCAGCCTCCGAAGCGGCGCGCGGGCGATCGATTCGAACGCCTCGCCCCTGAAAACATTAGGGAAACAAGGATCCCGCCGCAGTTTCAGTCGGCGCGATGTTGGCTTATCGTCGCCGCTTCTGTCAATTGGCACCCTTGAATGGGGGCAGGGCCACGGCCGGGCTGGAGATCGCCATGACCTTGAAAAGCTCGCCCATGCGGCCCTCTCCGGCGCCAGCCAGACGCTCGACCGCCTTGACGATTTCGGCCTGGGTCTGGGCGTCCTTGTCGCGCCCGAGGGAGGCCGCGCGATCCTCGATACCGAGGCCGATCAGGAAGTCGCCCTGGTACATGCAGCCGTTGACGTGCACGCCGGCGCTAAGCGCCGTGCGGGCGAGATTCTCGAAGTCGACATGGCTCGTCAGGTCCGCCATGCCGGGATGGGCGAGCGGCGGGTCGTACTCGTGCGCCAGGACCGCCTGGAGCGTGTCGCCGAAGCCGCTGACCATGTGGCCGTAATCGATCACCAGCGCCGTGCCGTGGCACTTCAACAGGCGGTCGCAAAGGGTTGTCATCACGGCCTGGCGGGCGGGGGCGATCTCGAAGATCTCGCCGTCCGGCGGGGCGATCTGGCGCGGCGGCAGAAGCACCGGGTCGAGCGTCGCGACGCCCGCGGCGAAACACAGCTCGCCGTCGGCATCGAGACCGACCATGCGCTCGCGCCAGCCGGTCGGGGTCTTGACGAACTGGCGGATCGGAATGGCGTCGAACAGTTCGTTGGCCGCAATCAGCGAGAAGCCTTCCGGCACTTCGTCGAAGCTCGTGTGCCAGGCGATCTTGTCGCCATGGGCAGACAGCGTCTCGCGCTGGACGGTCTGCAGCGCCGGGCTGGTTTCCACGAGATGGATGCTCGCCGTTTCGTAGAGGCGGGGCGCGAGCCTTGCGACGACCCGCAACATGTCGGCCATCATCGTGCCGCGGCCGGGGCCGATTTCGACGATCCGGGCGTCGAGCGGCTCGCCATGGCGCTGCCAGGCGACGACGAGGAAAATGCCGACCATCTCGCCGAACAGCTGGCTGATCTCGGGTGCTGTCACGAAGTCGCCGGCCCGGCCGAAGGGATTGCGGGTCTTGTAGTAGCCGTGCTCGGGATCGGCGAGGCAGAGGGCGAAATAGTCGGTCACGCTGATCGGGCCGCTGGCTGTTATCAGGGACTTGATCTTCTGAGCGAGGGCAGTGGTCATGCGGGGCGCCTCATGTTCGCGTCACGACCGCGGGCCGGCGGCGCGGCGGGCTCTCAGGAGCGCCCAGGCGCCGACCGCAAGCATCGGCAGCGACAGGAGCATGCCCATGGTCAGCCAGCCGCCGGCGAGATAGCCGAGTTGCGGATCCGGTTCGCGGAAGAATTCGACGGTGATACGCGACAAGGCGTAAAGAATGACGAAACAGCCGGTGACCAGGCCGGGAGAGCGGAAGCCGCCGAGCAGGCGGCCGACGACCTGCAGCACGAGGAAGGTCAGCAGGCCTTCGAGCAGGGCTTCGTAGAGCTGGCTCGGATGGCGCGGGAAGGGGCCGCCTGTGGGGAAGACCATGGCCCAGGGCACGTCCGAAGGGCGTCCCCAGAGTTCGCCGTTGACGAAATTGGCGATGCGGCCGAACAGGATGCCGAGCGGCGCCACACTGGCGACGATGTCGAACAGGCTCCACAGCGGGATCGCATTGCGCCTTGCGAAGAAGACCATGGCCAGCGTCGCGCCGAGGAAGCCGCCGTGGAAGGACATGCCGCCGTTCCAGATCTCGATCGCGCGGACCGGGTCGGCGACGATGGCGGCGAAATCGTAGAACAGGATGTAGCCGATGCGGCCGCCGAGCACGATGCCGAGCGCTACCCAGACGAGGAAATCGTCGAGATGGGCGGCGGTGCAGGGCGGCGTGTCGTTCGGCCAGAGTTTCTCATTGCGCAGCATGCCGCGCGCCACGAGCCATCCCAGCATGATGCCGGCGACATAGGCGAGACCGTACCAGTGGATCGCCAGCGGGCCGAGGGAGAAGGCCACCGGATCGATCGCCGGGAAGGTCAGGATGGACATGAGTTCGGCGGCTGACGACAAGGGTGCTCTTTCTCTAATGTTGCCGGAAAATGGCGTTCCGATATGGCACGGTCAAGATGGAATCTTGCCGCGTCGTGAACGCACGCGAGCGCGCCCGCGAAAATTGCTTGCAACGGCGCTGTCGAATGCCTACCTCAACGGCTGTTACCGAGGACGCCGTCCAGGGATCGAACGCAAGAGGAGTCACTGCCATGTCGACGGGCCCGAACCGTATTATGGACGAATTCGCCAAGCTTATGACCGATGCCGCCGGCGCCGCCCAGGGCGTGCGCAAGGAGATGGAAACCGCCTTCCATTCGCAGGCCGAGCGCTGGCTCAACAGCATGGATGTTGTCAAGCGCGAGGAATTCGAGGCCGTCCGCGAGATGGCGGTCAAGGCCCGCGACGAGAATGACGCGCTTCTGAAGCGCATAGAGGCGCTCGAGGCGCAGCTCGCCGCCAAGACCCAGTAAGCGCTTTTTCGCTTATCCGGAGACCTCTCTTCCGAGGGGCTTTACGGCCCCGACCTGTCTTTTTTCGAAGCCTGTCGCGAAGCATCGCGCCGGGCTTTTTCTTTTTCGGCCGGGCTTCTTTCCCCGCTGCCGACTACGAGTTCATACAGGTTATTTTTCCACATGCTCGCGGCCGGAAAAAAGCCAATGGCCAGAGTCGTTTAAGGGCGACTGCACAGGTTATGCCGCAAGTGCTGTCCACAGACCCGTTGGGCAAAACGTGGTTTCGGGGCTGGTACTTGGTCTTCGCCATTATACACTGATTTTAAATGATGATTCGAAACGGACCTGCGTAAGTTTCGGACAGGGTGGGTGTTGTACCCTGGGGTCCATAGGTAATCATTCCTAGTGTTGTATCCGGTTAATTTGTCTGTGTCCTTCGGTGTCGCCACTCGAAATATCGCATTCATCCCGGTCAAGAAGGTGCCGCATGAGCCTGATGGAATTTGAATTCGAACGACAGTCCAACCCGGTCGACATGATCGAATTCGTCGCTTCGAACAACGACTGGTCGTTCGAGCGCTCCGGCGAGGACGAACTCGCCATGACGGTTGCGGGCCGCTGGGCCGACTACCACGTGTCCTTCTCGTGGATGGAAGAGTTCGAGGCGCTGCATCTCGCATCGGCCTTCGACCTCAAGATTCCCGAAGCGCGCGTCAACGAAGTCATCCGGCTGCTGTCGCATATCAACGGCCAGGTGCTGATGGGTCACTTCGACATCTGGCGGCACGAGGACGTGGTGATCTTCCGCCAGTCGCTGCTGCTTGCCGGCGGTGCCGAGCCAACCAATCGCCAGGTGGAAGTGCTGCTGTCGAGCGCGGTCGATGCCTGCGAAGCCTATTTCCAGGCCTTCCAGTTCGTGGTCTGGTCCGGCATGGACGCCAAGAGCGCCATGGAAGCGGTTCTTTTCGAAACGGCCGGAGAAGCCTGAGCATGACCTATTCGACGATGGGATCCGTCGTACTCGTCGGCGCCGGCAATATGGGCGGCGCCATGCTGTCCGGCTGGCTGAAAAGCGGCGTGCCGGGCTCTTCCGTCACGGTAATCGATCCCGGTCCGTCGGAAGGCATGCTGAAGCAGATCGCCGATGCGGGTGCGACCTATACCAAGGACGTGCCCGCCGGTCTCATCGCCGGGATCCTGTTCCTCGCGCTCAAGCCGCAGGTGATGGAGGCGGTTCTGCCGCCCCTCAAGTCGCTCGTCGGACCGCAGACCGTCGTGGTCTCGGTCGCCGCCGGCAAGACGCTGGCCTTCATGGAACATCATCTGGGCGCCGCCGCCATGGTGCGCGCCATGCCGAACACGCCGGCGATGATCGGTCGCGGCGTGACCGGCGCCTTCGCCAATGATGCCGTCAGCGCCGAGCAGCGCGACATGGTGCATCGTCTCCTCAAGGTTTCCGGCCCGGTCGAATGGCTGGACGGCGAGGAGCAGATCAATGCGGTGACGGCCGTGTCGGGCAGCGGCCCGGCCTATGTGTTTTATCTCGTCGAGTGCATGGCTGAGGCAGGCCGCAAAGCCGGCCTGCAGGCGGACCTGGCCATGCGCCTCGCACGGGAAACGGTCGCGGGGGCTGGTGAACTGCTTCACCAGTCCCCCGACGCCGCCGCGAAACTGCGGCAGAACGTGACCTCGCCAGGCGGAACGACCGCGGCGGCCCTGGCCGTGCTGATGGCCGAGGGCGGCATGCAGCCACTGTTCGACGAAGCGATCGAGGCGGCGCGCAAGCGGGCCGAGGAACTGGCCGGATGAGCGAGACGACGAAGGTTCAACCCGAGATCGGCTATGCCGATTTCGAGAAGGTGGATATCCGCGTCGGAACGGTCGTCGAGGCGGAACCCTTTCCGGAAGCGCGCAAGCCGGCGATCAAGATCAAGATCGATTTCGGCCCCGAGATCGGCATCAGGAAATCGTCGGCGCAGATCACCGCGCACTACACGCCGGAGAGCCTGATCGGCCGGCAGGTGCTGGGTGTCGTCAATTTCCCGCCACGCCAGATCGGTCCGTTCCGCTCCGAAGTGCTGACGCTCGGCTTTGCCGACGAGAACGGCGCGATCGTGCTTGCGGCGGTCGAGCAGCCGGTGCCGAACGGCATGAAGTTGATGTGAGGCTGCCCGCGGCGTCAGTGAATGTCGCGGCTGACCGGATCACTCACCCGGAAATGGTGGAACACCACCTCGAAACCGGCGCGCTGCGGCGAGCAGGTCATCACCCCGACTTCCAGACTTTCCAGACCGGGCGGAAAATAGGCGAGCCGCGCCATCCGCCAGAGCCCTTCGGGCTGCACGCGGTACTGCACGAACATGGCATCGCCGAGCCGGCTCAGGCGAAGTTCGAGCGCACCTGAGAAACCGGCCAGCGCAAAGGCCGACCAGTCGGAGCGGCCGTCGACGGTGACCACGGTGCTCAGGTGGCAGAGGCCGTCGGTGAACTCGATGCCGCATTTCAGCCAGTAGCGCTCGTCGTGCCGGACCATCAGCCCCGCCTGATCGTAGAGCGCTTCATAGCGGCCGGTGAAACGCGTGCCGATGGTGAAATCGCCGGTGCGGGGCAGATGGAGGAAGTGCCCGTTGTCGTGGTGGAAGCCGTAGTAAGTCTTCTGCCAGAAGTCGGTCTCGTTGCCGGTGACGACCTGCAGTCCGTCAGGCCCCACCTGCATGTGCGGGGGCGGGTTGAGCCAGGTCATCGTATTCCAGTCGGTGGTCGACATGCGTGCATCTCCTCGATCGGGTATCAGGCCGGTACGCGGACGGTGGCGCGCAGGCCGCCGAGCGGGCTGTCGCTCAGCGTCACGTTGCCGCCATGGCTGCGGGCGATGTCGCGGGCGATGGCCAGCCCGAGGCCGGTCCCCGAGGCATCGAGATTGCGCGCCTCGTCCAGCCGGAAGAATGGCTTGAACACGTCGTCGCGGTAGTCGGCCGGAATGCCCGGGCCGTCGTCGTCGATCACGATCGTCAGCCATTTGGCGCTGTGCTTCGCCTCGATCTCGACGCGGTCGGCATAGCGGCGGCTGTTGGAGGCGAGGTTGGTGACGAGCCGGGTAAAGGCGGTCGGCCGCACCGCCACCTCCTCGTCACCTTCGATGTTGTATGCAAGCGTCTTGCCGTGCAGCTCGAAGTCCGCCTTCAGCTTGTCGAACAGTTCGCCGAGCCTCAGCTTGCCGACATCCTCTTCCGCTTCGCCGCGGGCAAAGGCCATGTAGCCTTCGAGCATGGTCTGCATGTCGTCGACGTCCTGGTTGAGACCCTGGAGGTCGGGGTTGTCGCCGGCAAGCGCCAGCTGCAGCTTGAAGCGGGTAAGGATGGTGCGCAGGTCGTGGCTGACGCCGGTCAGCATGGCGGTGCGCTGCTCCATCTGCCGTTCGATGCGCTCGCGCATCAGGATGAAGGCGAGGCCGGCGCGGCGCACTTCGTCGGCGCCGCGGGGGCTGAAGTCCTCCGGCGGTCGCTGGCCCTTGCCGAAGCTTTCCGCCGCCTTGGCGAGCGACAGGATCGGGCGGATCTGCCCGCGCAGGAAGAGGGTGGAGATGACGATCAGCACCAGCGAGGTGCCGACCATCCACAAGAGGAAGATGTGGGTGTTGGAGGCATAGGCCGAGTTGCGGCGGGCGAAGATGCGAAGCACGCCCTGGTCGAGGGCGATGCGGATCTCGACCAGGCGGGAATCGCCGACGGTGTCGATCCAGAAGGGTCGGGCGATCTGGTTTTCGATCTGGTCGGAGAGGATCTGGTCGAGGATCGAGAAGAACGGCTTCGGCCGCGTCGCCGGCAGTTGCCCGCCCGCTTCCATCGACACCGTCATGTTCAGCTTGTCGCGGGCGATGCGCACCACGTTCTTGAAATCGGTCTCGTCGGGATAAGCCTCGATCAAGGCGATGATGGCGGCGATGTCGCGCGTGACGGCGCTCGACATGCGCTCCGTCACCATCTGCCAGTGGCGTTCCATGAAGACGGCAGCCAAAACCGTCTGAAGGATCAGCATGGGCAGGATGATGATCAGCAGCGAGCGCGCATAGAGGCCGGTCGGCAACTGGTGCCTCAGCCAGCGCGACAGGCCCTTGAGCCCGCCGGGCGAACGATCATTGTCCCTGCGGATGCTGTCGAACAGCGTCATCTTGCCTTCGCTTCCGTTGCCGCGCCCGCCGGCGCTAGTCCATGCTCAGCCGGTAGCCGATGCCGCGCACGGTCTGCAGCCAGACCGGATTGGCCGGATCGTCCTCGATCTTGCGGCGCAGCCGGTTGATCTGCACGTCGATCGTGCGTTCACCGACTTCCGTATCGTTGCCGATCAGTTCGTGGCGCGGAATGGTGTCTCCGGCGCGGGTGGCGAACAGCAGCATGATGTCCTGCTCGCGGTCGGTGAGCTTGATCACTTCCGGCCCGCGCTTCAGTTCCTTGCGCAGGATGGAGAAACTATACGGCCCGAACATGACCTGCTCGATCTTCGGCTGGTCGGCGTTCAGGTTGCGCTTCAGGATGTTGTTGATGCGCAGCACCAACTCCCGCGGGTCGAACGGCTTGGCGAGGTAGTCGTCGGCGCCGGCCTCGAGACCGGCGATGCGCGATTCCGCCTCCGAACGCGCGGTGAGCAGGATGACGGGGATCTGCTTGTCGGCAGCGATGCTGCGGGTGAGCGACAGCCCGGATTCGCCGGGCATCATCACATCGAGTACGAGAAGGTCGAAGTGCAGGCCTTCGAGCTTGCGCCTTGCTTCTCCGGCATCGGCGGCGACGGTGATGCGGAAACCTTGTTCCGAGAGATAGCGCTGCAAGAGGTCGCGGATGCGCGTGTCGTCGTCGACGACGAGGAGATGGGGGGCATCATCGGCAATGAAGATCTTGCGCGCCATGTCATTCGACTCCGGCCGTGTCCGCGGGCAGAGACGTGTCCGGGCGGCTCATGCCTTCGAGGAACTTGTGCACGCCCTCGCGCATGGCAGGGGTGAAACCCTCCAGCGCCTTGGCGATGCGGCGCGACTGCGGCTCGGACAGGGCGAGCGCCAGTTCGCGGCCGGCGAGCGTCGGGTAGAGCCGGCGCTGGCGGCGGTCGGCCGGACCGGCCATCTGGCGGATATAGCCCGAATCGATCAGTTCCTTCAGCACGCGGGCAAGGCTCTGCTTGGTGATCTGCAGGATGTTGAGCAGGTCGGCCACCGTCATGCCCGGCCGGCGGCTGACGAAATAGACGACGCGGTGATGCGCGCGGCCATAGCCGATCTTGGCAAGGATCGCGTCGGGATCCGAGACGAAATCGCGATAGGCGAAGAACAGCAGTTCGATCGTCTCGAAATCGATGGTCTTGTCGTCGACCACCGGCATTTCCGGCAGTTCTTTCCTGGCAGCCTTACCCGCAGACTGTCGAGCCACTTGTCACTTCCTTGTTCTTGCGGCGCCTGTTGGGCGGCGGTCGCATGAACCTGCCGCGGCAATGGCTGCCGGTCATTCCCGATGCGGGTGCTATGACCGTCAGGCCGGCACCCGTTTTGCGGCAAAACTAAGCGCAGACGGGGAAAAACTCCAACGAAATTACCGGGATCGCACAGTTTCCCGGCCAAGCTTCGCGGATTTAAGTTTCATCGCGGACGTGTTATGCGCTGCCTGCGCAAAAAGAAGGAACCGCCCCATGGGACAAATGCAGGCCGGGATCATTCCGGTGACCCCCTTCCAGCAGAACTGCACCATCCTGTTCGACAGCGATACGCATGAAGGCGTGATCGTCGATCCCGGCGGCGATATCGACGTGATCCTGCAGACGCTGAAGGAAAACGGCATCACGCTCAAGGAGATCTGGCTCACACATGGCCATATCGATCATGCCGGCGGGGCCGCGGAGCTGAAGGAAGCGCTCGGCATCGAGATCGTCGGTCCGCACAAGGACGACCTACCGCTGCTGCAGAAGCTCGAGCAGCAGGCGCAGATGTTCAACGTGCCGATGAAGGTGCGCAATACCGTGCCCGACCGCTGGCTGAAGGAGGGCGACAAGGTGTCGTTCGGCGCGCATGAATTCGAGGTCTTCCACTGCCCCGGCCATGCCCCGGGCCATGTCATCTTCTTCAACCGTGCGCAGAATTTCGCCCATGTCGGGGACGTGCTGTTTTCCGGCTCGATCGGCCGGACGGACCTGCCCGGCGGCGACCATCAGACGCTGCTCGACTCGATCCGCGACAAGGTGCTGCCGCTCGGCGACGATGTCGGCTTCATCTGCGGTCATGGGCCTGGCGGCCGGATCGGCGAGGAGCGCCGCACAAACCCCTTCCTGCGCGGGATCTGAGCGCGCAAGGGGAGGCCGAAACGAAAAATGCGCCGGCGATGCGGCGCATTTCTTTCGGATTTCAAAGGCCGTCGGCTCAGCCGGCGGTGCAGAAATGCGAGCGGCCATCATAGCCGACATAGGTGCCCGAGCGGGCATTGAAGCTGCGGTAGCGGGCCGAGCAATAGTCATACCATTCCGGCGACCACGGCTCGACGGCTGCGCCATAGACCGGGCCCGGGGCCGGCGGGTAGTCGTCGACATAGACGGGCTCCGGCTCGACATAGACGCGGCGCGGTGCCGGTTCGATGTAGACCGGTTCGGGCTCGACATAGACGGCGCGCGGCTGGCTGGCGATCAGGGATCCGGTGACCAGGCCGGCGGCAAGGCCGATGGCGCCGGCGGCAAGGGCGTCTTCCCTGTGATGGCGGCGGTAGTAGTCGCCCGCATTGGCCTCGGACGATGCGGCCAGCGGCACGATGGCGATCGCTGCCGACAACAGGGAATATTTTGCGAAGTTCATCATGGCTCTGCCTTCCTGTGACCTGCAATTGGCTTCGTCGCGTAATAGCGAACAATGAAGTCAGGATAGGGGCGGCAGGCTGAATGGAGCCTGAACGAAAAAACCCGGCAAACCTGCCGGGCGGAAAAGCCAATGCCGAAGCAAAATGTCAGTGTCAGCCGGCGATATGCAGGTTGACGGCCTTCGGGCCCTTGCCGCGACGATCAGGTTCAGTGTCGTAGCTGACCTTCTGGTTCTCAGAAAGTCCCTGCAGTCCGGAAGCCTGGACGGCGGAAATGTGTACGAAGATGTCTGCGCCGCCATTGTCAGGCTTGATGAAGCCAAAGCCCTTGTCGGTGTTGAAGAATTTTACGATGCCAGTCTCGGCCATGCGTCAGGTCCTTTTCTCTCTGCCCTGTGTCGGCGGGGCAGCATTGCAATGTTACCCGTAACCGGGTGCTCGACAGGCATTTCTCGATTTTTGAGGAAAGGGACCCCTGTTACCGCAAGCCGGCGCTAAAAAAGCAAGTATACTCGCTTCTATAGTGCATAACCTGCCCGGAACTTTTAGCGTCTCCGGCGCGCATGTATTATAAGGTCTTCCCGTGCTCGCAAAATTGCCCGAACCGGCAAAGAGTGCTTGGTTTATAAAAAATTGGCAAGCGAAAGTTTTCCAACCTGTGACGGTGGTTGGGACCCCGAAAGCCCGTGTTTTGCGGGCTTGCGGCCTGTCGGCGAAATATTTTGCTTGACCGGCGCATAATGCATCGCGAGCGATGCATTTTTTTGGTCAAAACCTTCCTTCACTAGGAAAAGTTGGCGTATTTTCGCAAGGGGTGAAATAGCCGCTAGGCAATCACCGCCCGCCGCCGGGTGAGTTCCGGTACGAGTTCCACCAGCAGCATGGCGGCAAAGATCAGGCCGCAGCCGACATATCCGATGCCGGGAAGGGTTTCCGCCAGCAGCACTGCGCCGAAAAGCGCGCCGAAGAGGGCCTCCGACGACAGGAAGATCGCCGCCTGCGGGGCGGTCGTATAGCGCTGCCCGATGATCTGCAGGACGAAGGCGAGGCCCGAGGAGAGCAGTCCGCCATAGAGGATCTCGGGCAGGGCGGAAACGATGGCGCTGGTGCTGATCGGCTCGAGCGCCGTGGCCGCGCTACCGGCGCCCACAGCGCAGACGGCGAACTGCACCGTGGCGAGCGCCAGTGGCCGTTCGCTGAACCCGACCGCAATTGGCGTCAGCGTGATCTGCACGGCGAGGAATATGGCGCACAGGATGACGAGGATGTCCCCGTCGCCAAGCGCCGAGAGCGAGCCGCCGTTCAGCAGCAGGATGCCGAGCACGGTGATCAATGCGGCCGGCCAGATGACCCAGTGCGGCCGGCGGCGGAGCACGGCGACGGCGATGACAGGAACGAGCACGACGTAGAGGCCGGTGAGGAAGCTGGCATTGGTGACGCTCGTCGACTGGATGCCGATCTGCTGCAGGGTCTGCGCGACGAGGAGGGAGAGCCCCACCAGCAGGAACCAGCCATAGTCGCGAAGGGAGAGGGGCCGGCCGGCGCCTTTGCCCTCCCGAAGCGCGAAGGGCAGGACGGCGAGGGTCGCCAGCGCAAAACGCAGCGCGTTGAACCAGTTGGGTCCGAGCCATTCCATCGCCTCCGACTGGGCGACGAAGCCTCCACCCCAGATCGCTGCGGCGAGAAGGAGGAGGAGATTGGCCTGGATGCGAGACATGGGAATCCGAATTGCGGATGGATGGTGGGGGGCGAGGCGTAACAGTTGATTTTGTGTTCGACAAGGTCGAACGTCAGGCGAGAGACATCCGGAAACGAACAGGAACATGACGGCAGCGCGAGTATTGACGAGGGGACTGCTGACGATCGCCAGCGCCGCGACGGCGGCTGCCGGTGCGGTGTGTGCCACCGAACCAAGCGGAGAAATGCCGGCGACGGAACGGCCTGTCGCGAAAGCGATCGACAGCTATGACGCGATACCGGCGCCCATTCTCCCGGCGTTCACGCAGGAAGCCTCCCCCTGCCATGTGGACGAGGCGAGGCTCCGGTTCGCGCCCGGCACGGACCTGGAGGACGCTGAGGGCAATCGTCTGGTTCTCATGCCCTGCGGCACGCCCGGTGCCTACAACGAACCGTACGCCCTTTATTTCGGCATCGACGAAGCCAGCCTCCACCGCATCGTGTTTCCGGACATGACAAAAGAGGGGCCGTCAATCCTGATGATCGCCTACAATCTGACCTACGAACCCTCGACGAAGACACTGACGTCCTTTCACCGCGGCCGGGGCTCCGGTGATTGCGGTTCGTGGTACCGGTGGCATGTCGACCTGACGCGCAACAACCATGTGCTCGTGTTGATGGACCAGCGGGTCAAAGGCGCCTGCGACGCCAATGACCTTGGCGGGCCGCAGAACTGGACGCCGGTCTGGGCAGGTCCGCCTCGAACAGGGGACTAGGGGGAGACTGCGCGGGTGATGCGCAGCAGCTGGCCGTCTTCCTCGTCGGTGAGCAGCAGGACCGAACCGTCCGGCGCGACCTTCACGTCGCGAAGGCGCCCGTATTCGCCGGCCAGCAGCCTTTCCTCGCCGATGATCGCGCCGCTCTCGTCGCGTTCGATGCGGGCAAGGAGTTCGTATTTGAGCGCGGCGACGAGAAAGTCGCCGTCCCATTCCGGGAACATGGCGCCGCGATAGACGTCGATGGCGCCCGGTGCGATCGACGGATCCCAATAATGCACGGGCAGTTCAAAGCCCTCGGCCGACTGGCCTATGCCGATTTCCGCGCCGGAATAGTGCTTGCCATAGGAGACGACCGGCCAGCCGTAATTGCTGCCGGCCTTCGGCGTGTTGATCTCGTCGCCGCCGCGTGCGCCGTGCTCGACGGTAAAGAGAGTGCCGTCGGCGGGATCGATGACGATGCCTTGCGGATTGCGATGGCCTATCGACCAGATCTCGGGAAGGCCCTTGCCGCCATCGGCGAAGGGATTGCCCGCGGCAGGCTTGCCGTCGGGGCCGACATGCAGGATCGAGCCGGCATGATCCTGCGGGTCCTGCGCCCGATCCATCTCGCCCCGCTCGCCGATGCCGAAGAACAGGCTGCCGTCCCCGGCGATGGCGATGCGCGAGCCGAAATGCTGGGTCGTGCCGGTGAAGCGATTCATGGCGAACAGTCGTTCGACATTCTCCAGCTTCGCCTCGTTGGCGGACAGGCGGGCGGCAAAGAGCGCCGTTCCCTGGCCATCGTCGCCCGGTATGGAGGCGGTGAAATAGAGCTTGCGGCTTTCGGAAAAGTCGGGGGAGAGCGCGACGTCGAGCAGGCCGCCCTGGCCGCCGACGAAGAGTTCCGGCAGGCCGGCGATCGGTTCGCCGAGCTTCATGTCCCGCACGATGCGCAGACGCCCGGGGCGTTCGGTGACGATATAGGCGCCGTCGGGCAGCACTTCGACCGACCACGGATGCTCGAGGCCGGTCGCAACTGATGTCACGTCCAGTTCCGCCTTCTTCGAGGAGAAGCGATCGGCTGCCATGGCCGGGGCTACCAGAAGCAGCAGGGCAAGAGACGTGCCGGCCGTCAGGCGTTTGCGATTGCCCGGGCGTCGTCGTGCTGCGGTTAGGGTCATGTGTCGGCCTCCCTGTGTTCCAGTGATCTATCTGGGGAGCGAGGCCGGATTGGCAAGGGGAGATGGCGGGAACGTGATCGTTGGGTCAGCGTGGTAACAGCCGCGGTCAACCACTGCCGGAATGGAGAAGCGAATGCACGGCGCGGTCTGAGCCGGCAGGGTGTCGGCCGCCCTTGCCTTGATGTACAGGCCGTCGGCAATCAGCAGCAGGCCGCCGATCGCGACGACGACAATGGCGAGGGCAACGGCACGTTCGGCCGGGCCGAGCCGGCGCCACAGGGGCAGGCGGCTGCGGGGTGAGTGATCAGGCACGACGGCGGCCCGTCTCGGCGCGGAACAGTTCCTTCAGGCTGCGGCGCCAGAGCGCCAGGCTGCCGGCCGCCATCGCGGCGAAGCAGACCATCATCAGACCGAGCAGGATATACCGATCGGAGAGCGTTTCCGTCCGTGGCAGCGTCAGGCCCGCGGGGTTGGTGACCAGCCGCGGGGCGGCGAGCGGCGTCGATCCGGTCGGCATCGGATCAAGGGTGACGGCGGGGGCGGGATTGGCGGCTTGCGCCTCGCCTTCGGCGTCCGGGGCGGCGGCGAGGGGAAGCGCGATGGCGGTTTCGCCGGCCGGCTGCGGCGGCAAGGTCTCGGCCCTCGCCGTGGCGGCCAAGCCGACCAGCATGACGGCACAGGCAAAAAGGCCGACAAAGGCCATGCGGCCACGCTCAAGGAAAAGTTGGAACCAGGGACGCGCTTCGGAATTTTCGTCTTCCAGAAACATTCGTCATTCCTCGCAATTGAATTCGTGCAATGCGAGGAGAAGAACCCTGTTTGAGGGCTTCACCGGGACCGAATTGCGGCGTCACCCGGCATTTATCATGGCGATATCGTGGCGACGTCGACGCTTGCCCTTTCAGTGGGCAGGATGCCTGCAGGACGACCGCGCTAGCGGCGCTTGCCGAAGACCCGGATCGGCCGCGTCACGGGCTCGCCGCGCGGCGCGGCGAGGGCCGCGGGTTCCGCCTGGCTCTCCGATGGCGGCACAGGCGCGGCTGCGGGCTCGGCCGGGGGCAGCAGCATTTCCGGATATTCGTCGTTGAACGCGGTCGGGGCGATCTGCGGCCGGGCCAGCACATAGCCCTGCAGCAGGGTCACGCCCAGTTCGAGGCAGAGATCGACCTGCCAGGTCTCCTCCAGTCGCTCGAAGATCGGCTCTATGCCTTCGTCCTGCAATTGCCGCACGATGACTCGCAGCAAAGCGGAGCCGGCGGAATTGTGCAGGTAGTCCCGCACCCAGTCCCCGTCGAAGCGGACGAAGTCGGGCCGCAATGCGAGTACGTCCTGGATGTCGTGTTCGCTCGCCTCGTAGTTCGACATGGAGATGCGCAGGCCGGCGCCGCGCAGCTGCCCGATGGTGCGGGCAATGAGCTTGCCGTTGCCGCTGCCGGCCGACACGTCGCAGATGATGCGCTCGGGCGCCAGCCGGGCCTCGTGGGCCGCGAGGCGAATGCGGTCGAGTTCGTGGCGCAGCTCGACGCCGTCGATGAAGAGCTGCGGCTGGAAGCTCACCAGAACCAGAGTGCGATCCCGCTGCATCAGGCCGGCATTGAGGATGTGGATGCTGCGCAGCAGGCTGTCGACGGCGGGCAGGTCCTCAGGCGCGACCAGCGGGAAGAATTGCGAGGGTGGATAGGCCTCTCCGTTGCGTTCGGCCCGCACCAGTCCCTGGAAGGCGTGAACATCGAACACTCCGTCCGCCACTCTCTTGAAGATCGGCTGCAGGGCGGAGCGCAGCACGAAGGGACCATAGGCCGTCGACCAGGCGTCTCCTGTCTTGACGAGCTGGGCATAGATGCTGTTCGTGGTCATCGGTTTCGCGTCTTGATTGCTGCTTGAGTGTCGCGCACGCAAGTCTATCGCCGAAGACTTACCTCCGGATTAAGAAAGACTTAAAAATGAAAACTTTGGCGATTGCCGCGGCCCGACCGCTTTCCGCTTGAAACGCAGGCGCGATTTCGCCATAGAACTTGAACCTGGGGCCTTGGCCGATCGAGGTTCCGCCGATCAACAGCTTCAGGACAATCACAATGGCATTCATCGCCGACGCTCTATCCCGCGTAAAGCCCTCCGCAACCATCGCAGTCTCGCAGAAAGCCCGCGAGCTGAAGGCCAAGGGCCGCGACGTGATCGGCCTCGGCGCCGGTGAGCCGGACTTCGATACCCCGGACAATATCAAGAAGGCAGCGATCGACGCGATCACCCGCGGCGAGACGAAGTACACGCCGGTTTCGGGCATTCCGGAACTGCGCAAGGCGATTGCCGAAAAGTTCAAGCGCGAGAACGGCCTCGACTACAAGCCCGAGCAGACGATCGTCGGCACCGGCGGAAAGCAGATTCTTTTCAACGCCTTCATGGCGACCCTGAACCCGGGTGATGAAGTCATCGTTCCGGCGCCCTACTGGGTATCCTACCCGGAAATGGTGGCGCTGTGCGGCGGCACGCCGGTGTTCGTCTCGACCAAGCAGGAAAACAACTTCAAGCTGACGGCTGCCGAACTCGAAAGCGTCATCACGCCGAAGACCAAGTGGTTCATCTTCAACTCTCCGTCCAACCCGTCGGGTGCCGCCTACAGCCATGACGAGCTGAAGGCGCTGACCGACGTTCTGGTCAAGCATCCGCAGGTCTGGATCCTGACCGATGACATGTACGAGCACCTGACCTATGGCGACTTCAAGTTCGTCACCCCGGTCGAGGTCGAGCCCAAGCTCTACGATCGCACGCTGACGATGAACGGCGTGTCGAAGGCCTATGCCATGACCGGCTGGCGCATCGGCTATGCCGCCGGTCCGCTCGAACTGATCAAGGCGATGGACATGATCCAGGGCCAGCAGACCTCGGGCGCCTGCTCGATCGCACAGTGGGCCGCCGTCGAGGCGCTCAACGGTCCGCAGGACTTCATCCCGGCCAACAAGAAGATCTTCGAAGGCCGTCGCGACCTCGTCGTCTCGATGCTGAACCAGGCCAAGGGCATCGTCTGCCCGTCGCCGGAAGGCGCCTTCTATGTCTATCCGTCCTGCGCCGGGCTGATGGGCAAGACCGCTCCGTCGGGTAAGGTCATGGAAACGGACGAGGATTTCGTCAGCGAGCTCCTGGAATCGGAAGGCGTGGCCGTCGTGCACGGTTCGGCCTTCGGTCTCGGCCCGAACTTCCGCATTTCCTATGCGACATCGGAAGAGCAGCTGGAAGAGGCCTGCAAGCGCATCCAGCGCTTCTGCGCCGCCTGTAAGTAAAGCGCGGGGTAGTCGGAATTAGAAAGGGCGGGACCTCGCGGTCCCGCCCTTTTCGTTTGGTTGGTGATGTGCCCTGGCGTCAGGTGGCGATCTTCATCGTCGCCGGCAGCTTGGCCGGTGCGGGCGCCGGAGCGGCGGGTGTGCGGTTGCGCTCGCGCCACAGGGCGGGCAGGCTGAGTAGGGCCAGCGAGCCGAAGGTAATCACGGTCTTGGTCGCGTCGGAGAAGACGCCGAACCGGCCGTCGATGTAGAAGACTCCGTAGACGATCAGCACGTGCCAGACATAGATCTGCAGCGAATGGCGGCCGAGCAGCTGGAGGTAGCTCAGCGAGAACAGGCCGGTCAGCGCCGAGGCGATCTTGCGGATCGTCGCATTGTCGTGGCGCGGGCCGGCGATCAGCAGCCACGCGAGGCCATAAGCGACGGCGGCGAAGTTCAGCAGATAGACCGGACCGAAGTCGGCGCGCACTTCCATCAGGCCGAATTTTTCCAGCACCACGCCCGGCATCATGCCGTGGGCGGTCAGGATGCGCAGCGGCAGGAAGAAGGCGCAGACGGCCAGCGCCGCCTTGGCGATGAAATCCCTCTCCGGATCGAAGATACGGGTCCACTCGACCTTCTTCATCGAGGTCAGCGTGCCCGCGAGCAGGCCGGCGAAGAAGACGATCTGCCAGCCCAGCAGGTTGAACGAGGCGCGAATGCCTTCCTTCTCGGCATCGGCGCCGCCCGAGAGCCAGTCGCTGACCGGATAGGTGACGATGCGCTGCAGGCCGAGCTGGGCGGCCATCCAGGCCAGCACGGAAATGATCGCCACCGTCTTCCACCGGCCCTGCACGCAGAGCCAGATGATGGCCGGGGCGAAGAACATGTAGATGATGTACTGCGGCAGGATGTCCATGAAGGTCGGTTGGAACAGGAAGCCGGCAATGGCTGCGAGACGCAGCGGATCGTCGATCCGGGTAGCGCCGAGCCAGTTGGTCCAGATCGTCGCGGCACCGGGCAACACGAGCTGCAGGGCGAGAATCACCAGCACGATGCCCATCGCATAGCGGTAGAGTTCGAAGACCCGCGACCAGATGCGGTCACGCGCCACGGCATAGCCGTCCTTCATCATCTTGCGCGCATAGACCATGCCGGTGAGCAGGCCCGACAGGAAGACGAAGCCCTGCGCATCCTCGACGAAGGCCAGGTTGCGGTGGTTGATCTGGACGAGCCAGAGGCCGCCGGTGAAGACCAGGTGGTTGATCAGCATGAAGACCAGAAAATAGCCGCGCATGCCGTCGATAACGTCGAGTCTCTTCAAGGTTCGGCTCCCGAGTTTGCCCCCCGCGACCGCGGGAAGTTTCTGGTCCGCTATCTTGGTGAGAATGGGGCGAGCCCTTCGTCACGCCGGGGACCATGACCGGGGAAAGCGGAAAGGGCGGAAAAAGTTCCGCCCTTTCCAGTGCGGAAATACCGTCAGAGGCCGAGGAAGGACAGCATGATGAAGGTGGCAAACAGGATGAAATGGGTCATGCCTTCGATCGCATTGGTCTCGCCGTCGTTGAGGTTGATGGCCGCGGCGATCAGCGTGATGGCGACCATCACCGTCTGCACCGGCGTCATCGCCATGATGAAAGGCTGGCCGGTGTAGAGGGCGATCGCCTCCATCACCGGCACGGTCAGGATGACGGTCGACAGCGATGCGCCCATGGCGATGTTGACCGTCGCCTGCATGCGGTCGGCAAGGGCTGCGCGAAGCGCGGTCAGGATCTCAGGGCCGGCGGAAATGCCGGCGACGAGGATGGCGGTGAGCGCCACTGGCGCACCGATTTCCTTCAGGCCGGTGTTCATGAAGGTCGACATCAGCTCGGCCAGCACGCCGATTAGCACGACGCCGAAGAGGATGACGCTGATCGAGCGGGCGGTCGGTTCGTCCGCGTCGGCGGGATCATGTTCTTCCGTTTCGCGCTTCTTGCCGCGCGGATAGCTGTAGCTGAAGAAATAGCTGTGGGTGCCGACCTGCATGCGCAGGAACAGGCCGTAGAGCGCGACCATGGCGAAGATGGTGAAGAAGGAGAAATACTGCCATTTGTCGCGCGGAATGAATTCCGGCACCACCATGGATATGCCCATGGCGGTCAAGATCATCACGCCGTAGGTCTTGCCCGAATCGTCGTTGTACGGCTGCTCGCCATGCTTCAGTCCGCCGAGGAGGGCGGCCAGGCCGAGAATGCCGTTGATGTCGAGCATCACCGCCGAATAGATCGTGTCGCGCACCAGGGTCGGCGAGCCCTCGTTGTTCATCATGATGGCGAGGATCAGCACTTCCACCGCCACCGCCGAGAGCGTCAGGATCATCGTGCCGTAGGGGTCGCCGACCTTGACGGCGAGCACCTCGGCATGGTGGGCGACGCGCAGCGATGCCGCGACGATGGCGCCGATCAGGACCGCGGCGGCGACCAGCGACACGGCCGTGCCCATGGCGAGGATCTCGTGTTCCAAACTGAATCCGAGAACGGCCATAAGGATTGGAAAGAGAAGGATTTTCTCCTGTCTCAGCATGGGCGGCTCCTGTGCATTGCGTGCAGACCTTTAGGTGCGATGGGCGGGAACGGACGAGCGGATGGAACTGTTCCGCCCCGCTTCGGGTTTGCGGATTGATGCGCTTGATGCGATACTAAGCCAAAGCTTAAGGAAGGAGGACAGAATGACCAAAGTTGCCTACGAGATCGTTCCTCACGATGGGGGATGGGCCTACAAGCTCGGCGACGTCTTTTCCGAAAGCTTTGCCAGCCATGACGAGGCCCTGGAGGCAGCGCGTATCGTCATGCAAGAGCAGCAGGTCGGGGACGAGCCCGTCAAGATCAGCTATCAGGACGAGAAGGGCAAGTGGCACTACGAGTACAGCGACGGCGGCGACCGGCCGGAAGTCGAGATCGTCGACCGCTACGAATCGGGCGAAACGCCGGCCTAGGCGATGCTGCGCCTGCCGATGGACTGGGCAAACCGGATCAGATAACCGTCCGGGTCCTGGACGAGGAATTCCCGCGAACCGGTTTCCTCGCTTTCGCCAATGCGATACCAGCTTTCGCTCGGCTCTTCGAAGAGTGGCCAATCCAGTTTGCGGAGGGCTTCGAGTGTCGGCTCCAGGTCGTCCGTGGCGATCTGGAAGTTGATGCCGCGGCCAAACGGCCGTTGAAGCGGTGCCACCTGCCAGTTGCCGTTGATTTCACACAGCATCACCTGCGCACCCTGGCGCTCGAGATAGGCGAACTTCGCCTGTTGACGCTCGTAGGCGACGCGAAAGCCGAGGCCGTCGCACCAGAAGGCGAGGCTGGCCGCGATATTGGTGACGTCAAGTTCGGGCACCAGTGGTGCAAAACCGCCGGTCGGACCGCTGCCGGTTCCCGCCGACGCGTCGCGTTCGGCGCGTGAAATTTCGGTCATCAGATTCTCCTCATCGGGAAACATAGTCGAGCAGTCCGGCCACCAATGCGTCGAAGGTAACGCGGCAGCGGGCCGCCGTCTTCAGGTTCTCATGCATAACGACATAGGTTTCCAGCGACAGTTCGATGGCGCCGGCCAGGACCGGTACGAGGTCGGGATCGCGCCGGGCAAGCGTGTTCTGGCACATGCCGATGCCGCCGCCCGCCCGGATCATCGCCATCTGGGCGAGATTGCTGTCGGTGCGCATGGAGAAATGGATGTCGGCGAGCTTCGGCTTGTCCTTGAGGATCGCCCGGATATAGGCGAGCTGGCGGTCGAAGCCGATCAGCCGGTGGGAGGAGAGTTGGTCGAGCCCGGTTGGCGTGCCGTGACGATCTAGATAGCGGCGGTGCGCATGCAGTCCGAGCGGGATGGCGGCGATCCGGCGGCTCACCAGCGCGCCCTGCGACGGCGGTACCATGCGCACGGCTATATCGGCCTCCTGGCGGAGCAAATCCTCGACGGCGTCCGAGACCGAGAGTTCCACATTGAGGGCGGGATGGCGTTCCTGAAGCTCGGTTATGATCGGCGGCAGGACTTCGATGCCGATCACCTCGCTGGCGCTGATGCGCACCGTGCCGGTGACGCTGCCGGGTTGGCCGCTCGCCGCACGCGCGAGGCTCGCCGCGGTGGCCGCCATGGTTTCGGCATAGGGTTTCATCTGCTGCGCGGTTTCCGTTGGCAGCAGACCCTGCTGCGAGCGCAGGAAGAGCGGCGCGCCGGAGAGCGCTTCCAGTGCATCGATATGACGACCGACGGTCGGCTGGGTGAGGCCCAGATCCCGGGCGGCACCCGACAGCGATCCCTCGCGCAGCACGGCAAGAAAGGTGCGGTAATAGTCCCAGTTCGCATTCGGCTCTGCCATTCGAATATGTATAGCGGACCCAGAAAAATAGGCAATTCCGTATAGTGCCGCTGCAGGCGATACTCCGGTCATCGCAACATGCCGGAAACAGGAGACACGTCATGGCACAGGAATTGATGCAATTGCCGCTTGCGCTCGTTCTCGGCGCCACCGGCGGGATCGGTGGCGCCATGGCCCACAAGCTGGCCACACGCGGCTACCGCGTGCGCGCCATGCACAGAAATGCCAGGGAGATGGCGCTGCGCCACCCGCAGTTCGAATGGGTGCCGGGGGATGCCATGCGCCGCGAGGATGTCGTCAAGGCTGCCCAGGGCGCCAGCCTGATCGTCCATGCCGTCAATCCGCCGGGCTATCGCAACTGGGGTGAACTGGTCCTGCCGATGATCGACAATACGATCGCTGCCGCCGGTACCGTCGGCGCGCGAATCGTCATGCCCGGGACGGTCTACAATTTCGGGCCCGATGCCTTTCCGCTGATCGACGAGGACGGCCCTCAGAACCCACAGACCGCCAAGGGCAGGATCCGTGTTGCCCTAGAGCAGCGTCTCGAGGCGGCAGCCGGGCGCGGTACACCGGTGCTGATCGTGCGGGCCGGCGACTTCTTCGGCCCCGGTGCCGGCAACAACTGGTTTGCGCAGGGGCTGATCAAGCCGGGCAAGCCGGTCGCCTTCGTCACCAATCCCGGCAAGCGCGGCGTTGGCCATCAATGGGCCTATCTTCCGGATGTCGCCGAAACCATGATGCAGCTGATCGAGCGGGCCGACAGACTTCCGCCGTTCGCGCGCTTCCACATGAACGGCTTCTTCGATACCGACGGAACGGAGATGGCGGCGGCAATCCGCCGGGTGACCGGCAAGCCGGATCTGAAGATCAAGCGCTTTCCGTGGATGGTGGTCCGGCTGGCTTCGCCGTTCGTGCCGCTGTTCCGGGAACTGGCTGAAATGCGCTATCTGTGGCGCCAGCCGGTCCGCATGCGCAACGCCCGGCTGGTGGCGACGCTTGGAAGCGAGCCGCAGACTCCCATCGACGAGGCCGTGCGGGCGACGCTTTCATCGCTGGGGTGTCTCGGCAAACCCGCTACGACCCCGTCGACCGCCCAGGTCGCGCCAAGCCTCGCGCGCGGGAGGTCGGCATGAGTTCGGTTTCGACCTTGCAGCCGGCCCGTGCCGGCCGCGGCATCCGCCTGCTGTCTGCGGCGCTGGTCTTGGGCATCTGCGGGCAGTTCTTCCTGGCCGGATTGTCGGTCTTCTCCGACGCAGCGCTCTGGTCGCTGCACGGGGCGGTCGGCGGCGGCCTGTCGCTGCCGGTCATCGGTTTGCTGGCGCTGTCGCTGGCCAGTTCTTCGGCGCGGCGCTATCGCCGCCACACGGTTCTGCTGTTTTGCCTCTATTGCCTGCAGGTCGGGCTGGTGATCCTCGGACGCGAGCTCGGTCTTGCCTTCGTCTCGGCGCTGCATCCGGTCAACGGGCTCTTCATGATGGGGGCGGCCGTCGGTTTGGTGAACGAGGTCTTCGGCGGGCAGGGCGACCGCAGGGCCTGAAAGGAGGAACCCCGGCGCGGCGCCGGGGTTCCTGCCGTCCAGATCAGGCCATTTTCGGGTAGTTGGTGTAGCCGTCGGCGCCGCCGCCGTAGAAGGTCGCGCGGTCCGCCTCGTTGAGCGGCGCATCGACCTTCAGGCGCTGCACCAGGTCCGGATTGGCGATGAAGGCCTTGCCGAAGGAGACCATGTCGGCCCGGCCGGAGGCAACGGCATCCATCGCCATGGCGCGGTCATAACCGTTGTTGACCATCCAGGCCGCCTTGCCGCCCTTGGCGCGATAGGCCGTCTTGAAGCCTGCCCAGTCGAAGGGAATGTTGTCGCGCGGTCCGCCGGTGGCGCCTTCGATCACGTGGATGAAGGCGAGGTCATAGGCCGCCAGCTTTTCAATGAGGTGGTTGAACAGCGGCTGCGGATCGGGGTCGGAGACGTCGTTGGCCGGCGTCACGGGCGAAAGCCGGATGCCGGTGCGCTCCGCGCCGATTTCCTTGGCGATCGCATCCACCACCTCAATGGCGAAACGCGTGCGGTTCTCGATCGAGCCGCCATAGGCATCGGTGCGGGTATTGGAGCTCGAGCGCAGGAACTGGTCGATCAGGTAGCCGTTGGCGGCGTGGATCTCGATCGCGTCGAAACCGGCGTCGATCGCGGCGCGGGCGGCGCGGCGATAGTCTTCGAGAATGCCCGGTATCTCGTCGAGCGCCAGCGCCCGCGGCTCGGAGGTTTCGACGAAGCCGCCGGTGCCGTCCTCGTGGACGATATAGGTCTTGGACTTGGCGCGGATGGCCGACGGGGCGACGGGCTGGCCGCCATTCGGCTGGAGGGAGGTATGCGACACGCGGCCGACATGCCAGATCTGGGCGGCGATGTGGCCGCCGGCGGCATGCACGGCGGAGGTCACGCGCTTCCAGCCTTCGAGCGACTCGGGAAGATAGAGGCCGGGCACCTGTGCATAGCCCTGGCCCTGATGGCTGATCGGCGTGCCTTCCGAGATCAGCAGGCCGGCGGAGGCGCGCTGTTCGTAATAGGTGACGTTGAGATCGTTGGGCACGGCACCCGGCGAGCGGTTGCGGGTCAGCGGCGCCATGGCGATGCGGTTGGAAAGGGAAATGTTTCCGATTTGGATCGGATCAAAGAGGCTGGTCATGAAGATCTCCAGAAAGCCGGCGGAATGGGAGGGGGCGCCGGCCGATCAAATCTGGTGCTTCAGAGTATCTTGTTCAAGGCGGCGAGGAAGGCGTTGATGGTATCTTCGTTGCGGCGATAGAGCACCCATTGCCCGACTCGGGTCGAGGAGATCAGGCCTGCGCGCTGCAGCGTCGCGAGATGGGCGGAAACGGTGGACTGCGACAGGCCGCAACGTTCGAACTGGCCCGCACTGACACCCAGCGCCAGGGGCTGGAGCTGCGCGGCAAAATGGCGTTCCGGCTCCTTCAACCAGTTCAGCATTTCGATGCGTGCAGGGTGTGCAAGCGCTTTGAGAGTTTCATCGAGGTTCATCAGCCGTCGTCCGTATCGGTGTATGCCGTTTCACATATGGTAGGAATGCCGGGGGTCAACTCACGCTCGCGTGAAAGATCATGGAAAAGTGTCCAATTTTGGTACACTCTGCTGCACAAAATTTCACGGTGCGGCTTCCGGCTGAACGCCGTCATTCGCCGCGTGCACAAAAAAAAGAGGGCCGCCGGATTGCTCCAGGGCCCTTTAATTATGAAGGTCAAAAACCTCCAGAGGGGAACAGCTGATGCGGTGGAACTGGGAGGAAAAAGCCACCATGTGCATCAACTGAGTGCGATATGGTGGTTTTTTGTGCAGTGAACAATGCTTTTTTATGCAATGCAGACATGCGCTGGCCGCAGGCCTTAACCTTTGGTCGCGCGGTTTCCCGTCAAAAGTTCCAGTTTCTGGCCTTTGCCACGATGAAATCGCGGAAAGCTTTCAGTTTCGCGGCATTCTTCATTTCGTCCGGATAGCAGAAATAGGTGTCGAACGAGGGCACGTCGGCGCTGGTCACCAGCTGCAGCAGGCCCGGATCGCGTCCGACGATGTAATCGGGCAGCATGGCGATACCGATTCCCAGCAGAGCGGCACGCTTGATCGAGGTGAGGCTGTTGATCTGCAGATGCGGCTGACGCGGATTGTCCGAGGTGCGTCCGGCCACTTCCAGCCAGTTCACGTCGAGCAGGTAGCCCGGTGCCGGTTCGCCGAAGGTGATGATGCGGTGGTTGTCGAGATCCTCGATCGACTGCGGCTCGCCATAGCGGTTGATGTAGGAGGGGGCCGCATAGACGTGCATGTGCACGGTGAACAGCTTGCGCTGGATCAGGTCGGACTGCTGCGGCTGGCGAAGGCGGATGGCGCAGTCGGCATGGCGCATGTTGACGTCCAGCTCCTCGTTGTCGAGGATCAGCTGGATCGACATGTCGGGATAGAGCTGGAGGAATTCCTGGATCTTGTCGGTGAGCCAGCCCTGGCCGAGACCGACCGTGGTGGTGACGCGCAGCTTGCCGCTCGGCTTTTCCGTGGTCTCGGTCAGCTGCATCTTGACCGTTTCGAGCTTCAGAAGCACGTCATGGGCGGTGCGATAGAGCAGTTCGCCCTGTTCGGTCAGGATCAGGCCGCGCGCATGGCGGTGGAACAGCTTGACGCCGATCTCCTGCTCCAGCGCGCTGACCTGACGGCTGATGGCCGACTGGGACAAATGCAACCTGTCGGCCGCGTGGGTGAATGACCCGGCTTCCGCTGCCGCGTGAAAAATGCGCAGCTTGTCCCAATCCAAAGGCATTACGCCCCCTCTCTTTATCGTTATTCTGCCGCTTCGGCCCGCACCGGAACGGCTGACAGGAAGCGTTCGGCCTCGAGGGCTGCCATGCAGCCCATGCCGGCGGCGGTGATCGCCTGGCGATAGATGTCGTCGGTCACGTCGCCGGCGGCAAAGACCCCCTCGATGTCCGTGGCGGTCGAATCCGGCGCGGTCCACAGATAGCCGTTGGGCTTGAGCTTCAGCTTGCCCTTGAACAGTTCGACGGCCGGCGCATGGCCGATGGCGACGAAGACACCGTCGATCGGCATGTCGGTGATCGCGCCGGTCTGCGTGTCGCGCAGCCGGACGCCGCTGACCGACGGGGGCATGGGCGGCTTGGCCGGCGCGCCGGTGATCTCGGCGACCTCGGTGTTCCACATCACGCGGATATTGTCCTTGGCGAACAGGCGCTCCTGCAGGATCTTTTCCGAGCGGAACGAATCGCGGCGGTGCACGACGGTCACCGACTTGGCGATGTGCGAGAGATAGAGCGCCTCTTCGACTGCGGAATTGCCCCCGCCGACGACGATGACGTCCTTGTTGCGGTAGAAGAAGCCGTCGCAGGTGGCGCAGGCCGATACGCCGAAGCCCTGGAAATGCTGCTCGCTCTCGATGCCGAGCCACTTGGCCTTGGCGCCGGTGGCGATGATCAGCGTGTCGGCGGTCCAGACGGCGCCGGAATCGGTCGTGGCGGTGAAGGGACGGCGCGACAGGTCGACCTCGGTGACGAGGTCGTTGACGATCTCGGCGCCGACATGCGTCGCCTGCTTCAGCATCTGTTCCATCAGCCACGGACCCTGGATCGGATCGCCGAAGCCCGGATAGTTTTCCACGTCCGTGGTGATCATCAGCTGGCCGCCCTGTTCCATGCCGGCGATCAGGACGGGCTTCAGCATTGCACGGGCGGCGTAGATCGCTGCGGTATATCCGGCCGGGCCGGAACCGATGATCAGCACCTTGGTATGGCGGGCAGTCATGGCTTGTCCTTTCAAAGCGGAGCAAAGGGAGGGGCGATATAAGACCGCGCGCCGCTCGTTTGTAGCCTCATTTATGATTGGTCCATGCATTTATTCAAGGTCAGCTTTGCAATACCAACAAGGCAATGGGGTCGACGGCAATTTTTGTGCTCGTCTCCGACAGATTCTTGCTTATTCGCGCGTTTCCGCTAGATATCGGGATCATCCTCCCATGAAAGGTCGATCCCTGGTGAGAGCCGAGCTGGACGCTATTGATCTGAAGATCCTGCGGGAATTGCAGCGCGACGGTCGAATGACCAATGTCGAGCTGTCCGAGCGCGTGGGCATTTCGGCGCCGCCCTGCCTCAGACGGGTGCGCAAGCTGGAAGAGGCGGGTATCATCGAAGGCTATCATGCGATGCTCAATGCCCCGAAGCTGGGCTTCGACCTCGTCGCCTTCTGCATGATCGGCCTCAAGCATCAGTCGGAAAGCAATCTCAAGGCCTTCGCCGCGGCCACCGACGGCTGGCCGATGGTCCGCCAGGCCTGGATGGTCTCGGGCGACAGCGATTTCCTGCTGCATTGCGTGGCGGAGAACCTGACCAAGTTCCAGGACTTCGTCATCGAGGTGCTGACCGCCAACGAACACGTCCACACGGTGCGCACCATGCTGACCATCCGCCAGGTGAAGAAGGCGGGGCTGGTGGAGATCTGAGCGCTCCCCCGCTGTGCAGGACCCTGCCTAGCGGTGCAGTGAAAAGCGCTTGTCCATTTCCAGTAGCTGCTGGACCCAGACCTCTTCTGAACCGAAGTCGTGCGGTGTCGTCTCGCGCGTGTGCACGCCCGACAGCGACAGGCCGCTGAAGAAATCGAAGCCATAGAGTTCGACGCTGCGGCAGTTGGAGCGAACCAGGAGATCGATCACCATGGCCCCGGTCGAAGGCCGGCTGCCGAGCTGGTCGGCGAGCCGCTGGTTGCCGGCCCGGGTGTTCATGAACACCTGCGGCCAGCGGAACAGCCAGGACGGCAGGCGCTTCAGTTTCGGTGACATCCAGAGAATGAGGCGGGCGCCGCGCTCGCGCGGCACATCTTCGGGAATGTCGATGCTGGTGGCGATCCAGTCCGTGCGTGCGCCGTGCGAGCGGGTGGTGATGATCGGCGCGCGGTTGCAGCGGATGACGATGTCGTTCGCGTCGATCGCCGTGCCATAGGTCTTTTCCCGAAGGCTGACCGCATTGCCGACCAGCGCAACTGACTTGCCGTTGAGCAGGTGCGATAGCACGCGCTCGGACATGAAGCCGGCGCGCTTGACGCGAAAGCGCTGCAATAGTCGGCCGGGCAGGGCCTGGATGCGGCTGACGAGCTTCAACGTCCTCAATGCCTTGCCCAGACGCTTGCGCACGGCCGGCTCGGGCGTCCAGCTGAGGAACATCACCTCGTGCGGCTCGACCTCCGGCAGTCGGGTGACGTCGGGAAAATGCGCCGCCAGACGGTCGCGCCACCATTCCGGCCGTTCGATGATGCGGTTGACGTTGATCCCGGCCTGATCGAGTTTCAACGAGAAGATGGTCGAGACGACGAAGATCTGGTGCGTGCCGCCCTTCTTGCGGCTCTCGATCAGGGCGTCGAGCACGGCTGGTTCCGCCTTTTCCAGCTCGTTTACCGAAACCACCAGAGTGGCTTCGGCCGGTGAGGGGCCGGCCGCAGGGCGCGCGATCGGCAGCGTTGCGATCTGCAGGGCGGCGATGCCTTCGCCGTGAAGCGTCAGGTGGCCGGCACCGAGCGAGCGGGCAAGGATGTCTGCGATCCGGGCATAGGCATTCTTCATGGTGTTCCAGTTCCGGCGGTTTTCGACCTGGCAAGGGCGAGCAGGCTGTCGAACAGATCGTCGGCCCCCTTGCTGGCCGCGGCAAGACCGGTCGCGATGATCTCGCGCTCGCGCGGCGTGAAGTCGAAGCGCTCGTTCGCCTCGATCCGGCGCTGGGCCTCATCGAGCGTGACGATGCGTTCGGCGCCGAGACCAAAGTCATGGAGCAGGGCGGCGATCTTCCAGGAATTCGATTCGAGCGCCAGGAAGGGCGTGCCGGTCGCAAGGCAGAGGCAGACGGCGTGGAAGCGGCCGGTCAGATGCAGGTAGCCGGACTGCAGGCTCTTGAGGAATCCGGCCTCGGAGTTGTTGAACTCGGTGTGCCGGTGACGCAAGCCGAACAGCGTGGTGTGCAGGTCGATAAAGGCCTGGCGCAGCGCCCGCAGGGGCGGCGGATAGTGGGGCTTGGGCGGCTTGATCGAGGTGAGGATCGGCAGGTAGCGTGCATCGTCCCGCTGGTCGGCAAAGGCCAGCAGCTGACGGCCGATATCGCGATTGACCGAATCGCCGACCAGAAGCCTGTCGCGCCGCGTCGTTCCGGGCGTCGCGATCGCGCCTTCGGCCAGCGAGAGATCGGGCACGAAGCAGACCTTCCGGCCGATCGCCTTTTCCACTTCGGCCGCACTCCACGAATCGCGCGTCGAGATCAGGTCGATACGGGCGAGGCGCTCGTTCCAGGCCGGTGGATTGTCCTGGTAGACCGCATTGATCAGCGCCACCGGCGTCGCGCCGCGGGCCGGGTGATCGACCACGTCGAGCAGTCTTACACCCTGCTTGCTGCCGTGGTGCAGCGTGCCCTCGCCATTGATGACGATGAGGTCGGCGGTGCGCATGGCGTTCAGGAAAGCCTCGTCCCGCTTCCAGTCGTTGCGCACCAGGCTGGTCGCGGCGATCTCGATGCCGCGGGCCTCGAGGTTCTGCTCGATGATCCGCATCACCCGCATGCAGCCAAAATGGTTGTCGCCGCGGGTGTCGTTCAATATGACGGCTTTGAGTGGCAAGGGACCGATCTTTCGCGTATGCCGGAATGGCCGTCTCTGGCAGGCCATGCGTGGATTGGCGAGCATTTAGGCCGAGAGGCACGGCACAATCAAGTTTCTTGGCAGCGGCGCTGATGCTTGGCTGTCCGGTGCGGTCCGGGAATGGGAGAACGGCGTTGAAACTGAAATCGGAGCGCCCGCTCAAGCGTTCGATCGTCAAGCTCGCCGCGACCGTCTTCCTCGGCAAGGGCTGGGCGCATGCGCAGAACTGGCTTCCGGGGCTGGAACTGCGGATACCCGCGACGCCGCTGGACGAAGGCGCCATCGTGTTCAAGGGCAAGCGGATCGCGGCGCTCCATCATGCCGATCTGCTGCGTAAAGCGGCGCATGAGACCATTCATATCGTCGGTTCGGGCCCTTCGATCGCCGGCGTCGATTTCTCGCGGGTCGAGCCCGGTGAGGCGGTCCTGCTCAACGGCGCCATCAACCTGATCGGGACGCGCATCGGGGCGCCCCTGGCGGTCGCCATCGAGGACGAGCGCTTCGTCTGGCGGCATTTACCGCTGATGCGCGAGAAGATCGGCGCCGGGACGATCTGCCTCCTGTCGGTGGGTGTCATCCGCGCGATCTCCGAGACGGATCGGGGCTGGCTCGCCGACAAACGGGTCATTCTGATCGACGACCTGCGCAAGCCCTGCCGGGTGCGGCGGCGTTCGGACGAAGATCTCAAGTGCCTGGACTTTACTGTGCTCGCGGACGACGGCGCCGGGTTTTCCCATGATCCGTCGCGCGGCGTGTTCCAGGGAGGCTCGGTCGCCGTATCGGCGCTTCAGTTTGCCGCCTATTGCCGGCCGGCCATCATCGGCCTGTTCGGTATCGACATCTCGAATGCCGGCGAGCCGCGTTTCTACGAGAAGGCCGGCGATACGGCAGGGTCGGGCATTGCCGGAGCGGCGGGGCGCATCGTCGCGCATTTCGCGCTGGCACGCCGGGTCTGCGCCGAGGACAATATCGAGATCCTGAATTTCTCGCCGGTTTCCGCCCTGATCGGCGCGGGTTTCCCTTATGATCCGCGCTTCGCCGCGGCGAAGGCGGTGACCGCCTGACCGTGCCGATCCGTGCCGGCCAGGCGGGCGGCGATCATGCCAGGCAGGCGGGGATCGGGGTTCTTCAGTTCGCCCTGGAGCAGGAAGACGTTCTGGATATAGCGGATGACCCGTTCACGCAGGTCCACGTCAGGTGACCATGTGTCGAGCGAGCGGAAGGCGGCGAGCAGTTCCGCGGCATTGCCGGCCTTCAGCACCAGTCCCTCGATGTCATAGGGCGCGAGGCCAAGGGTGACGACCTTCTTCTCCAGCAGCACCGATTCGAGACCGACGGTCGAGTTGACCGTGATCACCGCGTCGGCCCCCTCGATCAGCGCCTGGGTGTCGTGGTGGTTGGCGAAGTGGATGCGCGGATGCGGCGTGACCTCGGCGCGGATCGACAGCGGAAAGCTCGGATGCTCCTTGATGACGAAATGGCTCTGGCCTTCCGCCTCGGCAAGCCGGAAAATCTCGTCATAGAGGTGGCGCATGTCGCGGATCCACGGCGACAGCGCCAGGATCTGCATGTCGCTCGGCACCTGGAAGGGTACGAAGACATAGCGGCCGGGCAGGGCGGCCGGGCCGTCGTCTTTCAACTTCGACTGGCGCTTGACCAGGGCCGTCGGTTTGTCGCCCAGTTCGGCGGGGTCGAAGACGCGGTAGAAGTCGGGATCGCGCGGCAGCGAACTCTGGTGGTTGATGCCGTGCGGGTCGCACTGAAGCGTGGCCGGAAAGAATCCCTTCTCCAGGAAAACCATATTGCGCTTACTGCGGGTCGCCATGGCGGCGAGGATCGAATCCGGCATCAGATAGCCGTTGAACACGACGACGCTCGCCTGCGGATTTTCCTCGAGCAGCGCCTCGAAGGCGGCGGCGATCAGCCGGCATTGAACGCGCGTGCCCTTGCGATAGATCCAGGCAACCAGCGGATTGGAAAACACCGCGCGGAAACGGATCTGCCGGCGCTTAAGGTTGCGCTCGGCCAGTTCGTCGAGCACAGGTCCGCCATTGACGAAGACCGTGCGCAGCAGGCCGGAAAAGCCCTTGCGCTTCAGGACGGTCTTGACGGCGCTCTTGAGATCGGACGGCAAGGCGGCGACGCGGTCCTGAAAGCGCGCGACGAAGCCCCGTACGTGGCTGGTCCGGCAGACGATGAAATCCTTGTTGCCCATGGCGCTGTCCGTCAGTTCTCGTGGAGAAGCCGGTTATAGACCATCTCCAGCGCCGTCGCCTCCCGCACCAGGGCGAAATTTTCGACAACATGGTCGCGTCCGCGCCGGCCGGCCTCGATCGCCTCGGCCGGGTCGGCGAGATAGTCGGCAATCGCGTCGCGCAGGCCCTCGTAGTCGCCGGCGGGCACCACCTTGCCCGTCACATCCTCGGCGATCAGTTCGGCATAGGCGCCGGCATCGCTGGCGACGGAAGCGGTCGAGGACGCCATGGCTTCGAGCGGCGTCAGGCCAAAACCCTCGTTGCGCGACGGAGCCACATAGAGCGTAAGGCGCCGGTACCAGGGCCTGATGTCATCGACCTCGCCGAGGAAGACGATGCGCGACGACAGGCCGGCAGCGGCGATGTCGGCCTTGAGCTGGTCGGCGAAAGTCTTGTTATCGGGGGTCACGCGCCCGCTGATCACCGCGGTCCAGTCGGGAAAGCGCGGCAGGAGCTCGATCATGGCGCGGACGAAGAGGTCGGTGCCCTTCTGATGGCGGACGCGGCCGAAACAGCCGACGAGATATCGACCGGGAAGGCCGGTCGCGGCGATCGTGTCGTCGGCGCCGGCTCCCGGATGGAAGCGGTGGATGTCGACGCCGTGGCGGATCACGGTGTGGGGCACGTCGAGGAACGAGCCGGAGCGGGTGCTGGTCGCGACCACGGCATCCATCCTGGAGATCAGCCAGCGGGTATAGGCGGTGTGGCGGCGCTGGGCGGCCGAGGTGAACAGCGCCTTCAGCGGCATGCGCAGGACATCGCGCAGCAGGAGGCCGAACAGCATCTCGTTGTTGCGCCGCGCATGCCAGACGCGATGGCGGGCGGATTTCGGCCGGCGCCAGAGCGCCGGCAGTTGCGCCCACGACATTTTCGGCAAGTCGTCCGGCAGGCCGGGGCCGAGCGTGACGATGCCACGCCCGAGTCGACGCTGTTCAGGGATGAGCTGGACGACGGTCGAAGTCACGCCGGAAAGGCGCCGCTTGAAATGCGGCGCGATCACCGTGATGTCGTCGAGGGGAGGCAAGGGATGGCCTTCCGGGCGGGATCAGCCCCAGTGGATCGCGAGGATCTCGTAGGCCTTGGAGCCGCCGGGGGCGACGACTTCGATATTGTCGCCGACTTCCTTGCCGATCAGGGCACGGGCGATGGGCGAGGAGATCGAGATGCGGCCGGCCTTCACGTCAGCTTCCTGGTCGCCGACGATCTGATAGGTCTTCTGCTCCTCGGTGTCTTCATCGATGAGCTTGACGGTCGCGCCGAACTTGATGGTGGAGCCGGACATCTTCGACAGGTCGATGACCTCGGCGCGCGCAATCAGGTCTTCGAGCTCGCCAATCCGGCCTTCGTTATGGCTCTGGGCCTCCTTGGCGGCGTGATACTCGGCGTTTTCGGAAAGGTCGCCATGGGCGCGCGCTTCGGCGATCGCCTCGATGATGCGGGGGCGTTCTTCCTGCTGGCGCCAACGCAATTCCTCGTTCAGCTTCGTGAAGCCGGACTGCGTCATCGGTACCTTTTCTACCATGTCATTTTCCTTCGCATTTCATGCCCGCTTGGCGCTGGACATAAAAGAAAACAGGTCCCGAAGCGAAGCTACGGAACCAGTTCAAATCAACGATGAGGGAACTATAGCAGATAGGATCGCGCAATTTCCAGAGATTTAATTTTTCCTTTCGGCGGAACCTCCGGCAACCAGCGCCGCCAGCCCCCGGTCAGGGTTCGATCCGGTAGTTCTTCGGCAGGTTGCGCGGGCGGTAGGGGCCGTCGGCCGGCATGCCGTTCAGGCGGTCGACCACGGACTGATGGATCAGCGCGTCCTCGGGAATGAAGCGCGGATCCGAGAGCGGCAGGTAGATGCCGCCACCCTTGCCGCCATGACGCCAGGAGGAGGAGGGTACGCGCCGCGGCAGGAATTCAACCGCGCGCCAGACGAGGTTCATCGAATCATGCGCCCGGGCCATCGGATCGGGCTCGACATAGGCCTTCTTCGGGTTCCTGCCGAGCACCACTTCGTTGACGGTGAGCGTCGCATAATCGAGACCCATCGACTTGGTCTGCTCGATCATCCAGGCGAGCGGCAGCTTGATGAGCGCACTCTCTTTTTCCGGGTAGCCACCGCCGACATCGCCGTGCACGCCGGTGAACCAGACCTCCTTGACGTCCTGCGGCACCACCGGCTTGTCCTTGGGCGGCCGGAAGGGGCTGCCCCAGAAGGGCTGGTCGGGGATCCAGGGTTCCGCGCGATACATGGTGCGCTTCTCGTCGATGGCCACGGCATGGCGCACCCGCCTTACGCTCGAATTGCGATGGGTGAAGGGATGGGTCTTGAGCTTCAGGCCGACCCTGCCGGATTCGATCACGGAGGCGACGGTGTCGAACAGGCCGAGCAATTCGATGGCCGGGCGGTAGCCCTTGAGCGTGCGCTCGTAGAGGCGCATGTCGGCAAAGGCGGAGTTGTCGGCTTCGTCCTCGCCGTTCGCTGTGGTCTTGTGTTCGGAGATGCCCTTGTAGGTGCGGTAGGCATAGTCGACCAGGTTGAGCTGCTCGGGACGGACGAGACCGAGGCTATGGATGAAGCCGGCGAGAACCCGTGCCGTATAGGCGCCGCGGCTGAAGCCAAAGAGATAGATCCGGTCGTCCTCGCCGATCTTCTTGCCGTCCTTGTCGCGCGGGGCGGCCTTAAAGTTCTCGACGACGAAACGATAGGCCTGCTTGACGTTGGCGTCGATTCCCCAGCCTGTGGCAAGGCCCCAGATCTCGACGGCCTTGCGCCACCAGCGCGACCAGGCATTGTCCGCGCCGAAGGTGCCGACGCCCGGATCGTAGTAGACGATCTGTTCGTCGGTGCGCCTGAGCGTGCCGAACAGGCGCAGGATATTGGTGCGGTCGGCGGCGATCTCGTTCGAGGTTCCGTCGAACAGAAGGACGATGTTCTTGCCCATGGTCTGCCCCATCACCGTGACGGCCGAACGCTATCACAACCCCGTCATGTTTACAATTTTAAGTGGATGCCGCAGTCTTGCGACATCCTGTCGAGGATTGCGGGCAAGGGGAGGACGGAACATGCCTGATCTGAGAGTGGCCACCTTCAATCTCTACCATTTTGCCGCGCCGGGCATCTTCTGGCACGAGCGCAAGGCGAACGCGACCTACACGCCGGAGCAATGGGCGGCGAAGCTCGCCTGGATTTCCGGCATGCTGACCAAGATGAACGCCGATGTCGTCGGTTTCCAGGAAGTGGTGTCCGACGAGGCCCTGAGGGTGCTCACCCAGGCGGCGGGCTATCCCTACTTCTACAATGCGGCGCGTGCGATCTTCGATCCGGACGATCCGGAGATCTATGTGAACGCCACCGTGGCGATCGCCTCGCGGCTGCCGTTCGTTTCCGTGAACGATCTTGCCGGTGTCGCCGGCATCCCGGCCGACACGGTGATCGACGAGGGCTTCGGCTTCTCCCGCGTTCCGGTCGAGGCGATCGTGCAGGCGCCGGGCATCGGCGAAATCAAGGTCTATGTCTGCCACCTGAAATCGCAGGGTGCCTTCGTCGATCCGGACGAGATCGACGCGATCGGCGACTGGGCCGACAAGATCAAGCGCTACTATGCGCTGAGGACCATGGCAGGGGTCGACCAAGTCGCCAAGCGGGCGGCCGAGGCCGGGGCTCTCTACCGTACATTCAGGCGCACGCTGGACGTCGATCCTGAAGCGGCCGTCATCCTGCTCGGCGACATGAACGAGGATCCCGAATCCCATACGCTCGGCATCCTGACGCAGGGCGAACGGGTGTTTTCCTGGGGCAGCGTGGCCGGGGATGCGATCCCGGAGGAATTCGCCTATCTGAAACACGTCTACAAGCTCTACGATGCCTGGCATCTCGTGCCGACCCAGCTGAATACCCGGCCGGTGACCCACAGCAGTTTCGGCCATGGCTCGGTGCTCGACTATGCGATCCTGTCGAACGGCCTCAATCCGAAGAATCCGCGGCGTCGGGGCACGGTGAGCAAGGTCGAGGTGTTCGATGCGCATTTCCGCGAGGGGCCGGAGCGCGGCATCGCGTCCGACCATGCCCCCGTGGTCGCCACGATCACCGGTCCCGCCGTCTGAGGGGAGGGCTGGGCGAGGCGCCCATCATAGCGCCTCGCCCCGCGCCCACCCGCGATGCGGTATGGTCTGGAGCCTTTCGGCCGGGGTCTCAGTGGGCGGCGGCAGCCGCTGCCGGCGGGTTCGTGCCGTAGACCTTGCGCGCGAGGAGGGCGAGCGCCACCAGTGTGATTGCCGCTACGGCGCAGGAAACGGCAAAGCCGAGCGAGAAGCTGTCGCGCGCCACGCCGAGCCAGGGCGTCTCTTCGCCCTTCATGCCGCCCGCGACCTCGACGGCGGCGGCAAGCGTCGAACGGCTGGCTTCGGCCAGCGGCGGGGGCAAAGCGCCGAGGTCCGTGGTGGCCATGGCCAGCCGGTAGATGACGCTGGCGAGGCTGCCGAGCAGGGCAACGCCCATGGCGCCGCCGAATTCCGCACTGGTCTCGGAGATCGCCGAGGCTGCGCCGGCACGCTCCGGCGGGGCGGAGCCGACGATGAGGCCGGTCGTGGTCAAGACGACCGGCACGAAGCCGAGGCCGATCAGCATGCTGGCGAACAGCACCCCGTAGAGGCTCTGGCCATAGGCCGCCATCGCCATGACGGCCGCGCCGATCGCATTGACGGCAAGCCCGAGCAGCACGGTGCGGACCGGGCCCAGCCGGTTGGTGATGCGATAGGCCTGGAGCGACATGACGGTAAAGACCAGGCTCGGCGCAATGGACCAGAGCGCGGCCTTTAGCGGCGAAAGCCCCAGCACCAGTTGCAGGAACTGGTTCTGGAACAGAAAGATGCCGAAGACGAAGAAGACGCCGAACAGGTTGACCAGCAGCGAAGCGGTGAAGGAGGGGATGGCGAACAGCGACAGGTCGATCAACGGGTCTTGCAGCCGCATCTGGCGGCGGAGGAACACGACGCCCAGAGCGAGGCCGACCGCTATCGGCAGCAGGTGGATGGGCTCGAAGCCGTCCGTGGCGATATGCTTGAGACCGTAGATGACCGGCAGGACGGTCGCCAGCGACAGAAGCACGCTCGCGACATCGATCCGGCCCGACTCTTCGCTGCGGAATTCCGGCAGCAGGAAGGGGGAGGCGACGACCAGCGCCAGCATGACCGGGACGTTGATCAGGAACACCGATCCCCAGTGGAAGAATTCCAGCAGGACGCCGCCGAGCAGAGGACCGATCAGACCACCAAGGGCGAAGGCCGTGCCCCAGATGCCGATGGCCCGGTTGCGCTCGGATTCGTCGGAGAACAGGTTGACGACCAGCGAGAGCGTGGAGGGGGCGATCGTGGCTCCGGCGATGCCGAGCAGGGCGCGGGCAAAGATGAGCATCGACGCCGTCGTGGCAAAGGCGGCGAAGAGCGAGGCCAGACCGAAGGCGGCAGCGCCGATCATCAGGATCCGACGCCTCCCGACCCGGTCGCCGAGAGTACCCATCGTCACCAGGAAGCCGGCGACCATGAAGCCGTAGATGTCGTTGATCCAGAGGAGCTCGGCGGCCGACGGCGCCAGATCTGCGGTGATCGCGGGCATGGCGAGAAACAGGACGGAGAGGTCCATGGAATAGACCAGGCAGGCGATGGAAAGGACGAACAGTCCGATCCATTCGCGGCTGGTCGCCCGCGCTGCAAAGGGCAAAGATTCGGTCATGACCTCGTATCCTCGAAAAAATCCGGCGGAGAATTTCGCGAATTCTCCGCCTTGGCAAGTGTCAATTTTGTCCGGCCGCAACTCCCGGTGGTTCAGCCGGTCTGCGTGCTGAGATAGGCGTCGAGCTTGGCGAGCGTCTGGTTGCCGCCCTCGACCGCGCCGAACTTCAGCGTCGCGTTGCGCGCCTCGGGTGTGGGGAAGACGAGGGTCAGCGTCACGCGGGTCTTGTCGCCCTCCGCCTCGAAGCGGATCTCGCCCTCGAAATGGGCGGGTTCATCGATATCGCCGCCGTGATCATAGAAGAGGCGCGTCGGCGGGCTGATCTCGCGGTAGCGGATCCAGTTCGGCCAGGCCTTGCCGTCCGGGCCATGCATCGTGTAGCGCCACAGACCGCCGACGGAGAAATCCATTTCATGGGTCTCGTTGGTGAAACCGTCCGGCCCCCACCAGGCGTCGAGATGCCGGGCTTCGGAAAACATCCTGAAGACGAGTTCAGGAGGAGCGCCGACGAGGCGCGAGACGGAGAGGGTTCTGTTCGGTTCTGTGTGGACTGTCATGGTCAAGCCTTCCCGGTCTGGTTTTGAAGATGGTCTTCCAGGCGGTCGAAATTCTGCTCGTTGGCCGCCGCCAGGAATTTCTCGAGCTGCAGGTTTTCTTCGGTGGGCTCGAACAGCATGCGCCAGGTGAGCCGCGTGCCGTCCGCCTCCTCGTCGAAGGTCATTGTCATGGTGAAGAAGTGCATGGGCAGGTGGTGCACGTAGCTTATCCGCTCCGGTACGACGATCTCCTCGAACGTAGCGTGGTTGTCGAAATCGGTGCCGTTGGAGGCCGTCATGACGATCCGCCACTTGCCGCCCGGCCTGAAATCGAATTCGGGGACGGTATTGGTGAAGCCGTGGGGACCCCACCAGCGCTTGAGTTGGTCGGGCTCGGCGAAGGCATCGAACACCGCCCGGCGGCTCGCCGCAAAGAGACGCGTGTTCAGGATTTCAAGCTTGTCACTCATCATCGTCGCCTTTCTTGTCAGCGTCGTGCTTGATGGTTTCGAGATAGGTTTCCAGCCGGTCGAAGCGCTGCTCCCAAAGGTCGCGGTATTCCTCGAGCCAGCTGTCCAGCTTCTGCAGCGGCTCCGGCTCCAGCCGGCAGGGACGCCACTGGGCGGTGCGGCTTCGCGAGATCAGCTTGGCCCGCTCCAGCACCTTCAGGTGCTTGGAAACCGCCGGAAGGCTCATGGCGAAGGGCTCGGCCAGTTCGTTGACCGTCGCCTCGCCGCGCGCCAGCCGCGCCAGGATCGCCCGGCGGGTGGGGTCGGCAAGCGCGGACAGCGTATCGGAGAGGGGGTCGAGAGACATTATTTAGCTCATCGGTTAATTAACTGAATGGCTAAATATACGACATGTCGAATATCGTCAATCGCAAATTTGCGCTGAGGCGTTCGCAAGACGGCAACGGACGGAAAAGTTAGATCAGGCCGCGCGAGGGGTGATGGCGGCCAATTCGTCGGCGATGATGCGCCGCCGCTGCAACAAGTCGAAATCTGCCTGGAGGCCGAGGAAGTACCCCTCTCTAACGCCAAAATACCGCGCCAGACGAAGATCAGTGTCAGCCGAAACCGACCTCTTTCCAAGGACGATTTCGTTGATGCGGCGAGCCGGCACGCCGATCGAGCGGGCGAGGCCGTTCTGGCTGAGGTGAAGCGGTTTCATGAACTCCTCGGCCAAGATTTCACCCGGCGTGGGATTTTGGAGGTGTTCCGCTTCAGCCATGATAGTCGACGATTTCGACATCCTCTGCTCCTCCGTCCTTCCAAACAAAACAAATCCGCCACTGGTCGTTCACTCGGATGCTGTGCTGCCCCTGGCGATCGCCTTTCAATGCTTCGAGCCGGTTTCCTGGCGGCACGCGCAAATCTGTGATCGACCGCGACTGATTGAGCATACGCAGTTTCCGCAACGCGACGGCCTGTATGTCGGGCGGAAGCTTCCGGCTTCGCAAACCGGACCAAATCAGGCTCGTTGCTTCGTCGGCAAAGCTTCGGATCATTTCCCAAATATAACAAAGAGCCCCCATAACGCAATGCGTTATGGGGGGGCTGATTGCCTTACCCGGTGGTGCAGATCTCAGAAATAGCTCTGCAGCGGACGAACCTCAAGCTGGCCCTTCTTCAGGGCCTGGATGGCTTCCGCCGCGGCGAGCGCGCCGGCCATGGTGGTGTAGTAAGGCACCTTCTGCATCAGGGCGGCGCGGCGCAGCGACTTGGAGTCCGAAATCGCCTTGTTGCTGTCCGTCGTATTGATCACCAGCTGGACCTGCCGATTGCGGATGGCGTCCTCGATATGCGGGCGGCCCTCCAGAACCTTGTTGATCTTGATCGCCTCGATGCCCTGTTCGGCGAGGAAGCGCTGGGTGCCGCCGGTCGCCATGACCTTGAAGCCGATCTCGGTCAGGAGCTTGATGGCGGGCAGGACGCGGACCTTGTCCTCGTCGCGGACCGAGACGAAGACCGTTCCGTCACGCGGCAGTTCGACGCCAGCGCCCAGCTGGCTCTTGGCGAAGGCCAGGGCGAAATCGGTATCGAGGCCGATGACTTCTCCTGTCGAGCGCATTTCCGGACCGAGCAACGTGTCGACGCCGGGGAAGCGGGCGAACGGGAAGACGGCTTCCTTGACGGCAATGTGCTTGAGGTTGCGCGGGTCGGGCTTGGCGCCGTAGGCGGCAATCGCGGCATCGAGCTTTTCGCCGGTCATGATACGAGCGGCGATCTTGGCGATCGGCGCGCCGATGGTCTTGGCGACGAAGGGCACGGTGCGCGAGGCGCGCGGGTTGACCTCGAGAACGTAGATCACGCCGTCCTTGATGGCGTATTGCACGTTCATCAGGCCGCCGACATTCAGCGCCTTGGCCATGGCCTTGGTCTGGCGTTCCAACTCGTCGAGGGTTTCCTTGGAGAGCGAGCGCGACGGCAGCGAGCAGGCGCTGTCGCCCGAATGGATGCCGGCTTCCTCGATATGCTCCATGATGCCCGAGACGAAGACGTCGGTGCCGTCGCAGAGCGCGTCGACATCGACTTCGATGGCGTTGGTCAGGTAGCTGTCGAACAGAAGCGGGTTCTTGCCGAGCAGGGTATTGATCTGGCCGGTCTTGTCGTTCGGGTAGCGCTGCTTGATATCCTCAGGCACGAGACCCGGAACGGTGTCGAGCAGATAGCTCTGCAGCATCGATTCCGAATGGATGATCTGCATGGCGCGGCCGCCGAGAACGTAGGACGGGCGCACGACCAGCGGGAAGCCGATCTCCGAGGCGACCAGGCGGGCCTGCTCGACCGAGTAGGCGATGCCGTTGTTCGGCTGGTTGAGGTCGAGCTTCATCAGCAGCTTCTGGAAGCGGTCACGGTCTTCGGCGAGGTCGATCATGTCCGGCGCGGTGCCGAGGATCGGGATGCCGTTCTTTTCCAGCGCCTCGGCGAGCTTCAGCGGCGTCTGGCCGCCGAATTGGACGATCACGCCGACCAGTTCACCCTTTTCCTGCTCTGCACGCAGGATCTCGATCACGTCTTCGGCCGTCAGCGGCTCGAAGTAGAGACGATCCGAGGTGTCGTAGTCGGTCGATACGGTTTCCGGGTTGCAATTGACCATGATCGCTTCGAAGCCGGCGTCCTTCAGGGCGAAGGCGGCATGGCAGCAGCAATAGTCGAACTCGATGCCCTGGCCGATGCGGTTTGGACCGCCGCCGAGGATGACGACCTTCTTGCGGTCGGAAACCTCCGCTTCGGAGCGGGTCTGACCGACGAAGGGCGTCTCATAGGTCGAGTACATATAGGCGGTCGGCGAGGCGAATTCGGCGGCGCAGGTGTCGATGCGCTTGAAGACCGGACGCACGTTCAGCGCGTTACGGATCTCGGCCACTTCCTTCGGACGCTTCCCGGTCAGGCTGGCAAGGCGGGCGTCGGAGAAGCCCATGGCCTTCAGCATGCGCAGGTTCTCGGCGTCTTCCGGCAGGCCGTGCTCGCGGATGCGGGCCTCCATGTCGACGATACCCTTGAGCTGGGCGATGAACCACGGATCGATCTTGCAGCCTTCATGCACCTCTTCCGGCGACATGCCGAGGCGCAGGGCCTGGGCGACCATGCGCAGGCGGTCCGGGGTCGGCGTGCCGATGGCGGCCCGGATGGCGTTCTTGTCGTCGCTCTGGCCAAGGCCGGGGATCTCGATCTCGTCGAGGCCGGTCAGACCCGTTTCGAGGCCGCGCAGGGCCTTCTGCAGGCTCTCGGCGAAGGTGCGGCCGATGGCCATGACCTCGCCGACCGACTACATCGCGGTGGTGAGCGTCGGCTCGGCGCCGGGGAATTTCTCGAAGGCGAAACGCGGGATCTTGGTGACGACATAGTCGATCGACGGTTCGAACGAGGCTGGGGTTGCGCCGCCGGTGATGTCGTTTTCCAGTTCGTCGAGCGTGTAGCCGACGGCGAGCTTGGCGGCGACCCGGGCGATCGGGAAGCCGGTGGCCTTCGACGCGAGCGCAGAGGAGCGCGACACGCGCGGGTTCATTTCGATGACGACGAGGCGGCCGTCGGCCGGGTTGACGGCGAACTGCACGTTCGAGCCGCCGGTCTCGACCCCGATCTCGCGCAGCACCGCGATCGAGGCGTTGCGCATCATCTGGTATTCCTTGTCGGTCAAGGTCAGCGCCGGCGCCACCGTGATCGAGTCACCCGTGTGGACGCCCATCGGGTCGATGTTCTCGATCGAGCAGATGATGATGCAGTTGTCCGCCTTGTCGCGGACGACTTCCATTTCATATTCCTTCCAGCCGAGCACCGATTCCTCGATCAGCACTTCGGTGGTCGGCGAGGCGTCAAGGCCCGAACCGATGATCTCGAAGAATTCCGAGCGGTTGTACGCGATGCCGCCGCCGGTGCCGCCCATGGTGAAGGAGGGGCGAATGATTGCCGGCAGGCCGACGACGTCGAGCGCCTGGGCGGCGACCGCCATGGCGTGGTTCATGTAGCGCTGCTTGCGGTCGGTCTCGCCGAGGTTCCACTGGTTTTCCAGCGCGTCGAGCGCGGTGTCGAGTTCCGCGCCGGAGAGCCGGGCCTTGATTTCGGCGCGGGCTGCCTCGTGGGTCTTGCGGTCGAGATCCTTGATCTCGGTGGCGTTGGCCAGCATCGATTTCGGCGTTTCGAGGCCGATCTTGGCCATGGCCTCGCGGAACAGCGCGCGGTCCTCGGCCTTGTCGATGGCGGCGGGCTTCGCGCCGATCATCTCGACATTGTATCGGTCGAGCACGCCCATGCGCTTCAGCGACAGTGCAGTGTTGAGCGCGGTTTGGCCGCCCATGGTGGGCAGCAGCGCGTCGGGGCGTTCCTTGGCGATGATCTTGGCGACGACTTCCGGCGTGATCGGCTCGACATAGGTTGCGTCGGCGAGGCCCGGGTCGGTCATGATGGTGGCCGGATTGGAGTTGACCAGGATGACCCTGTAGCCTTCCTCCTTCAGCGCCTTGACGGCCTGGGTGCCGGAATAGTCGAATTCGCAAGCCTGACCGATGACGATCGGCCCCGCGCCAATGATGAGGATGGACTTGATATCTTGGCGCTTGGGCATCGGCGTCTTCCAATTTTCAGTTGCGCGAAAGGCCGGCCAGGGTGAATTCACCGGCCGGGGCGCAAACGAGGTCTTTTAAGGCTAGAAGCGGCTTATAGGGAAATGTTGACCGGAGCGGAACCCCGAAATTGCACATTCGGCAGGAAAATTCCGAGATCCTCCGGGGCCTAGCTTCACAGGCGAGCGAACCGCCGAACCAGCTGCCGGACCAACCGAATCTTAATGCAAAACGGGCATGAGTCTGATGGCGTGTCTCGGTAAGGGGGCGAGGGTGGCATCTGACGGTTTGACCAATTTTCGGCTAGCCCTTATCGGCATGGTCCTGTTCGGTGGCGCCGGCGTTCTGGCGCTGCTTGCCGCATCGAAGATCGTGATCGACGGCCGTTCGTTCGCACCTGCAGCCGCGACGCTGGCTTTGCTGGTCGTCGGCGCGCTGTTCACCAGAATGCGGGGCCTGAAGACCGCGTCGCTGTTGATCGAGATCCTGGCCTGCGGGATCGCGCTTTCGCTCCTGGTCCTGATTTCGTCCTACCTGGCCATTTCGACCGATTATCCGCTGGCCGACCCGTTTCTCGCACGGCTGGATCGCTGGCTGGGCTTCGACGGCCTCGCGCTCGTCAAATGGGTCGACGAGGTGCCGGTGCTCAGCTGGCTGCTGATGCATGCTTACGCGTCCTTTGCGCCGCAGCTGCTGGTGCTTCCGATACTGCTGATCCTGCTCAGCCAGCCTGGCCCTGCCTTCACCCTCGTTCTGAGCTACGGCATGGCGGGTTTCGCCGCGAGCGCGATCTCGGTGTGGTTTCCGGCGCTCGGCGCCCATGTGACCTACGGCATCGCATCGCAGGCGCTCTCATCGGTGAACCTCCATTTCGGCTATGCATTCCTGAACGAATTCCATGCGGTCAGGGACCAGGCGACCTTCGTGCTGTCGGTGGCGACCGCCCAGGGCATCCTGACCTTTCCCTCGCTGCATACCGCGGTCGCCATATTGTGCGCAGCGGCGGCTTCGAGCCATGTCCCGCTGCGTTATCCGGTCCTGGTGCTGAACGTGCTGATGGTCGTCTCGACGCTGACCCATGGCGGGCACTACCTGATCGACGTGCTCGCCGGCATGGTGCTCGCCTTGCTCGCGCTGCTTGCCGTGGCCGCCATCCAGCGCAGCACCCTGATCGGCAAGGTCTCGGTCGCCCTGCCACTCCCGATCTTCAAGGCCCGCTGACCGCAGGCCGCAGAACGAAAATGGCGGGCTCGTGGCCCGCCATTCGCAGTTTCGGTGTACCGTCCCGGAGCCTCAGAACTCTTCCCAGTCGCTGCTGGCCGGCGCGGGCTTGGCGCCGATCGCGGCAGCCAGCCGGTTGCCGAGGGCGCGGGCCGGGGAGGCGACCGGTGTGGAGCGGGCAGGGCTTGCCGCGACCGGCCGGGCCGGGGCGCTTGCGGCGGATGCCGCCCGCATCGGGGTGCCGGTGCCGCGGCCATTGCCGAGGTTGAACTGGTCGAGACGGGCCGAAAGGGCCGAGACTTCCGACACCAGCGTATGCGAGGCGGCGTTGGTCTCCTCGACCATGGCCGCGTTCTTCTGCGTGCCCTGGTCCATGATGTTGACGGCCGAGTTGATCTCGCTCAGCCCCGTCGACTGATCGCGGGCGGCCAGCACGATCGCCTGGACGTTGGTGTTGATCTGCTGGACCTCGGAGACGATCGCCTGCAGGGCTTCGCCGGTCTGGCCGACCAGCGAGACGCCGTTGCGTACCTGCTCGCCCGAAGCGGTGATCAGCGCCTTGATCTCCTTGGCGGCATTGGCGGACCGCTGGGCGAGCTCGCGCACTTCCTGAGCCACGACGGCAAAACCCTTGCCGGCTTCGCCTGCGCGGGCAGCCTCGACGCCGGCATTCAGGGCCAGCAGGTTGGTCTGGAAGGCGATTTCGTCGATCACGCCGATGATGTTGGAGATCGACTGCGACGACTGCTCGATCGCGCTCATGGCGTCGACGGCGGTGCGAACCACTTCGCCCGAGCGCTCGGCACCTTCCTTGGTGCGGCTGACCTGGAGGCCGGCGTCTTCGGCACGCTGGGTCGATTCGTGGACCGACCGGGTGATCTCGGCCAGTGCCGCGGCCGTCTGCTCGACGGAGGCGGCCTGCTGCTCGGTGCGGCGGGCGAGGTCGTCGGCGGCGGAGCGGATCTCGTTCGAGCCGTTCTGGATGGTCGAGGCGTTCTCGCGGAAGGAGAGCATCGCGGCCTGGAGCTTCTCGACCGATTCGTTGAAATTGCCGCGGATCGAATCGAGGGCGCCGCTGAACGGCTGTTCGAGGCGAACCGTCATGTCGCCGTCGGACAGGCGGGCAAGGCCGTTGCCGAGTTCGCTGACGACGAAGCGGATCTCCTCCTCGCGGGCGTGGTGGCCCTTGGAGCGTTCGTTGCGCTCGATCTCTTCCTGGACGCGGTGGGCTTCGGCTTCGTTCTCGAGCTGAACCTTGCGGCGGTTGTTCTCCAGCAGGATCTGCAGCGAGCGGGAAAGGTCGCCCAGTTCGTCGGACTTTTCGCGGTCGGTCAGCTCGACGTCGAGGCGGCCTTCGGCGATCTGCGTGGTCTGGTGGATCACGCGGTTGATGCGGCCGATGAAGCCACGGGCGAGCAGCCAGCCGGCGACGACCAGAAGCACGGCGGCAAGGCCGATGATCGCTGCGGAATTCCACACGATCTTCGTGAGGCTCGCATAGACCGTCGCGCTCGGGACCGAGACGACGACGTTCCAGACGGCGCCTTCGAACGGCACGATCGGCAGCGCCATGGCCAGGTCTTCGGTGCCATCGGGCCGAACGATGGTCTGTGCCTCGCCGGGCTTGGCCAGGGCGCGCTCCCAGGCTGCGGCGTCGACGCCGCTTTCCTTGAGCGCCTTGCCCATCACAGTCTTGTCCGGGTGGCTGACGAAAGCATTGGCGGAAGAGAGAAGCGCGATGTAACCGTCGCCCAGCGGACGTTTGGCGGCAAGGTCGGCGGCCGTCTTGTCGAGGTCGATGTCGGCGCCGACATAGCCGACGACTGCACCATCGGCGCGGGTCGGCAGCGACAGGGTGGTCATCAGCACGTCCTTGCCGTTCACCGGATAGACGTAAGGCTCCATGAGGACCGGTTTGCCGGTCTTCACCGGCAGCTGGTAATAATCGCCGGCGCCCGGCTTGTCGTAGTCGACGAGAACCTCGACCTTGATGTCGCTGCCCGCGCGGAACACGTAAGGCACGAAGCGGCCGCTCGCGTCATGGTAAGGCTTGCCGACATAGTCCGCATCCTTGCCGTCGAACGCGTTGGGTTCCCAGCCGGTCGAAAGCCCGATCGCGCCCGGATAGCCCTCGAGCGTCTTGTGCATCACGGCCACGGTATTCTCGCGGGTCGCCGAGCCGGATTCGCGCAGCGAGGCGATCGCCGCTTCGAGGCCGGTGACCATTCTATGGCCGTCGCGCAGACCTGCATTGATCTCGGCTGCGGCCTGCTGCGCGGCTGCGCGCATTTCGTTGAGGCTCGCGGTGCGGATATTGTCGTACGAAATCGTGACTAGCGTGGCTGCCACGCCGATCGTCGTCACGACGCCGAGCGCGACCGCCGAGAATATGTTGCGGCTTGTGGCCGATTTGAAAAGCATGAATGCCCCCTCCGAGCAAGTTACTGAACCCTCGGTCCACAGCGCGAACCGGCAGGCGACCGCGCGGTGTTCAGCGCGGCCGGGCCAGATTAGACTTTTCGTGGTTAAGCAGGTGTTTAAGCACGGCCGATCTGCGTGCCGTTTCGGCGCTTTACTCGATTTATTGCGTTGTCCGCGGGGTTTGACCTGCTAGTTTGGGTAAAAAGCGGGGGTATGGGATGTATTCTTCCTATTTTGAACATGACGGATTGGGGCTTGCCGACCTGGTTAGACGCGGCGAAGTCAGCGCGCCGGAGCTGGTGGAGACCGCGATCGCCGCGATCGAGCGGCTCAATCCACCGCTCAACGCGGTGATCCGGCCGATGTTCGACGAGGCGCGGAAGGCGGCAGCGGGGCCGCTCGGCGACGGACCGTTCGCCGGCGTGCCCTTCCTGCTCAAGGACCTGCTCTCGCAGGTGGCGGGCATCCCGACCTCGCAGGGCAACCGTCTCTGGGCCAGGATCCCGGCCTCCGGCGACAACGAACTGGTCAAGCGCTGGAAACGGGCGGGGCTGATCATCCTCGGCAAGACCAATACGCCGGAATTCGGCCTGACACCCTATACCGAGCCCGACGCTTTTGGCCCGACCCGCAATCCCTGGGACGTGACGCGTACGCCGGGCGGCTCGTCCGGCGGCTCGGCGGCGGCAGTTGCCTCGGGCATGGTGCCGCTCGCCTCCGGGGGCGACGGCGGCGGCTCGATCCGCATCCCGGCTTCCGCCTGCGGTCTGTTCGGCATGAAGCCGACGCGCGGCAGAACGCCCGTCGGCCCCTTCATCGGCGAGGCCTGGTCGGGCTTTGCCGGCGAGCATGTGCTGACCCGCTCGGTGCGCGATTCCGCGGCCATGCTGGACGCCACCCATGGGCCAGACATCGGCAATCCGCATCCCCTTCCGGAGTTTCGCGGATCATGGCTCGAGGCCGTCGGGCGCGCGCCGAAGCGCCTGCGGATCGCGGTCTCCTGCGAGCCCATGCTCGGCAAGGCGGTCGCGCCGGAGGTTCGCGCGGCCTTTGCCGAGACGGTTCGCCTGCTTGAAGGATTGGGTCATCAGGTGGTGGAGGCCGCGCCGCCGGTCGAGCGTGAGCGGTTCTCGCTCGCCTTCCTCACCGTGCTTGCCGCCGAACTGCGCGCCGACATCGAGTTCATCTCCGAATTGAGCGGGGTGCGGGTGCGGCCGGAGGATTTCGATGCGTCCTCCTTCGGCCTAGGCCTGCTCGGCCAGGCATTTTCCGCTGCCGAATTGGCCGCGGCGCTGCGCTACCTGAAGCTCTCGGCGCGGTCGGTTCTCGGCTTCTTCGAGACCCACGACGTGCTGATGACGCCGGTCCTCTCCAGCCTGCCGGTGAAGATCGGCGCGCTCCAGCCGAAACCGATCGAGAAGAAGCTGATCCGCTTCATGGGGCATATCCACGGCGGTTCGCTGCTGAAGAAGCTCGGCATCGCCAACCAGCTGGCGACCCAGACCTTCGAGTTCATCCCCTGGACGCCGGTGTTCAACGTCACCGGCCAGCCGGCCATGTCGGTGCCGCTGAACTGGTCGCCGGAAGGGTTGCCGATCGGCATGCATTTCGTCGGGCGCTTCGCCGATGAGGAGACCTTGTTCAGCCTTGCGGGCGAGCTGGAACAGGCGCGGCCCTGGAAAGACCGGCGCCCGCCGGCCTGAGCATGCGCACCTGTCACAAGACGGTGTCATTGACGGCCTAAAGCGGCGTCCATCTCCCCTCGATCGAAGGATGGACGCCATGGACGCGGCTGCGATCTCGCCGAACCTTTTCCCCTTTTCCCAAATGCGCAATCCGGGCGTCCCGTCGCATTTCGGCAGCCGCTACGATGCGAGCGGTCACTTCCTGCCGGAGAGCGGCAACACGGTGGTTTGCCATCTTGTCGAGGGATCGGAGACGCAAAGGGCCTTGGTGGATGCGCGGGCACGCTTTCTTGCCATGCCGGAGGCGGCAATGCTTGCCTTTACGCCCATTTCCAGTCTGCACATGACCCTGTTCCAAGGTGTGATCGAAACGCGCCGCAAGCCGGGATACTGGCCGCCAGAGCTGCCGCTGGACACGCCGATCGACGATACGACGGCAGTGCTCGAGCAGCGTCTCGGCGGCTTTCACGGCGGTCCCGCCTTCCGGATGCGCGTCGCTGAGGCGCTGCCTACCGGCCTCGTTCTGGTGGGCGCATCGGAGACGGATCGCCAGGCCCTGAAGACCTGGCGCGACCGACTGGCGGATATCTTCGGCTATCGCCATCCCGATCATGACGACTACGAGTTCCACATCACCTTCGCCTACGTCATCGAGCGCTTCGACGACGAAGCCCTCTTTCGTTGGCAGAAGATGCTGGCCGAGGTCGCCGAAGACATTCGTCAAAGGGCCGACGTTCTGGCGCTGTGCCCGCCCGCCTTCTGCAGCTTTGAGGACATGAACCATTTCGAGGAACTGCTGGTCATCGAGCCGCAGGGCTGAAACCTGGGACGGCGGAAAATGCCGGGGCGATGAAACCGTGCGGGCGGTGGAGGCGTATTGGTAACATGTCGCCCGCCGGATGTTTGGCCGGGCTTGCCCACGGAGCCGCCGATGATCGTCGTCCACTACCTCGAAAATTCCCGCGCCCACCGCATCCTCTGGCTGCTCGAAGAACTCGGCATTCCCTACGACATCAATGTCTATCGCCGCGGTGCCGATATGCGGGCGCCGAGAAGCCTGAAGGCGGTGCATCCGCTCTGCAAATCGCCGGTGATCGAGGATGGCGGTAAGGTGATCGCCGAAAGCGGCGCGATCATCGAATACCTGATCGACGCCTATGGCGGCGAGGCGCTGCGACCGGCCGTCGGAACCGATGAGCGGCTGCGCTACACCTATTTCCTGCACTATGCCGAAGGTTCGGCGATGCCGCTGCTGGTGATGAAACTGATCTTCGCCAAGCTGCCGACCCAGGTGCCGTTCTTCGTTCGGCCCTTTGCCACGCTGATCGCCAAGGGCGCGGCGAAAAGCTTCATCGATCCGCAACTCGAGGATCACGTCGCCTTCTGGGAAAGCGAACTCGCCCGTGACGGCTATTTTGCCGGCAGCGATTTCTCGGCCGCCGACATCGCGATGAGCTTTCCGCTTGAAGCCGCCATGTCGCGGATGGAAAAGGGGAGGGAGCGGCCATTGTCCGCTGTCCGTCGTCATCTCGCGGCGATCCGTTCCCGACCGGCATATCAGCGCGCGCTTGCGCGCGGCGGCGCTTATAGCTTTGCCACGACCTGAGCGGACGACCGGCGGGTTACACAATTGTTCCCTAAATTGCGTGGCCCGCGGGAACGCTTTGCTTTATGAAGTGTTTCAAGCCGCAGGCAGACGTGACGGAGAGGAAGCACATCATGGAATGGAAGGGTCGACGCCAGTCGGACAATATCGAGGATCGCCGCGGCAGTTCTGTCGGCCCCACCGGTGGCGGACGCAACCCGTTCGGCCGTTCCGGCATCCAGATCCCGATGGGCAGCGGCCGCCGCGGCGGCGGCTTGAGCATCGGCACGATCATTTTCCTGGTGGTCATCTACTTCGTCCTGAAGATGATGGGCATCGACATGCTGCAGATGCTGGACGACGGCTCGACGCAGCAGCCGGGCTACGAGCAGACGGTGGGCGAGCGCCCGACCTCGCCCGCAGCCGACGAGATGACCGCCTTCGTTCGCACCGTGCTCGCCGAGACCGAGGATACCTGGAACGGCATCTTCAAGGCGGAAGGCGAGACCTATGAAGAGCCCACGCTGGTTCTGTTCTCCGGCCAGGTCAGCTCGGCCTGTGGTTTCGCATCCTCGGCGACGGGGCCGTTCTATTGCCCCGGCGACCGCAAGGTCTATCTCGACACGGCCTTCTTCCAGCAGCTCAGCGATCAGTTCGGCGCCTCCGGCGACTTCGCCGAGGCCTATGTGATCGCCCACGAGATCGGCCATCACGTGCAGAACCTGACCGGCGTGCTGCCGAAGTTCAACCAGATGCGCCAGTCGATGAGCGAAGTGGAAGCCAACCAGATGTCGGTCCGCGTCGAGCTCCAGGCCGACTGCTTCGCCGGGATCTGGGGCAAATATACCGAGCAGAAGGGCCTGCTCGAGGCCGGCGACCTCGAAGAGGCGCTGAACGCCGCCCATCAGATTGGTGACGACACGCTGCAGAAGCGCAGCCAGGGCTATGTCGTGCCCGACAGCTTCAACCACGGCACCTCCGCACAGCGGGCGAAATGGTTCAAGCGCGGCTTCGAAAGCGGCGAGTTCACTGCCTGTGACACGTTTTCGGGCGCAATCTGAGGCAATTTCGGTCGTCCATCAGCCTTTGTGAACAATCGACGAAATTTTTTGCACTATGCCGCTGCGGGTTGCTACCGCAGCGGGTTTCTTCTATCCAGAGGACAAGCGCCGCTCGCCAGTATCGTCTGGAAGCGGCTTTTTTCGTCTTGGATATCGCCATGTCTAGTCGTTTTGCATTCGCGGGTACCGGCAAAGCTGCCAGCAGCTGGGCATCGCACATTCGCGCGACGCTTGCGCTCGGCATTCCGCTGATCGGGGCGCAACTGGCGCAGCTCGGCATTCACACGACGGACGTGGTGATCGTCGGGCAGCTCGGCGCGCAGTCGCTTGCCGCCATGGTGCTGTCGGGCCAGTTCTTCTTCACCATCTTCATCTTCGGCTCGGGCTTCTCGATCGCCGTGGTGCCGATGGTGGCGCAGGCCTTTGGCCGCGGCGACGTCGTCTCGGTGCGCCGGGCCATCCGCATGGGCATGTGGGTGGCGATCGCCTACACGCTTCTGACCGCGCCGCTGTTCTTCAATGCCGAGACCATTCTCCTGGCGCTCGGACAGAAACCGGCGGTCGCAGCGCTGGCCGCGAATTACGTGATGATCGTCCAGTTCGGCCTCTTGCCGGCGCTGCTCTTTGCCGTGCTGCGTTCGCTCGTCAGTGCGATCGGCCGGGCAGGGATCATCCTCTATGTCACGGTCGCCGTGCTCCTGATGAACGCCGTGCTCGCCTATTCGCTGGTGCTTGGCCATTTCGGCCTGCCGCGGCTCGGCATGATCGGCGCGGCCATCGTCGCGGTGATCGTCCAGACGGCGAGCTTCCTGTTCATGGTCGCCTATATCCAGACGCGGCCGGAGACGCGCCGCTACGAGCTGTTCGTCCGCTTCTGGCGGCCGGACTGGCATGCGCTGTGGGAGGTGGTGTATCTCGGACTGCCGATCAGCATCACGGTTCTGGCCGAAGTCAGCCTGTTCACCGCCGCTTCGCTGATGATGGGCAAGATCGGCACGATCGAGCTCGCGGCCCACGGTATCGCGCTGCAGCTCGCCTCGATCGCCTTCATGATTCCGCTCGGTCTGTCGCAGGCCGCGACGGTCAGGATCGGTGTGGCTCACGGACGAGGAGATTACCTCGACCTGGTGCGGGCGGCCTACGCCGTGCTCGCGATCGCCAGCGCCATCGCCATTGCCGGCGGACTTCTGTTCTACCTGATGCCGCGGACGCTCAGCAGCGCCTTCATCGACGCCAATACGCCCGAGTCTGCGGCCGTGCTCGACTTCGCCGTGCCGCTGGTGGTGATCGCCGGCATCTTCCAACTGGTCGACGGCCTTCAGGCGATCGCCAGCGGCCTGCTGCGCGGCCTGAAGGATGCGCGCATTCCGATGGTGATGGCGCTGATCTCCTACTGGCCGATCGGCTTCTTCCTCGCCTGGGTCATGGCCTTTCCGCTCGGTTTCGGCGGCATCGGCATCTGGCTCGGCTTCCTGATCGGCCTGATGAGCGCGGCGCTGCTGCTCTGCCTGCGCTTCTTCCACAAGGTGCGCTACGAAATGAAAACGGCCCGGGTCTGACCGGGCCGCATCTTCAATTTCTAATGTGAGAGTCGGATCAGCGCTCTGCGAGCGCCGGCTCACCCTTCGTCTCGCGCACCATGTTGATGAAGCGGCGGAAGAGGTAGTGGCTGTCCTGCGGGCCGGGCGAGGCCTCCGGGTGGTGCTGCACCGAAAAGACCGGCTTTCCGGCGAGGCGCAGGCCGCAGTTCGAACCGTCGAACAGGGAAACGTGAGTCTCCTCAACGCCTTCCGGCAGCGACTTCGAATCGACCGCGAAGCCGTGGTTCATCGAGACGATCTCGACCTTGCCGGTGGTGAAGTCCTTGACCGGATGGTTGGCGCCATGGTGGCCCTGGTGCATCTTCTCGGTCTTGCCGCCGAGCGCCAGGCCCAGCATCTGGTGGCCGAGGCAGATGCCGAACAGCGGCTTGTCCGACTTGATCAGGTTCTGGATCACCGGAACGGCATATTCGCCGGTCGCGGCCGGGTCGCCCGGGCCGTTCGACAGGAAGATGCCGTCCGGATTGAGCGCCAGGATGTCTTCTGCGCTGGTCGATGCCGGAACGACGGTCACCTTGCAGTCGAGGCCGGCAAAGAGGCGCAGGATGTTGCGCTTGACGCCGAAGTCGACGCAGACGACGTGATACTTGGCGTCCGCTGCGCCGAGCGTCGAATAGCCTTCGTTCCACACCCAGGGCTTTTCGTCCCAGGTCGAGGACTGGCCTGATGTCGCGACCTTGGCGAGGTCGAGGCCGACGAGGCCGCTCCAGGCCTTGGCTTCGGCCTTCAGCGTATCGATGTCGAAGACGCCGCCCGGGTCATGGGCGATGACCGCGTTCGGTGCGCCGTGTTCGCGGATCCAGGCGGTGAGCGCGCGGGTATCGACGCCGCACAGGCCGATGATGCCGCGGGCCTTCAGCCAGGCGTCGAGATGCTTTGCCGCGCGATAGTTCGACGGCTCGGTGATGTCGGCCTTGAAGATCACGCCGACTGCGCCGTGGCGGGCCGCCGGCGTCAGGTCTTCGATGTCCTCGTCATTGGTGCCGACATTGCCGATGTGGGGGAAGGTGAAGGTGACGATCTGGCCGAGATAGGACGGGTCGGTCAGGATTTCCTCGTAGCCGGTCAGCGCCGTGTTGAAGCAGACTTCGGCCTGTACCTTGCCGGTGGCGCCGATCCCGTGGCCTTCGATGACGGTGCCATCAGCGAGAACGAGAAGCGCGGTCGGCTTGCGGGTGGTCCATGGGGCTGTCGAGGTCATGTTCGTTCCTTGTCCGGCCGAGGACCACCGATCCCTTGAAGAACCGGAGCCCACGCGCCATTTATGATCGCAGATCAAGGTCGCGCAGCGAAGCGCGCGCTTTTCCCCTGATGACAATTTTCGTGCAGGTGCCGGAAAATAGACGGATCGATCCGCGAGGTCAATTCGCCGTTGTGGAAAGCGTGGAATTTAGACCCATGTATTTCAATGGGTTGTCTAATTGATTTGCGTGGACCTGCAGGTCTGGTTAAGAGTTCGACCAAAATGACAAGGAAAAGCCACAATTGGCGGAGCCCGCCAACCGGCTTTTCCGTGGAGATGAAGAGATGATGCGCGACAGGCTTACCGACGTTATGAAGGAATCGCTCAAGGCGAAGGATGTGCGCCGCACGTCGACCGTGCGGTTGATCCAGACGGCGATCAAGGATCGCGACATCGCCAATCGCGGTGTCGGCAAGGATCCGGTCACCGATGACGAGATCATGCAGATCCTGATGAAGATGATCAAACAGCGCGACGAATCGGCAAAGATCTACGCCGACAACGGCAGGCCTGAGCTTGCCGAGCAGGAGCGCCAGGAAATCTGCATCATCAAAAGCTTCATGCCGGAGCAGTTGCCCGAGGAAAAGGTGCGCGAGCTTTGTGCTTCGGTCATCACCGAAACCGGGGCGCAAGGATTGCGCGACATGGGCAAGTGCATGAACACGCTGAAGGAGCGCTATCCCGGACAGATCGATTTCGCCAAGGCCTCCGGCGTGGTGAAGGATCTGCTGAAGTAAGGATCGCTTCGCAATGGACGACCAGAACTCCGCCTTCGGGCGGAGTTTTGCGTTCAGCCCTTCGAACGCTTCTGTTCGGCGATGAAATGGCGCAGCACCGCATTGATGCGGGTCTGGTATCCCTTGCCCGAAGCCTGGAAGAAATCGACGATATCCTCGTCCAGCCGGATCGAGATCGCCTTTTTCTTCTGCGGAATGACGATTTCGGCCTTGGACCAGTCGATGTCCATCAGGTCCTGCCAGTCGGGATCGTCACGCATGGCGCGCTCGATATCCTCATCGGTCAGCGCATCGACGCGGGCCCAGTCGGTTTTGCTCTTTTCGCCGCGGGCACGCCTTGCAAGGATTTCATCCAGGGTAACGCGCGTGATATTCTCTTCGCTCATTGTCTCTTGCCGCGCGGACCGAAATAATCCGGCAAACGCTTCCTCTCATTGTGTAAATGACGGCGATAAGCCTTTCCGAATCCCGGCAGATCGCGATGCTCCTGTCTTCATCCCCTCTCGGTGACGGGAATTCGAACCGCCCAGTCGAGAGCGCCAAGACTGCATCCTCGAAATCGATGCCGTGCTTCGCGAGGTTCCTTTCCCGCTTGCTCTAGTCCCATTCAAACGCGACGAGGTCAGGCAACTGGTCGTTCGGCATCCCAAAGCTATCCGTCTCCTGACCGTCTCGCAGCTCAAACTCAAATGTATATACATGTGTCATTTCGGTCAAGGCTGTGAATAGCGGGTGCAAGCCGCAAAACCCTTGGCGCTTGCCGGGGCACCCGCCTATATGAGGGTAACCATCAAGGGACAGACATGCGCTTTTCCAACGACTTTCTCGACGAGATACGCGACCGCGTGCCGATTTCGGCCGTGGTCGGTCGGCGCGTGGCTTGGGATCGCAAGAAGACCAATGTGTCGCGCGGGGACTATTGGGCCTGCTGCCCGTTCCACGGAGAGAAGAGCCCGAGCTTTCACTGCGAGGACCGCAAGGGCCGCTACCACTGCTTCGGCTGCGGCGTGTCTGGCGACCATTTCCGCTTTTTGACCGATCTCGAGGGGCTGAGCTTTCCCGAGGCCGTGCAGCAGATCGCCGACATGGCGGGTATCGCCATGCCCAAGGCCGATCCGCAGGCCGAGCGTCGCGAGAAGGAACGCACCACGCTGCAGGACGTCATGGAAATGGCGACGCAGTTCTTCCAGGACCAGTTGCAGACCGCGAGCGGCGCCAGGGCTCGGGCCTATCTGCGCGAGCGCGGGCTGTCGGGGCGCACGATCGAGACCTTCCGGCTTGGCTATGCGCCCGAAAGCCGTAACGCGCTGAAGGAATATCTGGCGGGCAAGGGCGTGCCGAAGGAGCAGATCGAGGCCTGCGGGCTGGTGCGGCATGGCCCGGACATTCCGGTTTCCTACGACTATTTCCGCGACCGCATCATGTTCCCGATCCTGTCGTCGCGCGACAAGGTGATCGCGTTCGGCGGCCGGGCCATGGCACAGGATGCCATGGCGAAATACATGAACTCGCCGGAGACCGAGCTCTTCCACAAGGGCAATGTGCTCTTCAATTTCTCCCGGGCCCGTCGTGCGCTTCAGGGCGCCGACGGGGCCGATACGCTGATCGCCGTCGAAGGCTATATGGACGTGATCGCGCTCTACCAGGCAGGCATCGAGAACGTCGTTGCGCCGCTCGGCACGGCGCTGACCGAAAACCAGCTCGAGCTGATGTGGAAGATGACGCCGGTCCCGGTGCTCTGCTTCGACGGTGACGGCGCCGGCCAGCGCGCGGCCTTCCGCGGCGTGGACCTGGCGCTACCGCATCTCAAGCCCGGCCGCTCGGTGCGGTTTGCCATGCTGCCCGACGGCAAGGATCCGGACGACCTCGTCAAGCAGGACGGCCGCGCGCCGTTCGACAAGGTGCTTGCAGAGGCGCGGCCGCTGGCGGAAATGCTGTGGATCCGCGAGCTGGGCGCCGGCCAGTTCGACACGCCGGAGAAGCGCGCCGAACTCGAAGCCCGGATGAAGCAGGTGGTCGCGGTCATCGCCGACGAGAACGTGCGCCGCCATTACCAGCAGGACGTTCGCGACCGGCTGAACGCCTTTTTCCAGCCCGCCTCGGCCAATCGTGGCGAACGGCGCGGCAGCTTCGACGGGGGCAATCGCGGCGGACGCGGCGGCGACAAGGGCAAGCAGGGGCGGCCCGGCACTGGCTTCTCGGCGACGAGCGCGGGCGTCTCCGATCGGCTGGCCAGATCGGGTCTCGTCAAGGGACACCAGGACCAGCCGGCGCTTCGCGAGAGCGTGTTGGCGCTGACCATCGTCAACCACCCGCAGCTGCTGCAGGACGAGTATGACGAGATCGCGTCGATCGACTACGAGAATCGCGAGCTGCAGAAGCTGTGGTCCTCCCTGCTGACGATCGCGGCCGGCGCCGGCGCGCAGCTGACGCGGGAGACGCTGATCGCCCGCCTCGAAGAACAGGGCCATGGCGGCCTGATCAAGAGCCTCGACCAGCAGATTCGCAATGCGCGACTGTGGACGGCGACCGAGATCGCAGCCCCCGAAGATGCGGGCGAGGGCTATCGCCAGGCGCTTTCGCTGCACAAGCGGACCAAGGCGCTGAGACGCCAGCGGATCGAGCTCGAGCGTGAGGTCGCCGAGGCGACGGAGGCCGAGGACGGCGGACGGATCGACCAGGTGATAGGCGCACTGCATCAGGTACAGCTCGAGATCACCCGCATGGAGAACCAGGAGGCGATCATCGACGGCTTCGGCGTCATGTCCGGGCGTGTCAAGGGAGCGGCCACGGGTCACAATTCGTAGAACGTTTCGCTTTAAACGGTTGCCGTAAGGCAGTGAATACTTCATTCAGCTGTGCAAACGGCCAAGCGGAACAAGTTGTGTCGACGCAAGACCTGGAAATACCATCACGTCGGGAGCGCCGCACCGGTTCCCGGCAGTTTCTGCCGGTGTCGCGCCTGCTCGCAGGCTGCGGGACTTCGGGTTATCCGCCGCATGTGCGCCGACGGATGGCAGTGACCAATGTCGTCTCGCTGCTCTGCAGCCTGATGACCGTGCCCTATATCCTGCTCTATGCGCTCTATGACTATCAGGGTCTGTGGCCGGCGATCGTGGTCCTATCGCCGCAGATCGTGCTTTATGCGGTGACTCCGTGCTTTCACCGGCTCGGACCGTCCGCCGCTGCGCTCTATTTCAGCGTCATCTGGCTGGCCTTCGCCGTCATCTACTGTTTTCTCTTCGGGCGCGAGTCAGGCCTTGCCCTCTATTTCCTGGCGGGCGCGGCCGCGGCGATGTTGATCTTCGGTGCCGAACGGGTGCTGCTGTCGGCCCTGTTGACTGTGCTGGCTCTCCTCGCTTTCCTCGGCACCGCGATATTTTTCCCGACCCCGGCTCTTGCTGCCGCCGATCCGGCTCTGCTCGATATCCTCTTCCTGCTGACCGTACCGTTCGTCTTCCTGCTGATCTTCACCACCGTCTATTTCGCCTTCCAGGAGGCGAGCCTGGCGGAGGTAGCGCTGGAAAAGGAGCACCGGTTCTCGACGCGCCTGCTGGAGAACATCCTGCCGCGCGCCGTGGCCCTTCGCCTCAAGCACCGCGAAACGGCCATGGTCGCAGACCACGTCGATTCGGCGACCATTCTCTTTGCCGATATCGTCGACTTCACCCCCCGGGCCGCCAAGTGGCCGCCCAAGGATCTGGTGACCTTTCTCGGCCGGGTGTTTCGCAGTTTCGATGATCTGGCGGCCGCCCACGGGCTGGAGACGATCAAGACCATCGGCGACGCCTATATGGTGGCCGGCGGTCTTCCCGAGCCCCGCGCCGACCATGCCGAGAGCGTGGCGCTGATGGCGTTGGACATCCTGGAATGCTGCCGGCAGATCTCGGCGGAATACGGCGAAGCGGTCGATGTGCGCATCGGCCTCGACAGCGGTCCGGTGGTCGCCGGCGTGATCGGCTCCAACAAGCTGCTCTATGACGTCTGGGGCGATACGGTAAATATGGCGGCGCGCATGGAATCGCACGGCGTGGCCGGGCGCATTCAAGTCGGGGAGCATCTGAAGGGCATGCTGGAGGACCGTTTCGACTTCGAACTGCGCGGTGAGATCGAGGTCAAGGGCAAGGGGGCGATGCGCGTCTGGTTTCTCAACGGCCGCAAGGTGTAGGTGCGCGGTTCCCCGGTCGGGCAGACGGCCTGCGACAGGCGGGCAGGGGCCTGCCGAACCACTACCCCTTGTTTCCTGCGCTTTCGGACCTACATCTGCCCACAGCAGCAAAGACAGGCATCAGTGTTAAGAATTTTCCCGTTTTCCCGGGCAATCGTACGGGAAAAGCTTGACGGCAGGGAAAATTGTGGGAATCACCAATACAGGCACACAAGGGTGAAGTGGGTCCAGGCGAATCTCTAGTACCATGACCGGTCATTCGGAAGAACGAGGGCTTTGCGCGGCGGCGATGCAGTCCTTAGTTAATCGGGAATTAAGCACCATTCCGTTAGGTCATTGACAGAAATCGTAGCGGGCAGGGGCCTTGGGGCCGCTCTCCGCTTTGCATCGTGCGGACAAGATCACACGTCAGGAAAGCGACGAAATAGATGGCATCCAAAGTCAAAGAAAACGAAGAAGCAGACAGCGAACGCGACGGCGCTACCGACGGTCCGCTTCTCGACCTTTCGGATGACGCGGTCAAAAAAATGATCAAGGCCGCCAAGAAGCGCGGCTATGTCACCATGGACGAACTGAACTCGGTCCTGCCGTCGGAGGAAGTCACCTCCGAGCAGATCGAGGACACCATGGCCATGTTGTCCGACATGGGTATCAACGTCATCGAGGACGAGGACGCCGAAGAGGCGGCTCCGGCCGAGGACAATGACGACGACAGCGACGGTGACGGCGAGGGCAGCGAACTTGCGCCGTCGCAGGGCACGCAGCTGGCGACCGCCAAGAAGAAAGAACCGACCGACCGCACGGACGACCCGGTGCGCATGTATCTGCGCGAAATGGGTTCGGTCGAGCTTCTGTCGCGCGAAGGCGAAATCGCCATTGCCAAGCGCATCGAGGCCGGCCGCGAGACGATGATCTCCGGCCTGTGCGAGAGCCCGCTGACGTTCCAGGCGCTGATCATCTGGCGTGACGAACTCAACGAAGGCACGACGCTCCTGCGCGAGATCATCGATCTCGAGACCACCTATTCCGGCCCCGAGGCCAAGGCTGCGCCGCAGTTCCAGAGCCCGGAAAAGATCGAGGCCGACCGCAAGGCGGCCGAAGAGAAGGAAAAGACCCGCCGCGCCCGTGCGCCGAGCGGCGACGACGACATCACCGATGTCGGCGGCGACGGTGCTCCGCCGGAAGAGGAGGAAGAGGACGAGGACGAATCCAACCTGTCGCTGGCCGCCATGGAAGCGGAACTGCGCCCGCAGGTCATGGAAACCCTCGACACGATCGCCGACACCTACAAGAAGCTGCGCAAGCTGCAGGACCAGCAGGTCGAGGCGCGCCTTGCCTGCGCCGGCACCCTGTCGTCCGGCCAGGAGCGCCGCTACAAGGAGCTGAAGGATCAGCTGATCACGGCGGTCAAGTCGCTGTCGCTCAACCAGAACCGCATCGACAGCCTGGTCGAGCAGCTCTACGACATCAACAAGCGCCTCGTTCAGAACGAAGGCAAGCTGCTGCGTCTCGCCGAATCCTACGGCGTGAAGCGCGACAGTTTCCTCGAACAGTATCAGGGTGCGGAACTCGATCCGAACTGGATGAAGTCGATCGGCAACCTCTCGGCCCGTGGCTGGAAGGATTTTGCCCGCGAGGAAAACCAGACGATCCGTGACATCCGCGGCGAGATCCAGAACCTGGCGACCGAGACCGGCATTTCGGTGACGGAATTCCGCCGCATCGTCCACATGGTGCAGAAGGGCGAGCGCGAAGCGCGCATCGCCAAGAAGGAAATGGTCGAGGCCAACCTGCGTCTCGTCATCTCCATCGCCAAGAAGTACACGAACCGCGGCCTGCAGTTCCTCGACCTCATTCAGGAAGGCAATATCGGCCTGATGAAGGCGGTCGACAAGTTCGAGTATCGCCGCGGCTACAAGTTCTCGACCTATGCGACCTGGTGGATCCGTCAGGCGATCACCCGTTCGATCGCCGACCAGGCCCGCACGATCCGCATTCCGGTGCACATGATCGAGACGATCAACAAGATCGTTCGGACCTCGCGCCAGATGCTGCACGAGATCGGTCGCGAGCCGACACCGGAAGAACTGGCCGAAAAGCTCGCCATGCCGCTCGAAAAGGTTCGCAAGGTCCTGAAGATCGCCAAGGAGCCGATCTCGCTCGAAACCCCTGTCGGTGACGAAGAGGATTCGCATCTCGGCGACTTCATCGAGGACAAGAATGCGCTTCTGCCGATCGACGCGGCCATCCAGGCGAACCTGCGCGAGACCACGACCCGCGTTCTCGCCTCGCTCACCCCGCGTGAAGAACGCGTGCTGCGCATGCGCTTCGGCATCGGCATGAACACTGACCACACGCTGGAAGAAGTCGGCCAGCAGTTCTCGGTCACCCGCGAACGTATCCGCCAGATCGAGGCCAAGGCGCTGCGCAAGCTCAAGCACCCGAGCCGGAGCCGCAAGCTGCGCTCGTTCCTGGACAGCTGAGACGCACATCAGGTCCGAAGAAACGACAACCCGGCCGGAGCGATCCAGTCGGGTTTTCTTTTGGCCGCGGTCACATCGAGCGGCGATCATGCATTTGTCCCTTGATGGCGCCGCCTTTTGGGACCACATCAGCCGGGACCTGGGAAAGGCAATCGAGCGGCATGGAAAAGACACCGTCAAAGCGTTGGGGAAAGTTGGGTGGGGGGCTCGTCTTCTCCATCCTGCTGCATCTCGTCGCCTTTGCGGTTCTGTTCGTGGAAATGCCGGAGCCCATGTCCCAGCCGGAGCCGGAGGAAAGCGTCGCGGTCGAGATCGTGCCGCCGCCGGAGGAGAAGGAGCCGGAGCCGGCAAAGGCGGAAGAACCTGAGCCTGCGCCGCCGAAGCAAGAGCAGGCAGCCGCACCACCGCCCCCGCCGCCGGCGCCGCAACCGCCGCCGCCGGAGAGCGTGCCGACGCCGCCCGAGAGGCCGGCCGAGCAGCCGCCGGTCGAGGAGGCCGCCGGCGAAGAGCAGGCGCCGCCCATGCCGGTGCTGCGTCCCGTGATCCAGTTCGGCGAGAAGGATGCCGGGCCGCGCCAGGATACGACCGGTAATGAGGTGGAGGAGGCGGCGAAGCCCGCCGAAGCGCCGCCCGAAGAACGCGAGCCGCCGGCAGAGGAGCCGGAAACGGCG